>JYMV01034965.1_pt1 | contig 47065 bp, 38 predicted proteins | sample 338911 | NCBI WGS metagenome assembly JYMV01 (sample SAMN03354496, study PRJNA234377) | hydrothermal vent metagenome | biome: Deep sea; feature: Hydrothermal plumes at the Eastern Lau Spreading Center, Western Pacific Ocean; material: Seawater | place: Tonga | collected 2009 | depth 2000 m m | reverse complement strand
TTGCTATATCACCGCCAAATAATGGCCCCCCCCACTCTTGTGCAACAAGTTTTGCGCCTTCAAAAATCTCTTGACACCATTCATTTGTAGCATCACCTGGGACACATGCAGTCATTAAACATCCAACTGGTGTTGCGCACATAGCAGCAATATCACTGAAACATCTTGCGACTGCTTTTCTTCCAATATGTGACGGTTTTGTGTTGGGCGTTACATGGCGGCCGACGACTAACTGATCTACCGCAAATAAAACTTTTTCATTACCGATGACAACTTCGCCCATGTCATCTCCTGGGCCAATCGAAACGCCTTGAAGAGTTGTTGATGAATCGTAAATGGATTGCAATAATTGATGCTCATGCATTTGGAGTATTGTCCATGATGAGTTGTTCATACGCCTTGGTAGCACCCTGTTGTGAACGGATGATGTCTCTTCCGTTTGCCACGAGTGATGCGCACTTAGTTTTATTAGAAAGAAGGTCTGTTACAACTTGTGAAAGTTCAGTTTTGTCGCACTGGAGCAAGCCATTGCCATCAACGAGTAATTGCACCATGTCTTTAAAATCAGAAGCATTTGGTCCAATGACTGTTGGCTTTCCGAAGGCAATTGATTGAACAGGGTCGGAACCATGCAGTGGCGAAAAACTTCTGCCAATTATGACGATGTCAGCAAGTGCGTACGCCATGTCCAGTTCGCCAATTGTGTCAAGTAGGAAACGGTTGGTTTTAATGCGAATTTCTGAAGTTCTACGGTTGCATGGTGCAAGTTGTTGTTCTGCTTCGTCAAACCAATTGTGCCTTCGTGGTGCACAAAGAAGTTGTGTATTCTCTGGAATTATTTTTGCTAAAAGAGCGTGTTCATCGGGTGCCGTCGAGCCAGCTACAACAAGAGGTTTAGTTGTGTCGATTCCAAGTTGCGTTGCGAGTTCTTCTGCGCCTTCAACAAAATCGGTCAAAACAGCATTGTCCCATTTCATTGTTCCAAGAACGCAAACATTTTTTCCACCAAGTTTTCGTACTCTCGTTGCGTATTCTTCGTTTTGCATTCCAATCGCGGAGATTCGTGAAAATGTTTTTCGAAGTAAACACTTCGCGAATTTGTATCGTTTATAACTTCGCAATGATAATCTTCCATTGATTACAACAACTGGAATTTCTTTTTGTTTACAGATGCCAATTAGATTAGGCCAGACTTCAAGCTCGACTAAAGCGATGATTGACGGTTGCACTCGTTTGATAAATCGTTTGATTGCAAAACTAAAATCGAGTGGAAATCGCGTGACAGTATGGTATTCACCGTAAAGCTCTTCAGCTCGTTTTATGCCAGAGTCAGTCGTGACACAAATGACTACATCGTATTCACTCTCTTTTAAATCAGCGACAAGCGTTCGAATTGCATTTACTTCGCCGACTGATACGGCATGTAAAAGCACCCGTTTGGTACTCGGTTCTAGGGTTTTACCGTAGCCAAGGCGTTCTTTAAGCCCCTTTCGAGGTGGATGACCCTTAATGCGTGACAAAGCAGCCCAAGCGAGTAAAACAGGCAAAAAGAGGATGTAAAGTAAATCTACAAGGAATAACATTACCTATATTGTATCTTGGGAAAGAAAATATGGACACCTTCCGATAAGTCGGGAACTTTATTGTTTTATTATCGAATGTTATAGTGGCGTAAACACGTTTTACATGCCACAATGTGGTGAACAAGAAGTATAAACAAAGAGACCAATCGATATGATGGAATTACATATTTGTACCCGAACTGATGGGAAGGTTCTACGAAAGTTCGCCCTAGGTGATCTTGAAGAATTAATTATTGGTCGGGACGAAGATTGTGACATAAGAATTAAATCAAGAGTTGTTTCAAGAGAGCACTGCACCATTGAACAAGATTCAAGCGGCGCACTAGTTCTCTCTGATATGGATTCGACTGGTGGAACGTTTGTTGATGATAAAAAAATCAATTCCATCCGCCTAGAAGACGGCTTAGAAGTTGTTGTTGGCCCTGCAGTATTGAAGTTTTACGACTCTGGAATTTAACTTACTTCAAGGGAATTTGTTAATTTAAATTTTGACGTAGGTGTTTAAGATTTTCAATTGCCGTTTTAATTCGCAGGATATTTTCTTCATGCAAACCCATCAATTCTGCAGTTTCGCCCAGTTTCTTTGCCCAGCGTAATAAATCTTCGCCAGCTTTAATTTGATTTCCGATTTGTTGTTTTCTAGTTTTTCCGTCAACATCTCCACCTAATTCTGCGCGGAGTTTTGGGCCAATTTCTTCAAATTCCTTCAGGGTGTCTTGCCATTTTTTTGCAATGTCACGACCAAAGGTATCGTATTCAATCCACTCTTCTAAATCTAAAAGTTTGGCAAGTTGTTCACCTGTGTCAGCAGTTCCGTCACTCAATCCAGCATCAAGCGCTTCTTGTGGCGAAAGCATTAAGTTCTGTCCAGTAGTACTAAGAACATGATCACCCGATGAATCATAGAAGTAAGTGTATTCGCCGGTTTCTGGGTCGATAGAATAGGAAAATTGTTCTCTGGACTTTACCATGCATCCTGCAACCGCTGGGGTGTGGCTTGTTTTAGCGAGGACGCCTTGTAATTCTTTAATCCAACCGTACAGTTGCCAATCTGGTGCAACATTTTCGATACTTCCGGAATACATAGTGATTGAGCCAACGTACCCTGTGGAGCGGTAATATATTTCATCGCAAAGGAAAGCTGTCGCGGCGGCGCCTGAACCAGCACTTTGTATCCATGCGATAAATCTATGACGATCTCTGGCATTAAATACAGTGTCTCGGATGTCAGACCATACCTTTACGCTTCCTCCACCAGACTTGATATCAAGAATAATGATTTGGCCGGGGCCGTAATTTTCATCAACATGGTCAATAAGTTGATTGATTTCATGCGGTCTGAAATACGTTCCAACCATTTCGTATAAAGGCAAAACGAATACGCCGGTTGGCAAGTCACCTTCAGTTGCATGCACAACAGAATTATTGACACCGGGTTCTTCTTTGTCGGCATCGCCCTTGGTTTCTTCTGCATTTGTTTTCGTTGCGTCTGGTGCTTCAGTTCCGCCAGAAATGGAGACTATGTCGCTAACCATTACTAGATTGCCATTGAGGATGATGTAATCAATGGTTGCCCGTGTAATGGTTCCTTCAACAGTAACTTCCTTACCTTTTTCTAAGACTGTAACGGTGACTGTTTGGTCAAGCTCCCCAGTCCAAACATTCCCATTTTCGAGAGTGATAGATACTGGTGCGCTAAACAATGCAACATTCATAAACAATGTTGAGCAGATAAGTACGTTTTTAATCCAATTTGTTTGCATGGTATATCTTTCTTGTTTTAACCGCCGCCGCCGCCGATTGGACCGCCGCCGCCGCCACCCCTACCGCGACCCCCGTTTTTGAGTTGTTCTAGTTCTTCTTCGATATCTTCAATCCATTTTTCAAGAGCTTTAACACTAATACGGTGCTTGCGACCGATTCTTGTTGCCGCTGCCGATGATTTTTTTAACAACTTCACCAATTTTTTGTATTCAGCAAGTTGCTTGCGGAGATACTTTGCGGTGTCATTGCCTGTTGCCCATCCGCCGTATTGCTCACCATCTCGAAGCATTTTTTCTGCACGAAGAAAATCTTTTCGCCATGTGACAGAGTGTGCAGTTAATTCGTCAGTGATATCTTCGCCGACTAAGTGATACACTCGAATGCCTTCTGAAAGCAAAACATCGTTTCTGGAGTTTGCATTTCCTTTACTAATGCCAACTTCAGCAGCGATTGTTGCAGAGAGGTGTGGCATGTAGTCAACGCCTTGGTCGAGAATTAAGTCTCCTTCAAGATTGTCAGCCCAAACAACGTCTTTGCCTTCCCATGATCCAGAAAGCGGAACATCAGGATCAGCAAACGCTCGTAGCAACGCATGGTCTCGGCCAGCAAACTCGGCTAACGTTTTTGTGTGAATCATTCGGAACTCGCGAATTTTACCTCGTGTGTCTTCAGCATTAATATTGTTGAAGTCCGAAGATAAATAAGTTGAGTGCAGATAAGCATCATCAGACATATATAAAATTGACCAAGAAAGTGCGAGTACTGTACTTGAACCCGCAGAATCTTCTACCCAAACAACTTGTGGAAAATCTGCAAGTGGTATGTGAAATACTTCCGCGATTTTAACCATGTCTTCTGCGTCATAACTATTAAAGTTAAGTCGTTCGCCCCAGCCCATCAAGGTATGGAATTCATTTTTATAATCGCGGCTTAGAAGCTCAACGATAATTAAATCAGGGTCAGCTTCTTTAATACGGTCAACCATTGATTGGTAAAGTTCGTGTTGAATGTCGGTATGCATTTGCCCGTGCATTGGGATAATTAAGACAGCAACACCGTCCTCTTCAGTCTCGATAACGGAATCTGACCAGACATCATCTTGCGGAGTTGTTGCGAAGGCAGAAACTGCCAACATACAAAGTGATAAATAGATGAATATAGATAGTTTTCGCATGTCTTTAGTATACCCCCTGCAATGGTCTTACGAGTCTAATAAATCACGATAAATGGCTATGGCAAGGGTTATTGCTTCTTTCTTGTTCGATATGGTGCCCTCAAGTTGTGCATCATAGACCGCTTCTAGAATATCTCCGAGCGCTGATGATGGTTGGATACCTGACTTAATCAATTCATTTCCATCAATTAGCCGTTCTGGTGCAAGCCCAGTCTTTTCTAAAGTACTAAGACAGCGCTTGATGTAAATGAAAGTAGCTCGATCTTCTGATTGAATAATGGCAAGTGCGTTAATAAATTCTATTGCGCTAGCAATCCGTTTTTGCTTAGCGACACCAAGAGACTCCCAAGCATAAAGAGTCTGGTGAATTTGTAAAATTTCTTCTAGTGAATTTGCGACTTTGTTTGAAAGTTGTAATTGCTCTCGCCAATGTGATGCGACTTCAAAAATTGCACCTTCACTACCATTCCTATCTAAAATCCAAGCGGCGAGTGCTGTAGCGTACGTGCTGTTTGTGGTTAATCGCCCTAGGCGAGTAGGAGCATTCATGCACGATTCTTCAGATAGAATTATGCGATCAAGTCCAAGGTATTGCAATTCCCAAGCGGCAACACCGCGGTTTGGATGGGTCAGCATTTTTTTGATTTCTTCGCCAATTCTCTCTCGTGAAATACCCGCTAGTTCGTTCGAAAGTTCGCGTATGGCTTCTGCAGTATCTACATCGATTGAAAATTCGAAGCGAGAAGAAAAACGAATTGCTCGAAGCATCCGAAGATGGTCTTCAGCGAATCGCTCTCTGGGCTCACCGATTGCACGTACAAGACGTAGTTCTAAATCTTGTTCGCCTCCGACAAAGTCAATTAAAACATTATCAATTGGGTCTTCGAAGATTCCGTTAATAGTAAAGTCCCGCCTTTGCGCATCTTCTTTTGCAGTGGAAAATTGAATGCTGTCCGGATGTCGAGAATCGCTGTACGGGCCGTCACTACGAAAAGTTGCAACGTCATACATAAGTTCATGGCTTCGAACGAGCATGACACCAAACGCTTCTCCAACACTGCGTGCTTTAGGAAATAATTTTTTAATTTCTTCAGGTTTTGCAGATGTTGCAATGTCATATTCCGTAGGTGCAGCACACAACAATCTATCGCGAACACATCCGCCTGCGAAATACGTTTCAAAGCCAGCATCTCGCAATTTTGTAAGGATTGCAATTGCACCTTTACGACAAATAATTGGACATATTTCATTCATGCTGGAATGCCGTAAAAAAGAATCCACATGCCAGCACCCATTTTTTGTATTTCGGGTCCAGCAAAGCTGTCAATCTTGTGGTCTAGTAGTTTTGGATTCAGTGGGCTTCGAAGTATGATTAGACCTTCGGGGTCGAGTATCGGTTTTATGTTTAGTATCTGTTCTAAAATTTGTTGTCTTGTTATTTCATCTTTCATCATTACATACGGTGGATCAATAAAAACAACATCAACCGGTCGCGGAATTCGTAATAGGGGAACGGATGACAACGCATCATTTTGAATAGCAATTGCAATTTCTTTGCAACCGAGAGTCTCGATATTACTTTCAAGTATTTCGAAAATTTTTCGATCTCGCTCAACGAGGACAACGGTTTTTGCTCCCCTGCTGACGGCTTCAAGCCCCATTGTTCCAATGCCGGCGAACAAGTCAAGAATTATGCCATCGTTGATATGGCCACGAAGTTGGTTAAACACAGATTCCCTAGCACGACCAGTCCATGGTCGTGTGATTTCATTATCGCGAGGTGTTTTGAGTTTTCTCGATTTGAATTGACCACCAAGTATTTTTAGCATTGTGCGTAGGATACCTTCTTTGGTGCTTATCGCGGCTCTATGATACGCATGATGCGATCACGATTTGACACATTGCCGAGGCGATTGAAGGAAGTCTCTGCTGAAATTACTATTGGAGCAGTTCCATGTTTACTTAGTTGCATCGACACGAAACCTCGACCATTTATTCTTTGGATGCATGGGCGAACTGCTGACAAGGAACTCGACCCTGGGAGATACCTTCGTTATATTCGACGAGGAATTAATGTTTGCGCAGTAGATTTACCAGGACACGGCGCTCGTTTTGATGCAGGATTGCAAGAACCTCAACAAGTACTTCAAGTCATTATGTCAATGGCAGACGAAATCGATGGTGTTTTAGATGGTCTTGAATCGCATGGTTCGTTTGATCTTGCACATGGGGCGATAGGTGGAATGTCTGCAGGAGGCATGGCAACAATTCAACGGTTACTTCGACCGCATCAATTTAAAGTGGCTGTACTTGAAGCAGCGACTGGTGATTTGAGTTCAATGCGAGAGAAACCCATTTGCGTAGGTTTGAACGCTGATGAGTTTGATGAAGTGAACCCGATGAATAGAGTAGAAAATTGGGCTGATATTCCAGTTATTTCAATACATAGCCGACATGATGAATGGATTCCATTTGCTGGACAAAAAACTTTTATGAATGCGTTAAAAGAGAAAAGCATGCATCCTGAAACGATTGAGTTTATCTCATTCGATAGAACCGGTGCGCCTTACGAGCATGTTGGCTTTGGAAGAGAATCTGCTTTTGTTAAGGAAGTGCAAGTGGAATTTGTCGCAAAACATTTACGAATTGATTTGGAGAACCTATGACAACAACGCAACTTGATGGCTGGTACGGACAATTTGGCGGAAGATATGTTCCAGAAACATTAATCGCGGCTCTTGATCAACTTGCACTTGCATGGCAGGAAGCGTGCGACGACTCCGAATTTCACGAAGAACTCGACGGTCTACTCGAACATTATGTTGCACGGCCAACACCAATTACTTTTGCGCCTCGATTAACAGAACATGTTGGCGGTGCTCAAATTTGGTTGAAGCGTGAAGATTTAGCACATACTGGTGCGCATAAAATTAATAATACAATTGGCCAAGCCCTGCTCGCAAAAAGAATGGGTAAGAAAAGAATAATTGCAGAGACTGGTGCCGGTCAACACGGTGTTGCAACTGCAACTGCATGTGCAAAACTTGGGTTATCTTGCGAGGTATACATGGGTGCTGAAGATGTTCGAAGGCAAGCGCTAAATGTATTTAGAATGGAATTGCTTGGCGCTAAAGTAAATGTTGTCGAGTCGGGTTCTAAAACGTTGAAAGACGCAACGAACGAAGCAATGCGTGATTGGATGGGCTCCGTTGAAGAAACGCATTACATTTTAGGTTCTGTTGTAGGGCCTCACCCCTTTCCCTTGATTGTCCGCGATTTGCAATCGGTAATTGGCAAAGAGGCTCGCGAACAGTGCGTTGTAGCATTTGGAGAATTACCCAACTGCATTATTGCTTGTGTTGGAGGCGGATCAAATGCCGCCGGTATTTTTGCGCCGTTCGTGCAGGATGATGTCAAGCTTATCGGTGTTGAAGCTGGCGGGACAGGTCTTGGAATCGGACAACATGCGGCACCATTAAGTCTTGGTGAGCCGGGTGTATTGCATGGTTCATTGAGTTATGTGTTACAAGATTGTGATGGTCAAACACAAAATGTTCATTCTTGTTCTGCAGGTTTGGACTATCCAGGCGTTGGGCCTGAGCACGCATTTTGGAAAGATGATGGGCGCGTTTCATATCAAATAGTAGATGACAAAGAAGCATTGGATGCATTTCAATTACTTTGTGAAACAGAGGGGATAATCCCAGCACTTGAATCATCGCACGCGGTTGCTTGTGCTATTCGAGTGGCTAAAGAAATGCCTAGCAATCAACGACTTCTCATAAATCTTTCAGGACGTGGTGATAAAGATGTTGAAGAGGTACAGCGTTTATTAGCCCTTGGCTAATTTATTCGGTTGGTTTGCAACATTTTGCTGGGCGTTTGCCAGCACCACTAGCATCTTTAAATGTGGAATACCCTACTTTGTTTTTCTCGATTATTCGTGCAGCATTATTGCACCCAGCACTATGGAATACTTTGCTATTTTTCGAAGCAATAAATGGTGCGCCATCAGGTGATATTGGCTCTGAATTCGGATTCGAGGGCGTAGCGGATGGTGTTAAAACCTCGACTGGAGTGGCTTTGAGTGCGGTTTCGATTGCTGATTCTGGCCATGCAACTGCTTCAATAGTTTCACCTTTGCCTTCGCTTGGAACTAAATCAACTGCTATTGCGCAGTGATCAGATGCGTAGCCTGCTGGGATAGCATCATTCCGCCAGTCGTATTCGGGATGTGAAGAACCTAGAACAAATCCACTATCAATGACAAGTTCGCCAACAGCTGCGGTGTTGAGGAAAATGAAATCGATTAATCGGTTAGAAGTATGTGTTTTTCGAAGTGGAGAAGTGTCGTCCCATTTAAGATTTTTAGCGCGGAATGCGAGCGAATCGGTCATGCCGTTTCGAAGATAAATTCGAACTGAACGGTCCCAGGGTTGCGCATTGAAATCACCTATAACAGCAATGTTACGCTCCGGATTTATTTCAGTCATCGCTTCGATGTACGTCATAATTTGGAGTGCTTCTGCTTCTCTGTGCCAAGCGTTACGTCCCGCTTTGTGGTGAATGCTAAAGATAGTTAGTGCATAGCCGCTAGGAGTTTCAACGGTAACGCAAAGTGGACTTCGTTGGAACGTAATTTCATCTGTACCCGGTGGAATATCAGTCCACCCTCCACCAACTCGTTCTACCTTTGTAAGGTCAGCATTAATCCAAGTTTTGACTTCGGAAACAGGGAAGCGGCTTAAAAGACTTTGCTCAATACCTCTGTAGTATCCAACTTCTTCAGAAACGACATACGTATACCCCATGGATGGTAAGTAATTTTTATTAAACCACTCGAGCGCTTCTTTGCTTTCCACTTCTTGTAACGCAAGAACATCAGCGTCTAGTTCGCGAATGATTTTTGCTAATTCTTCACATCGTTCCGAAGAAGTAGGTCCAGGGTTATCGCCAAAATCGTCGTAATCCCCTTGTAAAGATTTATCATCTACTTGATCAAAAAAGTTCAACATGTTGTATGAACCAATTCGAATCGTCCCTTCAATTCTAGGCATTGCTTCGGTTAAACCAAAGCGATGGTCAGATGAGGGTGCGATTGATAGAAGTATTAGAGCAAGTGTTTGTAACAGCATCTCATGATGATAGCCGAACAGTGCGAATTAGTCGATAGATGCTTGTTGATGATCAGCAATCATTCTTGAAACTATTTTTGCTCGTAAAAGCAATAGTGCTGTTTCAAGTTGTGGGTCTAGACCAAGCGTAATCAAATCATTTATGTCAGGACGTTCGTCGACAGTTGCATTTGCCAAAATTAAATCTGCTTCTTGTCGCAACTTATTACTTTTTGTAATCTGGTCTGGCGACATAGTAACTTCAACATCTGGAATAACTCCCCAGTCAGTGGAGCCACGTCGTTTGTGGACTAACCGGCCAGGAGTTAGTCCACCGTCGTGCGATGGCAATCGATAGTACTGCGTTGTTAATTTTACATTTGCTTCAGTGGCAACTTGGTGAACAGTCTGTACGCTGCCTTTGCCCCAACTTCTTTGCCCGACAATAATGCCAGCATTATGTGCTTGAACACAACCGGCAACAATTTCGCTTGCACTTGCAGAGCCTTGGTTAATTAAGATGACAACTGGCCAGTCTGCAAGGTATGCACGATTTGGACGTGCACGCATACGAAACAATTCTTCACCGTTAGCGGTCTCGCCACTTACGATTGTGCCTGAACTGACAAACAAGTTTGAAATTTGTCGTGCAGTTGGAAGTAGACCACCAGGGTTATAGCGCAAGTCTAAAATCAATCCGTTTGGTTGGCCTTCTTCTTGCATTTCTCGAACAGCGGACAGCATGTCTGAGTAGGATTCTTCAGAGAAACCAGATAATTTAATGTAGCCAATTTTATTAGTGCGATCAACGTACCAGTCCCAATTCGGCTGGCCTTCTTCGTCTAAGTCTTTTTTCCACCACCCTTGAACTGAATGCAATTTGATTGAATTACGAGTCAGTGTAATAATGAGAGGTTCTTCTTCTGTTTCTCTTCGAATTGTAATGCTAACAGCGGTTCCGTGAGGCCCCGTAATTCGATCGACAGCATCATTCAATGACCAACCGCTTGCTGACTTGCCGTTTACAGCAAGGATAACATCATCGGGTTGAATTCCACCGTAATAGGCGGGCGCACCTTCGATTGGATTGACGACCATAATTTCGCCTTTAGTATTTTCACGAATCACAATGCCAACTCCAACAAAACTTCCTTCTGTTTGTTGTTGGAATCGTCTTGATTCATCTGGCCAAATAATGGCGCTGTACTTATCAAGTTTTCCCATCGCCCCGTCACCGAATTCACGAAGAATCATTCCCTTGGGAAGTTCCATCGCTGTAGCATTCAACGCTAAAAGTCTTTTGAATATTTGTGTTAGCAATCTCTTGCCAGAAATATGTTCTAGATATTGCGGAAAACTTTCTAATTCTTCATTTACTCCGTCAATCCAAAGTGCTTGCAATCGTGAATCCGATGCATTTTTAAAAGTCTCTTCTATTATTGGAATTTCGCCCAGTTTTCGTATGGCTTTAAGGCCGCCTTTGATTAGTTCATCCCACTCAACATCACTGATATGTTCACTTACGGCAGTTGTAAGTGCACGAATAACCATTGGCTCATCAATGTCATTGACTCGCTCAACCCAATTGTCAGCGGCTTGCTCGGTGTAATCTTCTGGCGGGTCATCGCCAAGAATTACAGCACGCGCAACAAATAACGTGTGTAAATGTTCTGGAGCATATTGTCGCAAGAGTGAAACTTGCAATGCAACTTCTTCAAGTTGATCATTCCACAATTCATATAAATCTCTCCTCGATGTGCCTTCGTAGAAAGTGCGCAAATAGTAAAGGAGTGTTTGAGCAGTAAGAATATTTTCACTTTGGTTAAGAGAAGCAACTTCGCGTTGTGCTTGTGAAAGAACTGCTTGAACATCTTCGTTGTACATTATTTCATCAAGAGTGTTACTTAAGGTTTGTGCTTTTACAGCAGACTGCATTGCTTGCAATGTGTTGCCATTTTCAAAACGAGTTTTCATTTCAACTATCGCTTCATTACGTGATTTATTTGTTTCGAGTTGCTCTGTATCTCGATGCTCGTGATATATTTTTAATTGTTTTTTAAACGTTTGAAGTTCATCTTCTTCACCTTCTGGGACATTACTTAATAATGTAGTAACGGTATCCCAATGTCCATCAGATGCGGCGATCCAGATTTGAGTTGACCACTCAGCAGCCCCTTGAGATTGTGCGTTGGTTGGAGCACTTGTAGCAAGTACAAGAATAGCTAGAAAAGAAAGGAATCTAATGGGGCTAGTTTTCATATTGAAAGGTCCTTTGTAAACCATAAGGTGAGATTTTACTAAAATCGGCACTTTGATTCGCTATCTTGAGAGGATGCTTAAGATACCTTCGTTTTTACGGATTGAGGCTATTTTTGTTCGTGGAACTCGTTTTTTAGTCTATTGCTGGCCTCTGACCATGCATCTATATCTGGAATGGCATTGTCAACATCTTCTTCTCTCATCGATGTCTTGCACTTACATCTGCTCGCAACAAGCACAATTGCAACGATTGCTAGCACGCCCAATAGGAGTAATAAAGATGCAATCAGTAATAAAATTGGGATTGAAACGGTCATTGTGATCGCGCTGCAAGATCGCGTTCACAGTTAGTAATTTCTTCAAATGCAATTGGGCTTGATCGTAGTGGTTCTGGAAGTGCACTCAGGATTGCGAGTGCATGCTCTGCTTCGCCGGATATCCTCAAGACTCTCGCTTGTATGAAACGCAAATTAGAATCTGTTGGACGTATGGAACATCCTCTTTTTGCGAGTTCGTTCGCTTCTTCGTAGTTGCCAAGTTCAGCTTCGATTAAAGCAGAGGTAAGTAACGAATAGGGTTCATGCATATCTCGAACTAAACTTTGTTCTATCCAAAATTTTGCATCACTCCAGTTTTTATCTAACAAATAAATTTGCGAGATAAAAAAGGAGGCTCTTGCGTCATTTGGGTTACTCTCGTGGGCTAAGGTGTAATAGTGTTTTGCTTCTCCGGTTAACTCAACCATATGTGCAAGTTGTGCAGTTGAAAGATATAAAAGGCCAGGGTCAGATGCTGTTTTGCACGCTGATTTATATGCTTCAAGTGCTCTTAATCTACGAGTTGTTGCTTGGGCAGCATCACCAGCTTTGTCTGCTCTTGCAGCACATGCAAGTAGAACCAAGCCGTACGATTCCTGCGTATCAGAACCGCTCGGATCTTTATCAACGAGCACTTCCATAATTGCTAGTGATTCTGTGAATTTTCCAGCATCAAGAAAATCCATTGCAGCGTTGATTGTGGTTCGTCTTTGCTCAACAGTAATTTGAGATTCTTTTGGAGAATCTGCATTCCTACACCCTACAATCAGGGCAATACTTAATAGCGCGGGTATCATGGTAGTTATGACAGATACGGCTTTTTCAATAGACACCATTCCTAAATCATACGCACCAAGCGAGGTTGAGGCGGGAATTATTTCAAAATGGGACAAGGCAAATCTTGGGCACAGCAGCGCAGATACTGCTGGCAAGCCATTTACGATACTGATTCCACCTCCAAATGTAACCGCCCCGCTACATCTTGGGCACGCATTAAACAATACTTTGCAGGATGTTCTAATCCGATGGCATCGAATGACAGGCCACGCCACGCTTTGGATGCCTGGAACGGACCACGCAGGGATTGCGACTCAAACGGTTGTTGAAAAACGATTGTTTCAACAAGAAGGAAAAAAGAGAACAGATTTTTCAAGGGAAGAATTTGTTTCACGAGTGCAGTCTTGGAAAGATGAATACGAATCGACAATTCTTAGTCAACTTCGAGAGCTCGGTGCTTCTTGCGATTGGGATAGAACTCGTTTTACAATGGACGATATTTGTGCTTCTGCAGTTCGCGAAGCATTCTTTACGTTATTCAAAGATGATTTAATTTATCGTGGTAAGCGATTAGTAAATTGGGATCCAATCACGCTTACCGCTTTGGCAGATGATGAAGTAGAGATGAAAGAAGTCGAAGGTCACATGTATTACCTTCGGTACCCTTTGGAAGATGGCAGTGGATCAATTACCGTTGCAACAACTCGTCCTGAAACAATGCTCGGTGACACAGCTGTTGCAGTGAATCCGAATGACCCTCGCGCAGAAGCTTTACGCGGTAAATCAATTCGATTACCGATTGTTGGTAGGATTATTCCAATAGTTGAGGATGAGTACGTGGTCATGCAAGGCGCGGACGATCCAAAAGCAGAATTCGCTACGGGATTTTTGAAAGTGACGCCAGCGCATGACCCGAATGACTGGGATATCGGGGTACGGCACGAACTTGAAGTCATTAACATTATGGCTTCTGATGCTTCTATTTCTGATTCGTATGGGTGGGAAGATGCAAGCGAAGAATCGCAAGCATTTATTGGTTTGACTAGAGAGGATGCACGAAAAGCAATTCTTGATTGGTTTAAGTCAAATGATTTACTAGAAAGTGTTCGACCGTACACGCACAGTGTTGGGCACAGTTATCGAAGTCATGTTCCGATTGAACCTTACTTGTCAGATCAATGGTACGTTCGCGTAACAGATGATCGACTTTGCAATGAAGCTTTACGCGCCCTTTCGAGCGAACAGTACAAAGGCAATCCACCAGCAAGAGAATCAGGTGAACGCGTTGGTGATGGTGGATTGCAGTTTTATCCTGAGCGGTATGCGCATTCATACCAAGCATGGCATGAAAACTTGCGCGACTGGTGTATTTCAAGACAGCTTTGGTGGGGACACCAAATTCCTATTTGGACGAAGTCTTTCGGTAAAGACGACACAATTACTTGGCCACATCAAGAGAGTGAAGCAGTTGCATCGAGTCAATCCTTTGATGCAGGTGAAAACGTAACAGATGTGTACCTTTGTATATCTGGCGGACATGAAACAATTGAAAATGAAATTGAAGCTGCCGGCTTTAAACGGGATGAAGATGTTTTGGATACATGGTTTAGTTCTGCACTCTGGCCTATTTCGACAATGGGCTGGCCAGAGCCATCTAAATTTCCAGAAACAGAAGGATTATTAGAAAAGTTTAATCCGTCAAGTGTTCTCTGCACTGGGCGTGACATCATTACTCTTTGGGTGAGCAGAATGGTAATGTTCAACCGTTATTTCCGAGGAGGCATTCTCCCCTTTAGTGATGTGTACATCAACCCAATGATTCAAGATGGGTTCGGCCAGCGGATGAGTAAATCCCTTGGTAATGGTGTAGATCCTCGCGATATTATTTCAACTCATGGGGCGGATGCAATGCGATACACCATGGTGCAACTTGCGACAGGAACGCAAGATGTTCGACTTTCAGTTGATTTAATTTGTCCGTACTCTGGAAAAGTTTTTACGCCTTCCTACATAAAGTCGAAAACAGGACACGAAGTTATGGCGCCCTTGCAATCTTCTCCTGATAATCCTGAAAACAAAATGTCTACACTGTACGGATTGTTAGTAGGTGAAGTTGAAAATAACGACGAAACCCCGCTTGCAATTAATGCATCATCTCGATTTGATGTTGGTCGAAATTTTGCCAATAAATATTGGAATGCAATGCGATTTGCATTGATGAACGTTGCGACGCCCGCTGAAACTGTTGCAAAAAATGATTTGCTTGCAGTTGATCACTGGATGTTGTCGCGAGTTGTAGATGCTACTGAAAAGATTGAAAAGGCGTTAGGCGAGTACCAATTTAACACCGCGGTTGAAGCAATTTATGATGTGCTTTGGCGAGATTTCTGCGATTGGTATCTAGAGGCAATCAAACCGACAGTAAAAGAAAGTCCTGCTCAGCAAAGAGTTCTCTTAACGGTTGTGGATATTCTTAGTCGACTGTTACATCCAATTTGCCCATTCGTTACAGAAGCAATTTGGCCGCATATTCAGTCGTTTACAAATGGAAACATTGATGGCGTTGAACTTGTTGCAGAAGAACTCGTAGCAAATTCATCTTGGCCAGTTCTTGTAAATCTTCAGTTAGACGAAAAAATAATTTCTTCTTTTGAAGATGTCCGAACGCTCGTGACAGCAATTCGTGGCGCACGAGCATCGCAGAATGTAAAGCCTAAGCGCAAGATAGATTTGATTGCCTCAGAACGCATTCAATCGTTGGCATTAGAACATACGGTTGTTGTGTCTTCGCTTGCTAGTCTCGAAAAAATACTATTACTTCAAGAGGATAGCGATGGATTTGCTATATTCATTGATGGTGAAACTGCCCTGCTTGCGAATATGCTCGATGAATCAGAAACTGAAGACAACGCAACTCGGTTAATTGCAGAAATTGCTGAACTGGAAAAGAAAGTGGCTGGATTCAAAGGTCGCCTCGCAAACGCTTCATACGTAGATAATGCACCCGATCATGTTGTGCAAGAAACCAGAGACATGCTTGCGAAATGTGAAGCAGAACTTCAAGCGGCGAAAGGTACACTCGCGTAATGTTTATAAAGATTTGTTTTGTATGTTTGCTTGCTGTTAGTTGCGGTACCGGTACACCAAAGCAAAATCAATTCCATTCAAGCCCCACAATTGTTGCAGAGCCTTTAGTCAATCGTTCGTCTTGGAAATTTGGCACTAACGAAGGCGTGAAATTTCAAACGCCATTTTGGAACATACACACAACGATCCAAATTGATTCTATTGTCGATTCTTTACCAAGTTTTTATTCAGACTTGCTCGATCATTACACAACCATCTTTGGTGAATTCCCCTATCCCCAAAAACAAATTGATGTGTTTCTGTTCGCAGATGAACTGCAGTGGAAACAAAAATTAAAACTTATGCTTGGAACTCAAGCAAAGGAATGGTATTCGCTCGGTCGGGGTGGCTTAACAGTTGACGGTGTTGGTGTCTTGTATCACTTAGATTCACGTAGCCGATCACGAGTAACCTTGCGAATTGCAGCGCACGAGGGTTGGCATCAATACGCCGAATCGATTTTCTTAAATTGTTTACCAACTTGGCTTGATGAAGGCATTGGAACATGGATGGAAGGTTTTAGAATTCGAAATGGAAAAGTTCGATTTACACCGTCGAGTAACTGGGACCGTTTAACTACAATACGAAAAATTATCTCTGCAAATCGACTTGACTCGTTGGAATATTTATTGGAGTCAGACCCATCGGCGATTCTCTCAACAGGCAGAACAAACCTGCTTGGTTACTACGCGCAGCTTTGGGCATTTACAAGTTTTATAGTTGAGTTTGAGCAAGGCAAATACATGCCTGGCTTACATCGCATTTTGACTTCTGCGTTGCATGGAAAATTGCGAGAGCCACGAGGTGGTTGGTTGTATGCGTTTACAAATGACCCGCGCGAGATGGAGCGTGAATACAACGGGTGGGTTCTTCAATATACAAAACCAGGGTCATCATGGCGCTAGTTGGACTTCTTTCTGATTCACATGGGGAATGGTTGCGTACGCAAAAAGCGATTTCTGTTTTAAGAAACCAAGGATGTGATTATATTTTGCACATGGGAGATATTGAAACACACGAAGTACTTGATGCTCTTGCAGGAACTAATGTAAGCATGGTTTTTGGGAACTGTGATTTTCTTTCGCATTTAGAGTCATACGCAATATCCCTTGGTTTAGATGTCCAGCATCCAGCTGGCACTATTGAAATTGATGGAAAGCGTATCGCTTTTTTGCATGGTCACGATGAAAAGCAATATTTCAGGTTTTTAGATGATCCTTCAATTGACGTCATTGTGCACGGACATACACACGAAAAGCGGGATGAAATGGTAAATAACACACGTTGTATTAATCCCGGAGCACTCCACCATGCACCTGTGTACACTGTAGCTGTCCTTGATACTTCAAGTGATTCTCTTACATTTCACGAATTGGATTGACCCACATGCATGAAAGTAATCAACAAGCGAAATTTGAATCGGGCGAGTTGGTAATTCGTGATGCAAATTCGGATGACATTTCTGTATTGCGGGAATTATTTGAGAAAAGCCGTATTGAAGGATTGATTCGGGAAAATGATACCGGCGCTGATTTAGAATTTTTAATGGCTAGTTATTTAGAATGCAAAGATAGTGGCTTTTGGGTTGCGCAACATGACGATGGCATTATTGGAATGATTGGTGTTCAACGAGTTTCAGAAAACTCGGCTGAAATCCGTCGGCTACGAGTGAGAGACTCATTTAGAAGGAATGGTATAGGGACTAAGTTAATGTCGCATGCAATTGCATTTTGCAAAGAAAAGCAATTTTTAAAAGTCGTCCTCGATGTTCGAGTTGAAAGATCGCCTGCAATTACATTATTCGATTCGTTCGGTTTTTCACATGTGAGAGAAAATACGAGCGGTGGCAGGACGACGATTGATTTTTATCTAGATTTATACAGCGATAAGACGGATACACTACATTAATAACTGTTTTTTCTTGTAGAGTAAACTTAATATGCTAGGGTAATAATATGCAGGTTTTATTTTGTTAATTAATATAACACACCAAAAAAGAGCGTTCACGCTTATAGAACTTTTAGTTGTAATGTCAATCATTGCATTGTTGCTTAGTATTTTGATGCCTGCTTTAGGTCGTGCTCGACAAGCTGCGATGGTGCAAAAAGATGCAACACGCATCAAATCGTTACATTCAGGTTGGATAACTTGGGCAACAAGCCATGACGAGCAATTTCCAACGCCTGGCTATGTAAACCGTTTAGACTTTAATGGTCAGTCGATTAGAGGCAGAGGACCAGAAGATAAACTAGCCAACACGACAGATAATGTGCATGCATTGTGTGTCATGGAGAATCTATATTCAACAAGCATGCTCGTGAGTGACAACGAACCAAATCATAATGTTTTTGTCATAGAAGATTACGATTACGACGCACGCGACATTACTGCTGATGTGTATTGGGATGACAGCCTAAACGTAGACCTTGGTGATAGCGGTGATGGCTGTAATGTTTCGTATGCTTCAATTCCTTTAATCGGCGAAAGAAAGAATTCGCAGTGGAGGAATTCAGGAACTTCTGATTATCCAGTGATGGCAAATCGAGGTCCTGCATTCGGCGACACTACTCTCAGGCATTCCACTACGTATGAAATTCACGGTGGTGGTCGTACATGGGAAGGTAATGTTTGTTGGCAAGATAATCACATGACATTTGAAGAGACCTACTACCCCGCTACTTCTGTGTATAGAACAACAGATGGGCACGTGATGGATAATATATTTGGCATAGATTGCGTCACAGGTGTTTGCAACTTCTGGGGCGGTGACACTTGGCTTGTACTTGTAAGCGAACTTTCTCCCGCTGGGGAGATGTTCCCATATCAATTGTTTCCTGAACTTCAGTGGGATGATCAGTAACCAGTAGTGAATCGGAGAAAAAAATGAATTGTATCCAAACTATAAATATTGCATTAATCACGGCTTGTTGTGTTGTATCGGCTGATGCAGCGCCTCGTAAAGTAGTCGGCGAAAACTTCACTGCAACATGGTGCACGTATTGCCCTGATGTCGCAAATGGATTAATCATGCTACAGAATGAATTCCCAGATTCATTTTTTGCTATTCAAGTTCATGGCGGTGATGAATACGCAACAAATTGGGGAAACAGCCGTCAAACTTTTTATGGTGTACCGGGTTACCCTACTGTTTGGATGGATGGATCGTTATCTCAGGTTGGATCCTACGGAAGTCCTTCATCGAATTATAATCAGTTACGAGCGTTATATATAGGGCGCCAAACTGTTCCGACTGATGTCACTATGGCAATGTGCGGCACAACTCCTACAAGTGGTACGTATTCCGTCACTATTAATGTTGGCGTTGAGGCAACCGGCGTTGGGAAAACGATGCGGGTGCATTGTGCTCAAGTGATTCATAATTATCCTTCAAATCCAAATTTCAATTACGCATGTTTTATGCAAGCAAACGAACAGGATGTCACGGTTAACCCCGGTGAAACTATAAGTGTTGACTTTACATTCACACTAGACAGTGCAAGTATGGCAAGACTCGGCGACGTAAGTTTTATTACCTGGGCTCAATCTACCAATAGTTCAGGTCCTTCCGAAGTGTATCAAGCTGAAAAGCATGAGTATAACGGTGGTGATTGCCAGATTGATCAATTCATTGTTGGACCAAAAGGAAACTTCTCTACGATTTCTGATGCAATCAATGCCTCTGGAACAGGCGACTCTATTCTTGTCATGCCAGGGACATATTATGAAAATATTGATTTCGGTGGTCGTGGAATTTTAATTCAAAGTACAGATGGTGCTGATGTAACTATCATTGATGCTGGCGGGACCGCTTCGGTTGTTCGAATGTACGGTGAACCGAGTAGTTCAACTGTACTTGATGGTTTTACTTTGCAAAACGGTGACTCGCCTCTTGGAGGTGGGATTTTGACTGACGGTTCGCCGATTATTACAAATTGCATTGTTCGTGACAACATTGCACAGTTTGGTGGTGGTATGTACCACCTTCAAAATGGCACTGCAGGTGCGACAATTTCAAATTCACACTTCTGCAATAACTCCCCCGAAAATATTTATGGTGCTTGGGTTGATGCTGGAGGTAATATTTTTGATGATGCTTGTGGAGGCGTAGAATGTCTAGCGGATATCAGTGGCGATGGCACTGTTGGCGTTGCGGATGTCCTAGCAATTATTGATTCATGGGGAACATCTAATCAAACCGCCGATCTTAACGCAGACGGCATGGTTGACGTTGTGGATCTACTCATCGTTGTCGGTGCTTGGGGCCCCTGCTAGACGGCATACAGAATAAGACCATTTCAGAAGATTGTCACCTTGAATGGCGGCTGGCTCTCGTATTTAGTATGCGATGAGTGGCTTGTTTATCTTCATTATTAATAATTAAATTGAATTTATTGAATCTCCAACTGGCACTTGGGCGTATATATGTATATATATAGATATGTAAGGTTAGCAGGAGATATAATTGTGATAGATTTTAAAAGAAAAAAAGCATTTACGCTCATCGAATTACTTGTTGTAATGTCAATAATCGCATTATTGCTTAGTATTTTAATGCCTGCATTGGGGCGTGCTCGACAATCTGCAATGTTGCAAAAAGATGCCACTCGCATAAAGTCAATTCATTCAGGTTGGATAACTTGGGCGACAAGCCATAAGGAAAAATACCCAACTCCTGGACTTGTGAATCGCCTTGATTTCATGGGGCAATCTATTCGCGGTAAAGGCCCTGAAGACACATTAGCAAACACAACGGATAATGTTCACTCGCTGAGCATTATGGAAAATTTGTATACGGCGGATTTGATTATTAGCGACAACGAACCTAATCAAAATGTGTTCGTGCATGATGACTATGACTACGATGCTCGAGACATTCAAGCAGATGTGTATTGGGATAGTTTGTTAAACGTAGATTTACAAAATGGTGGTGCAGGGTGTAATGTTTCGTACGCTTCTATTCCACTGATTGGTACAAGAAAGCGAAAAGAATGGAACAGCGCGGGCTCATCTTCTTTTGCAATTTTGAGTAATCGCGGTCCTGTGTTTGGCGAGTTAACTAAATTTTCAATTACGTATGACATTCATGGTGGAGGCAGAACTTGGGTAGGTAATGTTTGTTGGCAAGACAATCACATGTCGTACGAAGAAACCGTTTACCCAACATTGAGTGTGTATAAAACAAGTGAAGGCCAAGTGTCGGACAATATTTTTGGAATTGACTGCGTGTCTGGTCTATGCCACTTTTGGGGTTCAGATAGTTGGCTTGTTCTAGTGAGTGAATTGACACCCGCTGGAGATATGTATGAATTGCAACTTCTTCCCGAACTGCAATGGGATGATTAATCGAGAGAAACTTAAGGAATTTTATTATGAACAGAAAACTACTAGCAACTTTAACCCTAACCGCCCTTCTTCCAGTGTGCATTGCAGACGCAGCACCAAGAAAAGTCTTGTGTGAAAATTTCACAGCGACATGGTGTACGACCTGCCCAGATATGGCAAACGGCATTATTCAGTTAATGAATGAATTTCCTGATACTTGTTTTGCGATGCAAATTCATAAATGGGATTCCTATTCAACAAATTGGGGAGGTTCTCGCTGGTCGTTTTATAATGTGCCAGGACCACCGACAGTTTGGCTTGATGGATCCTTGAATCTAACAGGGTCGCAAGGAAGTGTGGCTGCAAACTATAAATCACTCCGCTCAAAATACATACAATTGAGTGCAACTTCCACAGATGTAACAATCGATGTTTGCGGCGAAACTATCAGTGCAAACACGTACACAGTGACTTCTGAAATTGCAATTGAAAGTGCTGGCGTTGGTAAAACAATGAAAATACATTGTGCGCAAATGCTTCACAATTACCCAGCAAACCCAACATTTAATTATGGTTGTTTTAAGCAACAGTCATTACAAACTATTACACTTGCTCCTGGCGAAGTGCAACAACTTACATTCAATTTCACGCTTGATAGCTCAAGCCAATCCAACACAGGAAATGTATATTTTTTAGTTTGGGCGCAAGAAACAAATAACTCAGGCCCATCCGAAGTGTTTCAAGTTGAAAAGCATACGCACGGGACGACCCCATGTCTTCCTGCGTGTCCTGCTGATGTAAGCGGCGATGGCGTTGTCAATGTTACTGATTTACTAGCGGTCATCGAAGCGTGGGGAAGTGCAGATGTAAATGCTGATATCAACACTGACGGGTTGGTAGATGTGAGTGACCTTCTTGAATTAGTCAGTAATTGGGGTGCTTGTTAACCCGAACTTGCTGAAAATTTAATCTGAAATCTAAAACCTCCTCAAAAAGATCTTTTTGAGGAGGTTTTTTAAGCGGGTGAACGGGTTCGAACCGTCGACATTCAGCTTGGAAGGCTGACGCTCTACCAATTGAGCTACACCCGCAATGCGTGATTACCTATTGTAACAAAATAGCCATTACTCTGGATTTAATGTTGTAATTGTATTGAAATGGTGCTACATTTGGTTAAATCGTTGGCAATGTATCAGCGTGAGAAGGAAAAGAAAATGTCAAAATTAGCATCATTCGTAGTAACTGTATCTGCTTTACTTTTCAGCGGTTCTCTATTCGCTGATTTCTCAATTGGCAACAGATTGCCAGTAGATGCAATTCCATCAATTGAAATTCCAGAATTAGATTGGTCTGCAGTCTATGCTGAAGACGCAACTCGCTCGAGTAAAGATGAAGCACCTCGGTATGCGATACCCCACGAAGTACGCATCTCCCCTGCAACGGATGGTATTTGGGAGCAGACTAGTCGCGACACAATGCGTTGGAGTCTTCGCGTTGTTTCCAGAAATGCAATTTCATTAAACCTTGGTTTTGAAAAATGGGAACTACCTAATTCCGCTTCGATGACAGTATCTGCAACTGATGGCTCTATGGCAATCCGCCCTTTTACTTCAGAAGACAATAACATTCACAGTCAACTTTGGACTCCAGCAGTACCGGGTGATGATCTGCTTATCGAAATTCTTGTTTCACTTGATGAACAAAAAGAAGTTAATCAAAATATAGTTTTGACGTCAATCAATGTTGGTTATCGTGGTTTTTACGAACAAGGTGTAAGTCGTAGCGGTTCTTGCAACGTAGATGTTGTATGTGCTGAAGGCGATTTGTGGTGGGATGAAATTCCTTGCGTAGCAGTAATTTCAAGTGGCGGTTCAACGTTTTGTACCGGCTTTATGGTAAACAATACTTCACAAGATCGAACTCCATATTTCATGACCGCTAACCATTGTGGAATTTCTGGTGGCAATGCTGCATCTCTTGTGACGTACTGGCATTACCAAAACAGTTACTGTAGAGTTCCTGGTAGTGGTGATAGCGGAAGCCCAGGCGACGGTTCACTGTCTTTATTCAATACCGGTGCAACACATCTTACTTCTGGTTCTGGGAGCGATTACACACTTGTCGTATTGAACACAGCTCCAAACGAAGCTTGGGAAATTTCGTATTGTGGTTGGGATGCTTCTGGCGCAGATGCGACTTCTGCCATTGCCATCCATCAACCATCTACAGATGAAAAAAGAATTAGTTTTGAATACCAACCTACAACAACTACTTCCTATCTTGGCAATCCAATTCCTGGCGATGGCACGCACGTTCGCGTCGAAGATTGGGACTTAGGTACAACCGAGCCAGGCTCAAGTGGTTCACCACTCTTTAATCAAGATCACCAAGTTATTGGTCAATTGCACGGCGGTTACGCAAGTTGTTCAAGCCAAACAAGTGACTGGTACGGAAAATTTTCAATCTCTTACCCCGCAGGTCTTGTTACACATTTGGATGCAGCAGGAACTGGGCAATTAACAATTAACACACTTCCGGGAACTGGCATGTCAGTTACACCAGGCGAAGGAACACTCCACGTCTGTACTTCCCCTTGTTTAAATCCTGATCCAGCAGAAGTAATTTACACAATTACAAATAATTCTCCTGCAGGAATTCAATACAGAGTTGAAACTGTACTGAATACGGGCTTCATACTTATTAATGGTGGTAGTTCTGCAACAGGATTCATTTTCGCGGGTGGTTCAGTAAAGGTCGTTATAAGTGTAGATGCATTTGGTTTTGGAACTGGTGTTTACGATGAAATCGTTCGAGTAACAGATAAAACGAATGTTCGTAGTGTTGAAAGACAACATACACTTGATATCGGTTCAACAAATTTCACAACTGACCCTGCAACAGATTTTATTGCAGGCGGTCCTGTCGGCGGTCCTTTTTCAACAACACAACTCTACACGATTACAAGTACAAGGCCAACGCCTTTTTATGTTGTAGTTACTGCAAGTGCGCCATGGATTACTATAAATGGTTCAACATCACCAAGTACTATTTCACTAAATGGTATTGGTGATTCAGCAGTTATAACAGTTGGGTTTGGCGGGTCGGCTACTAGTCTTCCTGCAGGCATTGTGAATGGAACCGTTACTTTTGATAACACTTCAGGAGCTGATGGTGACACGGTTAGAAATGTCACCCTTGATGTTGGTCGCTATACCTACGTTGCGATGGATTTACCGTTACCAATTATAGATAATACAACTACAACAAGCACGATTAATATCACTGATGCCTATTGCATTGGCGATGTTGATGTAATTCTCGATCTTACCCACACGTATATTGGCGATTTGGTTGTCGAAGTTACTTCACCAACTGGAACCGTAGTTCGTTTCCATGACCGAACAGGTGGTACAGCAGAAGACATTCACGCTGTTTACGATGGCGAAGGTGGTACAGTCCCAGATGGACCGGGAACCATGGCAGATTGGATAGGTGAAATCGTAACTGGCACATGGACAATGACCGTTGCTGACAACGCTGGTGCCGATGAAGGATCTCTTGACTATTGGTCATTGAAAATTGCAAGCAGTGGCGGGGAATGTCCTCCAGTTGCACACGATGTTCAAATGGTGACAGACCTTGATGTTCCAGTAGACATTACACTTTCAGGTGCTTCTTCAACAGGAAACCCACTAAGTTATATAGTAACATCGCTCCCTGGGTATGGAAGTTTGAGCGAACTTGATGGTACGCCTGTTGCAATGTTGCCATACACACTGCAAAGTAATATGGTTAGGTACAGCCCTAGTATTGGCTACATCGGAACAGACCTCTTTACGTATAAAGTAAATGATGGAGTTTCATCACTTGAAGCAACCGTTACCGTTCTTGTTGGAGAACTACCATTCCCAGATGAATGTGTAACAGCAACAGCTCTGACCAACGGTACTTGGGACTTCACTACTATTGGTGGAACAACCTCTGCAGATTTGTATGATGATGTTGCTTGTACTGGAACATATCTTGGTGATATGTTCAGCGATGTTTGGTTTACTTACCAAGCTTGTGCAGATGGACCTCTTACAGTTTCAACGTGTGATTTGGTTGATTTTGATACAGATGTTGTTATTTACGAAGGCGGATGCGACGCGATGGTCCAGATTGCTTGCAACGGCGATGCTGCTAATTGCGCTGGATACTCTTCAATAGTTTCTACTACTGTTACGAACGGTTCAATGTACTTAATCCGAGTCGGTGGCTGGGATGCAATTTCAGCAGGCACAGGTCAAATATTAGTTGACGGTCCAACTGGAGATTGTGGCGGTACGCCATGTCCTGCTGACCTCGATGGAGATGGTACAGTTGCTGTTGCAGACCTACTTTTGGTTATCGATCAATGGGGCGTATTAGGCGGACCTGCTGATATTACAGGTGACGGAATAGTTGATGTAAGCGACTTGTTAGAACTCGTTGGTACATGGGGCCCTTGCCCGTAAGGTACAATGCTGCTTGATGACTCGAGCGCAAGACATTTCATTGAATCCAAGACCTACAGGCATCACCTTGCAATCGGAAATCCCGATTTGCCAAGGTGATTTGCCATTGGACTGGTACCAAGATGAGTTCAAGCCGTACGCAGAGGAATACATCGCCCTCCCTGATCGAACTCCAGAAAATGTTATCCCATGGCTTGATTCATATATAAAGCCAGCCCAAGAGCACTTCGGAGATAGTCTTTTACTGTTAGCTCATTATTACATGGGCGGTGAAATTGTAAAATTAGTGGAACGCTACGGTGGGAAAGTTGCAGATAGTTACGCACTCGCATTACAAGCATCGAAGAATCCTGAAAAGAAAGTCATAGTTGAATCTGCAGTTCATTTTATGGCAGAAGCAATTGCGACCTTAGCTAATGATGATCAGCAGGTTTGGATTACAAACCCAAAAGCTGGCTGCACTATGGAAATGATGGCGAAGGATTGGATGGTTCGCCCTATCGAAGAACAACTCATCTCAAAGTACGGCGATGATTTACTCGTTGTTGCTTACATGAATACTTCAGGCAGAATAAAAGCGCTCGCAGGTAGAACTGGTGGCGCAGTTTGTACAAGTTCAAACGCACATCTCGTAGTTGAATGGGCTCGCAAACAACAGAAGAAGATTGTATTCATACCAGACGAGCACCTTGGACGTAACACAGCTGCAAAATTAGGAATGGATATTTCGAAACTCGTTACATTGCCAAACCCTTTGTACGATGGCATTGATTGGAAAATAGAAGACATCGATGGAATTGATGCAGCGGAGATGTTGCTTTGGGGTGGGTACTGTGGCGTGCATACAATCTTCACACCCGAGCAAGTTGTGTGGTGGCAGAGGAAAAATTGGCGAGTACTTGTGCATCCAGAATCAACGTTAGAAGTGGTGCAAGCCGCAGACGGTTCAGGAAGTACCGCTTATTTATGGAATGAAGTGATGGACTCCCCCGCTGGAACTAAATTTGCAGTTGGAACAGAAGGACATTTTGTTCGGAATTTAAAAGAGCAAGCAAAAACAATTGGCGTTGAAGTAATGCATCTTGCGGATATAGAAGAGGATGGCATTTCAACCATTGGTGGGTGTGGTTGCGCGACGATGAGTCGAAATGACCCCCCGCACCTTGCAGGTATGTTAGATTTACTTCGTAAGGGTGAAGCGCCAGACCTCAATAGAGTTCTCGCTGGTGACACCGTAGATGAAACCACAGCTAAACGAGAGCGACTAACTGGCGAAGAACGAACTGTAATGATTAGCGATGCCAAACTCGCACTTGAACGAATGATTGAAATTACTGAGGCCGCCTCATGACAATGCATTGCGATAGACATTTATTAGAAATGGACCTTCGTGCAATACCCGCGTACCGATTTGATGTCGTCATCGTTGGCGGCGGTGTTGCTGGTGACGCTGCTGCAATTACTGCAGCAAATGAAGGTAAAACTGTCGCAGTTGTGGCCAAATCAAGTTTAAGTAATAGCAATACGAATATGGCACAAGGCGGCATGGCTGCAGTCATGACAAACGGAGATTCGTTCGAATCGCATATTAACGATACGCTTGCAGTTGGGATGGGACTCTGCGACCCTTCAGTTGTGAAACAAGTTGTTACTGGTGGCCCTGAAGCAATAGAACATTTATTAGCACTTGGTGCTGAATTTGACAAAACAACAGACGGCGAACTCGATTGTTCACGCGAAGGCGGGCATAGACATGCTCGCGTTGTACATGCCAATGGCGATGCAACCGGTAGAGAAATTCAACGTGTATTAACGAATGCTGTCACCGGTCACGATTTAATTACAACATTTTCAAATACTTTTGCACTTGACATTGTTACAGTTGGTGGCGAAGCGTACGGAGTAGTTGCAAAGGCATCCTCAGGCAATTTAGTTTTATTTTCTTCACCGAAAATAATTCTTGCTACTGGCGGTGGTGGCCAACTGTACCGCGAAACTACAAATCCTACTATTGCAACAGCAGACGGCGTTGCGATGGCGTTTCGTGCTGGCGCGACTATTCGCGATCCAGAGTTTTTTCAATTTCATCCGACATGTTTATATATTGCTGGTGCGGCAAGAGTTTTGATTAGCGAAATTTTACGGGGGCACGGTGGCGTGTTACGTGATCGATACGGCAAACGATTTATGCCCGATGCACATCCGGATGCAGAACTTGCAGCAAGAGATGTAGTTAGCCGTGCAGTTTTTCGTCAGATGATTGCAACAAAAGACACCAACGTGTATTTGGATCTATCAGAGGTTGATGGTAATCCTCACACCATGTTTCCTGGCATTAGCAAGATGTGTGGTTTTTTCGGGATTGATATTGCTCGCGATCCAGTTCCTGTTCGGCCGGGTGCTCATTATATGATTGGTGGGATTCATGTTGATAAAGAAGCCCGCACATCTATTCCTGGTGTTTGGGCTGTTGGCGAATGTGCAAGTAGCGGTTTTCACGGAGCAAACCGAATGGGTTCTAATTCTCTGCTTGAGGGAATGGTGCTTGGAAGAACTGCAGGCCTTTCGGTTTCGAGTGGAAAAAGTGACAGGCACCGGCATAGGCCAGAGCGTATTCTTCGCCGTAAATTAGACGAAGCACCACAAGGAATAGAACTTGGCATTTCTGATTTAGTGTATTCATTGAAGTCATTAATGTGGCGGCAAGTTGGCTTAGAGCGTGAAGAAAAAACACTAACTGAAGCGCAAGAACATCTTTCCTTCTGGTTTGATGCTGTAATGCGATTGGCTCCAGCAGAAGCCCGTGCGTGGGAACTTGTAAATATGCTTACTGTTGCGAACTTAGCGACGATGGGTGCCAAAGAACGCCGCGAATCGCGTGGAGTGCACTATAGAACGGATTATCCAGAATTAGAAGCACCCATGCATACCATCATTTCACCATGTGAAATGGACGATCATTGCGTTGAGGGAGCGGTTACGCACGTTTCTAGTGAAAATACATTAACTTACGGTTGAAAAAAGGGCTTGCAGGCCCTTTCCGACCATCAATCCAATAAATAAACCGCTTGTTGCTATAAGGACCTTCATAAGGATATCTTCTTTCTTAAAGAGCCAACGGTAGCGGATTTTGTATCGATTTTTTATTTTTTTCCAGTTCATGCGTACTTTCAAATCGTCCTAAAAGTAGGGCAACTTCAATTGAGTACGCAATTTTCGGCAAAAAAGTTCTCAGCAAACTAATTAAATAACTTACTGAGGGCTAGTTAAACGCAATTCCAATCGGCCATTACAGCAAGAATATCGGCAACATTAACTATACCATCGCCTGTAACGTCGCCAGTTGGGTCATTTGTACCCCAAACACTCACGATTGCAAGCAAATCAGCTACATTCACCGATCCGCTCCCATCGACATCCCCTATGCAGTTCGATGGGCAACTTGGAGCAGCGGCAGTATGAATGACTGATGGTTCGGCACCTGGTTTGAATAGTCCAAGCGTCAAGTCAACATTTTGGGGACCGTGGTCTGCAGTAAACCAAAAACTGAATGTCGTTCCCCAACGAATAGCATTCGCCCATTGATTCGTATCGTAATCGACGGTTGACCAAGTCACTTCAGTTTGGGTTACCGTTGGGGTCCAATCTGTTCCATCAAGAACTTCTCCGCTATGGTAATCAACATCATTAAAACCAATATTGCTAATAGTTACACAATCGCCAAGTGGAATTGAAAAGGACTGAATACTTCGATCACTATTTAGGTTGTGGACAGCGTATTCGTATTGCCAAGTGCCGTCTTGATTGTCATACACACGAACTGCAATATTGAGTAGGCCCTCTTCTGGAACTCTAACTTCACGCAAATCTACCAACGGGTCAAAAAATTTCCATGCATTTATTGCTGGTTGTGTGACTTGCGTTGAACTAACAGGATTCGGATTAATTGCTGTTACAAAGTTGACCATTCGATACGAAGCGTTATTATCCTGATTCCCCCACTCGGCGTCATCTGGTGAAACATATTGTGCTTCGATGAAATACATTGCATCTGCATTAAAAGCAGGATCAGTATCAGTTTCCTTGATTTGTAATTTTCCCCTCATCGAATTGTCTCCTGATGGGGAGATGAAGAATGGGTAATCGTAGTAGCCTGTAAATGCATTAATTGCAGAACGAGGTGCAACTGCATCAGCATTAAGACCAGCCCAATAGGTATCAGCACAGCCAATGCCAAGCGTTGAACAATTGGTAGCTTGGCAATTTCCGCATCCTGGTTCACTAACAGCACAGAAAGAATGCTTCAGCCATGCAGTTCCAATTTGTTCAAAACGACCGTCCTTAAGTCTGTAACACGTTTGAGCGATTACAGGTATTCGGTTTGTGCCGCTAAACCAATCAGCAACCATGTCACCAAAATTACACGAAGTTGTTCCAAAAGCAAAAGCATTGACGCCATCTTGTTGTCCGTAAAGATTCATGTCGAGCCCTCCGCCACCCCCTGCATACCAACTAACAACATCTGGGCCACGTAATTGTCCAGCGTAGTCCTCAGATTTATCAGCGTAGGAACTGGTGAATAACATTGCACCAAGTGCAAGTAAAGTACAGAAAACGAGTGTTGGCTTAATCATAAATTCTCCTATCCCACTATAAGAGCATGAAAAGATACGAATTGCAACTCGAAAACCGAATATTATAGATTTGGTACTCTGTAGCTATGTTAATCGAAAGAATTTATGATGAAGATTTGGCCCAAGCTGCTTGGCTAATTGGCTGTCAAGCAACTGGCGAAGCTTTGCTCATAGATCCAGAACGTGATATTTGTAGGTATTTAGAAATTGCTGAAAAAGCAGGTTTAACGATTACTGCTGTTACGGAAACACATATACATGCAGATTTTTTAAGTGGTTGCATAGAGTTTGCAACTAGCACGGGAGCAAAATGTTTTCTCAGTGGGCACGGCGGAGATGATTGGTCGTATTCATGGCCAAAGAACTCAGGCGTTTCAGTTGCCTATGTAAAAGATGGCGACACATTTTCTGTAGGAAATATTACAGTGAAGGTTGTGCATACCCCAGGTCACACGCCAGAGCACATTTGCTTTTTAATTCACGATGCAAACACAGAAGACCCAATTGGGTATGTAACAGGCGATTTTGTTTTTGTTGGAGATTTAGGAAGACCAGACCTTCTTGAAACGTCAGCAGGAATGAAGGGCGTGATGGTTGCATCAGCACAACAACTCCACAATACATGTCTGCGATTTATGGATATGGAAGATTACGTACAAATTTGGCCAGCGCATGGTGCGGGTAGTTCCTGTGGAAAAGATCTTGGTGCAGTTTCGCAATCCACCGTTGGGTATGAAAAAAGAACAAGCCTCCCTCTTCAATATGTTGGAGACGAACAAGCATTTGTTGATTTTATTTTGGAAGGTCAACCAGAGCCACCGCTTTATTTTGCTCGAATGAAACAGATGAACAGAGACGGCATTCCAGTACTTGGAGGACTTCCTGTCCCAAGAAAAATTGAATCTGCAACAGAATTATTTAAGCAAAGCGAAACAAAAACTGTAATTGATACTCGCCCATGGGACCAAGTTCGAGATGGTTATTTGCCAAATACTATTTGGTCAAAAGCGAACAGCGATTTTCATCGGTTTGCGGGTTCTTATGTGCGTGGTGATGAAAAAATTATTTTGATTGTGTCGCAAGGTGAACTTGATAGAGCAATCCGAAATGCAATTCGTATTGGGATAGACAACATAGTTGCTTGGGCAGAACCCGAACTCGTTCTTCAAGTTGAAGGCCTTGAAACCATGAAAGAAATTTCTGCTTTACAATTAGAGCAAATGGACAATGTACATGTTCTAGATGTCCGTCGTTTGGTTGAATTTGAACAAGGAACAATCGGCGACGCAATCAATATCGCACATACAAGACTGCTCGAAAGACTTTCTGAATTGGATAAAGACAAAGAGTGGGTTATACATTGCCAGGGCGGAAGTCGAAGCGCTGCAGCTTGTATGGTGTTGAAGCAAGAAGGATTCTCGGTAACAAATCTTGCCGGCGGTTACAAGGGTTGGAAAGAACACGCGAATTGTTCATTGGCGTAATGTTGTTCGTCACTTCTAAATTATCAATTCCTTCTCGTGAAATTAAATATGTCTATGGAACAAGCTCTGGGCCTGGCGGTCAACATGTAAACAAGGTTGCAACAAAGGCAACATTGCTTTTTAACGTTTTGCATTCGGAATCATTGTCACCGGTTCAGAAATTACGCGTTATGGAAAAACTTAAAACGCGAATCAATAAACTGGGTGTACTTCGTGTGGTTTCCTCTAAATTTAAATCGCAGAAAAAGAACAGAGAAATTGTACGCGACCGCTTCGTTGCCTTTATTCGTGAATCAATTCAACCTGTACGAAAACGAAAAAAATCAAAAGTTCCATTTGCTTCAAAACGAAAACGTCTTGATTCTAAAAAAAAGCGTGGAGAAACGAAGCGTTTACGTAATCGAGTGCATCCAGAGCATTGAAAAAAGTGTTTATTATTTTAGTTTGATTTGTTGAAATGTTTTTTATACTGAACAATGAAGCAATTGATGGTGGCGTTTTATATTTGGCAATTTCCGGATGTCAATACAAATGCGGGTTTACTCCGTATTACCGCTTTGGACTGCAATTGCAGGTGACGCCTACGGTGACGGCCTCGTCAATGTTTCAAATATACTTGCCTAGTTGACGATTGGGGTCCGCTTGGAGTCGTTTGTCAGGCGGATTTAGAAGGTGATACGGTTGAAAATATGGTTGATTTGTTATTAGTCATCGCTTCTTGGTAACTTGGATAAAATAGACGGTCTTTTTTTACGATAAACCTATTTTTTAAGCAACCTAAGGCAATTAATACCCGAATATCATTTTGAAATATAGCATTTCTGTGCTATGTTTGAACGATTATAAACCCCTGAAATCAGTAGGAGAATTTCAAATGCGAGGAAGAACCTTAACAATTACCGCTGCAATCGCAGCAACTGCCACCATCAGTATTTTGGCAGTAAATGGTCATGCTGACCGAAGAAAACAATCGCAAAACCGTGTTGTGATAGGTCCAGACGTTATTGCATGGACTATTGGTGGCGAAAACAGTTTTGACTTTGATTACTATGGTTCATCCGGAGGCATTGGTGGGTACGCGATGGCAACCCAATCCTGTAACTGGGGTGATGAGGTTTTAAATTGGTATGGCGGTACTGACCAGTCCCCTATTATTTCACAAAATATGTTTCGTTTAAAAGATGGACGTTTTGAACAAATCGGTTTGCAAGCATTCATGAAGCATTCATTTTGTGCTTTGAGTGAACCTGGTTGTGGTAGTTGCCAAGCAACTAACTGTGATACTTTAGGTATTGATTGCGCAGACACCTACTGGGCTGGTCTTAACTCGAATGGATCTTGTCCTCGAAGTGATGTGAATGCTTTTACCGGTGTTTACAATTATCCGTTTACGCAAGGTTCAAGTGGCAACAGTGCTATTCGCGGTAATCTTCAAGTTGCAAATGTAGATGTAGACCCAGCAATGAATGCTGGTGCTCGATATTTCCTTGAAGCACAGTACCTGACAAACGATGATGCAACATGGGGTAACCATGATAACAATGCTTCGTATCGTGAAATTGGTTTTAACTCAATCTCACAACCTTACGCTTTGAGCAGTGACGGCATTGCTGAAACTATCGAAGGTGACCCTGCGATTCGTGCTTGGGCAGCAATTGATCCTTCAGTTGTATTAACTGAAATACATGCTCCAAGCGACGGTCTAATCCTTGTTGGTTCAAAAGTGTTTGATAATGGCGACGGTACATTCGACTATGAGTACGCTATTCATAACTTGAATTGCGAAAGAAGTATCGGTTTTGTAGAAATTCCGACTGGTTCGTCAATTGTTTCAAATGTTGGTTTTAAAGATATTAATTACAACAGTGGTGAAATTTATGATGGAACCGACTGGACAAACAATGTAGCTGCAGGTTCAGTTTCATGGACTACTGTTGCTTACGACCAAAATCCAAACGGTAATGCAATTCGCTGGGGAACTATGTACAACTTCAGGTTTAGATCAACGGCATCACCTGTAACTGGCACAATTGACCTTGGTCTTTTTAAGCCAGGTGGTCCCAGTTCATTTGCAGTATCAACAATGGTTCCAGGTGGCGCAACTGTAGATCCTTGCGATTTACCACTGGGTAGTTGCCCAGAAGATGTCGATGGTGACTCAATAGTTGCAGTCGGCGATATCCTTGCAGTTGTTGGAGATTTTGGTGATTGCGGCGATGGAACATACCGACCAATTGGCGATGTTGATGGCGACTGTTGCGTGACAGTAAGCGACTTGCTCGCTGTTGTTGGTGCATGGGGCAACGACTGTACACCAGTTGGTGCTTGCTGCCTTCCAGGTGGCGGTTGTTCAGACGCTGTTTCACAAGCTACTTGCGTTAATGCTGGTGGTGCATACCAAGGTGACGATTCAAATTGTGCAAATTCAAATTGCCCAGCTCCAGGTGCCTGCTGTTTCAGTGATGGCTCTTGCCAAGAACTGATGCAAACAGCTTGTGCTGAAATGGCTGGTGGATTTCAAGGCGATGGTACAAATTGTGCCAACGCTAATTGCCCAGTTGCCGGTGCAGGTGATGAATGCTCGAGCTCAGTGGTTGCTGTAATGGGAGCAAATGCTTTCGATACTACTACAGCGACACCAAGTGCGAATGTTCCAGACCCAGCACAATGTGCAGGAACATATCTTGACTGGGGTAATAGCCCAGACGTTTGGTTTATCTATGTTGCAAACGCAAGTGGAAATGTTCACTTCACAACTTGTGATGCAAGCAGTTACGATACTTCGATGGCTCTTTACGAAGGCACTTGTGATAATCAAGTTGCGTGTAACGGAGATGGTGGAAACGGCAACGGTTGCCAAGCGTATTTCTCTGAAATAAATTATAATGTGACAGCTGGTTCATCCTATTACATCCGTATTGGTGGATGGCAAGGCACTGCAGGTACAGGTACCTTGACAATCGAATAAAGTTGTTTTTTAAGTAGTTATTTACGCCCTGCAGGTCTTTTATGACCTGCGGGGTTTTTTATTACTTGCAAATCTCTCCGTAATCCGTAACAATGATGGGAACTTTTTAAGGAGAACTGAAGATGAAATATAGTACTTGTGCAAGTGTGGTGTTGGGTGTTACTTCGTTTAGTTTTTCGCAGACCGTTCTTATGGACCAAATTGGTCTTGCAGATGGCACTGGAGTCGGAACAGCAATACTTGGGAACCAAGATTTTGACGCAGCGTACGATGTGTATGACATAGTTGCAGCGGACAACTTTACGAGCGCAGGTGAAACTATCTCTACTCTTGAAATGGTTCTCAATGGTTGGAATGGTTTTGTTGACCCAAGTTCAGTTATAAGTTACACCGCAAATATTTTTACAAGTGAAATCGCGATGTCAGTTAGCATAACTGGAGATATCGCAACTCAAATTATTGATGCGGCAAACGCAACAATCGATCCAAATTGGCTGGGGTTTGGATATGTTGTTTCAGTACAGACAATGATGGTATCTGCGAGTGGTTCACAACTAATCGCACTCGTGCCGAGTAACCCATTTGCTACTGGTGGACAAACCGGCACCGTTGATTCATTACTCGGAGATGGAGTGTTCGCATGGCAAGGAAATCCTGGAGGAGGATTTGCCATGCCAGGGAATATGCTTCAATCAACCTACGATATTGCTTACAGAATTACTACAGATGGTTTTATAGATCCTTGTAATTACCCACTTCCTGAAACTTGTACAGCAGATGTCGATGGTGATAGTGTTGTTGCTGTAGGCGATGTGCTTGAAATCATAGGAAGTTGGGGAGATTGTGGTGACGGTACGTATCGACCTATTGGAGATATTGCACCACTGCCCAATGGCGATTGTTGCGTGGATGTTGCTGATATTCTGGCAGTTATTGGCGCTTGGGGAATTGATTGCACTCCAACAGGTGGATGTTGTTCTCCTGTTGGCGTATGCTCGGATGGGATGACTGAGAGTGATTGTCTAGCAAACGGCGGCCATTATTTTGGCGATGATTCACTTTGTATAGATCAAACTTGTGTAACAGGAGCATGTTGCTTGGGTACGACTGTGTGTGAAGAAATTAATACCGTTTGGTCTTGCGAATTACTTGGAGGTATTTATCGAGGCGATGGCGTTCTTTGTGCGTCTATTATATGTAGCGTGAATTGCAATGCTACTGGCTGCCAAACACCTGATCTTGGTGGACATGGTGCCGCTGGAATCATCGGTGCAACAAGCGATTTGAATATAAATGCTGGATATCAAGTTGCAGATACATTCCACCCAACTGTTAGTGGTGCAATCACACAAGTTTGCTGGTGGGGTTTATACATCGACTTTGGTACAAACACAGATTGTGGTGCAACTGGTCCTGGAACTGGAGACAACTTCTCGATTACCTATTATTTAGATGACGGAGATTCAACAATTCCTGGAACAATTCTCGCAGGACCGTATGCTGTTTCGTCTGTTGTTGCTCCAACAGGAGATTTAATTGCATCTGGAATTGGCGATATTGTCCAGTACGAATATTCTGCAACACACCCTGCTGTCAAAATTGTTGCAGGTGGATGTTATTGGATTTCAATTACGAACCTAACGACTGGAACATGTTTCTGGCTTTGGGAAACAGCCCCTGCTGGTGACGAACGTTCAGCACAAGATAATGCTGGGTGGACTATAGATGATTATGACTTGGCTTTCTGCGTTAATGTTGATACGGCACCAGATGCTTGTGTTGCATTCGTAGGCCCTTGTTGCCTTCCTGACTTAACTTGTCAGTTGCTATCAGCTTCTGCTTGTGCAGCGGTAACTGGCGTTTACGGTGGTGATAATTTGGCTTGTGCAGACGTTAATAATTGCCAACCAATTGCTGGTGCATGTTGCATGTCACCCACAAAGTGTCTTGACGGAATGTTTGATGCGGACTGCGTTGCATTTGGTGGCACATTTAACGGTGAAGGCACTACTTGTGTTGCAGTAAACTGCACGCCAAACCCTTATGATCAAATCGGTTCAAGTACTGGTTCTGATTTGGGTGCGGGCATATCTGCCTCACAAATATTTGAACCAGCAAGTGCTGCGTTCGATGTAGCGATTCTCGATAACTTTGTATTCGATGCGCCAACAACAATTATGAGTATTGAAGCAGTCGTTAGCGGTTGGAATGGCTATGTTGATTACACTGGAATTACTAATTACACAATCAGTGTGTACAGCAGTTTGACTGCTGCAGGAATTACTTTAGTGGGCGATGTGTACTCAATAGATATTGTCACACCCACATTGCCAACTTGGACAGGTGCAGGCACGCTTATGCAATTTGACATAAATGTATCCTTGCCAGCAGGCGAGTATTTGTTCGCAGTGATTCCTTGGAACAACTTCGGTACTAATGGTCAAACTGGAATTGTGCAATCTAATCTTGGTGAAGGTATTTACTATCAAGCGAATCCAGCGGGAGGATTTGGGTTTGGACGCTGGCAAGAACTGGTTGGAAATGCGGCGTATAGATTGACGGCTCAGTAATTAATTCGTTTTTACTCGTGTGTAAGTAACTGCAATTACGAGAGAATTTTTATCGATTATTGATAAGTCGTGAATGCCAAAAAAGAATGTGTCCTGGTCAATGAATTTGTATTGATACATGACGGGCTTATCGTGTTCATCGGTCATCCATTCGTCCATCGTTCCCCAGAAGGATAATACCTTGCCAGATTGGTCGAGCATTCCTTCAGCTGTGCGAAGCGCTGTCCCAAGATTGTCAATAAATGTAATGACATACTTATGTTTGTAATTGTCGTAGCCAATCGTTAATCTTCCCTCAAACGCAATGCCAAAGATGCTGCCAGTATGTGTGCCATCAAGGAACCTATTGTCGTAGATCATTTCGTAAGAAGCTGTTCCTGTAGTAGGGTCCGTACCCATGAATTTTTGTACGGTGTTCCACTCCCCTGCAAGTTTTTCTAATATTTGATGATTACTATTTGGTGCGGCAAGTTCTTTGCCGAGCTTCTCCATTCTCGCAAGTGTTTGCCCTGGGACATCATCTGTTGTCGTTGCAATCGCCACAAGTGCCAAACTTGCAATTATTACTGTTGTAACTAGGTAATGTGAAATGTTGGTCTTCATAATTGGGGTCTCCGTTTTAGATGGCACGTATGGTACAATCGATGTATGAAATGTTCTTTACTATCAATATGCCTTTTGTCATTCTGTATGCTCTCTTGCGAACAGACAAATGATAAAAATGCAAGTGCAGTCGACCAAGCGTTACCCCCTTCAGGTCCTGCAGCAAGTGGCTCAGACTTTGTCGTAACACCCCCAGTGCCTGTTGCCAAGCCAACTCGCGGAGCGGATATTTCGCTGGAATGGGACGAGCGAGACTTTGGAACAATTTGGGATTTTGAAACTGTAACTACAACTTTCCCGTTTACTAACACAGGAAGTAAAACCCTCGTACTTAGTCGACTTCAAGCTGGATGTGGATGTACAACTCCGATAGCAGACAAAACTATTTTGCAACCAGGAGAAAGCGGAACCATCACGGTTGCCTTTGACCCAAAAGGGAAAGCCAACAAGCAAGATAAAAAAATAACTATCTTCTCAAACTCCGTCAAAAACCCAGAGAAAGCGTTTTGGATTCGTTCAACGGTTCGCACCTTTGTTGAAATTAAAAATAAATTTTTGAACTTGAATCAAATGAAATTAGGCGAGCCAAGTTCAGTTGAATTTGACATTTTTCCGGTCGATCCTGATTTTAAAATTACATCGATGGTGGGAACGGGTAAGCATGGTCAATTTGTTTCTGGAGAAGAATTAACTGTTTTAGAGGGCTCGGCTCGAAGGATTCGTATCAATGTTAGCCCAGACATGCCTTGGGGAGCATTTCATAGCCAATTACAAGTTTCTGGTATTGGGACAACGCCTGAAGGTAAAACAATTAACCATTCGTTCACAGTTTTTGCTAATGGAAAAACATTTGGCAATCTAGTCGCCGACAAGCATATCATTAGCATTGGCTCAATTCCAAAAGGCGGAACGTACCACAGCAGAATAACCATTAAACGACCGGATGGAATTCCTTTTAGAGTTTTGAATACTGCAGTCTTAGGACCAAATGTATCTGGTATCAATGCCACAACAACGGCCAATGTTGATGGATCGTACGATGTTATTGTTTCAGGCAAATTGCCAATTTCTCATAGTGGTCCAGTTAACGCTGAAGTGATGGTGCAAACGGATGTGCCAAGCGAAGAAGTCTTGAAATTTAGAATTGCTGGCGTAGTGCCGAAATAAATGATGAATACTAAATGGGATGGAAGGTTTCTTGAGTTAGCGGATACCATTTCTGCTTGGAGTAAAGATCCCTCTCGTGGAGTCGGTGCTGTTATTGTTTCTCCTATGCGCCAAGTTATTGCAACGGGTTACAACGGATTACCAAGAGGTGTTGAAGACCATCCAGACCGACTTGCTAGACCCGCAAAGTATGATTTGATTGTACACGCCGAAATGAACGCAATTATTCAGTGTGCTCGAAACGGCATTTCCCCTGTTGGCGCAACTTTATACTCATCGTTTAGCCCGTGCATCCACTGTACTCTTTCAATTGTTCAAGCGGGAATTGCACGAGTTGTAACTCGCTCAATTGCAAAAGGCGACGTGCATTGGAATGCTTCGATTGAAAAAAGCATTGCAATGTTTGCCGAGGTCGGCATTGAGTATTATGTTTTGGGTGATTCTGAATGAAACGTAATCTTGCACTTTTAAGTATTCTTTTTTGCTTACTTTGTGGTGCATGTCAGAAAAAAACCATTTCTACAAACACATTCCTAAACGATGGGTCAGTTTTTATGGAACTACCCTTGGCAACCCCGAATTCATATCGTACTGGTGCTGGTACGCCTGGAACTGCGTATTGGCAACAACAAGCAGATCACGATATTCAAGTTCGGTTAGATGTAGAGACAAATACAATAATCGGTTCAGAAAAAATTACATACCACAACAATTCACCTGACTCACTATCGTATATTTGGTTGCAGTTAGAACAAAATGCGCACCGTAAAGACAGTATTCGAAGCAGAGAAGGCCGGAGTTCAAATGAACTAAGTTACAAAGGAATTGAAATCCAATCGTTGCTCGCCGATGGAGTTTCGGTTATCTGGCATGATTATGCAACTGTCGCAAAGGTGCTTTTAGAGAAGCCGCTCAATCCGAATGAAACAGTAACTCTTTCTATCGATTGGTCATTTGTTATTCCAGACAAGGTAGCCCTGCGGATGGGTTTCGATGACCGATATGATGCCGGACCTATCTGGGAACTAGCACAGTGGTTTCCAACACCTTGCGTGTACGACGATGTGTATGGCTGGAACACCCTACCCTACATCGGCAGAGGTGAGTTCTATACTAATTTTGGCAACTATTCAGTTGCAATAACTGTGCCAGACAATCATGTTGTATTTGCTTCTGGAGAATTGACTAATGCTAGTCAAGTTTTGTCCGAAGATGAAAATTCTTGTTTGCAAATGGCGATGAAATCGGATGAAGTGATTTTAATTCGTGGGCAGGATGAACTCGCTAAGGAATCAAGTGGCGAACAAACATGGAACTTTGAAGGTCATCAAATTCGTACGTTTGCATGGGCGACAAGTGCTAGTTTTATTTGGGAAGCAGCAAGCATTGAAATTAAAACTCTTGCTGGTGAGCCAACTAGAATTTTATGTCAAGTTGGTTACCCAGAAGAAGTACATACGTTCTGGGACGAAGCGGTTGCGTATATACAACATTCAATTAAATACTACAGCGAATCGTTATACCCATATCCATGGCCTCAAATGTCAATGTCGTATGGTAAAGCTGGTGGTATGGAATATCCCATGCTCGTATTTTGTAGAGGCAGAACGCATCAGAGTTTGTTTAATGTGACTGACCATGAAGTCGGTCATAATTGGTTCCCAATGATTGTAAACACAGATGAACGAAGGCACGCATGGATGGATGAGGGCTTTAACACTTTCATCAATCACTATTCGTTAGAAGCTTTCTATGGTGTCCGAGAGCATAAGCCAGATGTTTCAAAATACAACGCTTCGGCATTTATTTCTGATCTTAAACCGATTAACACTCCCCCAGATTTATTGCAATCGCGTGGGCATCTAAGTTATCGAAAACCGGGGTATGGCTTGCGATTTTTGCGAGAAGAAATTTTAGGTGAAGAGCGTTTTGATGAGGCATGGTTAGAATATTTTCACACGTGGGCGTTTAAATCTCCCCGCCCAGCAGATTTTTATAGAGCTATGGAAGATGCTTCGGGGGTGGATTTACAATGGTTCTTCCGTGGCTTCTTCGAAGAAACACTGCAACTTGATCAAGCGGTAATCAATGTTACTCAGCAACAAAAAAAAGATGTTTGGAAAGTTCGAGTCACCATAGAAAACCAACATTCTTGGGTATGCCCAGTCGCACTGAGAATACATTGCGCCGATGGGTCGATTCACGATTACAAATTGCCGGTCACAATTTGGGCTTGGTCATCTAAGCATAAACAATCGTTTGAAGTTCCGTCCCCTGTTTCCTATGTTGAAATTGATCCAATGAAAGCGTATCCTGATGTGAATAGATCAAACAACGCATTTAATATAGTTTTATCAAGGGCAGCACAATAAAATGTTGGTGGATGTACTTGGAGTATTGGAAAACAGTAAACATGCACTTCCATTCCAGTTACAAATTTCAGACAAAGGTGTTGTTATTGTTAGGCAAGTCACGGGGATTGCGATAGATCGGTACGGTGATTACAAAGATGAGGAAGAAACTGATGTCAAAAAATAAAAATAAGAAAAAGAAAAAAGGCGGTTACAAACCACCTATGCAATCACCTCAAGACATTATTGAAACGGTTGTTGCAGTTGCAACACAAATTTTTGAGCTTGATGATGCGGGTCCACTTTGGGGAGAATTGCATAAAGCTTTTTTGAAATCTGAGGTTGATTCTTCAGTAGTAGCAAAAATTATCATGCATAAAGATAAAGATGAATTAAAACAAGTGGTAGCTCAATTACAAGAAGGAACCGCCATTAAGCTTGCAATTTCAGAAGAAATAGATGTCCCAGAACTTGACCACGAAACCCAAATTGAAGCGATGCGTTGCTTTCGTAAACGCTTGAAGTTTATGATTCTTGATAGGGAATCTAAATTAGGAGTCGGTCCGCTTACTGGTGGAAAAGATGCAAGTGTTGACTCAATGATGGCTCCACATGATTATCCGATGGAAGTATGGCTAGCACTTACTGTAGGTGGCCAACTAGTAAATGACGGCGGTGGTTTTTTTCATGTTCCTAGTTAGAAATTCGGGTAGTTGGTTCATGCACTCTTCGTGTTAATGTTTCACTGACATTCCAAACGACAGTCGTATCTTTGGAGTAATACCAAATGAACCGTAATCGTTCCCATCCAACGTCGCCTACACTATAAAACAACGTTATGAACTCGCCCTCATTGGTTGGATGGTTCATCGTATGCAATACGGCTAAGTCTTCGCCCTCGTATGAATCTCCGCCTACGTTGAAACCGTTCTTTGTAAAATTAATTCCATCTTCACATTGTTCTAAAAGTTCAGAATATTCTTGAATTGGTTTTCTGCCAATCAACAGTAGGTTATTTCCTGCATCGACATCCGCAAGCCACGCACCGGTGTCACTGAGCACTTCTTCCGTTGTGTCAACATGTAAACTCGCCCCCGCTAAAGTTCCAGCAATTGTTGGGCTAATTTGCCCTTTTGGAAGGAGTCTGTAATATCTATAGTCAGGGTCGATGTCAATCCAATCATCGCCAACGATAATTTCCAATTCTTGTGGTGGAACTGCACGCAATTCAGGTTGCGTAATTGGTGTATTATTTTCGTATACCCAATAATTAAAAAACGGATCGAGCCACCCCGATTCTTTGTCTTTACATTGTGCCTCTGCGGCAATTTGAATGTCTTTCCAAGACGCAGATTTACCCATGTTATTAGTTGCAAATTGATGCAACATCGGCCAGATGTTACTATTGGATGCTTCAATTTTTGAATATGAATTGAGCACATCTTCAAGCATCATAAAAACAAAGGCACCTTTGTCGTACCCAACATATCGGTCAACCTCGCCATGTTTTGGGTTTGCTGAACCAAAGTTAGCAAGAGCGCCATTGTCGATTGATGGGTCAAGGGACACTTTATTAAGCAAACCGCGACGGTATGCTCTTGCAGCATCGAAGCCATCTTCAAGCGCACGTCGTCCATAATTAGCGGTGTAACTTGTTAATGCCTCGCACCAATTTCCATAACTTGCATCAACATAAACGCCGTTGCCCCACCAGTTGTGAATAAGTTCGTGGTCAAGGTAACCAGGAGCAAGTGATTTAGGTGCCATGCCGACAACTCTCGGTCCAAGAACTGTAAATCCAGGATACGCAAATCCACTTGAGAAGAAATTTTCAACAATCGTAAATTGTGCATACGGATACGCACCAAGAAGTGGCGTATAGAGTTGCAAATATGCATCGGCTGCATCTACATAATATTGAGCTTTGTCAGCTTGCTCTGGTGATAGATGTACAGCAATATTAACTTCACCTTTTGGAGTTTGAACAAGTTTGCTTGTGACAACATGTTTGTTTCCAACAAGAGCCATGCCATCTACTGGTCTAGGTGTTTTCCACCCATCGCTCGTTGGGTTTCCACTTCCAACAAATGCCCATCCTTCAATAGGTGTGACAGAAAGTGAAATGGTTCGTAAGATTGGCTGCCCATTTTCGTCAAGTGGGGTTGGGTACCACCCCGCCCAATCAGAAAGAAAAACGCCTTCTTCGCTAATATGTGCATCGACTGAAAAATTGTGAATCTGCCCAACTTTTTCGCCTGAAGCAACATCATCTTGAAAGACTCCTTCCCATTCGATTACATTATCTGGTCTTGGTACGATTGTTAACCCATACGTATTTATACTTGTGTATTCGATGTTAGAGAAAGTTGATCGGCCTCGCAAAATTCCAGTTGCCGGATCTATAGCAACATGGATATCTTGGGATGGGTTACTTGCATACAATAGAAGTGAAATGAGTAGTAGATTCATAAGATTTGTATTTTACATTGGACTTACCGTATTTGTTTCTTGCTCAGATGTGCAGGAACAAGCAAGAAATGGGTCGTTCGAATCTATGGGGACGACAATTTATGTTCAACCTTCAACTGCAACTAGTATCGTCCAAAAAGTTTTTGAACGAGTTGACGAGCAAATGAGTGAATGGAAAGAAGATTCACCACTTACAAAAGTGAATATGCAAGCGGGCAAGTCGTCAGTTCCTTGCCCAATTGAATTATGTTCAGCGGTTGAATTAGCACTTTCAATAGCAGAGCAAACAGACGGCGCGTTCGATCCAACGTGGGCTGCGCTGTGGAATGTGTGGGATTTCAAGGCGACTTCCCTGCCTGAAGCAACACTGATTTCTTCACGTTTACATTTAGTGAATTGGAAACATGTAGTTGTCGAGCAAAATACAATTTACTTAACAACAGTTGGAATGGCAATAGGTCTTGGTGGAATTGCAAAAGGGATCGCTTTGAATCAAGCCAGAGATACATTACTACATGAAGGCATAACGGATTTTATGATTGTTGCTGGAGGCCAAGTTCTTGCACAGGGAGCGACTCGTCGAATAGGAATCCGAAAACCTGACGGTATACCGAGTGAATTTATTGGTGTCGTTGAGATTACGAACGCCTGTATTTCTACCAGTGGGGATTATGAAAAATATTTTGAGGTCGATGGGATTCGTTATCACCATATCATTGACCCTCGAACTGGATTCCCAGCAAGTGGCGTTCGAAGCGTTACTGTTCTTGCAAAAGATGCAGCAGTTGCAGATGCGCTGTCGACTGCTTTGTTTGTGCTTGGAGTAGAAACAGGCATGGAATTTGTAGAGAACACTGAGCGCGTGGAGGCGTTATTTATCGATAGAACATCTCTTGTTCATAAAAGCAGTGGTTTTAATTTGGATAAGTAGATGTATCGATGTAGTATTGTTTTCATGCGTTGGATTTCTCTCATTCTTTTCCTCGGGCTCACGCCTTCTACTCTTTTTGCGGGAGAAATCGCATGTTGGGGCGATGATTCATTTGGTGAAACGATTCCCCCTGCGGGAAATGATTTTGTCGCAGTTTCAGCGGGGTATAAATTCTCAATTGGATTGCGTCAGGATGGCTCTTGCGTCGGTTGGGGATTTGATGGCACTGGGCAATCTTCGCCTCCAGTTGGAGAATCGTTCCAAGCAATTGCGGCGGGACATTCTTTTTCAATTGGAATTAGAACAGACGGAACGCTACTAGGTTGGGGATATAACGCAGGTGGTCAAACAGATGTTCCGTCTGGGAGTAATTTTGTTTCTGTGACAGCTGGCGATACACATGGTGTTGCAATCAATGTCGCAGGTGAATTAGTAACTTGGGGAGCAGATGTGGAGAGTCAACTCGATGCACCAATCGGTAGTGATTTTGTAAGGGTTATTGCAAGTCAATATTTTTCAGTCGCAATGCATGCGGATGGAACTCTCGAAGGATGGGGACGAAATAGTATCGGGCAAGCGACTCCACCCACTGGTGTATTCGTTGATTACGCACTTGGCAGATTATGGGGTGTTGGAGTTCGTAAGAATGGTACGCTTGAAGTGTGGGGAACTAATAATGCGGGTGTGAATGCTATTCCCGCAGGCAATGGATTTGTATCTGTAGGTGCGGGGAATATGTGGGGCATTGCAATCGATGATACTGGCCGTATTTGGCATTGGGGTGAAGATGGTCAAGGCCAATCCAACGTGCCTGGTGGAACGGGCTGGGAATATGTTGATGGGCATTATTACCATGGCATTGCTCTTGGTATAGTTGATTGCAACAGTAACGGTATTTCTGATTCAACAGATATTAAAGATGGCACTTCTATCGATGAAAATCCAAGTGATGGAATTCCTGATGAATGTCAAGGATTGCCAGTTGGAGGTTGCTGTTTACAACATGGTGTTTGTGTGAAAACAACTGAGTCAGACTGCATCGGCGCTCTTGGCATTTGGGCAGGAGCAAGTGTTTACTGTGATGTATCTCCCTGCGTTGATGATTGTTCTTCCGACTTAGACGGCGATGGTGAAGTAGATGTTGCAGACTTACTTGAGATGTTTGCCGCGTGGGGTACTTGTCCCTAAATAATTTTTTGCATCTCAGAATTTGTGACATTCCAAAAAAATCAAACTTAAAAAAGGCAGACCTAATGATCTGCCTTTTTTGTTGAAGTTTTAAGAGTAAACTCGTTACGGGCAGGTACCCCAGTCCGCAATCAATAGTAGCAAGTCGTGGATATTTACGATGCCGTCTGTGTTGATGTCTGCATTGGCGTCCGTTGTTTGCCAAGCTGCGATTAACGTGAGCAAGTCTTGAATATTCACAAGACCATCGTTCCCAAATATATCGCCACCACAGGTGATGTCACTGATTGGTGTCACGACACCTTTGACGACACCATCAATGGTCGAGTTCATCGCGTACACAGGACAACCACTTGTGAGAAGTATGCCTCCCGCTTGCACAATCAAATGCTCGACATACAGTGCTTCGCATGTTCCTTGTCCATCATTGGCATTGTCATGTAGGTCGACCAATGTTACAGTCGTTCCTGACTTAACTGTAAGCGTACCTACTGGGTAATTACCAGCGAGCAGTGGGTCAAGTCCATCGATGCTTGCGCCAAGATCAGCGCCCATCAATTCAAATGATTGGGCTGGATTTCCAAGACCAGTCATTGCAACCGTTGAGCCTCGCATATTGAATCGTGTGTTGTCGTTGATTGCACAATCAAAGTTTCCACCGACGCTCAGCGTCCACCCAAAATCAATCATACGAAGAGAGGCAGATGCACCAATCGTGTAGTCGCCACCGATTGCCATGCCATCACCAACTGTAGGTTGGTCTCCACC
>JYMV01042325.1_pt1 | contig 47218 bp, 42 predicted proteins | sample 338911 | NCBI WGS metagenome assembly JYMV01 (sample SAMN03354496, study PRJNA234377) | hydrothermal vent metagenome | biome: Deep sea; feature: Hydrothermal plumes at the Eastern Lau Spreading Center, Western Pacific Ocean; material: Seawater | place: Tonga | collected 2009 | depth 2000 m m | reverse complement strand
GGATTCCTCTCCCCCACCGGAGTCTGGAGCGTCTCCTGCTCCATCTCCCTCGACCATGGACATCACCTCGTCTCCCTCGAGATCGATGGCGCAACCGACATCGGCCTGATGAAGGAGGTTCAGTTCGACGTTTTCGGAGACCACATCATCCACGTCGACTTTGCCCGAGTCGACCTCGATGAGATCATCGTCGCTTCGGTGGAATTGGTCGTTCTGGGAACCGCCAAGGGAGTCGGAGCTGGGGGCACCCTCGATGTTGCTCAGCACGAGATTCCTGTACGAGGCAAGGCTGGAGACCTCCCCGAGCACATTGAAGTTGTCGTCGATGACCTCGAAATCGGGGACAGCATCCGAGCCTCGGATCTGGTCCTTCCCGAGGGGATGGAGACCACATTGCCGCCAGAAGCAGCCATCGTCATCATCCATGCCCCGGCCATCGTGGTCGATGAGGATGAAAAAGTTGAGGATGGTGGAGTTTCAGAAGGCGAGGGAGATGGAGCAGGAGACGCTCCAGACTCCGGTGGGGGAGAGGAATCCTCTTCCTGAGGTCCGACGATGGGTCGAAACGCACCTGACAAGGGGGTTGCCCATTTGGTGGCTGGCCTCGGAAATCCCGGGGACAGGTATCGAGGGTCCCGCCACAACATCGGGTTCGACCTGATCGATCGTCTCTCGGCGAAATTGACGCGCCCTTCGGAAACTCCCGCCAGTGGTGGAACGCTTCTTGTGGGGCGCTACAAGTGGCGTCGGGTCTTCCTGCTCAAACCGTCGCGGTTCATGAACCTCAGTGGCCCGCCGGTGGCTGCGGCCCTGAGCGAGCATCGCCTCGACGGCAGCCATCTTCTTGTGGTCCACGACGACCTCGATCTGCCCCTGGGTTCCCTCCGCCTGCGCCCCGGCGGCGGAAGCGGCGGGCATCGGGGCCTCCAGGACATCATCGACACCCTCCAGACCGACCGATTTGCTCGCTTGAAGATCGGAATCGGACGCCCACCCCACGGAAACAGCGAGAAATATGTGCTCGAGCCGTTCACTGGGGAGGAAGCCTCGGTGATGGAAAGGGTGCTTGAAAAATCCCAAGAAGTCGTTCTCTGCTGGCTTGTTGAGGGTGTCCATTACGCGATGAAACGCTACAATGCGTCGCTTCCTCCGGCGGATGAGCCCGATGGTTCTCCCTCTGAGGAGCCAGCTGAAACGGATCCTCGCGAAGATTCCCTGGGCGGTCACCGGGGGGGCGAGGCCGGGGCTGGAGGCTCGGAAGGAGCCCTGGAGTGACCGAGAGACTGTACGAAGGAATGTTCCTCATCGACTCGGCTGAAGCAACCCGTGACTGGGATGGCGTCGAGTCCCATCTCCGCGGCATGATCGAGAAGCACGGCGGTGCGATCGAATACAGCGAACGCTGGCCCGAGCAGCGCCTCGCCTACGAGGTCAAGGGCTGCAAGCGTGGCGTCTACTTCCTCAGTTACTTCCGCTCCGACACCCAATCGATCACCCCACTCCGCCAGGACGCCGAGCTCTCCGACAGAATCCTGCGCATGTTGGTGGTCCAGGAGGAGTTCACTCCCACCGAGATGGAACGCAGGAAGGAGATGGCAAACCGGCGTGCGGTCCGCGCTGCCGAGGCGGCGGAGAGGGCCGCTGCCGCTGCCATTGCTGCAGAGACTGCAGTGGTCGACGAGGGCCAATCCGAGGGCTCAGAGCCCGATTCCGCCGACCTACCAGCCACCGAACCCAAGGGTGCCGCCGAAACCGCAGAGGACGCCGCTGCCGCCGATGAGGTCCCGGCCGATGCTGCTGATTTGGACGAGCCCGAGGTCGTGATGGAAGCGACCTCCGAAGAGGTCGAGTCCGAGGAACCCGCTCCCATCAGCGACGATGGTGATCAGGATTCGGCAAACGAGGAAGCCTCGGCTGAAGTGGCTGATTTCGTAGAAGACGATGCCGTAGAAGACGATGCCGTAGAAGACGATGCCGTAGAAGACGATGCCGTGGAAGACGATGCCGTGGAAGACGATGCCGAAGAAGACGATGCCGAAGAAGACGACGCCGAAGAAGACGACGCCGAAGAAGACGATGACGAAGAAGACGATGACGAAGAGGGCGATGGCGAAGAGGGCGATGGCGAAGAAGACATTGCCGAAGAGGACGATGGCGAAGAAGACATTGTCGAAGAGGACGATGGCAAAGAGGGCGAGAGAGACTGATCACGCGCCCCGCTGGGTGAAGAGTTACAGCGAAGACGGGAGATGCTGCCATGGCGATGGAACTGAACAAGATCTTCATCAACGGTAATCTGACCGCCGACCCGGAGTTGAGGTACACGTCGACCGGTACGGCAGTCTGTGATCTCCGTCTCGCCAGCAATCGTCGCTACAAGAAAGGCGACAGCCTCGAGGAGGAGACCTGCTTCGTCAACATCACCGCCTGGGGGCGGCAAGGCGAGACCTGCAACCAGTATCTGAAAAAGGGGAGCCCGGTTCTCATCGAGGGCCGCCTCCAGCACCAGACCTGGAAAGACAAGGAATCCGGAGGCAACCGGAGCAAGCACGTGATCGTTGCCGATCGCGTCCATTTCATGCCGAAAGCGGGAGGCGAGAACACCGGAGAGGGCGCTCCTTCGGAGGAATCGGCTGATTCCCTGGGTTCCGGTCCCTACCCGGAACAGAGTTTCAATGATGAGGTCCCCTTCTAGGGGAATCGAGGAGGAGAAACACAGATGTTCGGTCGCAGAGGGAAACAGAATCTAGTCGGCACGCGCGAGTACATAGACTACAAGGATGTCGATCTGCTGAACAAGCTTGTCACTGTCCAGGGTAAGCTCCTCAACCGCAGACATATCGGCTGTGACCTAAAGACCCAGCACAAGGTCAAGCGTGCGGTACACAAGGCACGCTACATGGCGTTGCTCCCTTACGGTCAGTAATTAAGCGGGCATTCCCGGCCAGGAATTGAGGACGGAGAGGGCAGAATCGTGAAACTTCTGCTGAAGAAGCGAGTTCAGGACCTGGGAGAACTTGGCGATCTCGTCGAGGTGCGGGCGGGGTTCGGCCGCAATTACCTGATTCCCAACGGTCTCGCTATCGAGGTCAACAGCGCCAATCTTCTCTGGTTCGAGGCACAGAAACGTCGCCTTCTCCAGGTCGAAGCGGAAACCCTGGAGCAGGTCTCCAAGGTCGCCGAACGGCTCAACGCCACTTCCTGCACCATCATCGCCAGGGCGACAGAAGAGGGACACCTCTTCGGGTCCGTGACTTCCGACACGGTGATCGAACATCTGAAGCAAGATGGGATCGAAATCGATCCCTCGACGCTGATTCTCGAAAAGCCGATCAAGGAACTCGGAATCTACACCCTCGTTGTCGACCTTCATCCCGAGGTCAAAGCCGAACTCAAGGTCTGGGTCGTCAAGGGAGATGAGGATTCCACCTAGGGGGTGTCGAGGTGTGAATCGAGGAGGTGTCTGAGTTCAGCTCGACCGCCCTCCTACCCCCTGGATTGCCTCTGGTGGCCCAGGGAACAACCTCCGGCCAGCCTCTTTTTCCCAGGACAGCCCTCGGGTAGGCTTCCTCCGGAAGGTCGCCTCACACCACGGCGGCCATGGGCATCGGGGGAGCGCCGGTAGGCGGCTCTCGCGGCTTCTAGGGGTGGCTCATGGATAATTCAGACTTTTCTCGCGCTCATATGGGCAGGCGTTGACCGATGGCTTCCCTTCCTCACAACATCGACGCAGAACGAAGCCTTCTCGGCTCTTTGATGGTTCTTGGCGGTTCTTCCCACGATTCCATCTTCGAGACCCTATCCCCCGATGACTTCTACATCCGCAAGCACCAGTTGATCTTCGAGGGGCTTCAGGGCCTCTACCTGGCCGAATCGGTTACCGACCCTCTGATGCTCGAGGCCTTTCTCGCCAGAGATGGAAAGAGCGCCGATGTCGGTGGACGGGAGGGAATCCTCGCTCTCACCGATGGCATCCTGACCGGTGCAAACATTCAGAAGTACGCCGATCTCATCCTCGACGACTCCAGGCGAAGAAAACTGATCCACTTCTGCGAAGAAATCGCTCTGCGGGCAAGCACCGGCGCCGCGCCTGCTGGTGACCTCATCGATGAGGCTGAAGCCGCCGTCCTCGAACTCGGGGAGGAGGCAAGCGGTTCCATTGCAGAAAATATGCCGACCGTCCTGAAGGAAGCGTTCAGGCTCTTCGAGGTATGGGAGCAGGGAGGTTCCGGACTCAATACCGGCTACTCCAATCTTCACAAGATGACCAATGGTTTCCAGCCAGGAGAACTGATCGTGATCGCAGGTCGGCCCAGCATGGGCAAGACGACCCTCGCTCTGAATTTCGCTCACAACATCGCCCTCAGAGAAAAGGTCCCCGTCGCGCTCTTCAGCCTCGAAGTTGATCGACGTCAGGTCGCCATCAACATACTCTGCCGCTCAGCCCACGTGAGCGCCACCAAGCTGAGGCAGGGAACCTTGCCCGAGCAGGACTGGAACCAGTTGATGTCGGCTGCAGAACAACTCAGCGAGGCTCCACTCTACATCGATGATTCGCCCACTCTCAACCTGATGGCGATCCGGAGCCGAGCTCGCAGGCTGCACAGCCGGCACGGCATCGGAGTGATCGTCGTCGACTACCTCCAACTTCTCGAGCATGGCGGGCGAAGACACGAAAATCGCCAGCAGGAAATTTCCAGCATTTCGAGGTCACTGAAACAACTTGCCCGTGAACTCGGGGTGCCAGTCGTCACGGTTTCTCAGCTCTCCCGGGCGGTGGAGTCTCGGGAATCCCACCGGCCACGGATGTCAGATCTCAGAGAATCCGGTGCTATCGAGCAGGATGCGGACTTGATCCTGCTCCTATATCGGGAAGAGTATTACAAACCCGAGAAGGAGGAGGCAAAAGGCAAGGCCGAGGTCATCATCGCCAAGCAACGTAACGGTCCGACCGGATCCATCGATCTCGCCTTCATCGGAGAGCAACTGCGCTTCGAAGAGCTTTCGAAATACGAAGAAGTTTTCTAGGGGCGAGAAACCCCGTTTCATCGATCGGACAACACCAAATGAAAGTCGAACCCGATTCCCGTTTCTTCCTGTTCCTGAGCCTGGGGATCTGCTTCCTCGTCGGCACGTTCTCTCAATCCGGGTGGGGGACCCTGGCCGGCACCGGCTTTCAAGATGCCGCACCATCGAGAATCTGCGTGATCGATTTGCAGAAAGTTTTCGACTCATCCCCACAAAGGGATGAACTCGAATCTACCCTCAAGGTTGCAGAGCGTGAAAAACTCCAAGTGATGGAGGGTATCAACAAGGAGATCCTCAAACTCCAGTCGGAGGGGAAACTCTACAGACCCGGATCTTCCGAGTATGACCGGATCCAGCATGGTCTGAGTCAGAAGCAGGCCGAGTTCGGATTCCTCCAGAAAAAATTCGATCGAGAACTCACCGAGATGCTCTTCGATGCCCGGAAACAGGTCTTGCTGTCGATTCGTGACCAGATGAAAGAGGTCTGCCAGAGTCGTGGTTTCGACATGGTGATCCAGAGGGCATATTCTCCCAAACAGTCTCCTCCGCTCGAGATTGTCCTCTGGTCCCGCCCCCAGTACGACATCACCGAAGATGTCCTCGCACGCATCACCGGAAAGCAGTGACCACGGTGGCTGATTCCTGGATGCAACGCACCATCAACGGTGAGGTTCGGTTCAGTGGCACCGGCCTCCATACCGGAGTTGAAACCAATCTCCGCCTGCTGCCCGCCGATTCGGGAACCGGGGTCGTCTTTGTTCGAACCGATTTCGATCCCCCTGCGAGGGTGCCATTGTGCCTCGAGAACAGGCGAGATCACGCTCGCAGAACCACCTTTGCTGCTGGCGACGCAGAGGTTCAGACGGTCGAGCACCTGACAGCGGTTCTCCACGTCCTCGGGATCCAGAACCTGATCATCGAAATCGATGGCAGCGAGGTCCCCGGCCTCGATGGCAGCGCAATCGAGTTTCTCGACGCCATCGAAAGTGTAGGGACCTGCGAGCAGGACCTGCGCTCCAGAACCCTCGCCGTCAAGAAGGCAGTAGGGGTCAACGGTGATGGATCGAGCCTTGTCGGGCTTCCATCTCCCGGACATTTCCGACTCAGTTACACCCTTCACTACGAAGGGGAACAACCGCTGACTCAGTACTGCAGCTTCGAAATCACCCCCGATACCTTCCGCAGGGAGATCGCTCCAGCGAGAACCTTCGTCTTCCAGAAGGAGGTCGATGACCTCAAGGCCCAGGGGCTGGGGAGAGGCGCATCGAGCGAAAATACCGTCGTCATCACGCCCGACGGGTCGGTTCTCGACAACGAACTCAGGTTTCCCGATGAGCAGGTTCGCCACAAGATGCTCGACTTCCTTGGAGACCTGTTCGTTCTGCGGTCGCGTCTCGAAGGGAATTTTATTGCCCACCGTTCGGGGCATTTTCTCAACGCTGAGTTCGCCCAGGCACTCTCCGACTCCCATTCCAGGGAACGAGAGATTGAGGATGTCCTTATCGGTTCACGTGGTGGGCTCGACATTAGGGACATTCAAAAACTTCTGCCCCATCGATTCCCATTCCTTCTCGTCGACCGGATCCTCGAGATCGAGGAAAACGTCCGGGCAGTGGGGCTGAAGAACGTGACCTTCAACGAGGAATTCTTCCAGGGCCATTTCCCTGGTCAACCGGTGATGCCTGGCGTTCTTCAGATCGAGGCGATGGCTCAGCTCGCGGGAATACTTCTGATGCGAAGCACCGCAGACGTCAACAAACTCGCCTATATCCTCAGCATTGACAACGCCAAATTCAGAAAGACCGTTGTTCCCGGTGACCAGTTGATTCTCGAGGCTGAACTCAAGAAATTGAGATCGAACTCCGGTGAAGTTCAAGCGAGAGCAGCGGTGGATGGCAAGACAGTTGCCGAAGCACTGATCCGATTCATGATTGTGGACGCATACTAGCGAGGAATACGATGATTCACCCGACTGCGGTGGTCGACCCCAGTGCCGAGATCGCCTCGGATGTCGAGGTCGGCCCATACGCCTGCGTTGGACCGCAGGTGACGATAGCTGCCGGTTGTAAGGTGATGCAGCACGCATCCATCGTTGCAAACACGGTTCTTGGAAATGACAACGTGATCTACCCCGGTGCGGTAATAGGCGCAGATCCCCAGGACAAGAAGTACAAGGGGGAAGAAGTCTGGCTCAACGTTGGATCGGGAAATACTTTTCGTGAGCACGTGACGATCAACAGAGGAACAGGACTCGGTGGAGGCGAAACCCGTATCGGTGATCGTTGTCTCCTGATGGCCGGATCTCACGTCGCCCACGACTGCCTCCTCGGAAATGACATCATCATGGCGAACAGCGTTCTCCTTGGTGGCCACGTCGTCGTCGAGGACCAGGCCGGTTTCGGCGGTCTCTCTGCTGTCCATCACTACGCCACCGTCGGGCGGCTGGCGTTCGTCGGGGGAATGACCCGGATAACCACCGATTCTCCGCCCTTTCTGATGGTCGAGGGCAACCCATCGAGGGTACGTGCGATCAACAGGGTCGGCCTGAAGAGGGCCAGTTTCAGCGATGACACCATCATGTGGCTCAAGGAGGCGCAGAGGCTCCTCTACAACAACAACATGATCCGTAGCGAGGCCTTTGCCCTTCTCGAGCAGCGAGGACCCGTCCCCGACGAGGGACTCCACCTGCGGGCATTTCTTCGTTCGATGGAGAATGGTCGCCAGGGCAGATCACGGCAACCCTAGGGGGTTTTATGAGGGTCGGTGTCGTTGGAGTCGGACATCTCGGTAGCATCCATGCCCGCATCTGGGATGAGATCCCGGATGTGGAACTTGTCGGGGTTCTCGACAGCGACAGACCCCGAGGCGAGGCTGTCGCGGCCCGTCACCAGACCACCTTTTTCACTGATCTCGAGCGCCTCGCTGAAGCCGTCGATATCGTCAGCATCGCCACTCCAACTCCCTTGCATCTCACGACCGCCATCCCTTTCCTGGAGTCGGGGAAATCGGTGCTCATCGAAAAACCCCTCGCCTCGACCCTTCAGGAGGCGGATGAGATCCTGCGCCTTGCTGCATCTTCCAACTCGGTTCTTCAGGTCGGTCACGTCGAGCGATTCAACCCATGCATTCGTGCAGCTCTGCCTCACATCCAGAATCCCATTTTCATCGAGTGCGACCGGATTCATCCCTTTAGCCTGCGTTCGACCGAGGTCAGCGTCGTTGTCGACCTCATGATTCACGATATCGACATCGCATTGCACCTTGCTGATGATGAGGTCGAGAGTATCGATGCCTTCGGCTGCCCGGTTCTGTCGCCGACCGAGGATCTCGCCACTTCGAGGTTTTCCTTCGTCGGAGGAGCCACGGCCGTCGTCAAGACGAGCCGCGTGGCATTTCAGAAATCCAGAAAAGTCCGTATTTTCTGCCCCAGCTCCTACATCAGCCTGGATCTCGTCGAGGGAACGGGCTTCAAGATTTCCCTCGATTCCGACTACGACCCTGGTGACTACCTCGATGAACATGGGCGGATAATCGCCCCTGAAGGTGCCGAGGCATTCCTGGCCAAGCACATGCACCAGGAGCCGATCGAGGTGGTCTACAGGGAGCCTCTGCGCTCCGAACTGGAGGCTTTTCTCGCCGCTGCCCGTGGTCAACGGCCACCTGCGGTCAGCGGGATCCAGGGGCGTCGGGCCATCGCTGCCGCCGAAACGGTGATCGAGAAGATCAGGAAACACCGCCAGAGACTCTCAGAACCCCCACGACCCTCGGAGGGGATCGCTTGATCCTGCTGTGAGGGGTTGCTACCCTCGCCGCCTGTCGGCGTTCTCATTGTCGAGGCGCGCGACGTGTCTGACACCCCCAGAGGGTTGTCCAGGGACCGGAAATGACGGCGATCGCTGGGTCCTGCCTCAAGGGCCCGCCGCGGATCCGTCCGGGAGGAACGAGAGTGTCACAGATCTCCATTCAGGAACTGATCGAAGCAGGGGTTCATTTCGGTCATCGCGCCAGCCGCTGGCATCCCTCGATGGCCCCCTACATCCACCAGAAGCACAACAGTATCCACATCATCGACCTCCGCGAGACGATGCGAGGCCTGGTTCGGGCATGCCATTTCATCACCCGAATCGTCGAGGCCGGCCACGAAGTGATCTTCGTCGGCACCAAAGCCCAAGCGCGGGAAATCATCAACGACCAGGCGACTCGCTGTGGCATGCACTGGGTCACTCACCGCTGGCTCGGCGGTACCCTCACCAATTTCAAAACCATCCGTTCACGCCTCCGTCGCCTGGAAGAACTCGAGGAACTGGAGAAGGATGGCGGAATGGAAGGACGGAGCAAGAAAGAGATTTCCATGCTCCGTCGCGAGCGCAAGAAGATCAACCGTAACCTCGAGGGTATTCGCAAGATGAACCGTCTTCCAGGAGCGGTGATCATCTCCGATATCCGCCGCGATGATATCGCAGTCAAAGAAGCCCATTCAGTCGGGGTTCCCGTTATCGCAATCGTCGATACCGACTGCGATCCCAATACTGTCGACGTCCCGATTCCTGGTAATGACGATGCATTCCGTTCCATCGAAGTGATCATGCAGAAGATCGCGGATTCCGTCGTGGCCGGTCGGGACAAGTTGATCATCCGCCAGGCTGCCGAAGAGAAGAAGCGGGCCGAAGAAGAGGAAGAAGCGAAGAGGAAAGCGAAAGTACGGAGTGCAGAGAAGGAGGCAGAAAAATCTGCCACTGCCTCAGGTTCAGTTGCGGGGGCCCCCGCAACTGGAGGTTCGCCCGCGAGCAAACCGGCGGCCGCAGCCACCCCACCCAGCACCGAAACCGCACCCTCTCCGGATGACTCGAAACCTAAACCCAGCGAATAAATAGCCTGGCGTTGCCTCCATGTGGGTGCGCCTTCGCAGATCAAAAACGGACCGGCCAGGCACTCCTGGCTCGGTGTGAAAAACGAGCGAGGATCGACCCCTCGCCAGAAGAGGATGACCAGATGAGTGAAATCAGTGCCAAGACTGTTGCGGAGCTGCGCAAAAAGACCGGCGCCGGAATGATGGCCTGCAAGAAGGCCCTCGGTGATACTGATGGCGACGTCGAGAAGGCCACCGACCTTCTTCGCAAGATGGGTGTCAAACTCGCGGCATCAAAATCGGACCGCATCACCTCCCAGGGCTGGATCGGGAGTTACATCCATTCCAACGGCAGGCTCGGGGCCATCGTCGAGGTCAATTGCGAAACCGACTTCGTCGCCAGGAATGAAAAGTTCCAGGAGTTCATCAAGAACGTCTCGATGCACGTCGCCGCGATGAGCCCCCAGGTAATCACTCCTGAAGAACTCGATGCCGCAACGGTCGAACGGGAGCTTGAGATCTATCGCGAACAGACGAAGGACAAACCTGGAGAGATCCAGGACAAGATCGTCGATGGCAAGATCAATAAGTACTACTCCGAAGTCTGTTTGCTCCAGCAGCCCTACGTCAAGGACGACAAGAAGTCTGTACAGGACTATCTGACCGAGACGATCGCGGCCATCGGTGAGAACATTCAGATCCGTCGTTTCTCCCGTCTGGAGATCGGAACAGATTGAGCCTGTGCATCACTGCGATGCTGGAGGACTCCGATGAATGAAGCGCCTTCCGAGTCGAGGCGACGAGTCCTGTTGAAGATCAGCGGCGAAGCTCTCGGGGGAACTGGGGGTCTTGGACTCGATCCGGATTCCTTTATGCGAGTGGCAGGAGAAGTCGCATCCGTTCGAGAGGTCGAGATTGCAATCGTCGTCGGGGCTGGCAATATCGCCCGAGGTCGGGATCTCGACCTTCCGGGGATGCATCGCTGTCAGGCCGATGAGATTGGCATGGCAGCAACTCACGTCAATGCCATGACACTTGCTGCCGCCATTCGCAGTTCCGGTCGCGCCGCCAGCGTTCATAGCGGCCTCCCAGCCTCCCCGTCCATCAGCGCTTTCTCTGCGAGCAGGGTTCGGTCTCTTCTAAGCAACGGAGAAGTTGCCGTGCTCTCCGGGGGCACCGGGAATCCCTTCTTTACAACAGACAGCTGCGCTGCTCTCCGAGCACTGGAGCTCGATTGCGACCTTTTCCTCAAGGGGACGAGGGTTGACGGCCTCTACAGCGCGGATCCGGAAATTGACCCGGATGCCGTTCGAATCGAGCGCGCTTCATTTGCCGAGGTCCTCAGGGATGGGCTCCAGGTCATGGATTCCACCGCTTTCACCCTTTGCTCAAACAATGGCCTTCCGGTTACCATTTTTGACATGACCGAGCCAGGAAAGATCGCACTCGCGCTTCTGGGCTCTGATATCGGCTCTCGCATTGTGCCATGAGGCCCAAGGCGAGTGCTTTTTTACGGATTGGTGAAGCATGGATTACGATGAAATTCTCCTCGATGCTGACGATCGCATGCAAAAAGCTCTCGAGGTCCTGCGCGGCGAGTTTCGGTCGATGCGAACGGGTAGGGCCCATCCTGGGCTGGTCGAATCTGTTCGTGTGGAATACTACGGGAGTCCGACTCCACTCAAACAAATTGCCAGCATCTCCGTACCCGAGCCTGACCAGATCGTGATCAAGCCTTTCGATGGATCTGCCATGGGGGACATCGAAAAGGGGATTCTCAAGTCCGACCTTGGGATCTCACCTGTTAACGACGGCAGGTTGATCAGGCTCAAGATTCCTGCCCTCTCCGAAGAACGCAGGAAGCAACTCGTTGGACGGGCAAAGGAAGTCGCCGAGGAATCTCGCGTTTCGATGCGAAACGTTCGACGTGATGCCAACAAGCACGCCGAACAGGCCAAGAAGGATGGCTCACTGAGCGAGGACACTCTCAGGAGCCTCAAGGAGGAAATCCAGGAAACACTTAAGAAGCAGGAGAAAGTGATCGATGGGGATCTCAAACGAAAGACGGATGAGTTGATGGAGATTTAGGATCGCAAATGGGAGATGGAATCGTTGACGGACTCCTCATGGATCCTATAATCCTCGTCTCTGAGGGGGCATAGCTCAGTTGGTAGAGCAGCGCCCTTTTAAGGCGTCGGTCCCTGGTTCGAATCCAGGTGCCCTCATGAAATCCGCGGCCCCTTCGTCTAGTCAGGTCTAGGACTCCAGGTTTTCATCCTGGCAACAGGGGTTCAAATCCCCTAGGGGTCAATTGAAACCAGAGCCGGGGCGGTTCTGCCCCGGCTCTCCTATTTACTACTGTCTGCTTGTTTCTGCACGGTTTCCCCGGCGGAGGATTTCGCCCCAAGGTGAGCCACCCAGGACAGGGAGCAGCCCTCAACTTAGGTATCGGTGGGGCTGTTGAATCTGTACCATCACCCAGGAATGTGACCTCCAGAATGGCCTCAAACCGAACGGACCGGGCAATGGAACGCTTCGAGAGCCTCGACTTCTACCGGATCGATGATCTCCTGACCGAAGAGCAGAAGATGGTGCGGCAGATGGTGAGGGAATTTGTCGATGAGCAGGTGCTTCCCGATATCGAGCAGCATTTCATGGATGGCACCTTTCCCTCCGAGATCGTTCCCACTCTCGGGGATCTCGGTCTTCTGGGAGCCAACCTCGAAGGTTACGAATGCGCTGGCCTCGACAGCCTTGCCTATGGCCTGATCATGCAAGAACTCGAACGTGGCGACAGCGGGCTTCGGTCCTTCGTCTCAGTCCAGAGTGGTCTCGTGATGTACCCAATCCATCGTTTCGGTTCCCAGGACCAGAAAAACCGCTTCCTGCCACAACTGGCCAAGGGGTCGATTATCGGTTGTTTTGGGCTGACCGAGCCTGACTACGGCTCTGATCCTTCCGGCATGATCACCAACGCTGTTGCCGATGGGGACAGTTACATCCTCAACGGCAACAAGATGTGGATCACCAACGGCTGTGTCGCCGATGTTGCCGTCGTCTGGGCAAAACTCGACGGCAGGATCCGGGGATTCCTTGTCGAGAAGGGAACCCCTGGATACTCGACCACCCTCCAGGAAGGGAAGTTTTCGCTCAGGGCTTCGGTCACCTCAGAACTGCATTTTCAGGACTGCAGAATTCCCAAGGCGAACATCCTTGCCGATGCAGACGGTCTGGGGGGACCGCTTTCCTGCCTGACTCAGGCCCGGTATGGAATCGCCTGGGGTGCAATCGGTTCAGCGATGGCCTGTTTCGATTGCGCCAAAAAATACGCCCTCAGCAGAATCCAGTTCGGCAAACCGATCGGCAGTTTTCAGCTGGTCCAGGCTAAACTGGCCGAGATGGCCTCGGAGATCACCAAGGGACAGCTCCTGGCCCTGCGACTCTCCCAGCTCAAGGATGCGGGCACAATGACGGCCCAGCAGGTGTCCCTCTCGAAACGAAACAACGTTTACTGGGCACTCGAGATCGCCCGTAGCGCCCGGGATCTTCTCGGAGCAAGCGGGGTGACCCATGAGTATCCCGTCGGACGTCACATGCTCAACCTGGAGTCGGTCAAGACCTACGAGGGCACCCATGACATCCACACCCTCATACTGGGCCATGAAATCACCGGGATACCTGCGTACAAGTAGGTTCACAGCAATAACTTATGGCTTCACAGGTGATCAGTGGCCCGACTTCTGATACGAGAGGGGGGGGATCGGCACCAGTTGCGTCGAAGGCCTGCCGAAGATGAATGTGGATCCGCCTGCATGGTGCTGTTCGAGGTTATCGTTTCATGTCTGGGGGACAGATGGAACACGATGGTGACATTGGCCATTTTCGCAGAAAATCTCAGATCCGTTTCAGGGCGAGGCACCGGATTCGCAAGTTCAGCCAGTTCCTGGAGGATTTCAAGGCCAATCCTTACCCGTACCTGAGAAATGCCCCCCGTTACGTCTGCGACATGATGGAGCACTTCGGAACTGAGAAGGTCGATCGCGTCGGAATCTCCGACAAGCGCTGGCTGGTATTCAATCTGGATTTTGGCAATAGAAGCGAATCACTCATCGGCCAGGAAGGCGTTCAGAACGCCATCTACCGGCAACTCAAACAGTTTGCGAGCCGCAGCCGCTCTGACAAACTGGTCCTGCTTCACGGACCCAACGGATCATCAAAATCGACCACCGTTGCCGCCTTGATGCATGGGCTGACCAACTACAGTACGACCGATGAAGGTGCGCTCTATCGCTTCAACTGGATGTTCTCCGATCGTCTCGACAACGCCGACCAGATCGGTTTCGAGCCTGGTGATTCAGAATCCCCGGAAAGTTACGCCTTCCTGAAACCGGAAGAATTGACTTCCAAGATCCCCTGCGAACTGAAGGACTCACCCCTCTTTCTGATCCCACGACACGAGAGAAAAGATTTCATCCTGGATGCCATCGCATCGAATCCGACTGCTTCCGACAAAAGCGAATTCAATTTCGAGTGGGCGATGGACGGAGATCTCTGCCCCAAGTGCAAGTGGATCTACGAAGCACTCCTCTCAGCCCACCATGGTGACTGGTACGAGGTGATACGCCATATCCAGGTGGAGCGCTTCTTCTTCTCGCCCCGTTATCGACTCTCGGCGATTTCGATAGAACCCCAGGGGAACATCGATGCCAGCGTCAGGCCTCTCAATCACGAGAATTACCCGCTGCCTAAATTGTTGCGGAACATCCCCATCTTCGAGGCCAGCGGTGACCTCATCGACGCAAACCGTGGAATTGTCGAGTACTCCGATTTCCTGAAGAGGCCTCTGGAGGCGAACAAATACCTCCTCACAACGTCCGAGAAAGGCACGATCCACTTGCCCAGTTACACCGCCCATCTGGACCTGGTGATGTGCGGAACAGCCAACGAGAAGCAACTCAACCTCTTCAAGCGAAACCCCGATTTCTCTTCTTTCAAGGGCAGGCTTTCCCTCATCAGAGTTCCATATCTCCTGCAATACAGCCGCGAGGCGGAGCTCTACGATCGCCATCTGGAGATGTCGAAGAACTGTCGCCATGTCGCTCCCCATACCTCAACGGTCACTGCCCTGTGGGCTGTTCTCACTCGCCTGCGTCGACCTTCCCCAAAGAATTTCTCGCCCGATCTCGCACCGATCGTTGCTCGACTCACCCCGATGCAGAAGGCCCATCTGTACAACCACGGAGAGGTCCCTCTCGACTCGAGGGAGGTCGACCAGATGATCCTGAGAAACAACATCCGTACCATCAGGGAAGAACACGAAGAATCGGAAGGTGAATTCGAGGGAATCTACGGGGCAGAATACGAGGGCCGTAGAGGCGCCTCACCCCGTGAAATGATGGCTCTTCTCTCCGAGGCCTCTGAAAATTCCATGGACCGCTGCCTCTCGCCATTCGCAGTCTTCGAACAGATCGAGAAACTGATCAAGGACATCTCCGTTTACGAGTTTCTCAGGCTTCCCATCGACAACGGTTACAACGATTGCAGTCGTTTCATTGAAGAGGTCAGGGAGTTCTACCTCAAGCGTGCCCACGAGGAGGTTTACTCGAGTATTGGCCTCGTCGATGAGAGTGAATACGCCCGGGTACTTGCCCAGTACTTCAAGCACGTCAAGGCGTTCAGCCTCGGCGAACGACTTCACATCGCTTCCAGAGACGAATATGTCGATCCCTCTGAAGACCTGATGGAACGCATGGAGAAGTTGCTCGACATCAAGGACGACATTCGTGCGTTCAGGACCAATCTGATGACCCGCATCGGTGCGTTCTCTTTTGACAACCCCGATGAGAAGGTCGATTATCCTCAGCTGTTCCCGGAGATTTTCTCTCAGTTGAAAGCAAGCCTGTACAAGGAAAAGAACCGGATGTCACATCCAGTGGAGGAAAATATTCTCCGATATTTCACCGATGAGAAGGAAAACCTGGATCCGGCGGAAATCGTGGCAGTTGAAACAGCACTCGACCGACTCTCCGATCGCCACGGATACTGCCCCTCCTGTGCACGAGACGTGATGGCCTTCGTGCTTCGCAATCGCTAGGCACCCCCGGGCCGGGTCCTGAATCCAGGTGTGGTGTCAGAGAACCTGTCGACGAGCTTCCTGAAACCTCCAGGCTGGTCATCGATCTCGGAATCATCTTCGGGGAGAGACTCACCCAGTTCACTTCGAATCCTCCTGATCAGTCGATCGGGATTCATCCGCTCAGCCTCGGCGTAGTAGTTCAACCCGATACGGTGACGTAGCGCCGGTGCGATGACCTTTTCCACATCCTCGATGGTGACAACGTCCCGACCGGCGATGGCAGCGGAAGCTCTGGCTGTCGAAACGATCGCCTGGATCGCCCGAGGCCCAGCACCCCACGACAGCATCTCCATCGCGGTCGGAGTCACACCCTCCTCTCCGGGACGGGTTGCTCGGACCACTTGCGTCGCCTTCACGAGAAGATTGGAAGGCATCTCAATACAGGTCGTTACTCTCAGCAACCCGAGGACCTCCTCATGAGTGAGCACGGGTGAGATCTCCGCCTCATCCCGAGCGGTGGTCAATGCGATCAGGTCGAATTCCGTATCAGAGTCGGGATAGTCGAGATCGATCTGGAAGGTGAAGCGGTCGAGTTGCGTCACCGGAAGGGGATAAGTCCCTTCCTGATCGAGGGGGTTCTGGGTAGCGAGCACAAAGAACGGATCGGGGAGGGCATGAGTCTCTCCCAGAGCCGTGACTTGTTTCTCCTCCATCGCCTCGAGAAGCGCTGCCTGAGTCTTGGGAGGGGTGCGGTTGATCTCGTCGGCGAGCAGCAGGTGGGAGAAAACCGGCCCCGGTCGGAACCGAAATTCTCTCGCTCCGGAGGTCTCGTTCTTGGTGAGTATCGAGGTGCCTGTGATATCGGAGGGCATCAGGTCGGGGGTGAACTGGATCCTCGAAAATTTCAGGTCGAGGAGGTCCGCCATGGTGCTGATCATCAGTGTCTTGGCGAGGCCAGGTACTCCGATGACGAGGATGTTTCCACCAGCGATGAATGCGGTGAGCAACTCCTCAACCGTCGATTCCTGGCCCAGGACCCGTTTCGCAATTCCCGCCCTGAGTTTTCGTGCGATTTCGGGAAGTTTCTCGAGCCAGGCTCTGTCCTGATCATCGGGTACCCGCGCTGAGGTTCCACTCGGCATCGCCATCTCAGGCCTCTTCCCCCGAAACACTTCCTGTTTCTTCAGATTTCGCCAGTGCCCACAGCTGATCGAGGTGTTCGAGAGAGCGATCGGAACTCTTCTTCAAATCCCCCTCGATTCTGCGAAAACGAACCTCGAATCTCCTGATGGAATCCCGCAGGGCCTCCTCCGAATCGATACCGAATTTTCTACAAAGGGATGTTGCAGCAAAAAGGAGATCTCCCACTTCCTGGCCGATGGCAACGAGATCGCCCGCTTCGACCGCTTCCCGCGTCTCCCCGACTTCCTCTTCCAGTTTTTCCAGGGGACCATGGGCATCGGGCCAGTCGAAGCCGATCTCCGCCGCCATCGCCCCGACTCGATCGGCGCGAAGGAGGGCGGGCAGGGAGGCGGGAAGCGAACGGATGACGCTTTCCGGCTCGTCCGCTTCTCCTCTTTCCTGACGCTTGATCCGATCCCAGTTCCTGCGAACCGCATCGCTGTCAGCAGCTACCGTGTCGCCAAAGACGTGAGGATGCCTGCGGACCAGCTTGTCGGAGATCTTCTCGGCGACTTCTTCGAGGGTGAAAGTTCCCCTCTCCTCGCCGATACGGGCCTGCAGCACGACATTCATCAGCAGATCACCGAGCTCCTCGCAGATCTCCTGGCTGTCCCCGGCCAAGATCGCCTCGGCGACCTCATGGGCCTCTTCGAGAAGAAACGGGCGCAGGGTCTCTGGGGTCTGCTCGAGGTCCCATGGGCAGCCCCCGGGGGAACGCAACCGGTCGATGATTCCCTTGAGGCGGGTCATCTGCTCCATCGCCTCGGGCTCCTCTCGTCCTGACCTGGACTCCCCTGGACCAGCGTCTGCCGGTGGACGGCAGCGCCTCCTGCTTGCACCTACGCTGGATTCACAATTGCCGATGCAAGGTGGACTTGCAACCACCTCGAAGGTTCGGCCTTGGGCTTGCAAACGGTCTTCTGCTGGAGGCAGTCGTAGACCGCTGCCGACTCAGACCCCGCCGACACAGACCCCTGCCGACGCAGAGGGCCTTCCTGGAGCCGGGATCGGCTCCAACTCTCGACCGGAAAGGAGCAAGGATGAACAGACTGCCGACATGATAGGTGTGTCGGCTTCGGGACACGTCCGGCCCCTGGGACGGGATGGCCCCGTCCCCCTAGAACCCTGACCCGTAACAAGGGGATCGCTTCGCCAGGCAGGTTCGACGGGGCCGGGCACCCCCGCATCGGCGGGTGTGAACGTTCGGAGAGGATGGTTTTTCCGCGTCTGAAAGCGGCTTCTGGATCTGCACGATTCCTCATCTCGCTGGAGGCAGCCTGTCACTCCCGGTACCCGCACCTGAACCCGATCGATGGGGGAGCGCGCCCCGGGGGTAGGCCCAGCCACTCTCCCCCTGGATACGAGAGTAGGGCGGCGAATCCGTTGCCCAGGGAGTGGCGGCCAGACCGAGGTGATCCGCGCCAGAGATCGACATTCAGCAACGCCGCCAGAGCCACAACAGTGGAGCCACGCGATCGAGACCCCCGATTTGCACCCGCCCAAATCCCAGGGCCAGCCAGACCGGGGGGAGCGGCTTCTCTAGTACACTCGACGAACCAGCATCGCCCGGACCGGCAGCTTCGAGCCTCTCAGATCGATGATACGGATCTCCTTCTCGCTGTTCTGGAAGACGAGAGTGTAACTGCCGTTACTCCCGTTGATGGTGACCAGTTCGCCGAAGGAGGTCGGTACGACGCCAGCGTCCGTTTCCCTCCAGGTGATTTTTCTGTCGGCCTTCTGCGCTTCCGCAACCGGGGTGAGCCCGAAGTCAGAAACGGCGAGTTGGATGACAAACAAGACCAGGCAAGCGCAGGCAACACCGTACAGGAACTGTCGCATCGGCCCTCCTTTCGGCCCAGAGGGCCATTCTTTCCATTGCCGGGGAGGGAAGCACTTTGACCCCTCCCTTCCCCTCCATTATAAGGACGGACCAGTTGTGGATCATCCCTTGTGCGGATTCGCCACCTACTGGCAAGATGCCCGACATCATCGGGATCCGCCTGAGTAAGGGGGGCAGTTGCGCCCGTACCAGCGTCAGATTGCAGAACGGATCGCCGAAATCGTCGATCCTGGCGATCTGGATCTCTCCTCCCTCTTCTCGGTCCCGCCCGATTCTACCCTTGGCGACCTGGCATTCCCCTGTTTCCAGCTGGCTAGAACTCTCAAGGAGGCACCCCCCAGGATCGCCGAGAGGATCGCCGAGGCTGCCTGGGAATTCCCCTGGCTGGCGGAGGTGGTCGCCGCTGGCCCCTATGTCAATTTCCTTTATGACTCCGGGGCATTTTCCAGGGATGTCCTCGCCCGGGTCATTGCAGCCGGCGAGGCTTTTGGAACCAGTGATGTCGGCGAGGGGAAAACGGTGGTCGTCGAGTTCTCCTCTCCGAACATCGCCAAACACCTGGCAGTGCACCATCTGCGCTCGACGATGCTCGGGCAGGTGATGGTCAACCTGCTGAGAGCGAGCGGGTATTCAGTGGTGGCGCTGAACCACCTGGGAGACTGGGGCACCAATTTTGGAAAGCTACTCGCGGCCTGGGAACGTTACGGCGAAGAAGAAGGCCTCGAGGATTCCTTGATTGAAACCAGCGACGATCCCGTCGCCCTGTTCAACAAGCTCTACGTGAGGATCAACAGCGAAATCGAGACTGACCCTCAACTGGAAGAAACCGCCCGGGCGTGGTTCCGGAAACTCGAGGCTGGAGACCCCGTTGCCAGGGAACGGTGGCAACGCATCCGCGATGTCTCCTGGGCCCGTTTCGAGAAGGTCTATAAACGCCTGGGTGTCTCCTTCGATGAGGTGATTGGAGAATCCTTCTACGAGGACAAGATGCCCGAGATCATCGATGAACTGGCCAAGACGGGCCTCCTTGTCGAGAGCGAGGGAGCCGAGGTGGTGGCCCTAGAGGAGGAGATTCCGCCGCTTCTGATCCGCAAGCGAGATGGATCGACCCTCTATGGCACCCGCGACCTCGCCAGCGCCGAGTACCGGTGGGGGAGATGGCAATTTTCCCGTGCGCTCTACGTCGTCGATGCCGGACAGGGGCTTCATTTCAGGCAGGTTTTCGGCGTTCTCCGGCGTCTCGGCCGCAGTTACGCCGATCGACTGGAGCACACTGAATTCGGGATCATGCGCATGAATGTCGACGGCCAGTGGATCAAGGGAAGGACGAGAAAAGGACAGATTGTCCTGCTGGAAGACGTCCTCGATGACGCCACGGCCCTCGCCCGTGAAGTGGTGCTGAGAAAAAATCCGGACCTCGGAGATTCCATCGAAGAGATCGCGGAAGCGGTTGGAGTTGGCGCCGTTGTTTTCTCGGACATGAAGGCCAGGCGTGGCCGTGATGTGAATTTCGACCTCGAGAAGTTCCTATCCTTCGAGGGAGAGACCGGCCCCTACCTCCAGTACACCCACGTCCGCTTCTGCGGGATTCTTCGCAAGAGCGAAATCGATTCCTCGGATCATGGCGATGGCTCTCTGCTCGTCGAAGCTGAAGAGAAGGCCCTCCTGCTCTGCCTCGATCGTTTCGACACGGTGATCGCTCGAGCGGCCCTGGAGGCAGAACCATCGATACTCTCGCAATACCTGCTGGACCTTGCTGGCGAGTTCAATGCCTATTACGCCAAGCACCGCATCATCAGCGATGACGGTGACCTGACCCGCCACCGTCTCAGCCTCATCGATGCCCTTCGGGTGGTTCTCTCTCGAGGTTTGCGGATTCTCTGCCTCGAACCCCTCGAGAGGATGTGAAGCATCCTCAGGCTCTGCTACGGCCGATCGGTGCCAGCAGGGGAATCCGGGTGCTGGGGGTGATTTCCGAACCGACTTCGGTCGCCGGTCGGTTATGGCTCGAACGAGGCCGCCAAATGGGGGATCAGAGCAATTCCAGCAGTTGCAGATTGATCCAGGCGAGACGGCCGTAAACCTGGATCAGGTTCATCTCGGGACGCGGCTGCCAGATCCAGTTCCACTGCTCATCCTGGAGTGTCGAATCCTGGTCCTTCTCGATGGCGAGAGCAGAAACTAGGGCGTCGAATCTCCCCCTCAGCTCCTCTGGTGCAGCTCGGGTTCCCTCTTCCGCCAGGCGCGGAAGCACCTCTGCCGAGAGTTCCACGACCTGGGCCAGATAACGGACCAGTTTTTCCTCTGAAAGGACCTGCATCGAGTGACCTACCTCTCAAGACCCCAGGCTAGGGGCTCCTCCTTGTCGGGTCAACGGAAGTAAAACAATCCCTCGGCCCGGGGCGACTTGCAATCCCTACCCCTGATCTTACGATGCCAACGGATGTGGGGAAGATAACACCCTCAGGCGACCAGGGAGCGCTCTCAACGATGGCACGACAAAAACCCGGTAATCAGGCCGGGGTCATGGAAAAAATCGTTTCACTCTGCAAGAGAAGGGGATTCGTCTATCAGTCCAGTGAGATCTACGGGGGAATGAACGGCTGCTGGGATTACGGTCCTCTAGGAGTCGAACTGAAACGCAACGTTCGTGAATCTTGGTGGCAGGACATGGTCACCTGCCATGACGATATGTCGGTCCTCGACGGGGCGCCTGAGGCGTTCGAGATGTGTGGCCTCGACTGCACCATCTTGATGGACCCACAGGTCTGGAAATGTTCCGGTCACTTCGATCTATTCCACGACAAGATGATCGATTGCCGCGATTCGAAACGCAGGTATCGGCACGATCAGGTCAGGGGACGCTGGGTCGAGGCGAAAGGGGAGCGAATTTTCGTTACCGTCAACGCCGACCTGGAAGCAGAGGAGACGGAAGCACGACAGAAGGCTCTCAAGTACTTCGGTTATCGCTCCAAGGATTCCGACAAGCTCAATTGGGATGTTGAGTTTATCTGCCTGACAGAGGTTTCTGACCACTCCAGGGTTCTCGCACCTGATTCGAAAGAGCTGGGAACCCTGACCGAGCCCAGAGAGTTCAACTTGATGTTCAAGACCCAGGTGGGCGCTCTGTACGATGAAGATAGCGTTGTATTCCTGCGGCCGGAGACTGCCCAGGGAATCTTTGTCAACTTCAAGAACGTCATCGACAGCACCCGTGTTCGCATCCCTTTCGGTATTGCCCAGGTCGGCAAGAGTTTTCGTAATGAGATCACCCCCAGGCATTTCACCTTCCGGGTGCGAGAATTCGAGCAGATGGAGATCGAATTCTTCTGCAACCCGGCCTCATCCCAGGAATGGTATCGCTTCTGGCGCGACCGCCGTCTCGACTGGTATCAGCGGTTGGGGCTCTCGGGAGAACGGTTGCGCCTGCGCGAACACGACAGTGATGAATTGAGCCATTACTCAACAGGGACCGCAGATATCGAGTATGCCTTTCCCTTCCTGGCAGAAGGTGAGTTCGGGGAGCTCGAAGGCGTTGCCCACAGGGGAGATTTTGACCTGCGCAGCCACATGGATGGCAAACTCGATCCGAAGAGCGATCCTCTCGAGGTCGAACTCGGGGAGGATGGGAAACCGCTCTGGCGCGGCAGCGGTCGCGACCTCAGTTATCGCGATCCCATCAGCAATGAACGCTTTGTGCCTCACGTCATCGAGCCCTCTGGAGGTGTTGACCGAGCCACCCTTGCTTTCCTCTGCGAAGCCTATACCGAGGATGAAGCCCCCGACGACAAGGGGAATTTGCGGCAACGAGTCCTTCTGTCGTTCCATCCGCGACTCGCTCCCATCAAGGTCGCTGTTTTCCCGCTGGTCAAGAAGGACGGAATGCCCGACAGAGCGAAGGCAATTTACCGGGAACTCAAGCAGTACTTCAACGTCTTCTACGATGAGAAGGGTGCGGTTGGTAGGCGCTATCGCCGGATGGACGAGGTGGGAACACCCTTCTGTGTCACCATCGATGGTGACACCATCAAGGATGGCTCGGTTACGATTCGCGATCGTGATTCGATGGAACAACGTCGTCTGTCGGTCGGTGAGGTCATCACCACGGTGCAAAAAGCTATCCGCTCCCAGGGCCAGGAGGGGCTGTCTTGTCCTTGATTATCAATACCCTGATCACCGCGCTCTTGCTCTGGGGGCCCGGCCCTTTTCCCGGCTCCACCTTCGCCAACCCCCTGTGGGAGGATGGCAAGGCTGAAGTATGCCAGTATGACGCTGAAACCGTGATCTACGGCAAGGTCCGCAAGCACCAGATAACGACCATTTTCGTCAAGGAAGATTTTGGCACCGAGAGCAAGGTCAAGGTCGATGTCTCCGGCAGCGAAAAGCGTGTGACTGCAATCAAGGTCCATTCCGTCGAGAAAATCGAATCCGCCAATTACCCATACCAGAGGGCCCGAACGACGATCGCTTCCCGAACGGATCTATCAGCACTTCTCAGGCAGACCACCTCGAGCCAGGAGTGGTGCGGGATCACCAGCGCCCGGATCGTCCGTTCAGGCGACCACTTCGAACATCGCTGGGATTCCTACTTCGAGGGAGAACCCGTCGGCAAGGAGGCACTTCCTACCGACAGCATCACCGATCATCAACTTCTTCTGCTCGCGAGGGACTTCGATTTTCAGGAAAAAAAGGCACTCGAGTTTACCCTTCTCTCGGGCATGGAGAGCAACAAGGCAGGCCCCTTGCAAAGACGCGTTGCCAGGATGACCAGCAGCAAGGAGGTCGACTTCACCTCGCCCCTCGGTACCACCCACTGCCGCGTTGTCGAAGTGGTCTGCGGAGACCAGTTGTGGATGACTCTGTGGGTCGAGGTCGCCCAGCCTCACCGTATCATCGGACTCGACCGTTTCGATGGTCATAAATTGCGCCTACGTGAGTCGAAGCGCTGGGCTTACTGGCAGCGAGTCTCCCGATGAGAGGGTGGTTCTCACTCCTGGGCATCTTGCTCCTGACCTCCCTTTCATTGCCAGCAGCTGACCGAGAATTGAGAAATGCCGTCAAGGCCGGGGACACCCAGGCAATCATCGCCAGGATCCTCGCCCTCCCCGGGGAAATCGGGGATCCCGCCGTTGCGGAAATCGTCTCTGCTGTCGCTGAAATCGAAGGCCTTCCCGGTTCTGCGATGCACCCTCTCGACCGACACCGGGTTTTCTCGACCGCGGTTCGAGCTCTCTCCAGAAGCCCATCGCCATCCTTCCATCTCGCACTCCAGCACGCTGTCACCAGGTCCAATAAATGGCCCTCGCGAGCGGTGGCCCTGGAAGCCGCCATCCAGATGCCCGCCATCGACGCCATCTCTCTCTGCCTCGAGGCGAGCACCGATCCCTCACCCCAGGTCACGGCGATCGCAGTCGGAATCCTCGGTCGAAGCAAGAGCGTCCTCGCCATCGATCCCGTTCTTCTGGCGATGAAGCGCTGGGAAATCCCAGGTACGCGTCAGAAGGCGCTGAATGGCGGCCGGAAGGAACTATCTGTCGGAGCCGAAGATCGCGCCTGGCTCGCCTGTCGTGATGCGCTCGACAGGCTCACCGGGGAATCGCTCCATTCTTTCCAGCAGTACCGGACCTGGTTGCGAGCTCACCGCGGCGAGGTGGATCCCGCCAACGTCGACCCCAATCGGAGAAGAACCAACCGAACTGGGCTTGGGCTCTTCGGGCTCGATCTGACGGGCAAGAACATCGTCTTCCTCCTCGACGTTTCCGGATCGATGATGGCCAGCGATCCCCTCTCGAAAGAAGACCTCGAGCGGCTGCAGCGAGGAACTGGAGTTGCCGGGAAGGAGACCGATCTCGCCAGGGAAATGATGGAGAAGCGGCGCAGGATTCGTCGCGCCAAGAGGGAGCTCAGGACTGTCATCGAAGGCCTCGGAGGCGACAGAACATTCAACGTGGTTGCTTTTTCCACCGACGTCACCCCCTGGAAACCGTCCCTTGTGAAGATCACCAGGGAGAGTCGGGCTTCTGCCAGTACCTTCGTCAGCGCAATCCAGGCCTCCGGAATCACTGTCACTGACGAGGCGCTCCTCTTCGGCCTCACCGATCCCAGGGTCGACACCATCTACCTGATTACCGACGGAGCACCCACCCACATCGGCATGCAGGGAGCAGAACTGCCTCCCGATTCGAGGGAATTGATGAGCAAAATCCTTGCCGATACCCGGGCCAGGAACTATCTCCGTGGGGTGCGGATCTTCACTCTCGGATTCGAGGACGCCGAGGAGGATTTCCTGAAAAAACTGGCGGATGAAAACCAGGGGCGCTACCTCAGGATTCGATGAACCCAGCGCTGGAGGACACTTGAGCCGGTCAGTAGTCATAGTCGATGGAATCCGCACTCCCTTCGCCAAGGCCGGGGGGGAGCTCCAGGATGTCCCCGTCGGCGATCTCGGGCGCAGTGCAGTGCGGGAACTCCTCCAGCGGACCGCCCTCGATCCTGAGACTGTCGATGAATTGATCCTCGGATGCGTCGGCCAGCCCTCCCGCTGTGCCAATCCAGCACGAGTGGTCGCGCTTCGCGCCGGCCTTCCCGAGAACCTCCCCGCTCACACCGTCGCCAGGAACTGTGCCAGTGGCCTCGAAGCACTCACCGAGGCCACCGAACGGATCTGTTCCGGCCGCGCCGCCGTCGTCATCGCAGCCGGTGCCGAATCGATGAGCCGCTATCCGTTGCTCTTCCCGCTCTCCTTCGGCCAGAAGCTCGCTGCGTTTTCCCGTGCACGCAATATCGGGGAGAAGATCTCTGCGTTTGGCAGTTTTCGGCTCGCCGATCTGAAGCCCCGCATCGCGCTCCTCGAGGGGCTCTCTGATCCGTTCAGCGGTGAACTGATGGGGGTCACCGCAGAGAGACTCGCCAGGGAGTTCGGGATCGGACGCGAGCAGCAGGACCGTTATGCCCTCAGAAGCCATCAACGCGCCGTCGAATCCCGGGAGTTCCACGCCGGGGAGATCGCCTCCGTCGCGGTGCCGCCAGCGCTTCGCAGAGTCGTCAACGAGGATATCGGTCCCCGGGATGGGCAATCGATGAAAGCCCTCGCAAAATTGAAACCCTACTTCGACAGGAAGAACGGATCGGTCACCGTCGGCAACTCCTGCGGGATCACCGACGGTGCCGTTGCACTTCTGCTGATGGAGGAACAGAAGGCACGGAGCCTCGGCTACACTCCCCTGGGAAAGGTCCTCGGTCACGGCTGGCGCGGGTGCGACCCGTTGAGAATGGGCCTTGGACCGGTGCATGCGACACCGATCGCTCTCGCCGAAGCTGGGCTCAACCTCTCGGACATCTCCCGGATCGAACTGAACGAGGCGTTCGCCTGCCAGGTTCTCGCCTGTGTCGAAGCGTTCTCCTCCAGCCTTTACTGCCAGGAATTGGGGCTCTCCTGCCCCGTCGGTGAGGTCGATGAAACCCAGCTCAACGTTCATGGTGGTGCCATCGCCCTGGGGCATCCCGTCGGAGCCACAGGTGCCCGCCTCGTACTCACTCTTCTCCGCGAACTCAGGGAACAGGGAGGGGGCCTCGGTCTGGCCACTCTCTGCATCGGTGGTGGCCAGGGCGGAGCGATGGTCGTAGAAGGCTGGTCTGGATGAGCTACTGGAAGCTTCTGCGCTCCGAGGAGTGGTTCGACTACCATCCCCAGGCCCGTGATGATGGACGCTGGCTCCATCTGGTTGCCGATGGTCCGTCTGGAGCCAACCTCCTCGGCCTGGAATGCTTGCGGGAACTCGAGGAGCATGTCGAAGAGGCAGCCCGGACCGATGGGGTCGCCGCGCTTCTTCTCTGGAGCGCCAAGGAGCCTCATTTCATCGCCGGGGCCGACATCGACGAGATCAGCGGAGCCACCGACCCCGAGGAGGGGACTCGCTATGTCAGCTGGGTCCAGAATCTATTTGGACGCTTCCGTTCCCTTCCCTTCCCGACCTTCGCAGTCATCCGTGGCACCTGCCTCGGCGGAGGACTCGAGTTGTGTCTGTGCTGCAATTACCGAATTGCGGTCGATCACCCCTCGACGAAGATCGGTCTCCCCGAGGTCAACCTCGGGATCATCCCTGGATTCGGGGGAACGGTTCGCCTGTCGCGGCTTCTCGGTCCTTCCAGGGCCTTGCCGCTGATCCTGCGTGGTAGCCGTCTTCCCGCCAGTGTCGCCCAACGCCGTGGCGTCGTCGACATCCTCATCCCACCGGAAGGCTGGCAACGAACTGCCCTCAGTGCCGTCGAAAAGATCCTCAGTGACGGCGGGCGCTCTGTTCGCAAACGACGGCGGAAGTTGCGTGGGGGGATCCGCTCTCTTCTCCTCGATGGCAACCCCATCGGCAGAAAACTCGTTGGCAATCGCGCCCGGGACGAGGTTCTGCGCCAGACCAGGGGAAACTACCCTGCACCCCTCGCTGCCATCCGGGTTTCCACCGCGGCTCTCTCCATCTCCGAGAAGAAAGCTCTCCAGATTGAAGCCACGGAAGTCGGAAAACTCTCAGTCGGCAGTGTGTGCAAGAACCTGATCGCCATCTTCCAGGATTCAGAGAAGGCACGCAGAAGGTCTTTGCCCGAGGTCGACGATGGCAAGTGGCCCGACAACGGCAGCATCGCAATCCTGGGAGCTGGGGTCATGGGAGCCGGAATCGCTTCCCTGTCGGTCGATCGAGGCATCCCGGTCCGGCTTCGAGATCTCAATTCCGAAGCTCTCGCTTCCGGACTCTCACAAATCGGAAAACACCTCGATCAGCAGGTCAGAAAGCGGCGGATCAATCGCCACAAGCGCGATGAAAAAATAGCGATGATCAGCCAGACGACCACCCTCACCGGCTTCAAGGGGTCTGCGGCAGTCATCGAAGCCATCATCGAGAGGCTCGACGTCAAGCGCTCGGTCCTGGCAGAGGTCGGCCCCCTGCTTTCCGGATCCGCGATCTTCGCCACCAACACATCGGCGCTGAGCGTGACCTCCCTTCAGGAAGGCAGCCCGATCGCCGATCGAGTCGTCGGCCTGCATTTCTTCAATCCCGTGGTCAGGATGCCACTGGTGGAAGTAATTCCTGGAGAGATGACCTCGACGCAAACCGTCGCCCGAGCCCTTTCCCTCGCCCAGAAGCTCGGAAAGTATCCCGTTGTCGTCAAGGATTCCCCCGGGTTCCTGGTCAACCGTCTCCTGTTGCCTTACCTCGATTCTGCAGCACGACTCCTCCTGAGAGGAATCACCGGCAAGAGAATCGACAGGGTTGCCCTCGATTTTGGCTTACCGATGGGTCCTTTTCGGTTGATGGATGAGGTCGGTCTGGACATCGGGGTCGAGGTCGCCGATACGCTGCATGCAGCTTTTGGTGACCGTGCCCTGCCCTCCCCCGTATTGCGCAACATCGTCGACAAGGGCTGGCTCGGACGCAAATCGGGAACCGGATTCTACGAACACCATGGGAAAGAGCCGCAGTGGAACACGGGGATAGACCAGCTGGTTCCAGCTGTGACCACCCCCCAGCTCGATGATTCGAGGATCACCGAAGCCCTGATCGACCCGATGATCGATGAGGCTGCTCGCTGCCTCGAAGAGGAGGTGGTCGCCGATGCCCCGACACTCGATCTTGCCATGGTGATGGGAACCGGATTTCCACCATTCAGGGGGGGAGTCCTCCGTTACGCCGATGAATCAGGTCTTCAGGAAGTGGTCGAGCGGCTCGATTCCGATCCTCATTCTTCGCGACGCGCCTGTGGCCTTCTCCGTCGACTGGCTCGAGACGGAGAGAGTTTCCATTCCTTGTTCAAGTATCGATCGACCGTCTCCTAGAGGGAGCAGGATCCGCAACCCACCGGCTGAACCGGAGGAGCCCCGTTCCCGAAGAGATGGATCAGGTCGTACAGCACATCGCCGAGGTCCAGATTCCCATCGCCGTTGACATCCGCTGCTCCCGGACATTGCAGGTCGGATCCCATTCCAAAGAGCCAGATGACCAGACTGATCGGATCCGCCGTATCTCTCAGTCCATCGGCGTTGACATCACCTCTCTGGAGGAGGAAGAGAAGATTTGGCTGCTTGCTGATACTGGTCGACCCGCAGATTCCAGAAGCCGTCATTTCAACGGTATAGAAGCCAATTTCGGTGTAGGTGTGGGTCATGTCACCGAGGCCAATCGTAGTGGTGCCATCACCGAAATCCCACGTTTCCTGGCTGACCGAACCTGTGGTCAGGTCGGTGAACTCCGCACAGAATGGGATCAACCCGATCGCCGACTGGACCTCGAATCCAGCGGTAACCTCCTGACACGCGATGATCGTCAGGTTCGAGACGTAGGAACCACAATCGTTGGTCATCGTCACAAGGACCTCGTGAATGCCTGGCAGCACAAAAGTGTGGATCGGATTCTCCTCGAGGCTCACCTCGCCATCCCCGAAGTTCCAAAGGAAGGTTGAAGGCCCCGTTCCGGTCGTCTGGGAAATGAACGCCACTTCGAGGGGGATGTTCCCGGAGTAGACGTTTGCAGTTGCTGCGATGGTTGGCCCGACACAGGTCGGATCATCTCCGCTTATATGCAAGCAACAGGACTCGAGGACGCCATTACTTCCACCGATCAGATCAGTAATCCGGACCAGCCACGTCCCGACCATCGTCTCACCGTTGAAAGTCGAGAGCGGCAGCCCTTGTGGCTGCGTTCGACCGTCCCCGGCAAGGGATGAAGTGGCATGAGGAAGCCCAGAATCGTCGTATGTCGTGTTCAGCACGGCGCTGCTCACACCACCATTCTGCTCCAGGACGATTAATGTTCCCGCTGGGGACTGAAGCGTGACATTGAGATCGGAGATGTCCGCGTGGGTGATGTTCAACTGGACGTCGACGTCGGTGACCTCGATGTCATCGGTAACCACGAACTCGATTTCCAGAGGCTGGGCACTGGAGATCTCCGCCGCATCGAGAAAACCAAGACACCAAGAATCGAGGGTGCCATCGTCAGAGGCGACGTGATCGGTAACCTGCAGGTTCCAGTCACCACTTCCATTCTGCCCAAAGAAGTCTGCGAGGCTCCCGGGCCCCTGAGGATTCATCGATTGTTGTGTCGGAAGGGCGAGCGCATCAAAATCGATCCCCTCATCATCAAAAACCGTATGGATTCCATCGACGTATCCGATCCCCGTCGACAGCAAAGAGACGTCGGTCCCTTCCGGGCTCAAGATGGAAATGTCGAGGTCGCCAATCCAGCTGTGAGTAACGTCGAGCGCGATGTCCAGGTCGTGCACCTGGATCGGATCGATGACCGTCATCACATCGTTGAGCACCGCCACAGAACTGATGGGAGCAACTGACGCCTGACACAGCTCGGTTCTCGACTGCTGGAGGCAGATCTGGCGCTTCTGGCTCTCGTCGATATTGAGGCACCAGGCGTGAAGAGCACCGTCGTCTCCAGGGAAGGGATCGTGGACTTCCAGATTCCAACCGCCGAAAAGACTCTCTCCGTGGAAATCAGCCAACGCACCGGGACCGTCGACCGAGATTCCACCGCCGTCATCGTCAAAGGTGACGTCGATATTCGATCCGAGAGTGACGTTCTCGTTCAGAAGGGTCACCTGGACTCCGCCTGGGGATTCCAACAGAATCCTGAGATCCCCGGAAAAACTGTGAGTGATCTCGAGGGTCACGTCGATGTCCCTGACGATGTTGAAGCGATCGATGGAAATGGTGTCGATTACTGGCGTTGTCAGGTGGCTCACGGTCAAACCAGGCGTCGAGGAGGCGACGAGGCACGCCGCTACCACCGTCGGTGCGCCGCCACCGGCACTGTCAGTCATCGAGAGGTTCCAGGTCCCTGCCGAATTCTCGCCATTGAAAACGGCAAGGTTTCCAGGCCCCGATGGTTGGACATGAAGCCCCGCCGACCAGGGAACCGAACCCGGGTAACTGCCCGAGTCATCCCAGATCAGGTCGAGGACCGTCACTCCCGAACCACCGCCATCGTGAAGCGTGATGGAGGTTCCCGCAGGACTCGTCAAGGTGATCAGCAGTTCCGTTGGGTCGGGGTGTTCGATCCTCACGTCGACCTCGACATCATCGAGGACGAAATTGCTACTGATGGGGATATCCAGGCTGGTGACGGTGCCGTCCACCGCGACGAGGGGCAGGTTTCCGGCACAGCCCTCGTCGGAAACAACCCCTGGCCTGGCGCAAACCTGGTAGTCGTAGGCTCCCTGACTGGGAATGGTGGGGCAGGGGTTGATCGCCTCCAACTCGAGGATCTGGCTTCCCGCGTTGTCGACGATGAAGTGGCTTGGGACACCCGTCGAACCCACTCCCACCGACTCGATTCCATTGAAGAAACCGCCGATCGGTGGAAGGTCAGTCACACCCACCTGGGATCCGTCGAGGTTCACGGCGGAAATTTCTGTCACCCCGATGGATCCGGCGGCGTTGTGGGGTATCGCCAGGGTGTCGCAAGCTTCCCTGTAGGCGATGCCATTTCCGGAACCCCCGCCTGCTGGGTGCGGGATCAGAACTCCGAGGTAGGCTCCGTCAACGAGTGAGTGCTTGCTGTACTGGTCGTTGGTGACATCGGTGACCCACAGATCGCCGTTGCCATCGATGGTGATGTCGCCGACGACTCCCAGGGCCGGAGGGATCACCTGTCCCAGGCTCTGAGGGCCACTTCCATCGAGTCCACTTCGCCAGAAATTCGGAAAGGCTCCTGGAATCAACCAGTAGAGGAAGACCCCATCGCTCGTGATCCCAGTGGTGGTGACCTGCCCTCCAGGATTGAGAATCACTCCGATGGCACCGGCATAGATCTGATCGAGGTTGTAGAGGTAAGTGTTTCCGCCGTGGAGTTCGGTGACACAGATCGTCCTCGTCGAGGGGATGGCACAGATTCCAAAGGGGCTAAGACCCGCAAAGGTTCCCGACTGGAGAACCTGGCCCGGGACCATCGGTGAGGCGGATGATCCACTCCCCGCCCGCAATGCCCCGTCCCTCTGATCGAGGGAAGCTGGACTCTGGTGGGGGAGCGGCGTCGGCGCGACCTGCCCCCTTACCTGGAAACCGGGGAGGAGGAAGATCAGGGTGAAGAAGAGAATGGCAATCGTTCGCATCGTATTTCCTCTGCACACCGGGATAGCGGCATTCCCCGTGAAGCTTGCTCTCGAACTGCTGCACCTGCGAAGGTGTGAACTGACTTCGGGTCCGGGAATTCCTGACATTTGTAATGCAATTGTAATGTTTGTAAGTGGTTAGTCAACCCGGGCAACTCACTGTGGAAGTGGTACCGATACCCCTGTACCCTCCAGGGCGAAATGAGGTCAATTAATGCCCCTTCTGGTCGTATCCCTCTGCCTTTCGTCACTCCTACTCTTCGACGAGCCGGCCCCCCCTGACCGACAATCCCTTGCCCCGGAAGTGGCGCGCGAGCTGGAGATGTCGGCTTCAACGGACCCCGAGGTCCGGAAGAGAGGCCTGGACCTGCTTCTCGGGCGCGGGGACGCCGATCTCCTGGGTCTCCTTGCTCCCCTGCTGGAACTCGAAGATGAGTCCACCCGGCGGGATGTGACCCTTGCGGTGCTCTCGCGGGCACCGGCCGATGCCGCGGATTTCTTCATTTCTGCTCTCTCCCCTGGCTCTCTGCCCCGGCGAGAAGCCGCCGCCCACGGGCTCGGGCGCACCGGTGACGCCCGCACCGTCTCGACCCTGCTGCCGTTTCTCACCGACGACGAGCCGAGGCTCAGAGAGGCGTCCCTCCGGGGGCTGATCTCTGTGATTCGATCCTCGGTGGGAGGGGCCCTCTCCAGGGCAACAGGACGGCCAGTCTCCCGCAAACCAGTGGATGCAGCGAGGCTCGAGGAGGTGCGCCAGGCATTGCTCGGCGCCAGTCGTGAGGGAAGCCCCGCACCTGAACTCTCTGCCCTGTTGAGGAGGATCGCCAACCACAGCACGGCGGTCAGCCTCGTCGAACGGTTCTGCCGATCCCTCCCCGAGGAAAAATCGAGCCTTGCCCGGGCTCTCCCCCGGCTCCAGGCCAAGAACCGGCGCTGGCTCGGGCGTCCCGTCCCCATCGACAGGGGATTCAACTACACCTTTGTCATGGAGAACCGCGTGGCAGGTTCGGTGAAAGAGGTCCCCATCGCAGGGATTGCGCTGGACATCGATGACCTGAGATTCTGGGGGTACGACCTCGATCGAGTCTGCCGGCTGCGTTTCGCCAGCGACCTCCTAGCCCTCGATCCCGGCTCCTGCGCGCCGATTCTCTCCGAATCCGAAGGGCAGCCCTCGACGATTCGCTTGAAGATCCCCGAGCGTGAGTTGTTTCGCTCTGGGGTCGGAATCCTCAACATCGCTTACTGGGAGGGTGTGATCTCAGGTGGCAGCATTGCGGTCGTCAGTTTGGACCCTTCCCGATCGCGGCCGCTCAGTGAATCGATCTTCGATGGCGCCGGGAAACTCCTCGCCAAATCCACCTTCAGCGACTGGATCGAACTCCCCGATGAGAGTTTCGCCCCGGGAACGATCGTGACCGAACTTTTCTCATGCACGATCGGCGGAAGCCTGCGCCACCTGGTCTTCAGCTGCACCTTCCAGGTCGTCGAGGGGATGTGGTTCCTGCTGAATGCGGAAACCGAGGAGATTCTCGCCGATGGTGCGGTGCTGCGAGCCCTCGGCAGCATCGATTCCGTTTCCCTTTCACCAATTCCAGATCGAGGCCCTCAATCGGACGGCGACGAGGAGGGGGAAAGCAGTTCCGAGTCGAGGGGCCAGGGTACTGCGGCCGGCTCTCCCCGTCGGTAACACTCGAGATTGTCTCCGAGGAAGGGGAGGAGATCCGCCATCCCGGCCCCGCGGGCGGCGTCCAGACACGATTCTTGCCAGGTCACCGCCTCTTCGAACCTGCCCGCCGCTGCCAGCGCCATTGCCCGCGTCTCGACATGATCGAGTGAATTCGATCGAGCCACCAGGCCATCACTGAGGTTGAGAGCCCTGCCGGAGACTCCCTCCGCTCCGGAAGTCGCCAGCAACCTGCAGACGGCGTTCTCGATCCGGAGGTCCCCGGGGGAAGCGAGAAGTCCAGCCTCGAGTATTTCCAGGGCACCACCTCTGTTCCCGAGCCGCAGGGCGCAGAGGCCATGAGCGAACCAGGCGCTGCCATCACCAGGGCGGGAGCGGGACACCTCCCGGTATTCGCCGAGCGCCTCCTCGAAACGCTCCAGACGCCGAAGACTGTTCGCCATGTTGAAACGAGCATCGTGGAGATTTGACTGCAGTTCCAGAGCACGCTGGTAACGTTCCACCGCTTTCCCATCCTCGCCGCGTCCGGCGTCGAGAACTCCCAGATTGAACCAGGTCAACGCGCTATCCGGATTGAGTCGCAGGGCATCCTCGAACTGCCGACGGGCATCTTTTTTTCGCCCCAGTTTGACGAGGGTCGATCCCAGGTTGGTACGGATGCTCGCTTCTTCTGTTTCGATGAGTAACGCCTTCTGGAATTCCACCTCCGCCTCCCGATATCTCCCCGCCTGAAAAAGGGTGGTCCCGCGATTGAGGTGCAACCGCCAGCCGAGAGCTCGCTTGCGAACCTCCTCCATCCACGGGTCCTTGACCCCGGCGGCCGCGATTCCCCTCTTCCCCATCTCCACCAGCGCTCTTTCACCCTCACCCACTTCGCGCAGAGCCAGGCCAAGAGGGTAGCGCAGGGCGCTGGAAGCGGGGGAGAGGTCGAGGGCATGCTCCAGCAGCTCGATCGCTTGTTGCGCATCTCCCCGGGCAAGAGCAATCCGGCCGAGTCCTGCCAGGGCCGGAACACAATAGGGGTTGCTGCCAAGGACGATGTCGAAATACGACCCTGCTTCCTCCAAACTGTCGAGTTCGTAGAGCAGGTTGCCAAGGGCGATCTGTGCCGGGAGATGGCCCGGCTGAAGTTCGAGGGTCGCCAGGTAGTTCTGCTCGGACTCCTCGAACCTCTGGCGAATTCGAAGAACCTTTCCGAGGAGGTAGAACCAGCGTGGTTCCTGGGGCTGGAGTTCAGCGGCCTGTTGATAGCAAGCGAGCGCGGTGTCGAGCATCATGTAGGCGTGGTGAACCATGCCACACTCGCCATAGGCATCCCCGGCCTTCTGCGGGTCGCCGCCACCATCGACGAGAGCGCTCTCCAGGGACGATCGAGCATTCTCGAGGTGTTCTCTGACAGCGGGCTCGAAATCCCCGAGGGCGGGAAAGGGTACCGGCGGCGCGTTGTCGGAGGAGCAACTCACCACCAGCAATCCCGCGAGAAGATAGAAGGCGCCGACCCTCACCCCGAGACGTTTCATTCCCTCTTCTTCCTCCCTTTTCCCTTGTCGATTGAATGGTAACGTCTCGCACCGAGGGGTCCGAACCACTCCCTCTCGCCACCTCGCCAGCGGACTTCGATGTCGATCGGCCCGGTGCTGTCACCAAGTCCGACCAGGACTCTTGGATCGTTGGCGCTCAGGTAACTGGCAGCGATGCGAACCCGCCTCCAGATGGTCGAGCCATCAGCCCTCTCGACCCGGACGATTGCCCCGGGAGTCTCCAATCCACGATCATCGCGGAGGTGCAGGCCGACCCAGGATTTCTCCGAGCCCACCTCGTTGACCAGCAGCCTGAGTGCTCCGCTGTTGTTCCCGATCAGAACATCGGTATCGCCGTCGTTGTCGATGTCACCGAAAGCCGCGCCACGGCTCACCTCGGAAATCGCCAGTGCGGGCCCTGCAGCAGAACTCCTCTCGTCGAAATGTCCATCGCCACGATTGATGAAGACCTGGTTCGGCTGGTGAAGGGGGTAGAGCTCTCCGGCAGAGGCCTGGGCCTCGATCGTCTTCACAGCACCGTTTGCGATGAGCAGATCGAGGGCCCCATCGTTGTCGATGTCGATCCAGGCCGCGCCGAAGCCGGTGTAAATAAGGCTCGGTACACCCAGCCCCGAGGAGGAGGATCGGTCGTCGAAGACGCCGTTTCCCTGATTCACGTACAGCGTGTTGGTTTCGTCGGTGAGGTGGCTGAGGAAGATGTCCTCATCTCCATCGCCATCGATATCGGCTGCATCGGCGCCCATGCTCGCCTCGGCTTTTCCATCGCGGTTGAAGGCGCAACCGGCGAGAAGTGCTTCATCTCGGAAGGTTCCATCTCCCTGGTTGAGCCACAACTGGTTGGCGTACCCATCATTGGCGACATAGATATCGACACGCTGATCACCGTCGAAATCGCTGACGATGACCCCGAGAGCGGCTCCGTAGGCGGTTCCGATACCGCTAGATGATGTGACGTCCTCGAATGTCCCGTCGCCCCGGTTCCGGTAGAGGCGATCGGTTTCCGGCCGATAACTGCTGGGACCGCAGTAATCGAGAGCGCTCGTCTCTGAGTAACAGGGCTTGTGGTTCTCCAGGGTGAAATCGACGTATGCACAGACGAAGAGATCGAGGTCGCCATCCTCGTCGTAATCGAAGAAAGCGGCACTGGTGGTCCAGCGCGAATCGTCGATCCCCGACGATTCTGAAACATCGGTGAAGGTGCCATCGCCATCGTTTCGCCACATCTGGTCGCGGCCAAAAGCGGTCAACAACAAATCGGGATCTCCATCGGCATCGATATCACCGACGGCGCACCCCATTCCGTAGCCATCGGCGATGATTTCGCTCCCATCGGTCACATCGCTGAAAGTGACCTGCCCCGAAGAGTCGCTACCGTTATTTCGCAACAGGCGCCCGAAAGGAGGTGTCCCAGGAATCGGTGGAAAGACTGACTGCTCGATGGTCGCTTCTTCACCGAGAAGTTTCCCCTGAACGACGAAGAGATCGAGGTCGCCATCGCCGTCGTAATCGAACAAGGCGATTCCGGGACCGACCGTTTCACAGAAGTAACGCTCACCGGTCATGCCGTTGAAATGCCTGAAATTGATTTTGCTGACCCCGGTGCCGTCACTGAACCACCCGGGTTGGAGGGCGGATCCCCCGGGATTGCCAGGGCCCTCACAGCCAGTCAAAAGGCCGAGAATCAGTAACAGCAGGGGGAACCCTGGGGGTGCTGGTGGGGTTTTCAGAGGTAGAATCAAGCGCTCTCCCCGAGGATATTGTGGAATCAAAGGCGCTCCAGATGGACAATCCAGCGGGATTGACCTCTCTGGCAGTTGATCCTGGGTTCCCTGCGTCCTCACCCGGGACGCGCGTCGAGGCTGGAAGGATACCGCAAAGTGACTTTGCAGACACCTGCACAGACCTGTCGAACCTCCAGCAGGGCTGGCCACAGCCATCGTCTACCCCGGGTGATGGTGGCCCTGCTCATCGGTCTCTTCAGTCTCTGTAGCCCGCTCCTCGCCGATATCTTCCACCTCAAGGACGGACGCACCATCGAGGGCACCATTCTCAGGGAACTCGGTGACCTCGTCAGCATCCGAACCGGCAACGAAGTGGTGACCGTGGACCGCTCCCAGATCCTCAGGATCGAGACCTCTGAAACGGTTAACGACAAGTATCGCAAGAAAGCCGATGCTCTCGCTCCAGATGATGCCCTCGGCCACCTCGAACTGGCCCTCTGGTGCGAGCGATCTGAACTCAAGTCCGAGGCCAGACTTCACTTCACCATCGTCGTCGGCATCACTCCGGAGGATCCCCTCGCTCGGAAGAAGTTGGGTTTCGAATGGATCGCCGGCACCTGGTATCTGAAGGGTTCCCCTGAGGCCATCAAAAGGCGAGAGGAACTGGAAAATATCGGTGGAGAAGACGCTCATGAAATCCCCGAGGAACTGCGCCTCGGAGATTGGAAAAAGCAGGTCAAAGAGGGTTCAGGAGGATCCGGAAACGAATCGTCTCCAATCATTCCCGAGCCAGTTAGCGGCGGCCCGGGAATCACCATCGGTCTGCTCCTCGATGAGCGGCTCGGCCGCAAACCTCCTGATCCTTCGGCGGTCGCTTTTGAACTCAACAGCACGGCGTCCTCTGCCGATCCCCCGATTCGTTTCGTGCCGACAAGAAAGAACACCAACACCCGCTATCAGCTCGAGGTCCGGATTCGCTGTTATTTCGTCAGAACCCAGCACTTCTACAAGGTCCCCATCACCGACATTTTTCAGGGTGAGGTGGTGGCTGCTCTCTTCGAGTCCCTCGAGGACGGCTCGCGCAAGAAGGTCGCCTCGACCCGGCTCAAGGCACCCTTCTCCTGGAGTTCCCGCCGCGACCGGGAAAAGGCTCTCGACTACACCTACTACGCAACCGTCCGCCATCTGGCGGCCAAAGTCTCACGCTGGTCATTCCTGGCCAGCCGTGGGGTGGAACCCCGGCCACCACCCGGTGAAGATGAGTAGGTGAACTGGTGCCGATGGTATCCTCTGAAAGAAGGCGATGAATTGAACAAGACCGGGTCAGTTTCGCCGGCCACCTTCCCTGAACCCTCTCTCGGTTCGTGGCTGGAGGTCGCGTTCCAGATGATGCGGGCTCTTCTGGGGATCGCCTTTCAGGCGTTTCATCTGGTGATCTTTCCCTTTCAGAGGGACAGGGTCGCCCGCGAGATGGAAACGCGGATCTGCCGCCGCCCGTCGATGGGTGAGTCCACCCTTGAAAAGAGAAACTGATGGGTCTTCGCTTGTGCGCCCTACTCCTGACCCTATGCGCCGGTTGTGCCAGCGCCGACAGGGCATCGCCAACCCATTTGCGGCCCTCTTTGCTCCAGCACCTCGCCAACCCGACACCCTGGTCGGAAAGGATCGGTGAAACAGCCCATCACCTTGCCGGTGGAGTAGGAATAGAGAGTTTGCGAGAAACCCTTCACCACATCGGCGGGGGAGATGACCTCTCGAAGCTGGGCAGGGACAGCAAAGTGATTTTCTGGACCCCCTTCACCCTGGAACACCTCGAGATTACCCTTCAGCATCTGCGCTGAGAGTCGGTCCTGGAGATCGACTGGAGGGATCTTCAATGCGGACGCTGGATCAACTCCTCGAGAAACTCGGCGAGGGAGACCGGGTTCTTCTTCGCGGGGATCTCAACGTTCCCATCCGTGACGGCGTTGTCCAGGATACCACCCGAATTGAAGCTCTCCTGCCGACGATCACCGCCCTCAGGGCATCTGGAGCTCGGCTCGTCCTGTGCTCCCACCTCGGTCGGCCGGCAGGGCCCGATCCTTCCCACTCTCTCCAGCCGGTCGCAGAGAGCCTATCGGGGATGATCGCCACCGACGTCCCTCTCCTCGAGGCGATGCCTCCCGACCAGAGAACGATGGACTCGATATCTAGCCTCGCCCCGGGAGCAGTCGCACTCCTCGAGAACCTCCGCTTCGATCCTGGAGAGAAGAAGAACGACCGTCAATTGGCAGCGATTCTCGCCAGCCTCTGCGATCATTACGTCAATGATGCCTTCGGCTCCTGTCACCGCGCCCACGCTTCTGTCGATGCCATCGCCCGATTGCGTCCCGCATATGCCGGGCTTCTCGTTGCATCCGAACTCTCCGCCCTCGGCTCGTTGAGGAACTCCCCCGGTCGGCCCTTCTGGCTCGTGCTCGGCGGCGCCAAGATCGCCGACAAGATCGGAGTCATCGACAGCCTTTCAGGTGACGTCGATGGAATGGTCGTCGGTGGGGGAATGGCCAATACAATCCTCGCCGCTCGCGGATTTCCCGTCGGTAACTCCCGCATCGACCCCGCATCGATCGAGGATGGCACCGCCCAGCGTCTGGGTTCCGATTCCCCGCTGGTACTCCCGGTCGATTTCGTCTGCGGCCCCTCTCTTCATGACCCCGATTCCGCCGCCGTTATCGAAGTCGGGGACAGGATTCCCGACGGCTGGGCCTTCTATGACATCGGTCCTCGAAGTGTCGAACTATTCGAGAAGACCCTCACCCCGGCACAAACCATCTTCTGGAATGGCCCACCGGGAGTTTTCGAGGAGAAGGCGTACCAGGAAGGCACTCGTGCCCTCGCCGGATTTCTCGCAGGGCACAGCGGCCGCGTTTTCGTCGGTGGTGGCGACAGCGCTGCTGCCGTCCGCACCTTCGCCGACAGTGACAGTTTTCATCACGTTTCCACCGGGGGAGGAGCCGCCCTGGCGTTCCTCGAGGGAAGGTCTCTACCGGGCATCGAGGCGCTCGAACGCTCCTCGATGCCCTCCTGAGGGCCGTCCACCATGGCTCTTGCCAACGACTCGAGACGCAGTTTCGGCCGGCTTCAGTCGTGCCTTCTCGCGCGCCTCGTTCGCGATCGCTGGCTCCAGCGCCAGCCGGCCGATGAGGCGGCGGAGATCCTCTTCAGAAGAGCGGTCGAGCTGCGCTACCCTGAGGACAAGGTGTGGGGTGAGGAGCAGGGAGCCCCGTCGAACTGGTCCGGAGATGGATGGGTGATCGATCCCGTCGATGGAACCCACAACTTCCTCGCCGGCATTCCTCTCTTCTCCATCTCGGTCGCATGGGTGAAATCGGGAGAACCCCAGTTGGGATGGGTCGTCGACCCGATTCGCGGGGAATGGTTCGAGGCGGTGCGGGGCGGTGGCGTGGTTCGTGGCGGCCCCGGGCCTGCACCCTTCATTAAGCCAGGGACCGTCCCTGTCCTCGCCCTTTCTCCGAGGTGGCGACGGAAGCACCCCAACTGGCGCTCCTCCCTGCCGAAACCCTTCAAGGAGAGGTCGCTGGGCTCGATTGCTCTGGAGATGGCATGGATCTCCCAGGGACGGCTCGGTGCCGGTGCATGGAGCAGGGGACGCCCCTGGGACATCGCTGCTGGGGTGCTTCTGGTGGAAGAATCTCGTGGCCGCGTCGCCTTCGGTAACGGTCCGGGACGGCTTGCGGTTGCCCTCGACACCAAGCCGATCGAATCCTCGATCGTTGCGGTTTCCGCCACCGCTTGCAGATGGCTCTCGCCGCTCCTCCAAGCCCCCTCTGGACCTTCTTTTGACTCCCTGCATGGCGGCGAATAGAATCGGGCAGTTGATGTCGAAAGTCTTACCATTTTGCGGAGTTGGGAACTCAATGGGCGCGTTTGTGTCGTTGCTGGGTCCTCTCGGAGAGCCGTGGTGGTCGAAGAACTAGTAGAAATCGAGCTGAAGAAGATTCTCGGCCCCAGCGAAGCTGGCGCTGCGATCCTGCTCGGGAATAGCGAGAAGACCTTTGTTGTCTTCATCGGCGTCCTCGAGGCAGACGCGCTCATCCGTGCACTTCGCCAGGAGCACCTCCCACGTCCGATGACCCACGATCTGATCGATTCGATGCTTCTTGGTTTTGACATCTCAATCCGTCAACTGGTCATCTCTCGCATCATCGACAATGCTTTCTGTGCAACATTGATCCTCGAACAGAAAATCGCCGATGAGAATGGCGGGTCGGTAGGGCACAGCAACGAGGTCCGGATCGACGCCAGACCGAGTGACTGCCTGGTTCTCGCCTGCCGCAATCGGATCCCCATTCACGTGACCCAAAAGGTTTTCAACGAGGTTCAGGACGTCTCGCACCTCGCGCTGACGGACCTCCAACTCCCCAGTCTTTCCGGAGATCCAGCGGATGAATTTCCACCCTGGCCCGACCCGGATGAACCCCTGCTCCCGGATGAGGAGAATTGAGGATGATTTTGGATAACTTCCCGCGGATCTTTCAACCCAGTCTGTGGATTCTCCTGGGTGTGGTGATGGCCATCGCTGCCGGGTCCTTCACCCCTTCCGTCCCCGTCCTTCACTCGTCGCTTCAAGCAGAATCACTGCGCGTCGCTGCCGAGGCCGATGGAGGTGGAAAATTCCAGTTCTTCACATTTCGCAGGAGTACCTGGATCTTCAACAAGGAGAAGCATTCCATCCATTTCGTCGCCTTTCCCGATGGCTCCGAGCAGCCCTTCGTGTCTTCAGGAACCTACCCCATCGATAGCGACACCTTCCCGCTCGAACACCTCGAGTTGCAGCTGACTCAGCGCACGCTGTCGAACTATTTCTGGCTGATCAACACCAACACTGGAGCAGCGATGTACCTTACTGCCCTCAGGGATGGCGGCTTCGATTCATCGGAGTTGTTCACGCTCGAGAGGTGATTCGATCCTGCCTCGCCGCACTCCTTCTCACTCTTTCTGCTGGCTGCTGTGTCACACCGCCGCCTGCTGACAAGTACTTCGATCGGTCGTCAGCGAGCGATACCTTGCGTTTCTTCCAGTACGCAGTCGAGACAGGCCAGTACCAATTTGCCTATCAGTGTCTTGACAGCGAATCCCGGGAGCGGGTTTCTGAAGGATCCTTCGAGGCTTCCATTCGCTGGGCTCGCGTCGAGGCACTCGATGGCAGCCACATGTGGAGGGTGATCGCTGATGCTTTTCGCGTTCCAGAGGTCGAGAGAATTCCAGGCGACCCCGAGGCCCGGTGGGTGACCCTGGTTCATTTCCGGGAAGATGACACCTACGAGATCAGTCTTCGCATCGCTCCGGAAGAAGGCGAGTGGCGCATCGACCTCTCCGAAATGCGCGGCCTCGATCTCGGTGGTACGCCTTGAATACTCCCTCCATCTACCTGGACACCAACGCCACCACGACGCTCCATCCGCGAGTTCTAGAGGGGATGGAGCAGCTTCTCGCTGACCATGAACTCGGTAACCCGTCTTCCTTGCACGGAGCAGGCAGGCGCTCCAGGAAACTGATCGAGGAGGCGCGGGAAAATCTCGCTGCCCTTCTCGATGTCGATACCCTCGAAATCTTCTTCACTTCGGGGGGAACCGAGAGCAACAACATCGCCATCACCTCCCTGGCTCCCCGGTTCCGATCCTTGTGGGTCTCGTCGGTCGAACATTCTTCAGTCCGGGAACCCGCTCGAGCCCTCTGGAAGGAGGGATTCCCCGGTGGTGAGATCGCCGTCGACGAGCGTGGCCAGATCGGCGAGATTCCTCCAAAGGAAGATCTCGACGGAGCTCTCGTCTCGATTCAATGGGTCAATAACGAAACGGGAGCCATCCAGGACCTCCGTCGCCTCTGCACGGAACTGTCAGAGCAAGGAGCGGTGGTCCACAGCGATGGCGCCCAGGGCTTCTTCCGGCTGGGCGACACCATTCCCCAGCTCGGGGTCGATGCCGCGACCATCACTGCCCACAAGAGTTTTGGCCCTCAGGGGGTCGGTGCCCTGTGGATGAGGCGTGGCATCATCGCCCGCCCGCTCTTCACCGGTGGCTCTCAGGAGCGCAAGGTGCGCCCTGGAACCGAGAATCTGGTCGCCATTCACGGACTCGGTATCCTCGCCAGGATCGCTCGTGAGGAGCCTCTCTGGCCCTCGGACTCACTGACCAGAAAATCGACCCTCGTGCGCAATCAGCTGGGAGAGATCGCCGGTGCTCGCATCCTCTCCCCTGTTGAGTCCTGTTTTCCGAACTGCATCAACGTCACCTTCGAAGGGGTCATCGCGGAGACCCTCCTGGTTCGCCTCGACCTGGAAGGCATCTTCGCCTCCAGCGGGTCGGCGTGTTCTTCCGGGGCGCGCGAGCCCTCCCATGTTCTTCGTGCCCTCGGCTGCGCCGATTCGGAGGTCCGGGGTGCAATCCGGCTTTCCTTCGCTCCCGACACCACCGACGATGCCCTCCTGAGGGCCACCAGCCGGATCTCTGCCATCGTCAGGGACCTGCGCAGCTGTCACGTCGATCGGCGATAGACCCTTTGAAATCCCACCCCTGAAATTAGCAACGGAGCCAGAACCCCGCAGGATTCCGGCTCCACTTCGTCCGAAGGTGAGAAGATGTAGGGCCTAGTTCGATCCGAGCTGTTGCCAGTATTGCAGCGGCATCTCCTGGGCGAGCTTCAGTGCCCCCTGGGCACCGGTGAAGATGGGGTCATCGACGATGTAGACCTTTCCGCCGCCGAGTTTCTGGAGGCCTTCCTCGAGGGCTCCCTGAAGGCCGAAGATCTGAGAACCACCGCCAGAGACAAAGACCCGGCTTCGAATCTGCTCCTGGAATTCCGGGTCGAAGGTCGCCACCAGCTGGCGGATCCCATCGACCACTTCAGGAACGATCAACCGCACCGCCTCGCAAACTTCGGTGGTCACGTCGATCTCCGTCGGGACTCCATCGACAGGGAAGTAAACGATGGCCCGACTTTCTGACTCCAGCAGGCTGCTGAAGCGCTCCTTTGCCTTCCTGATCATGTTCAGGGTGAACTGGGCTTGCGGGTAACTCTTGCGGATGCGCTCCGACATCGCCCGGTCGACAAAGTTGCCGGCCTTGAAGATGGTGATCTGGTCCTCGTGCTCCGGGAGTGTTCCCGCCATCCGGCAAAGATCGATGGTCCCTGCGCCGATGTCGATCACGATCGCGTCTTCGAGGGCATCGAGTGCGTAGGCGACTGCGAAGGGCTCGGAGACCACCATGACTCCGTCGATTCCCGCTTCCCGGGTCAGCGCGATGATCGCTTGCTTGTTCTCCTTGGTCGCCTCGGCAGGGGCTCCGACGACAGCGTAGACAGCCTGATCGGCGGTCGCTCCGCAGAGGGACTTCAGGTGGCTCATCAACTGGATGGCCGCGTTTCGCGAGGAGGCCTGCTGAACCCCCTCCAGATCGGGGTAGGCGAGGTTGCCATCGACCAGGGGGTAACAGATGTTGAGGGCCATTCGCTTCTCCAGCGCTTCATCGCCGAAGATGGGAGCGGCACCGTTCAACTTTGCCGAAACGGAATCCTTCGGCCAGCCGACGACGCTGCCAACCATTTCACGGACCCCGTTGGAAGCTGCCACCGCTGAACGGCTAGTTCCGAGGTCGATTCCGACGTGAAGAACTCCCGTCTTGCTCTTCAGAATGCCAGCGGATTCTCTCTTGGCATCGACTTGCACCGGGGTGTTTTTCCTTCTCGTTTCCTTGTTCATCGTCCTAGGATTCCTCTCCATGATCGATTTCTAATCCCATCGCATTTCCCGATTCCAGCTCTCGCAGGACCAGGTTTGCTTGAAACAGTTGCTCGAGAAGTTCCGACTTCTTCCCCATCAGCAGTCCAGGGGTGTCAATTTCCTCCTGTGTGCCTGTGGAAGCCGTCGTGGTGATTTCTGCAAGCCCCAGGAGGAGTTGGTCGGTTGCGTTCAATGCTTGCATCAAATTCTCGATTCTTGCTTCTAGTCTCTCGACCTGGAGACGCTGGGAGTCGCGCACGTCATCGATCTCCTCCCGCCAATCGGCGGAGAGAACCCGGGAAACGTCGTCGATGGTTTCTGGCCGGGACTCGGGGGGAGGCGGTTCTTCCAGCCCGGGGTGATCCTCACCTCCGGCCGACACGGATCTCCCAGTACCTCGGTCATCACTCCCTCGAGCGATCTCGTCGAAGGCCCTCTCCCTGATCAGGCGGAGAACTTCCTCGGGCAAATCCAGATCGCCGAGCAGTTCGACTGTCGCCTTTCCCACCGCCAGTTTGAGTGAAGCCTTGTACTGACCTTCACTGACGAGGCGCACCTTCTTGATGCCACGAGCCTGGAGTTCGCGAACTTCTCGGACCTCCAGAGGTCCATTCGAGATCCGTGGCTGGTGGGGGTCGGCTGTCGCCATCGGGGTTCCTTCCTGTCGAGGCCGTGCGGGAGTTCGCTCCCGTCAACGGAAGGTGGCAACTGGCGGGCCTGGTCGAATCGGTGCCCGTCTGGATATCTCAAACCCTTTAGTCACAATGACTTCTGATCTGGTTATTGATCCACCGGCGGAACCGGGATCGGGGGCGAGTTTTTGAGGCAGGTACCGTACCGGACCGAGTTGTTCCCATCGTGGACGCTTCCTCATTCACCGGGTGGGGGGTCCGCAACTTCCAAAACCCGTGGTATCATCGGAGTCGCGTCTCCATCTCTGGCTCCTCTTCTGGAGAGAGGTGGTACGGCGAAGGGCACCGATTTGGGTCCGGTTCTGTGTTGCCGCCTTTGTCCACATCCCGCCTGAAGCCTCCATTTCTGGGGTTCAGGCCAGTTTCGAGGTGGTTCGGGCTCCCCGCCCTGGACCTCTCGAGGAAGAGTAGACTCCATGCGCCTCTTGGTAATTCTCCTCGTCGGCATTTTTGGACTGAGTTCCTCAGGCGGAGCCCAGGATCCCGATTACGTCTTCTATTTCGACACTCCGAGCGGCCCCAACGGCTCCATCGTCACGGTGCGCTGCCTTCTCGACAACAACGGCCTCAGCCTCAACGCCTGGTCCTATGGTGTCTGCCACGATGTGGCAGCTGCCGAGATCCTGGTTGCCGAGCCTGGATCCGCACCCTTGACCGCCAACGGCGGCCAGCCTGCCGGCTTTCTCTCGATCGAGACCTACCCTGGTGTCGGCATGAACCAGGGCGTAGTCATCGATCTTTTCGGCGTCAATCTCCTTCCCCCTGGCCTGGGACACGAGTGCGCACTCGTCGATTACCTCCTGATAGGGCCCGATGACACCGTTGCCGCCCTGGCTTACTGCGACACCGTAGGCTCGCCGCCGGTGGAACTGGTCATCGTCCCCGCCTCGGGCATCGCCCTGGTGCCGACAACCCTGCCGGGGGAAATCGAGATCGGCGGCGTCCTGCCCTTCACCCTCGCTGCCACAGGGGGCACAACGGTGCTCCAGGGAGACCCGGCCGAGGCCACCGTCACCCTCTCTTGCCCGACGGAAGCGTACGGCTTCTCCTTCGGCCTCGGCCATGATCCTCTCGCCTTCCACCTCGACAGCGCCGAGATCGGTGACGCCCTGGCAGTTCTCAACGGCGGGGCAGGGCCTGATTTCATCGCCCTGGTGACTGAGCCTTCCAATGGCGACGGCCTCATCATGGCGGTGGTGATCTCCCTCGGACCGGTCCTCGAGACGCTTCCGATCGGGGATGACCAGGAGATCGCCCTCGCACACTACAGCACCCAGCCGACCGCCCCCATCGGCGCCAGTTCCCTCGATTTCACCGGTAGCCTGGCACCACCAACCCCCTCCCCGCCAACCCCCATCGTCGTCAGCACCGGCGAGGAAGGGGCCCCGGTGAACACCTCGGGCACCACCTTCACCATCGAAGAGCAGCCCCTCGGTACCTTCTTCATCCGCGGAGACATCGATGGCAATGGCGTCCATGACCTGTCTGACCCAGTCAAGATCCTCAACTACCTCTTCCTCGCGGGACCCCAACCGGAATGCATGAAGAGCGCCGACTGCAACGACAACGGCAGCGTCGACCTCGCCGACCCGGTGTATCTCCTCGACTGGCTCTACACCGCCGGGCCGGCCCTGCCCGATCCTCTCGATGAGTGTGGCCTCGATCCGACCGAAGACACCCTGATCTGCGACACCTACCCCGGATGCTGA
>JYMV01029413.1_pt1 | contig 47326 bp, 40 predicted proteins | sample 338911 | NCBI WGS metagenome assembly JYMV01 (sample SAMN03354496, study PRJNA234377) | hydrothermal vent metagenome | biome: Deep sea; feature: Hydrothermal plumes at the Eastern Lau Spreading Center, Western Pacific Ocean; material: Seawater | place: Tonga | collected 2009 | depth 2000 m m | reverse complement strand
AAGACGTTTCTCACAAGAGTTAGATGTTTAATTACAGACGCTAGGTACATGGTTGACATGTTCACGTTACATTTACTGCCAGCTGATTAGCTCAAAAGGCTGTGGATTCTACTGTGTCTCTGCAGGAAGAAGCTGAGCAGGTAGCTTAGGATGGATTGTGGATCAGGAGGAGTTGTAGTTGCTTCTCCTGATTTGCATTATTGAAATAAAGCGATCAACGCTCAGCTGTAAAATGCCAGATTTCACACGTTCACGTTACAGTCAGATTAATTCAGAAAGTGCTTCCAAGTTGTTTGATAGTTTGGTGTTGCTTTCTGAAAGTGATAATGAGACCTGATATCTTTGCGTTGCACCTGTAAAGACTATAGACAAGAACCGCAACAGCACCTACTCGTCTTCATCATTCCGCTCCTGATCTCCATTCCAATGAATTGGCACTGAGTATATGTGAGCGGAATCTGTGTCAATTCTAGCTCTGGACATGACTTCTTGCGTAAGCAATAATTATGACAAGGTTGGCATCTCGAAGTTAGCTTCATCGTCTTGTTAGGGTTTGTTTTATTTGATCCCTTCCTAAATTACACGAATATATGCTAAAACGAGATGTTCTATACTCGTTTTCTGACCAAAAACGTAATCAGATTCGATTGAGAAACATGGCCCTCAATCTACCTTACTAGTTTGTCTTGGATTCTATTTTTTGATTTAAACTTTTTTGAATAAGAATAAAGCAGCGTTTTTTTTGAAACATGTTGTGACTTGTAGTACAATCAGCAAACATGAATCTCAATGTACGCACAAAACCTATATTAAATTCAAATCTCAAAAATTAAGGAGTTCCCAGCTAAATGCGAATTCTCACATTGTGTATCATAACCATAATTTTGTCCACAATATTGTATCCTGTAGAGTCGGCATTAAAACCCGATAAGTCCTTGGTCCTATGGTTTACCTTCGACGATGGAAAAGGAGAAGTGGCCAAGGATTCTTCAGAAAAAGGAAACGATGGTAAGATCAAAGGCAAATTCAAGTGGGAGAAATCAAAGGAGAAAGGCTACAAAACAGCTTTGCAATTCAAAAATGATGTGGACGTCAGAGCACCTTTTATTCCGCTTAACGGCAAGCAAGATCATACCCTTGATATGTGGGTGTCAGCTAATCTTTCCAGTAATGAACAACTCGTGTTTTCTCAAAAAGAAGTCAATTCAACCAATAAAAGCCTACACTACCGGATCTATGCCAGCGGAACAGTGAGAATGGGCTTTTATGGAAATGATCTTGATACTGCGGCCGGTGTTATCAAAAAAGGAGAATGGACGCACATTACCTTTTGGCACGATGCTAAAAAGAAAAATCGCCGTATATACATTAATGGGAAGAAAGAAGCGGAGGATAATGGACGCGCCCTTTTTGAAGGAACGAAAGGAGATACTGTCGTGGGGTCCTGGACTGAGACAGGTCAGTATTTCGATGGTCTGATTGACGAGGTTCGTCTCTGGCACCGAGTTCTGACAGAGAAAGAGATTGCTGATTCGATGGAACTCATGTCTTTATCGGTTGATCCTCAAGGCAAATTGGCTACAACATGGTCTAAACTAAAAGCAAACTAGAGTGCATCTCATCTTTCAATTAGACCTCTTGCATAAGTAGTAAAACTCATCAGAATTCTATAGCTGAGAGGCACCTAAATTCATTGAATACGTGGGCTCAATAATCTCCAAACTTCTATTTCTTTGACTTATGCAAGAGGTCTACTAAATAACATCATTATTGCTGACGAACATCTTGGCACTTAAAGCTGTCTTTTAATCTCTCCCAGGTTGAAGCTAACTTCCTTTTGGCATCAACCGCAAACTGATCGAGAACGCCATTTTCCGTAATCTCCTTGATTTTTTCTCCCCTAGAACTCCCAAGTAAACCGCCAGTTCATCCACAAGTCCCAAATAATCTTCTCCAAGTCCAGTATGACGAGACCCAACATAAAAAGGACCAGCCAGAGCCAACTTGCCTGGCGCCTTGATCTGGTAGTCTTCTTCTAGCTTGCCATTGAGATACATGTTAAAGACCTTGCCGTCATAAGTTACGACAATATGATGCCATTGTTTTTCCTTGATTGGCATACCTTTGTTCCAACCAGTAATTCCTCCGGCGTAGAGGGCAAAATTCCCTCGCTGCATATGTCCGCTGTCCATAGCTAGCTCATGTTTATCGTTCGCCCGAGAAATGATTCGAGGCAATGTTCCATTTCCACCAGGCTCATCAAATTTGTTGACTCATAAGGCAAAAGAAATCTTCTTTATATCACCACTTAAACTTGCACTATCCTTAACTCTAATTCGTGACTATTTAAATTCCATGGCTTTGCCAAACGGCTTATCTTTACTTGCCACTCGTTTAGCCTTTCCATTATCAAATTTCCCATGATTGTTTTTGCCCGATTTGTCATCTACGGTGTTTCCACTACTTCTTGCGCTCTCGCCTGAACAGGTTGAAAAAGTGTGGCTACAAAGAAAAATAATATATAACGTTTCATGATATGTTCCTCCAAGGCAATGTCTGCAGTCTTACACCTGTAACAGGAGGAGTCATGGCGACTTCTCCTGACTTACATTAATGAAGTAAAGCAATCAAACGCTCACCTGTAAAATGCCAGATTTCACAGATTCACGCTAAATTTACTATATCTTCTTCACACACTCATTTAACAGTACTTCCAGTGCGTTTCCTACCCCCAGACACATCTATCGCTACACCGCCGTGTGAGTGGCGTTTGGTCTGCTCTCTTTCTTCATCATCGTCAATCACAATAATTGATTTTCGACACACACTCTTCTAATAGCACTTTCATCGGTGGTTTGCCTGCATAAATATCATAGGTGATGCTATTATGTTTATGCCCCACCAGTTCTTTCACAAAATAAAGGAATACTTGTTTGTCCGTCAGTTGAGTTATGACTGTATACCTTAAAGTGTGAAAGCTCCAGTTAGCATTGGCTAAACCTAACTCGGCCAAAAACTTAGGGCTGAACCAGTCACCAATAGACATTTTGGCTTTCTGAAACAGATTCTTCTGACAAGAATCTCCATAGTCTAATATGCCTAACTCTATCAGTTGAGGGTGAATTGGTACCCTACGGATAGAAGATTGTGTCTTTATCTTCTTTCCATTCTGGTTATTAAAAGAAAAACACCAGATGTTATCTCTCAACTCTATATCATTTGTTGTGAGTTGAGCCACTTCACCCAACCTGGCACCAGTATAAGCAGCTATATTAGTAACCCAATAATAGTCTGGTGTGGGTTGGCGTCTATCACCTAAACGACCTTTAACTATATTGTGCTCCAAGAAAGACCAACCAAGCAGTTTAGGTCCCAGAACCAGCTTCATTTCTTCTACGGAGAAAGGTTCTTTAGCTAATACAACTTCATCTTTGCTAGCTAATGCAATCTTGCCCGCAAAGTAATTTGTTTTAACAAACCCTTGCTTAACAGCCCAATTAAAAGCTGCAATGGCAACAATGGCAACAATGGCATAGGTTTGCTTGCTCGTAAACTTGAGGTTTAGACTATCAAGTCGGTTCAAGAATTTTCTGGCTGTACCATGATTAATTGTACCGACTTCGACATCAGAGCAAGCCTCAATTAAATATTTGCCTATAAACTTGATGCGATATAGACTATCCTCGCTAGCTCCGTTTTTTTGTTTAAAAGACCAAAACTCATTCAATAAGTCAGACAGCTTAATTAAGGGGACAGGAGCTTCAAAGCGGATAGATGAACTTAGACCAATCTGCTGCCTATACTTTTGAAGTTCCTGCTGAACAATTTGTTTAATTTGTTGCAGTGAAAGCTGAGAACAACCAGAATCTATGGATTGGTATATTTTCTGGCAGTAGTGGTAAAGGTGGTGGGATAGGATTTGTGCATCCTGTTGGAGGCTCGTTCTCAAAGAAATAGTAAACTGTTTCTTATGAAAAATTGCTTGATATCTCACAGGTATTCGGGAGCGAAACAGATATACGTTTCTCCCTTTATTTTTGAAAAAATGGGAACTCAATGGTTACCTCTGTGGTAACCCGATGAGTGCGATTTGGACGAGCATTTTTAACTGTTATAACACAGTTAATAGTAAATGGCATAATTGGGATCCACATCCGGATCATGTCGCTGAAATGCCGACTAAACGCCAAACTCTATTTCGGCCAGTCCATGTTGCAGGCAATGTCATCGGTGGTCAATACCAAGATTGATGAATTATCAGTTTTTCATATGCCCAAAATTCATAGAATTGTGAATATCTAAAAGGGATGTCGCCTTTTTAGCCAGTCCGCATATTATGCAATTAAGCAAGAAAGCAAGAAAGTAATTGATGATTTGCGCTATTGATCATATAAATATTGTCGTTTCTGATCTGGAGAGATCCATTGGGTTCTATACGAAAGTACTGGGATTTAAAGAGACGCGTAGAGCTTATCTGGAAGGACAATGGGTTGAATCAATCGTAGGGCTTAAAGGTGTTCGGGCCAATGTTGCCTATGTCACAGCCGCTGCCGGTGATCCACGATTGGAGTTACTCTGTTATGAATCTCCCTCCGGTGAGAGATTACCGGAAAATTCTCTGCCGAATACGCTTGGTCTTCGGCATCTTGCTCTACAGGTTGATAACATTGACACAGCGGTCAGGCGTTTAAAGGAAGCTGAAGCTGAACTTATCAGTGAACCTATCGTTGTACCCACCGACGTCATTACACACCAAGAAGGCCATAAAGTACTTTGCTATTTCCTTGATCCCGATGGTGTATTGCTGGAACTTACGGAATACCGTTAAAACAGGATTACTTTGCCATTCAACTGTTTGTAACTCGGATAAAATGGAAATAGGTCCAAAGTGAAGATTCGGTTTTCTCTAATCTTAATCTGTTTTTTCTTGCTTAAGTCAGTTCCAATCTCAGCTAAAATCAACGGATTTGGTATGTTCAACGTCTATTTTTCAATTGATGAAGCTTTAGGTTATCAAGAGGTAAGAGACGATCTGTCAGAAGTTTATTCGGCTGGGTGCCGTTTAGTCACGCATTATTTCCGGCAAGAACACAGCCGTAGTGTTGAAGATAAGCCATTTTGGTTTGGCTTGGAAGATTGGCTGGAAGCAAATCCCGAAGCGGCTGAACGCTTACAAACTTGGAAGAACAATTATGGTGAATCATTAGGTTGGAAACTCTTTTTTTACAGCACTTATTTGCTAGAAGCATATCAAAAAACCGAAGGCGGCTTAAAAATATTGGTCGGAGAAATTTACGGCATGTTTCCATCAGACCAGGATGACGCCGATCTGAAAGCCTTTGTGACTGCTATCTTAGAATTTGAAGCCGCAAGTTGTCCAGATTCAATAGGTGGTTGGTATGTGGTTGAGGAACCTAACAGTTCTGAAAAGCATTATCGTCCAACACGTTATGCGTCAATTGTAGCGTTAATCCGGGCATCGGAGACGGAAATGGAGACATCCCCACGCCTAATTTATATTGATATTTCGCCTTATCGAAAGCGGAATCAGGTTGTTCCATTTCTGACAGGAGCTGATGTGATCATGATCAGCCCAGACGCATATATTTGGGCGCGAGTGCCACCGACATACGTTGAAGAAGCACAATACGAATCTATCCATTATGCTATTAGATCTATGCGCGATCACGCCAAAGCCTCCGACAATTCGGACGCTAAAATTGAGGTGGTGCTTCAGGCATATGACTGGAACCCAAAAGGCCCACTTCAACCCAGTCACATTAATATGCATCAACAGGTCAATTATATTTTACAGCCGGGATGGGTAGATCGGGGTGTTTACGGGATACGACCGCAATGGGAACCGCCACCCGATGGCATATGGTTTTGGTGGTGGCACGATTGTAAATCAAAAAAGCGAACTCCTCAAGGTGACATCATTGAAATCAATCGTTGGGACGAAGGAACTAAAGGGGGTTGGGCAGAAGCCATCCAAACCGAACTTTCGAAGCGCCAACGACCTGTGCAAATTCGTGGCACTGAACGCTGGCAGGGAATCATCCATATCATCGGTGACGTAATTATTAACCGAGACGCAACACTAATATTAGAAGCAGGAACAACTGTAAAATTCGCTACATGGGATCACTTCCAAAGTGGCAAGGATAGCAAACGCTGTGAACTTATCGTACGCGGGAAACTGGTTGCCGAAGGAACACCTGACCGGAAGATTCTTCTAACCTCTGACGCCAAAAATCGCCGACTATCCGCCAAGCCGCGAAAGCCGCGAAAAGCGGACTGGTACGGCATCCGTACTGATGGCTCATCCGCCACAGTAACGATTGAAAATTGCCAGATTCAATATGCAATCCGGAAGTAAGAAATAACCTGACCTAAGAATTCCCTGCTCAATCAAAATAAAATACTATCCATCGAGACAATCGAGAGGTTTTGATTCAACCGATTATGGTTTCCAATCCATTGACTGCCAGCAATCAAACTAAACAAAACCGCATCAAAATCCACATACTGCTAATTGGTTTAGTCCTAGTAGGATTCAACAGTTTATGGGTACTGATGGGAACTGAGATCTGGCACTCGACACAAATGACGATTGCCTCCCTGTTTTTCAATGCTGTTTTCAGTCTGCTGGTTTTGGTTCTAATCAATCTGATTTTGGAAAAAACCATACCTTGGTTGGTCATGTCGCAGGCAGACCTACAAACCATGTATGTCATGGTCGTCATGTTGACCACTATCAGCGGACACACGATGATGGGTTATCTGTTGCCTGTTATTACCCACGCATTTTGGTTTGCTTCACCAGAAAATGAGTGGAGACAACTATTTGGCCATCATATTTTGGATTGGATTGCTATTAAAAACCCGGATATTCTGCATGGTTACTATCAAGGTGATTCAACGCTGTACACTTATGAACGACTGCACGCATGGTTGCCCGTCATTATCTCGTGGTCAGCATTTGTCATCGCGTTATGGTTAGTTTTACTGGCTCTAACTGTACTTCTGCGAAAACAGTGGACTGAGAATGAAAAACTCAGTTATCCAATAGTTCAACTCCCAATTGCCATGACAAACAACCCCAAAAAGTTCTTTACTAATCACTGGATGTGGATCGGATTTGGCGTGGCTGGATCTGCTGAACTACTGAACGGACTAAACTACCTCTTTCCCACTATTCCCTCTTTACCAATTAAAGGTTTGTCACTTGGCCAATTCAGTTCAAGACCGTGGAGCGCAATGGGATCTATTCACGTTTCTTTTTATCCATTCGCCATCGGGTTAATGTTTTTCACCCCCTTGGATCTCTCTTTTTCCTGCTGGGTATTTTACCTTTTGGGTCGTATTCAGTTGATTGTCAATGATGCAATCGGGGGACAAAACATCTATCATCTTGAGCAACAAGCAGGAGCATGGATTGCATTCGGGTTCATTCCATTATGGACAGGCCGACAGTATTATCTCCGACTTCTGTTTCAAATTTTTGGCAAACGTAATTCAACAGACAGCGACAAATCGAGTGATCAGACTGAACCAATGACCTACAGAACAGCAATTATCATGATGGCAACTGGATTGGTGTTCCTAATTTTCTTTTGTCACCAGATAGGCATGTCACTTTGGACGATCCTGTTATTCTTGATGATATATTTTCCAATGGTCATTGGTGTGACACGTATCCGTGCTGAAGTGGGGCCACCTATCCATCAAATGATTTTTGTTGATCCCGGTAGAACAATGGTTGCGGCCTTGGGAACACGCCGCCTCGGAACCAACAACCTGACCGGATTAACCTTCCTCTATCCTTTTGTCCGTTGTTTTCGCGCACATCCGATGCCAAGTGAACTGGAAGCCTTTCGTATTGCTGAAAGGACCCAGATCGGTTACCGGCAACTGCAAACCGGCATGATTATAGCTATTATATTTGGTGTTTTATTCACCTTTTGGATTTATCTTCATATTATGTACCAGATGGGTGCTGCAAGTAAAGCACGCGGCTGGTTGGTTTACATGGGATGGGAATCATTTAATCGTTTGCAGACATGGATCGTCCATCCCCGCAATTCTAATGTCACCGAGGTGGGAGTAATAACTAGTAGTTTTTTGTTTACCATCTTATTGCTAATCATGAAAAATTCTTTTTTATGGTGGCCGCTTCATCCCGGAGGTTACGTGCTGGTTACAGGAACCGGATTCTCCGGCCTATGGTTTACCGCCCTTCTAAGCTGGACAGTCAAAGCTACAGTTTTGAAAATAGGGGGAGTACGGTTATACAGGAAAGCCGTTCCCTTTTTTCTGGGGTTGATTTTGGGAGATTATACCCTCGGTTGTCTATGGAGTCTACTTGGATTAGCTCTAGAAATGCCAACATACATCGTCTGGCATTAAGAAAACGGGCAGACTAAAAATTGGCAGAATTTATAAAATCCGATTGTTATCATATACTCATAGATCAAGGAAAATCCAAGCAATGTCTTCAACCATACTTTTTATAGATGACCATGACATTCTTTACCGTTCAGGAACACAACGTGTGCTGAACTCTCCCGTTCGTCATCATACCAACCCGTTAATTAAGTCAGACCGGCCATGGGAAACGGCTATTGCTTGGACAAGTGCGTATCGAGACCAACACACAGGCAAATATCAGTTATGGTATCAGGCATTTGCGGGTGATCGAGCAATCTACTCAACCCATCGGTGCGTCGTTTGTTACGCAGAATCGGACGACGGCATCCGTTTTACCAAACCTGATCTGAATCTCTTCAACTTCAACAAAATCAAGAATACCAATATTGTCCTAATTGGAAATGGCGGTCACTCACTTCGCTACGCCAACTCGGTCATTATTGATCCAAGGGAAAAAGATCCAGATCGGCGTTATAAAATGGCCTATTTTGATTTTGCTCAGGACGGGAAAAATGAACACCCTGGGTTGTGTGTCGCTTTTTCTCCTGATGGCATCCATTGGACAAAACACCCTCGAGCCCCGTTACTAAAATCGTCCTATGGCAATTATGGCGAAACCGTCCCATTTGACAGCGAACTAGATCGACCTTGGGATGTCCCGCTTTCGATGTCCGACGCCGTTGACGCACTTTACGATCCAAGGCGGAAGGTTTTTGCTCTGTACGGTAAGATGTGGATCGATGGGCCGGATGGTGGAATGTATTGGAAACACGGTATGGGACGGACAGAAAGCAAAAACTTCGTTGATTGGACGGCACCGCAACTCCTTTGCGTTCCTGATGAGTTAGACCCTTCCCACGTTGAGTTTCACACTTCTCCAGTATTCTTTTATCAAGATGTGTATTTCTGCTTGAACCAGATTCTTAACAGGAGTGTTAGGGGTGGTGTGATTGACATTGAACTGGGGATTAGCCGCGATGGGATTAATTGGCATCGTCCATTTAAATCATCTTTTTTTCTTAGCCGATCCGATCACAACCAATTCGACAGCGGATCGATCTTTACCAACTCCACGCCTATCATCCTAAACAAGGAGATCCGTTTCTATTATGGTGGTTATTCACAAGGCGCAACGGGAGCAGACGATTACAATCATGTCAGTGGTGTAGGATTGGCAATACTGCAGAGAGATCGGTTTGCAGGTTTGACACCAGTTTCCTTGAGTGATCAATCCACTTTGAAAAAACCTCTGCAAAATACTGGACAAATTACGCTGAAGCCAATTATGCTTGCCAACTGCGATCAAATTTCCCTTAATGCAGATGCATCGCATGGAACCGTTCGGGCTGAATTACTAGATCAACGTGGCAAACGTGTGAAGGGATTTTCGAAGGATGAAACTATCCCGATTAGAGGAGATTCATTGAACCATAACATCAAATGGCGTGATTGCAAACTAACTGATCTTGACAGAAGACCTTACTTATTACGGCTGCATCTAGACGATGCAACCGTCTACGCCCTAACTCTAGTTGCTAAACCCTGATTCCATCAATCATTAAGTATTTTCCGGTTATCGTCATATTCAACTTTAATATAATAGCATGAGTGAAGCAAATTGAGATACTGACCCGACTCGCTTACAAACCAGTAGAATGAACTTAAATTCACCACAAGTCTTTCTAATCCACCAATTAATCTAAGTAAAATTGCTCTAATAAGAAGGGCTCATTATTATGATACGAAACGCTTTTGACACCGAGATCCATTCTTGTTAAACTTAATAATGGCTTCAAATTTTAATTTTCTCAATGGTATTGGTTTGAATAGACCCCGATTTTTTTTACTCGCCTCGATTATCGTATTTGCTGTACTTATTCTGCTTTTGACTTGGAATCCCAGTGAAAATAGTAGCTCCTCTGTAGAATCACCAATATTACTTTATTGTGCTGCCGGAATCAAACCTCCGGTGGCAGAGGTGGCAAAAAACTATGAAACAGAATACGGTTACAAGGTTGACATTCAATATGGTGGATCAGGAACTTTGTTGAATAATTTGAAGGTTGCCAGTACAGGGGATCTTTATATCGCGGCTGATGAGAGCTATATTGAGATTGCCCGCCAGCAAAACTTAGTGGAGGAAACAATCCCGTTGGCTGTGATGACGCCGGTGATTGCGGTACCAAAAGGAAACCCCAAAGGCATCCATTCGATTCAGAACCTGACAGACGACAATCTCAAAATAGCACTTGGGAATCCAGACGCGGCATCAATTGGTAAAGTATCAAAAAAACTGCTCATCAAGTCGGGTGATTGGCCAGCAATTAAAGAACAGGTGACAGTTTTCTATCCAACTGTTCCTGAAATTGCCAATAGTATCAAACTGGGGGCTATAGATGCTGGTATTGTCTGGGATACAACGGTAAATCAATATCCCGAACTAGATCTTGTCCGTGTCCCGGAGTTAGAATTGGGTCCTCAGAAAACGACAATTGGCGTTTTAAAGACAGCGAGAAATCCAGCAACTGCCCTCAGGTTTGCCAGATACTTAGCAGCACGCGATCGTGGTTTGATCCAATTTAACAACTATGGATATATACCGGTTAGTGGAGATGTATGGATGGAAAAACCGGAGATCCTGTTCTTTAGTGGTGGCGTTAATCGTCTGGCAATCGAACAGACAATTCAGCAATTTGAGAAACGCGAAGGGATTGAAATAACCAGAGTTTATAATGGCTGTGGAATTCTGGTTGCCCAGATTAGGACAGGAGCAAAACCTGATGCCTACTTTGCCTGTGACGTTAGTTTCATGACTCAAGTCCAAAGCCAGTTTGATAACTCAACCAATATTTCTGAAACTGATATTGTTATTCTAACGAAAAAAAACAACCCAAAACAAATTCTGAACCTAAGCGATTTAGCGCAAGCAGAACTGAGACTTGGAGTGGCAAATGCCGACCAAAGCGCACTTGGAGATCTAACTCGTAAAATGCTGCAATCTGAAGGAGTCTATGACAATATAATGAAAAACGTTCGAGTAGAAACACCAACTGCCGATCTCTTGGTCAATCAACTTTTAGTTGGACCGCTAGATGCCGTCATCGTCTACGAGGCAAATTGCGCTAATGTTCTGGATGATCTTGAGTTAATTCGTCTCAATCTATCATCTGCCAAAGCCGTCCAGCCAATTGCCATCGGCAGAAAATCAGATCACAAATACTTGATTAGCCGTTTGCTTGAAGCTATCAAGTCGCCACAATCTAAAACAACATTTGAATCAATTGGTTTTCGTTGGATTCGAAACAAAAACGAGGAAATTTGAATTTGGAAACCGAGGGAGGACTTTCATCTCGAGTATCCTCTGATTTGCCGTTTCTCGCATCATTGTGGATAATTGGAGGCGTATACATTGTATTAATTTTATCTCTTCTGATTGCGGATGCATCGTATTCAACACCCAGCCATTTTCTGCAAGCCTTACAGTCTAAAGAGATTCGTTACGCTATAAAATTGAGCCTGATTTCCTGTACCATGGCAACCATCCTGTCGTTGTGGGTCGCTATCCCGGTTGGCTACTTAATGTCCCGCTATGATTTTCATGGCAAAATCTTTGTCGACGCTATCTTGGACATACCCATTGTCTTACCGCCCTTGGTTATCGGTTTAAGTCTCCTGATTTTGTTTCAAACACCTATCGGACGAGCTATAGAAAGTAAAGTTACAATTACCTATGGAATTCCGGCAGTCATTCTGGCACAATTCATGGTCGCTTGTGCGTTTGCTGTCCGAGCCGCGCGTGTTTCCTTTGATCAACTCGACCCACGACAAGAACAGGTTGCTCTGACTTTAGGATGTAGTCGTAATCAAGCTTTCTGGCTGGTTGTTCTACCTGAAGTCAGGCATGGAGTTTTAACCGCAGCCACGCTCGCTTGGTCCAGATCCCTGGGGGAGTTCGGACCGATCCTCATCTTTGCTGGTGCTACGCGCATGCGGACGGAGGTGCTGCCGACAACTGTTTTTCTGGAATTGAGTATCGGTAACATTGAAGCCGCAGTCGCTGTTTCACTTTTGATGGTATTTGCCGCCATCACCGTTCTGATCATAGTACGAATCTATGCTTTAAAAGGGGCAATTAAATACCACTGATGATTGAGGTAGAAAACCTTTCGATCCGTGTAGGTAATTTCGCACTTGACGGTATCAATTTCTATGTTCCAAACGGCAATTATGGTATATTAATGGGTAAGACAGGAAGCGGTAAAACCTCAATCATGGAGTCGATTTGTGGGCTACTCAACCCCTCAGGTGGTACGATTAAGATCATGGGTCGCGATGTAACGCACCTTAAACCTGCTTCTCGAGGGATTGGTTTCGTTCCACAAGATGGAGCGCTTTTTTCTACCATGACGGTCCGAAATCATCTTGGTTTTGGATTGTCAATTCGGAAATGGGATCGACAACGCATCAAAAAGAGGGTTATTGAACTGGCAGAAACGCTGAAAATTCCCCATCTGTTAGACCGAACCCCCCAAGGTTTATCGGGTGGAGAGCGGCAACGCGTTTCGCTTGGTCGTGCTTTGTCGTATTATCCCAATGTTCTGTGTTTAGATGAACCGTTTAGCGCTTTGGATGATGAAACTCGCGAGGATATGTATCAACTGCTAAAATTAATCATTGATCAAACAAGCATTACCATATTTCATATTACACACAGTGATTATGAATCACGACGATTAGCCGACAAAATATTTCGGATCGAAAACGGAAAGATATTGGAGAGAGGCGATTGAAGATAACCATTGAATATTCGGCACAGATTAGACATGCCATTGGACTGTCAGAAGAGACAATTAGTCTGGAAGATTCCCAGCTTCTGCATGATCTGATTTTGCATCTAGCGGAGAAGCATGGTCAACCATTCAAAGATCTTGTTCTGGATACGAAGGGGAACTTAAGTCGGATGATTCTTGCTAGTGTCAATGGCGAACAGGTTCGAGTAGGAACTTCAGCCGGCTTGAAAGATGGAGACTGGGTGAACTTAATGTCGCCCATTTCCGGTGGATAGTACAATTATTCAGAAACAGGAACAAAAAAATTGCGGAGGATAAAACAGGATAATGATTAGAATATCAGTTTGGGATGGAGGTCTTTCGGACAGCTATCTGCGGATGATAACGCAATTGGGAGCCAACTGCATCGACTTTGGAAATGACAGGAGTTTTCCTGGTGTCGCCGAACAGGGATATCCAGATATGGATCAACTGCTGAAGATAAAAAGAAAGATCCACTCCTGGGGATTGGAAATTAACCGTGTGACCCTGCCAAATATCACCGAGCGATTTATAAACAACTTGCCTGGTGCCGAGGACGAGCTAGAAAACACAGTAACAGCTTTAAGAATCTTTGCAGAAGCAGGTGTGCCAATTGCCCGTCAAAGATTTGCGGGAGATACTTTCCCTCAACTCATGACCCGTTATCAGGCAGTACACCGTGGTGGTTACGTTTCCCGCGGTGAAAGTAGGGCTTTGACTAAAGATGAACTCGAAACACCCAATTATGATGAACTACAAGAATGGTGGATCCGTTTTTGCGATATTTACTCCACTCTGGTTCCGATTGCTGAAGAATGCGGTATCAAGTTAGCGATTCATCCATCTGATGTTCCTAACCCTGACACTCCTCTGGGAGGTTTGGGATTTCATCGTGTTATCGACGCCTTTCCGAGTCGAAGTGTCGGGTATTTGTACTGTGTCGGCACACGAGCTGAGTCAGGCGGATCGCCAATTGTCATGGACGAGATTCACAATTACGGCCGAAAAGGACGAATCTTTATGATCCATTTACGTAACGTCCGCGCCAGTCTGGCGACGGCTGGAGCTTTTGAAGAAGTGCTTTTAGATGATGGTGATATGAACATGTTTAAAATCCTGCTTGAATTGCAAAAAATTGGTTTTGATGGATGCTTGAATCCAGACCATATTCCGAAAGTAGAGGGAGACACCAGTGGTTTGGCCTATTCAATCGGTTATATTAGAGCTTTATTGGCAGCGCTGGCAGCACTGCCTTAAATACTGTCAGTTGTCTGACCTATCAATGAATCAATGAGTAACAAAAAAAAAACATTAACCGAGCTAGATCAACAGATTTACGAATGGCAAATGTGGGTGCCGGAGTTTGGTGAATCCGGTCAAGAAAAGCTGAAAAACGCTTCGATACTGGTTTCACGATGTGGTGGTTTGGGCGGTGTCGTTGCCTATGAATTGGCTGCAGCCGGCGTTGGCAAGCTGGTTTTAGCTCATGCTGGAAACCTTAAACATAGCGATCTCAACCGCCAGTTATTAATGACCTATGATCATCTTGGAAAACCGCGCATCGAGTCAGTGAAACGAAGGCTTCGAGATTTGAATCCGCACATGGAAATTGAGGCTTATGGCGAAAATGTCAGCGAATCAAACGCGAAAGATCTAGTTTCTAAAGTGGATCTCATCATTGACTGCGCCCCGCTTTTCTCGGAACGCTTTGCCATGAATCGACAAGCGGTTGTTCAGCACACACCTTTAGTTGAATGTGCGATGTATGATTTAGAAGCCCAGATTACAACTATTATTCCCAAAGAAACACCTTGTTTGGCTTGCTTGTATCCGGAGCAACCACCAGTTTGGAAGCGTCAATTCCCTGTTTTCGGCGCTGTCTCAGGCATGATCGGTTGCATTGCCGTTATGGAAGCCATTAAAATCATTGCAGGTTTTGGTCACACACTGAAAAGTAAAATGCTGAACATAGATTTGCGATCGATGAAATTCCAGACCATAGATATTCATCCAGCCTCGGATTGTCATATCTGCGGGCATCTATAATTCATAAGAAAACTCATCACTCTGTCAAACTACATCAACCCCTATTCAAATTCATGTCGTTGGTTAAGAGGAAACCTGCATGGACATACCTGTTGCGGGAAATTTATGGATGCTGCTGTGAGCGGGCAGATCTACGCTGACTTAGGTTACGATTTCATGGCAATCACCGATCATAATCTCGTCCACGACTCAGATCAGTGGAGAACATGGCAGGAACAGGTCAATCTGGAAATTATTCCAGGTGAGGAGAATGGGAATACCGATCATATCCTCGAAATTGGAGTGCAGACGGTTACATCTACCTTAAGCGAGAGTTACGTCGATCGGGCTAAAGCTTTACGAGATGCCGGAGGTTTCACCATTGGTTGCCATCCACAAGAGTATCCAGACCGAGGAGAAAAGAACGTAAGTGATGCAGCCGAAATTCTTCATGGTTTTGAGCTTTTCAACGGCCTTCGGGAAGGACGTGGTTTCGACGAGATGGCTAACATCGATTTGTGGGATAAGATCCTGACCCAAGGCCATAAGATCTGGGGTGTCGCCACGGACGATTTTCACTGTGCCCATATTACACCCGGACACGGTTGGGTTTGTGTCCAAGTACCAGAGGATGCACCAGAGAAAGTACCTTGGCAAACTATCGTCCAGCAACTCAAAAAAGGCGCATTTTTCGCTAGCACTTATTCTTCATTTGAAGAATTCACACTGGAAAATGGCATTTTGAAGGTCACTACTAAACAATCACGACAGATTCAGGTTGTTGCCGACAGAGGCCAAGTGATCTACCAAGTTGAAGGAACAAACTTGGAATGGCGTGTCAAACCTAATTTGACTTACTTTCGGATCGAAGCGTTGAGCGGTGTCAAACGGGCATGGAGTCAACCGTTTTTCCGGGACGATTCATACAAATGATACCGATTGACCTAATTGACAGCAAAAGGTCTATTAGGTACAAGGATACTATTTGATGAAGCGGGTTTTACTTTTGATTAGCGGGCTGTTACCTTTTTCTTGCCTATTGGCTTTTGCCTGTCGGTTTACTGTTCGTGAAGTTGGTTTTGCTGATGTCGTACCGCAATCCTATTACCTATATTGTTACGTTGATAATCAAACTGAAGCCGAGGTTATTTCTGCCTTTAAACAAATCACCTTTGCTCATTTTATTGACACCAATATCAAGAGCGAAGTGATTAACATCAGCCAATTCAGTGGTCATCATGCGGCTAAGTATTTTAAGGAATGGGAAATTGAAAAGCTGCCAACCGTTGTTCTGACTTCACCAAATGACACTTCAATTGCCTTTCCTCTACCATCAAACAAAGATGGAATCCGAAGCCTAGTTGAACAAATAACTCGATCTAGCAAACGAGATCAGCTTCTTGAAGCTACCATCCAAACCTATGGTGCGGTTTTATTTATCGAAGGACAAAATTCGGCAGAAAACCAGCAAGCCAATTCAGCGATTCGTTTGGCTATTGCACGAATCAAAGATAAAATGCCTGAAATGCCGAAACCCATTAATGAATTACCAAGGATGATTACACTTCCGTATCAAAAGATAGATCAAGAAAAAATTTTACTGTGGAGTCTGACAGGAAATATTGAACCGATAGAAAGACCTTATGCTATTGTGCTGTATGGTCGAGGGAGACAGATTGGTCCGCTTTTGGAAGGCAATCAGATCACAACAGTAAATTTGGTAAACACGCTGTCACTAATTGGTGCTGATTGCGAGTGCGGACTTGACAGGTCTACCATGTTGGGAACCATGATGCCACTCAAATGGGATCAATCAATGCAATCTGATCTGGTCAAACAACTCGGGTTTGATCCGGAAAGCCCCATGATTAAAAACGAAATTAGTCAAATTTTGTCCAAAACACCTGCTTTCCCAGGGCAGGATACTTCTGAGGATCCACTGTTAGGATATACTGAATTTACGGTGACATTTGATTCGGAATTAGCCATTGATTCGGTCAATATGGGTTCCAGTTCTCCCGTTGATCCTGATATCCTAGAATCGGCAGATTCAGTCACTCCACCGATTTGGTTGTCGTTAGTTGTAATCATCTTGTTGGGAATCACCATACTCAATTCCGGAATTTTAGTATTTCTACGAAAACGAAAAGATTCCTGATGCTGATTTTAATCCTAAAAGAGATTGCCCATCGTAAAGCTAATTTTCTGCTGAGCTCATTCTCCGTAATAATTGCTGTCGCTATGTTCGTATCCTTTTTCACGATAGGAGAAGCCTCTAAGCGTGAAACGAACCGTCTAATGCGTGAAATCGGGTTCAACCTGCGGATCATACCAAAAGATACGGATATGACGACCTTCTGGACTGTGGGTTTCTCTCAGAAAACTATGCCCCATGAATACATTAATCACATTAGTGATCATCCGGGCATCTCGTACGAACATTTAACAGCTACATTACAGCGACGAGTTCGGTGGAAAGGAATCGATCTAATTCTGACTGGGTTTTCCTCATCAATCACCGGGAAAAAACAACCGATGGTATACGAAATTGAGTCAGGGAAAGTCCATGTCGGCTATGAAATTGCAAAAAAATTAAACCTCAAACGCGGTCAGGAAATCAAAATTTTAGGACATGAATTCCTGATCGAAAGATGTTTGCCCGAAAGCGGCAGTACCGATGACATCCGGGTGCAGATGCTATTGAGTGACACTCAGAAGGTTCTTGGGTTACAAGGAAAAATCAATGAAATCCGTGCTATCGATTGTCTATGCCTAGAACAGAGTGACGATGCTATTGGAATGCTCCGGTCGGAGTTGGAACGCATACTCCCTACAGCCAAAGTCACCCAAGTAAAAGCTGTTGCCAAAGCACGCAACGATCAGCGAAAAATGGCCAACAAATATTTTGTTTTTATCATACCTATCGTGGTTATCGGTTGTGTAGTATGGATGGGGATAATGATGATCATAAACGTAAGAGATCGGAGTACAGAAATCGGGGTGATGCGTGCACTTGGTTATGGTGCAGTCAAGATCTCGTCACTTTTTCTGGGGAAATCGGTTATCATTGGTTTAATCGGGGCGCTATTCGGCTTTCTGTCAGGCACAGGTTTAGCTTTGCAAATTGGGCCTGAGATATTTAAACTAACGGCTAATCAAATTCACCCAATGTTTAACCTGCTTGCCTGGTCAATACTAATCGCTCCTGTTTTTTCTGCTTTCTCCAGTTTCATTCCGACCATGATCGCAGTAGCCATTGATCCAGCTATTTCTCTACGACAAAACTAATTCCAAAATTTATGATTCTATTCCAACATAGATCTAGGAATCTTTCATCGGCAAACCGACCTTGATCTTTTCTTTTGCCGAATGGTAACTTGCCAGTACAACTTCAACAGCATGTTTTCCTGCCCTGCCATCAACTATAGGTGTTTTCCCTTCACGAATACAGTCGACAAAGTGGGTTAGTTCGCCTACCACGCCATGAGGCGCTCCACGGTCAGGTACGATTTCCTTCCATTCCGACTGGTCAACTTTCTTGAGATAAGCGATGTCTGCTTGCATATCCAACCTGAGAGACCCCTCTGTTCCGTCGATAATAGTGTCATTAGTGCCTCTGGCACCCATAAAACTACCCCATCTCAGAATGCCAACTGCTTCTGAATCGTATCGAACCAAGGTGACAGCATAATCTTCCCAATCATCATGCCCAGAATAACTGCCGACTTCGGCCGAAACGGTAATCGCTGTACCACCAAACCAATTGATAAGATCTGATTTATGTATTCCATTTTCCAAGAACCCACCGACTGATCCGTACCAACTTGATGGCCGACTACGCGGACAGGCATACGATCCGGTATAATCGGTTTCAATATAAACGACATCCCCAATTTCTCCTTGACCGATTAATTTCTTTCCAAGAACATGCACTGGATAAAAACGCAAAACCTGGCCAACCATCAATACAGTGTTTGCTTCATCTGAGGCTCGGATCATGGCTTCAGAATCAACCAAATCGACTGAAAGCGGCTTTTCGCAAAAAGCGTGGACGTTCATCTTAGCAGCATTGACCACGACATCTCGATGCGCAACCGGCGGTGTCGCCACTACGACCCCATCGACCATTTCAAGCAGTTGGCGGTAGTCTTGAAATGCCAGGATCTGGTGCTGTGAAGCAACCTCTTCTGCCGCTTCAAGTCGCAGATCTGCTACCCCAACAAACTCACAATTTTCAACCTTAGGAAGCGTGTTACAGTGAGCACCCCCCATCCCTCCAACTCCAACAACTCCTACACGGACCATAAGACGACTCCTTTACAAATTTATTGACATACATGTACCTTGATTGCTCCAGATCTTTTGTCAGCAGAGATCTGAAAAGCTTCAGCAATTTCGGCTAATGGCAACCGATGTGTTACCAGTTTGGTGGCATCCACCTTACCAGATTCGACTAAGTCGATGCTAGCTTGGAAATCCGTTTCCATGCCGCTGTAACCGTAGCAGTTAGATCCGGTAACAACAACTTCAGACCAAACGATTCGACTGAGTTCGACCTCCAGCGATTTGTAATACCCGGCCACAAGCACAACAGATCCTCGGGTGCGAACAATCGCTAAGGCATCGTTAAAATTTTGTCCCCCACCAACAGTTTCAATAGCAACGTCCATCCTGAAACCACCTGTTAGATCCATCACGTACTCTTTCAAATCGACTTTACTGATATCTACGATATGATCAGCACCAAGCTCTTGGGCTAACTGATACTGTTGATCATACTTAACAGTAATCAAGGTTTCCTTGATACCAACAGCTTTGGCTACTGCTAAACAGAGCTGCCCGATTGTACCACCGCCAATAATTGCCAGACGATCCTGATATGATGCTCCAGACTGGGCTATCGCTCGGTAAGAAACAGCTAGCGGTTCGATTAAAGCACCTTCTTCAAAGCTCATGGTATCCGGCAGTTTGAATAACCCTGAAGCGTGGGCAGTTGTATACTCGGCGAAACCACCGTGCATATTGTGAGAGATCCATTTCCGTTCGAGACAAAAATTATAAAGACCTTTCTGGCAATAGGAGCATGAACCGCAATGAGAAAAACATTCAATGACAACCTTATCACCTACTTGGAATTCTGTAATGCCTCCTCCAACCTCAGCGACAACACCGCAAGTTTCGTGGCCAGCCGCTAGTGTATCGGATTGCGGCCAGTTTCCAAAGTAACTATGGAGATCGCTGCCACAAATCCCCGTCTGTTTAGTATCTACAACCAGGTATCCAGCAGGAGGAGTTGTCATCGCGACTTCTTGAATTTCAATTTCTTGCACCCCTGAATAAACTGCGGCTTTCATTTTATCCATTTTGTTTTCCTTTGATTAACTAAACGAATTAGAGATTAAAATTACGCAATTATAGCAAACATGTCCGATTTTGCAATAGCATGAATCATTCCTATTGCAAATTGTTTTGCCTCTGCTATAATTTCATAATCCGATCTGAAATTGTTAGCCTGAATTTTTAAAATAAATTGATAATACTTTATTGATCTATATACGAAGCAAATGTAACTTTCAAAGTGAAATTATTTAAATGAAGACCATAAGAATACCAATTCAAGTGGAACTGCCACGCGACATAATCTCTGATTTGCCTATCTGTTTGCCTGTTGATTTTTCTCAAATTATTGCCTTAGATCGAAGGGAGAACCAGATATTGGATCTCTTTTCCTTACGTTTGCTACAACAGGAAAAAGATGGAAGCCTAATCAAGATCCCTGTTCAGTTTACGCCACATCAACCGGGAAGTGAATCAGGAAGGCTGGATTGGTTAGTTAACTTTTCTGGAGACAGCCAACGAATGTTTTTACTCCTATTGAATTTGTATGATTCTGAAGCATCCGCTAAAGAATCCATGCAAGGTTCTATTCTGGGAAACAAGATTTTCGACGATAGTGGACACGCTGAGCCGCTCCCATACTTTCCGCGGATGCAAGCTGTACCTGTACCTGATAGTAAATTATCCATCCAGCGTGATGGAGTAGAGGTATTTGGCTACCAATATGGTACATATAGTGATCACTCAGCACGTCCTTTTTTTTTTCCTGTGGTTGGTCCCTCAGGTAGATGTCTAACACGGATTGGGCATCCTCACGATCCGGTTGGTCACCACCATCACTATTCAGTTTGGTTAGCGTATCATTTTATTAATGACGTCAATTTTTGGTCGGACGACAAAACATCTGGTAAACAGGTTCATCAGAGATTTTCTAGACTATTTGATGGACCTGTCTTGGCCGGTTTTGAAGCAGTCGTTGATTGGCAAACGCCAGATAGCCAACCAATAATGAGAGAAATTAAACAAGCAAGAGTCTATCCTCAACCCAATGACGAATTGTTGATAGATTTACAATTCTCCTTTTCGGCTATAAATGAGATGATACAACTTAAGAAGACATCGTTCGGTTTCCTCGGCGTTCGGGTGGCAAAAAGCATGGGTGTTTTTGACGGTAGCGGACTAATTCAAAACTCGGAAGGTGCTGTCAATGAGCAAGAGATCTTTCATCAACCAGCGTTATGGTGCGACTATTCCGGGCCCATCACTGATACAGTAAGAAACGGAATAGCCATCTTTGACCATCCCGATAACCCACACCATCCATCGCATTGGCATGTGCGTAGTGATGGATGGATGTTACCGTGCCATTTTCTTCATCATCACCATCAGATTTGTCCGGATGAAATGCTACAATTGAATTATCGTCTTTTGGTGCACAATGGTAACGTTGATGATGCCGACGTACAAAAAAGGTATGACCAATATGCGCAACCTCCCAAAATCAAAGTTGATCCACCCGATTGATATGACAATGGTAATGAAAAAAAATAGATTTATCCTTAGTCCCATCCTTTTGTTGCTCTGTTACACCCAGGGTGAAATGCACGCTCAGACGCAAGGAGGAACTCAAGCTCAGTTTCAGGTTGGCAGCATGTTTGTTGAATTCCAAACAGCTAATAGTTTTAAAGAGGGTTATGCAAGTGTATCGATTAAACGTGCTAACGAGCCTATCAGCAAATTTGGATACATTAACAAAGAAGGAAAAAAAGCTATTGATTTTCAATTCGATGAAGTTAAGGATTTTTCTGAAAGGTTAGCAGCTGTTAGAATCGGTGTCCATTGGGGGTACATCGACATGTCAGGAATATACATCATTCCATCCCAGTTTGATGAGGTGTATTCTTTCTCTGAGGGGGTTGCCTGTGTTGGAATTGGACCAGCGAAATCTCGCAAATATGGTTATATCGATAAAAATGGCAAATATATTATTAATCCTCAGTTTGATGAACCAGATCGTTTTGCAAACGGGTTTTTAATTTTTCAGCACAGAAGTCAGGAAAAAAGTAAGACCGTCGTAAAATATGGATACAGATACATCGGCGGCAATAAAGAGAAAAAGGATTTTCCTGCCATTTATTATGATGAAGCATATCTATTCACTGAGGACGGGCTTGCTCGAGTAAAAAAAGGCACAACATACAGTTATATCAATAACAACTTAACTGAGGTTACCAAGCCTATATCTGAAACAGAGCGGATCCCAGATGACTCAGAGAATCAAGCGATTAAATTCGCCGAAGCCTCCGATTTTTCTGAAGGGTTAGCCTACGTAAAATACGATAAATCGTCTTGGGGATCCGAGACAGCAGGAATCTCAGGCAACTCAGAGAATCAAACAATTGAATTTGATAAATATAGTTATATAGACACTGAAGGTAATCGCGTTAAAGACGATAATTCAGTTGAACCCCAATTTGATTTCGCAGATAATTTTTTGCATGGTCTTGCCAGAATTGGTAAGAAGGAAGCAGGCAATAGCACAATCAAGTATGGTTACATAGACACCAAAGGCAATATCGTTGTTGAACCCCAATTTGATTTCGCAGATGATTTTTCAGCGTCAGGACTAGCACGGATTAATATTGGCGGGGTGCAGCAAAGAGTTTATGGAACAGTCAAAGGGGGAAGGTACGGGTACATCAACAAAGAAGGCAAGATTGTGATTAATCCGCAATTTATCCTTGCCAAGGATTTTTCGGAAGAGTTAGCATATGTTATGATGGTTGGTACTCCCCTGAAACGCGGATATATTTCTGCTGATTATTCAGGAGAATTTGCTATTGAGCTTGAGCTAAGTCTTGTCTATGAATTTTCGACTGAAAATCCGAGTTCGACTGGAGATCTGGCGTTGATAGAACTCAACCAGAATGGCAAAAAAAAATATGGGTATATTGACCGATCGGGCAAGATCATTATATCTCCTACGTTTGATTTCGCAGATGATTTTTCGTATGGCCTTGCCAGAATTGGCAATGGAGACAAGGGGAATCGGAAATACGGATATATTGATAAAACTGGTAATTCTGTCATTGAACCGCAATTCAATAATGCAGGAGATTTCTTCCAGTTGCTACAGGGCATTAACACACATCGTCTCGATAACTTTCCACCGCTTGCCCGGGTCGAGATTGATGGTCAAGTGTCTTACATTAACAAAAAAGGTGACATAATTAATCCGGATAATACTCAATCGTCCAGCAAACGCAAGTAGGTTGTCGCTTCATTTCGAGTTGTAGCTGAATTTGGTGTTGTGTGCCAGATGTCAGCAACTTAAGAATCTTCGTATGTAATAATTGACGTAATTTCTGATCATAAAATAGTATGAGGCCGTATATGAATATTTCAGTTCTTTCTTACTCGTTTCGCGGATTATTAAGCCTGGGTAAAATGGACGTTTTTGGGTATTTGGAAACGTGCAAATATCGCTATAACCTGGATGCTGTCGATATTTGGAGTGGTTTTCTACTGGGTTTAGATGAAGATTATCTAAAAAAAGTCCGCATGGCTATCGATGAACGCAACTTGATTTTGGCTGATCTATGCGTTGATGGGGCGCATATTTGGGAAAATGATGCCGACAAGCGGGAACAGAACTATCAGAATGCCATCGCCTACTTAAAATCTGCTGATATTTTGGGCGCAAAGTTTGTTCGAATTGATGCTGGTGGAAGGGACCAGTCCTGGTCGGAAGAGCAACTTGATTTTATTGTTCAACGATATCGTGAGTACGCCCAACAAGCACAAGACCGAGGTTTCAAGGTCGGAATTGAAAACCATTGGGGACCTGAAACCAAATGGGAGGATCTCAAGAAGGTATATGAAGCTGTTGACCATCCGGGATTTGGCATATCCTGTCATATCGGAGGATGGCATGGTACACCGGACGAAATCGCAGAAGCAGATAAGAATGTCGCGCCTTGGGTCTGTCATACGCATATCGATTGGAATATTTGTCAAAATCAATTGACAGAAAAACTGACAAATCTCTGGGACGCTGACTACCAGGGTTACTATAGTATCGAGCACCATTCAGCTGTCAACGAATACGCTGAGGTTGCCATCCAACTAGCACAAGTGCGTGATGTGTTAAGTAGGTTAAGATTGGAGAAACCAGATTAGAACTTATTCTGAGAAGTGCAATTAAGGTTCGATATAGAATGGGATGTAAAGTACTAACCAAGGAGCAGACACAGCACTTCATCGATAAAGGGCACATTGTCATCAGTCAGGCATTCCCCAAAGACCTGGCTGCAGAATGGCGGGAGTTTGCCTTCAAAAGGTTAGGATATAATCCAGATGATTCGTCGACTTGGCAAGAGGAACGCATCCACATGCCATCCATAAATAGCGTTCCTATTCAATCTGTCTCTCCATATACCTATGATGTTATCTGTGATTTGCTGGGTGGTCAGAATCGATTGGCCAACCCTAACCTGCACTGGAGAGATGGATTTATCATCAATTTCTCTGCCGGTGCTGATCGAGAATGGCAGCCTCCGTCATCAAGCGTTGGCGGCTGGCACAAGGATGGCGATTTTTTCCGTCATTTTTTGGACAGTCCAGAACAAGGTTTGCTGACTATCGTGATCTGGTCAGATATCCAACCACAGAGCGGTGGAACTTTTGTGGCTTGCGATTCGGTGAAGCATATTGCCAAACATCTCCTTGGAAACCCGCAAGGTCTTTTGCCACATGAAGCAGGATTTGGCCAATTTGTTCATAACTGCCAAGACTTCATAGAAATTACCGGTCAGGCTGGTGATGTAGTTCTAGTCCACCCGTTTGTGCTGCACGCGGGATCACAAAATCCTTCAGGTAGAGCTCGTTTCATCGCCAATCCTCCTGTGGCATTAAAGGAACCAATGAACTTTAATCGAAAAGTAGCAGACGAGTTTTCTCCAGTTGAATTAGCCATCTTGGAGGGGCTAGAAGTGGATCGGCTTGATTTTCAACCAACAGCACCACGTCAACGGATTGTCCCTGACCGTGTAAAGCATGAGCAAAAAATATTAGAAGAGCAGAAAGCCAGGCTCGCTCGTTCGCAATAGGAATAGGGTTGGGATCTGTGTAAATGCATGTAGATGATAAGCTGGATTAAAACTTTTGCTAAAACCACTTTTGCCAAACCAGAGGTAAAGTTAACACTTTCATTTTTTTTTGTAACAAGAACTATTTTAACCATTATCGGAGTGACGTCACGGATCGTACTGGAATCCCATCGAGGCAGTGGTAGAAACGATGTCTTAAAAATTATTTGGTTGGACATCTGGGGCGTGTGGGATACTGGTTGGTATCTGAATATCGCGCAAAATTGGTATACAACTGATATTAATTCTCATGGTGGAGCCAACTACGGGTTTTTTCCTTTATATCCGTTTTTAATGCGGATTATAGGGTGGGTTATTCAAAATAACTATATCGGCGGCATTATTGTATCTAATATTGCCCTTTTAGTCTCGTGCATCTTCCTTTACAAGCTGGTCAAACGTGAAGTGAATTCGGAGATTGCGCTGGATTCGATCAAGTTTCTTTTCCTGTTTCCAACAGCCTTCATCTTTTCAGCCGTCTTTTCGGAATCCTTATTTGTAGCTTGTATGTTGGGTTCTTTCTATTATGCCAGGGGCAACAAGTGGTTTAGGGCGGGATTTTTCGGAGGATTGACCGCTTTGACCAGATCAATTGGGGTATTTGTCTCTCTACCTTTGTTTTTCGAATATATCCATTCAAAGGATTTTAAGGTAGCCAACGTTCGCGCAGACATTCTATTTCTGTCACTTGTGCCAATAGGTCTCTCGCTTTTTGCCGCGTTGAACTATCGTTTGACAGGTGATTTTCTGGCATTCTCGCATATCCAGCAAACTGGTTGGAAACACGAATGGACAAATCCATTCAGTGTACTATTGGGGAGTTTGGCAGATGGAGATTCACTCCATCTTTTCAATGGACTTTTTTCAATTACAGCTATTGTTGTTCTTTCGATCGGCATCAGAAAAATCGGTTTTTCGTTTTGGCTAATGGGCATGATTCTACTACTTTTTCCTCCATTGGCTGGTAAGGTATGTATGAACAGTATGCTAAGATATGTGCTGGTAGTCTTTCCATTTTACCTGATGTTTGCCAAGATATCAGAAAATCCCATTTGGAATTGGGTATTGGGTACCACCTTGGCAATCCTACAAGGAATTCTGATGGTTTTTTGGACCAACGGCTATCACTTGATTATCTAAACAGTAGAGAGGAATTGTATGCGTTTCGTATTTTTCACAGATATCCACCTCCTTGAAAACAAAGACTCTATTATCGGCTTTGAGAAATGCTTGGACAGAATGTTAGCCTTCGACCCTCAACTGCTCATTAACGGCGGTGATTTAGGGGTTACCACTGAAGCCGTTAACACCTATTATGAAATGATTAAAGAATTGCCAGTACCAGTTTATCAGGTAAACGGCAACCATGAGATTTGCAACGGATCCCTAATCCCAGAAGAAGCAGGGCAATTTTCGCACAGTTTTGATGACCATGATATCCATTTTGTGATATTCGATACAGTCAGGTATTTCGAGCCAACAGATGAACATCCACACAATTGGTATTTCGTTGCTGACCAACAAAATTTGGAATGGTTGGCAACGGATCTGGCAGGAATTCCTAAACAGATGCCAGTTATCTTGGCCAGCCATTGTGCACTATCGACTTCTGCACCTTTTCGTTTCGGTCAAAAGATAGGCATGGAATTTCCGGTCAATGAAGTAACAGATGCTGACAAGGTACTGAATCTACTTAAGCCCTTCGAAAACGTGGCCACACTTCATGGTCATGATCACGAGAATTGTCGACACCATGTTGAGGGGATTCATATACTGACGACGGCTGCTGTGGCTGGGGGATGGTGGCGAAACGGCCTGAAGAGTCCAAACGTTTCCGGTGAACCGCAGGGGTTTCGAGTTATTGATATTAATTCGGGACAAATTGAAAGTCAATACGTAACTCTTCAGGAAGGTCAATCACAACTAGCTTCATGGTATACTCAAGAAGAGACTGATCGTCATTTTATCAACGTCTTCGACGCTTCACCGGAAACACAAGTCCATATTGAAGATATCGGCAAATTGCAACCGCTGAATCCATTTTCGGATTCAACAAAACGGCTCTCCCCACATTTGTACGAGTTATCTGCTAACGATATTGAACAAATCGCATCTTCAGAAACACTCAGTCTCACAATTATATTCGAAAATGGTCAAACAAATCAGTTGGAAATTGGCTGTCCCTCTTTCAAACAAAACAATGAGTAGAGAAAGTTAGGATCAATCATGATATCAAACGCTGAGACTGTGATGCTTGGTCGTTTCTTCCATGGAAAGAATCACCAGCTATGGCAGATTACCGATGTGTCATTCCCATTAATGGAGTAGATCCATATGCTGCATGGAGGGGCGCGGAAGAATTAAACGCCGAAAATATTCATCTGCGTTGGTGCAAAGCGGCTGAATCTGATTGACATCGTTGCCACATAAATGGAGTTAAGCGAATGCCCAACCAATTTCCATTAATTGAAGTATCTGGTTCTCCCTACGAAATGGGGTATCAGCATGGCGCGCAAGCAAGTGACCTTGTCAAAAAGTACCTGGTCTGGATTGAGAAACTGACAAAAATATCGCGAGACATACTTTGCAGAAATGCCATGGCGTTTTTACCATCGATCAAAGCTTTGAGCTCTGACTTGGTAGAAGAAATTAAAGGATTAGCTGAAGGAGCTGATATCAGTTTTGAGGAAGCAGTATTGTGTCAGGCTCGCGCTGAAGCGGCGCGACAACCAGACGGCGGATGTACGGCATTTGCCCTGACGAGGGCGGCAACAAATAACGGAAAAACACTGGCCGGGCAGAACCAAGATCTTGAACCGGAATACGCAGACATTGCTATCCTACTTCGAGTCAAACCGAATGGAGGTAAGCCACGTGCCTTAATGTTTACTTTCGCTGGCCAACTTGGTTACTCTGGCATGAACCAGCATGGTGTGGCGCATTTCGCTAATGCGCTATACGATTTCCAGTGGCAATTTGGACTGCCTCACTATCCTCTGAAGCGAATCCTGCTTGAACTGCCAGATGTTGAGGCCTGCGTAGATCTACTTGCTCAACACAGGACATGTTCGGCAGCTAATAAGGTTATCTGTGATGGTCACGGCCAGATTCGCGATGTAGAGATCCATCCCACGGGCATCGCCCTATTTCATGATGATTCGCCCGACCATTTGCTACACGCTAACCATTATATGACACCTGAATTTATCAATCATGAAACCCATTCGTTAAAAGATTCCGCCTCTAGATTGAGTCGGATGCGTAGCCTGATCAAACAGAACTGGGGACAAATTTCCGTTGAGACGATGAAAGAGATTCTGGCTGATCATCTTGGTGACCCTGCAGGGATTTGCCGTCACGGTGCAGTAGGGATGCATTCAATTTCCGGCTATATTGCTGAGCCATCTGTAGGCCTTCTCCACGTTCGATGTGGCCATGGGTGTACTGGCACTTGGCAAACCTATGAAGTATAGCCTCTAGTAAATAGGACGTATAAGTTACAATTGATGAAAAATTGAGACAAACATAAACAGGAGTATTTCATCACGAAATACTCCTGTTTATTTGTATAATATTCCTTCTGCTATTTCAAAATCACCATTTTCTTGGTTTGGGTGTAGTCATTAGTGTGAATGGTATAGAAGTAAGTTCCACTAGCCACTTTTTCCCCATTGTCATTTTTTCCATCCCAATAGATTGCTTTATCACGACTGGCATACTTTCCCAGTTGGGTATATCCTAGATCAATCCTTCTGACTTGATTCCCTATCAAGTTAAAAATGGTGAGTGAGATATTGGTATTTTGATGGAGCTCAAATGGAATCCATGTTTCAGGATTGAATGGATTTGGATAGTTAGGTAAGAGCTGAGTTTTTGCAGGTAATTGTTTTGCAAGGACAACTCTTAAGAGATTCAATACGGTTTCTTCAGGAGACGATAGATTATACTTAGACTCTAGTTGATCAACTAGAGATTCGATACTGCGTTTCTGGTCTATCGTAAGTACAAGTTCTCTAATCATGGTTGGCGCGGCGACAACTTTACCCTTCCCGAAGTTTCCTGCGACCATGACTAAATCGAAGATATTAACATCCTCGTCGCCATTGATATCACCCCTACTGTTACCTTTTTTCCCAAATTTTCCGGCTACCATCACTAAGTCGAAGATATCGACTACTTCATCTCCATTCACATCACCAATTAATTCAGGTTCCTCTTCTATGCCCTCGTAAGTAAGAAATTCACCTGCTTTGTCAATGAATCCCCACTTACCTTCTAATTCAACTGGTGCTAATCCTTCAGTGAAATCTCTTACCGAATCAAATTGGGGTTGAATAACTATCCTACCTGCCTTGTCAACGAATCCCCACTTACCTTCTAATTCAACTGGTGCTAATCCTTCAGTGAAATCCCTCACCGAATCAAATTGGGGTTGAATAACTATCCTACCTGCCTCGTCAACGAATCCCAACTTGTGACCTAATTCAACTAATGCCAATACGTCAACGAAATCCTTTATCCACTCAAATTGGGGTTGAACGACTACCTTGTTCGTCTTGTCAATGACCCCTGACTCACGACCTAATTCAACTAGTGTTAACACATCAACGAAATCCCTTACAATGTCCCCCGATTTAGCATCCAATCCAACTAGTGTCAATTCTTTAGTGGAATCCTCTACCTGAGGTTGAATGATTATCTTACCTGTTTCGTCAATGAATCCCAACTTACGGCCTAATTCGATTAATGCTAATACATCAATGAAATCCTTTATCCACTCAAATTGGGGTTGAACGACTACCTTGTCCGTCTTGTCAATGACCCCTGACTCACGACCTAATTCAACTAGTGTTAACACATCAACGAAATCCTTTACAATGCCACCCGATTTAGCATCCAATTCAACTAGCTTCAACATATCAATAGTATCTTTTATCCACTCAAATTGGGGTTGAATGATTATCTCACCTGTTTTGTCAGTGAATTCTGGCTTACTATCTAATTTAACCAATTTCAATCCTTCAATAAAATCTTCCACCTGATCAAACTGAGGTTGAATGACTATCTCACCTGTTTTGTCAATGGCTCCCCATTTACCATCTAACTTAACTAGTGCGTATCCATGATGAAAACCCCTTTCATCACGGATACCCCATGTTATCATTGGATTTACCTCCGAAGGAAAAACCAATGAACTTTGGAATGGAACTGGGATTACCTCCTGTGCAAAAGAGATAATACAAACAACAAAACACAAGAAAAACGCTGAAAAATCTTTACGGAATTTCATATTAACCTCACACATAGATGAATTCGAACATCCATGCATAGACTTATACACGAGATTTTCTTGTTAGTCAAGGAACTAACCCTCTTGTCAACATCAACAATTACTACTCTAAATTTCTGCCAAAGCTGAATCGGCCTGATACATAACTTCAATAGTTCAAATCCAAGAAAAAGAAGAATCTTTATCCATCTCGTAGATAACTTAGTCAATCTAAAACACTCTAGAGAACTATCATCCAACATAAAAAATACTATCATATGTTTTTTAATTCTTAATCATTGCGACCACATCTCTTTGCTAACATTCAAGGTGAAATGCGTTCCATCATGCTAATGAGAATTAGATTATTGACACATGAAAATCACCTGAACGTATCGACCTTCAGATTGATCAACAAGTTACCAAACTAGTTCTAGGAGAAAATGCTTTGTCGGTAAAAGCGGAGAGATCGCGTTCTCCGTCAGGCCTAAGTTGAACTAGGTGATACCTATCAACTGGAAGATACACTGGAACCCAAGCTGGCAGGGAAATTGGATACCGTCAATCACATTCCCTTGAACCAATCAATTTACATTTGCGTCTTATAATACAATGACCGACTTATATACGACATCATATGTTGTCTTAATGTAAGGGGAAAATCTTGATCAAATTTGACGTACCTGTCTTCATCTCATTGTAAGGGTAATTTGCGTGAAAAAGCACAATTTATTTTTCTCAATCTTTTTCTTACCGCTTATTTTTCTCCATTTTGCATCCTCTAACTCATCTGTAGAAGAAATGGTTATAACAAACAATCTCGTCTTGAAAAAAAGAATATTTAGACTCATCGACCAATCTATTGAATCCACTTTAAAAACTCCAATAGCAACTGAAAAAGAACTTAGCAAAATACACCCATCTATCCTAGTAACAATCCAGTCAGAAATCCATCTAAGAATACGAGAACGACATGGCAATATAGAAAAATTGGCGGAGGTTACTAGTTCTAAATCTTTAGATAATGCTCAAATAGTGCTAAATCAAACCATTCAGAAAAGCATTTATGAATTCATAGATCAAGGTTTTTTATCTTTAATTGTAGAATCACATTCCCCATTCAATCCAACTCAGTTAAATCTACTAAAAAATATCGGCGCACGTGTTCAATATCGATATGATCGTATTCATAGTATCTCAGTTCGGATACCCCTAAATAGAATTGTTAACTTAGCCAAATACGCATTCATCAAAAAAATTTGGTCCGATGGACAATCGAACCTAGCGATCAATGACAATAATATTATGCAGACTGGCGCAGATGCTACTCAAAAATTCGGTGTCATTGGAAAAAACGTACGGGTAGCAATTATTGACACTGGTATTGATCACTCACATTCAGAATTTGAAGGAAGGATAATTGCCAAACGTGGAAATCGTGATCCATCACACTGGCATGGTACACACGTCGCTGGGATCATCGGTGCCAGTGATGATGGTGAAGGCATGACCGGGATTGCTCCGGGTGTATCTTTGATTGACGCACCTATCATTCCTCGTAGGTTCTGGTATCAAGGTGAATATGCCGACACAATTGATGCCATTAATTGGGCTGCTGATTCTGTCAGTGCGGATATCATTAACATCAGTATGGGTTGGGGACCATGGGAATATGATAGGAACGGTTTGGATCCAATGAGCAGGACAATTGATCTCATTGTCTCAGAAGGTAAATGCGTTGTAGTTGTCGCTGCGGGAAATAGTTCCGAACAGTATGATCAGGGGGTAGCAACCCAACACCCTGAGCAAGGAAAAGTGTGGATTTATCAACATGATATTGAGGTTGCCGGAACTATGCAAGTAACCCTCTGGTGGAAAGGTAAAAACAGTGATCTTGATCTAGTTCTGGAAAATAACAGTGGAGAAGAGATCATTTCCAGTCGTACACACCGGGTGTTTGGTTGGTTTGGCAGACCTAGAGGTCAGACAATGTATGGTGCTTATTATGAACAAATCATATACAGGCCACAAATGCCACGTAAACTGAAGGTTAGAGTCGAGGCATATTTTGTTCCAGAAAACCAAACTTACGAAATTTGGCTGGATGAAAATGCTAGATTTTTGAACGTGAATGAGGACCAAAAATCCAAGACAATCACCGTGCCCGGATATGCAGAACATGCAATTACTGTTGGGGCAATAAATATCGATGATGAAAGTATCGCTGCTTTCAGCAGTCGAGGTCCAAGTGAACATCAGTTTCCACTGATTAAACCTGAAGTCGTATCCCTAGGTGGCGTAAGTAACAATTCGGAATTGGGCATTTATTCCACCATGTGGAACAACAGTTACGGCTATGCCGCCGGTACGAGCATGGCCGCACCGCATGTATCCGGTGTTGCAGCTCTTATTCTGGATGCAGTGGGGAAAGACAATCTTGATCAATGGAATTTGCATCCATTTGAGGTTAAAAGCGCAATTATCAGGAGTACGATCAATTCACCAACTGACACCATCGATGAGCCTAATAACATCTACGGTGCAGGCATTGTAAAATCGAATAATGTCATCTTTACCAACGAGATAAATGGAAATGAAATATTAAGTTACCATATCTATCCAAAGATTATTAAAACAGATTTTGGTGACCATCAGCTAAGTACTGAAACAGATTTAAACATGGTGATTCGCTGGCAAAACACAGACTCTGATCTTGACATCTACATCTACAATAACCAAGGAGATCTTGTTGCTAATTCCTCCAAACTGGGCACGAATTATGAACAAGTTAGTGACGATATATTTTCGGAAACTGATTCAAACTTAACTCTAAGCATTGTGAATAAAACTAAACAATTGGTTAGTTTCACTGGCGCTTCGACTTATCCTTTCAAGCAACTAAATTCTGCTTTCCCTTCAGCCAATATCAAGGTAAAACCAGCACAGATTGATTTCGGTGCTGTCCTCGCTGGAACCACCAAGCGTCTACCATTGAGAATCGAAAATAATGGGGTACAGCGTTTGTTGATTACTCAGGTAATTTCAAACGATAACCGATTCTTTACAGACCAGACAAACTTCTTTATTAATCCTGAAAGCAGTAAAATTTTGAATCTCGTGTTTAGGCCAGTTAACCAAGATCCTCTGGTCAAAAAGATAACCATTCAAAGTAATGTGGGAAATGTCGTTGTAACTGCTATTGGTGGAATTGAGACTTCCGCTCAAGAAAGTAAATTTGCATTAAACCTAAAACAGGGATTGAACTTAATTTCCATCCCTTTGAACTCTGACACCCCTATGTTAGCCAGTATCTTTGCCGATCAAGTTGGGGCAACACTAATTATTCAATATGATACCGAAAAGAGAAATTTTGTCTCCTTTATCCCAAACTTTGATAGATCCGATTTCCAACTTGTCGGCGGTAAAGGATACATTGTAAATCTAATTAATGATTACAATATTGTCTTCAAAGGTCATGCTTGGAATAATGTGGATGGGGCTCCACCTTCAGTCAAAAATCACAATATAGTTCGAACATGGGTTTTTGCTTTGGTCGGAGCGGCTAAGTTCCCAGGTTTATCCTGGATAAAAGCAACCAATCGTAGAAATGGACTTGAATGGAGTGGACAAGTGGAAGCAGGTCAGTTTAAAGCCATCATCATTGATCCAAATCAACAATCTATCGTTCAAACTGGAGATAGAATCGACGTCATCGGATTTGATCAAATGGGAACCCGTGTGTCGGAACCCCTGACAATATTTATTAATCAACAAGATGTTATTAAAGTATATCGGGTTTTGCGTTTTAAACGAAGACTTATCCCAGATCGGACAAGATTGCTCCCGAACTATCCAAACCCTTCTAACCCTGAAACATGGATACCATTTGAACTCAGCCAAGATGGTGAGATATCAATAACCATTTATGATATTTCAGGAACACCAGTTAGAACCATTAGGGTCGGTTATGTAGAAGCGGGAAGCTATACAAGTCAATCAAGAGCTGTCTATTGGGAAGGAAAAACTGATGCTGGTGGAAAAGTTGCCAGTGGTATATATTTCTGCGCACTGAGAATGGATACATCCGTATTTACACAGAAGATAATTATCTTGAAGTGAGTTGAATTGTATAGAAACTATCTGACATCTTCAACAAAAAGATAAGGTTTCAGCACGAGTTTACTAACCCACAAAATTCAAGGAGAGACATAAACCATGAAATTCGCTATGATTCTGATCTTAGTCTTAGCAGTTGATTCTAGCAACACCACACCTCAACTATGCCAAAATCGTCGGTGTCTGGCTTTTTGATGAAGCTGGTGGAAAGGTAGTCAATGACGCTTCCGGCAATGGTCATGAAGGCCAGATTGTGGGCGCAGTAAAATGGGGTAAGGGAAAATTCGGAGCGGCCTTGGCCTTTGATGGTGGAAACGTCACCATTCCACATCATGACAGTATGAATCTTATTCAGTTTACGATTACGGCCTGGATAAAAGTTCCGAAGATTGTAAATCCTTACCAGATGATAGCAGGTAAAGAAGCGTGGCCAGACCGAAATTACTCGATGTGGATTCGACCCGGCGTAATGACGTTTGGTTTCACAACACCAGGCGCAGCCCAAGATATCCAAGTTGGCAGCAAAGAGGTAACGGATGACAAATGGCATTTTGTCGTTGGCACCTATGACAAGAAGGTGCTCACGCCCTACGTCGAGGGTGAGAAGCTTGGCACACGTGCTGCAGGGCCAAAACCAGCGACCAACAAGGCACCTTTTATGATAGGAGCTCAACCTCCGAACGGCGGGGGACCACTCAAGGGAATGATCGACGAAGTTGCCGTCTACGACACAGCTCTAGATGAAAAGGAAGCGCAGGTAGGAGCCTCTCTCACAGCAAACACAACAAAAGTAATGCACTCTTTATAGGAAAGCGATCATGAACTCGACTACTAAGGTAATTTTGAGAAAGAGAAGCAAGTAGCAGAATCTAACAGCCAAATTAATGAACCTCTCAAGCAACAGAATCAAGCATAACAACTATCAGCAATGCAGCAGAAAACTATAGAACGAAAAGCAATTGCAGATTGGCGACATGCGTCGTAATCGTTCCATATTCGCTTGTATTCGAGAGGTCTTTTATACCACATCCAACACCTTATCCCACACAATCCTTCATACAAATCGGGAGAAGCCAGATAACTTCTCCTAGCTTACAATCTATCCTAAGGAGCAGCTTCTTATTCTTACAGAGACACACTCAGGCTGTCGTGGCGATTGCAAACTTCATCCTCCAGCCCAGAAAAACCACGAAACCACGGTTTTTCCCCCTGTTTTTTTGCGGTTGCTCTTATTAAGGGAATCTGATTTACAGAATCAGTGTCTCTTTTGTTTTCTATCTCAAAATGACCATTTTTTTTATGGCATCGTAGCCTGAAGTCGTTAGTCGATAAAAGTAAGCGCCGCTTGACACTGATTCTCCCAACTGGTTTTTACCATCCCAATAAATTGCCCGATTAGTGGCAGTGTAAAACCCTACTTTCTTATGTCCAAGATTAATGGTACGAATAATCTTCCCTTCGATATCGTAGAGCCGCAAAACAACTGACGTTGGCTGCGCCAATTGAAACGGAATCCAGGTCTCTGGATTAAACGGATTTGGGTAATTCGAGAGCAATTGGGTTTGACGAGGCAAACGACTAAATCCACCAGTTTTGATTTTAGCCTGAGACGATATTTTCAAGCTTGAATTGGGTTGAACAGAGAAGGATTGTGGATCGACTTCCAAGCCCAAATCGGCATAATCAAAAATGAACACAGCACCTGCATCCTTTCCCGCACTATCATCTCCATGAATTCCAACAATAATCTTCTCACCACTCATCCCTAACGTACCACCAAAACGATCGTATGCCTGTCCACCTTCCGATATTGTGGAAAAAATAACTGGAGACCAGAACTCTCCCATGCGAGTAAAGGAATAAACTGAGCCCGTACTCAATGTAGGAGGGGCATCTTCCCGATTGGGAGTACTATTATCTGTATCACGGTCGGGGGCACCGATGACAACTGCCCTGTCACTCAATGCAATAGCAAGGCCAAAATGATCTTCTACACCGGGCTCATCGGCAATAAACTTGGTTTGTTGTGACCAATTCCCTCGCTGGTAGATAAAGGCGTAGGCCGAACCCGCATCCGGCGCGTCGCCTATTTCAGGTGCAGTAACATCGTCTAACCATGCACCAATAATGGCGGTATCTTTTTCAGTAGCAACAGCAATACCAAATTGGTCACCTATGGCCGCATCAGCTGCTATCAATTTGGCCTGTTGAATCCATGTTTCTCCCTGTTTGACAAAAACATAGGCAGCTCCTGCATCATCACCAACAACACCATTCTTCGGCGCTCCAACAATAACAGTCTGCTGATGTATATCAACTGAATAGCCAAAGGCATCTCCTGGTGTTGAATCGTTCGCCTCCAGTTTGGCCTGCTGGCGCCAAATCGCATTTTCACGGGCAAAAATAAACGCTGCACCAGCTTGCCGGTTGGCTCCATGCGCCCCAACAATTGTCAAATTCCCATCAATAGCAACAGAATAACCAAACAAGTCTCCAGTTGCCAGATCTTGTCCGGTTATTTTAGCTTGCTGGTTCCATGCACCTGACGACCTTGCAAAAAGGTACGCTGCTCCAGAGTCAATCCCAGCATCATCCATGCTATGAGCACCAACGATGATGGTGTTTTCATCGACTGCGACAGCATGTCCAAACTGTGCTCCAATAACCGCGTCATTGGCTGTCAAAATTGACTGCTTATCCCATCGGGTTTCACCTTTATCATCAGTTAGATTGGCATAAACGTATACTGATCCCGTGTTGATCCCACGCCTATCATCTTGCCTGGAACCCACAACGGCCGTTTGGTCCGTGATTGCCACTGAATAACCAAATTCGTTCTCCGACGAACTAACAGTGTCTATCAATTTGGCTTGTTTGATCCATTTTCCGCCTTGTGTAGCGTAGATGTAAGCAGCTCCTGAAAGCGCACCACCTGCACTGTGAGAAATTGAGCCAACGACTACTGTATTACCATTGATAGCAACAGCATAGCCGAGGCCATCACCTTCCATCGCATCATGAGGCAACAATTTAGCAGTCCGTATCCATTGCCCTTCGCGTTCCCTGAAAATGTAAGCGGCTCCCGTGGCTCCACGTTCAACTTGTTTTTCCCATTCATCATTATCATCTTGAGGTGATCCAACAATTATGGTCTGATTTTCCAACGAAATAGAATGACCAAAACTGTTGCCGGACCGAACAGTTAATGCAACACCATTCTGACGCCAGATATTATCTTGAAAATAGAAAAAGTAAACCGCTCCATTTCCAGCCGAGCCACCTTTAGGAACCCCAACGGCGAAGATCTCTCCATTTGTTTTTACTGTGTGACCAAAATTGTGTTTCTCACGTGTCCTCCGTCCGATAACTTTGGCTTCCTGTATCCAAGATTCGCCACTTTTCCGAAATACATAAGCAGCACCAGAATCACTGTTAATTCCTTTACCATCTTCTCTGATAGCGCCTACCACAGCCAGGTTATCATTAATCGCAACCGAGTATCCAAACCAATCGAAGGCATCGCCGTCGTTTGCTACCAATTTGGCTCGTTGCACCCACCCATTTCCCTGACGTGCAAATATGTAGGCTGCGCCCGAATCTCCCTTTGGTGCGTTGCAAAAATACGCACCAACAATCAGATTCTTACCGTCGAAATCTACCGCATTACCGAAACGATCATTTTCCTCTGTGTCATTTGCATTCACATTTGGCTGGCGAATCCATTGATCATCTCTTCGGGTATAGACAAACACAGTACCGTGACTCTTGGAGTCCTCACTGTACCTTGGCATCCCAACGACCAAAGTATCTCCTCTCAGTGCAATTACGCTTCCGAATTCATCATTCAACTTGAGATCTTCCGGGATAATCCGAGTCTGCTCCACCCAACCTATCTCATCACGAACGAAAACAAAAATTGCACCGGCGTCGTTGCCAGCACCCGGCACCCCAACCATTGCAATCTTACCACTTACCACCACGCTCTTACCCATATGATCATCAAGCACCGATTCAACCAAAATTTTAGTTGAATCAGCCTGCACCCAGTTAACAAGCATGATAACAACGAATGTAAGAATAGCTTGTAATCGAAAATTTATTTGTGTTAGCATCTATTTCACCTCAAAACCTTTCACGAGTTCAAACCCTTTTATATGCATTTCTGATCTGCCTCCGGATTGTATTCCTCCTCTCTGGATCTTAGCCTTTACTATTCTGCCGCAATTTCGGTGCTAATTGGCTCATGCAAGGTCAGCGATCGATTCCTGAACGGCCACAATCGTATCCGCGATATCATCCTCGGTATGGGACAAAGAAAGAAACATCGGATGGTTAGGGTGTAGATAGAAGCCACGTGCCAAACACCCTGGAGCATAGCGAGACAGCGATCTCTCTCTTCCTCTGTTACGTTGGGCTTGGGCATCGGTCCCAGACCAGATAGACGATAGCCTAGACTACCCGCTTCACAGGCCTGGTTGACACCTTCGATGAGACGATTCCCGATTTTCCACTGGTAGATGATCCCGTCCCGACGTTTCATTTCCTCGATGACGGTTGCCAGCGCGACCAGGCTGGGTAAGTCACAGTGAAACGTGGCTGCTAACCAAGCGGACTGGCAACGCTTGCTGGACAAAATTTCCCATTGCAACAAGCCTTGCCGAAGGTCGCCAAGTCGGGCATGATACCGTAATACTCGCTGCCACCACCGTAAGCAACCCGAAAGCCAACTTTGGTTTCGTCGAAGACGCACAGTGCTCCATACCGGTGTGCAATATCAACGCACCCTTGCAAGAAGCCTTCCGCCGGACCGTCGCCTTGGATCGTTTCCATTACGATGCAGGCAATTTGGTTGTCATACTTCCTGAAACAGTCTTCTAAAGTATCGAGGTCTCCATATGGTGTCGCTAGTGTTAGTTGTCCGACCACCTCCGGGACACCGCCACCTCCCGGCTGCGCCCAGTCGTGCCAGCCGTGATAACCGCAACGGATGATTCGCTCTCGACCTGTGTAAGCCCGGGCCAGACGGACGGCACCGGAGGTGGCGGCACTACCACCGATAAAGAAGCCTAACATCTCTGCCATCGGAATAAGATCGATCAGCATCTCTGCCACATCCAGTTCTTTGGGATGAGCTGTGCTGTAAATTGTGCCTTCCTCTATCTGTGTTCGAACGGCCTGATTGACGACGGGATCGTTGTATCCCAGCAGAATGGGACCAAAGCCCATCAAGTAGTCCAGGTATTCATTCCCGTCCACATCCCAAAAACGGGCACCACTGGCCCGTTGCGTAAAGACAGGATAGCCCATAGCGAGCATGTCGTGGCTGCGTTTGTGCCCTTGACAGCCCCGAACAATGATTTTATCAGAGCGATGAAGTAAAGCTCTTGATTGCTCAATCGTCGGTTGTTTAATCGGCATAATCTATTTCGCTCCAAAAGCTGATGTATGGCAACTCAGATTATTATTGGTAACGAGAGACGATTTCCTCCCCTTTGGTCATTGTCTGTAGCACCGCCGGTCGACCCTCCTTGTTGGCAGCGATGGCTCGCTGGATGGCAACTGGCAGTTCATCAGGCGTGTGCACCGTTTCGGTGTAAGCACCTAACCCTTCAGCAACTTTAGCATAATCTCCAGATAGCTTGTCGCTCGCCCAGTGTTTGGAAGCATAGGGCATGTACTTGTCGTAGTGCGTCATGATACCGTTGTTGAGAACGACGGTCAATATCGGAATCTCGGATCGGACGGCGGTTTCAATATCCATGCCTGCCATGCCGAAAGCTGCGTCTCCCATGATGTTGATGACATGTTTCTCAGGTGCGGCCATTTTGGCTCCCAACGCTAATCCTAAACCATAACCCAACTGTGTTGACTTGCCCCATCCAATATAGCTGTTCGGGCGCAAAGCAGGCCAGAAAGGACACATCCGGTCGCGGGGAAAGCCTGCATCGTGAGTAGCGATGGTATTGGCTACGTCCACTGCTTTGGCCAGTTCCGTAAGAACCCTGTATTCGTTCATCGGCACCTCATCTGACTGAAGTAGTGGACGCCATTCAGCTAACCACTCTTCCTTTACCTTGCCTACCTCCTCCACGACACTATTGACATCGCCTCTTCCCTGCTCGCCAACCTGTCTTTTTACTTCCTCGATCATCTGTCGCAACACCAGTTTGGCATCCCCGATGGCACCATAATCAACTTGATGATGCACATTGAGATCATCGGCGTAGTCGGTAACCTGGGCCAGCGTAATTCCGGCAGGCATGCGTGGGCTATAACCGCCGCTCAGGGTGGTTGCGACACCGAGAACAAAATCAGTTTTTCTCAGAAAGTGTCCTGCCATCCGGGTTCCCGTGTTCCCAGCAGTTCCCAACGACAAGGGATGGCTTTCGGGGAATCCACTTTTGCCTTGTAGCGTGGTCATGACTGGAATGTGAGTTAGCTCAGCAAATTCTACCAGTTCCTCAGTTGCCTCAGCGTATAAAATCCCTCTGCCTGCGCTGATGATTGGACACGAGGCCTTGAGCACAGCGGTAACTAGGTCGCGGACATCATCGGCATCCCCACCAGACTTGCGTGGCTTCACTGGCGTGTAAGCAAAGGTTTCATCCGACAATTCCTGTCTCGCAACGTCTCCGGAAATCTCCAGAAGAACTGGTGCCAACCGGCCGTGTTTCAGCCTTGTGAAGGCCATACGCATCAACTGGGGAATTCGGTCTGCCTGATTGATGAGTTCGCTCCATTTGGTAACACCATGGTAATGTCTGTGCGAATCGAACCCCGGATGCATTCCTACACTGGATAAACTTGGACCACCGGGAAGCAGCAGTATCGGTACCGAATCAGCATAAGCCTGGGCAACTCCGCCAAAAGCATTTTCGGCCCCTGGGCCGTCCTGCATCATGAAGACGCCAATAGTCTTTCCGCACGTGATGCGACTGAACCCATCGGCCATATTTACGCCGGCTCGTTCCTGCCGACAGATGATAGGTCTCAATCCCTCTTTGGCCGCCACATCTATCAGTGAATGGTTTGGAAAGCAGGCGAACCATTCGATGCCTTCCGCTTTGAGAATTTTAGCGATTGCTTGGTTACCTGTCACTATTATCTCTCCTCCCTATATTCGTTGTCTTACTTCCTGTTGTAGTAAGATGAATTCTAATAGATCAAGGACAAATTAGCGCTTTGTCGCTGTTGTAAAAGTCGCTGTGAGAAAAATCGCAACCTCTACTAATTCCAAGATTTTCCAGCGGATATTGAAACTTTGACAATACATCCCAGAACGTAAATTTTCTCGACGTGACCACATCCAGAACGGTTATAATATCACTATCCGTCGCGTTTCTTTGAGCGTTTTTTCTAACTCGCTGGGCTGCCCAATCCGATGACCATCTGGACTCCATGACGCTGATAAGACTGGATCTCTGTGATCAACAGGGAGATCATCGATGAATCTTAATGCAAATCCCCAATCACCAGCACCATTGTTTATCTTGACTAAACATCGATTTAAGTCTTTTTTAGTGTCGACTTCAAATAAATCCTGATCTAATTGTAAGAACCTAGTTACATTATTTTTATGCACTAACTGGCCATTGATCCAAACTGCCCAACTGCCTCTAATAAATTGACTATCGTTTTCTTACTCCGATAAGACTTCCAAGTCAGTATCTAACCATCTTGAGCCTCAACTTGTTGACCTGCCTTTGGATTGAGGCTTTGTTCTCCCCCAATATCAGCCAGAAAATCAACCTCTAGATCATCCGATGGGAATGGTTCTAAAACCAAGTCAATCTTTCAAATAATCACTTTCAGATGTACCTGTTTCTAACCTGTCTCAGCATCCCATACCTTAGCTGTTTTATCATCACTACTAGTAACAATTCGCTGACTATCCAAACTATATGTGGCTGAATAGACACAACTACCATGGCCTTTTAGTGTATTAGTTCCTGTCCTATCTGGCATCCCACATCTTGGCCGTCTTGTCACCACTACTAGTACTCCATAGTACTCCACTAGCAGTCACAATACGCTGACTATCTGGGCTATATACAGCTGACCTAACCGCATCCCCATGGCCTTGCAGCGTTAATCTTATTCTTGATTTAATTATCGATTCTTGCAAAGCAGTATTGAATAACGGCAAGACTGTCTGATTCCCTTGGTAGGTAACTCGAATAGACTGCCTAGCTAAAAGGATGCTGAGTTCAAAATAAAAAGACACTCTGTGGAAGAGTGCCGCTACTGTTGTTGCTTTAGTTTGGCCCAAGTGGAGGCCAACTTTCCTTCAGCTTCTACCGCTGTGGGCATCGGCATATCTGACCAATCCGTTGAGGCATAGAATGCGTCAATGAATGTTCCATCTTCCCTGTCTATCAAATGCAACGTGTGTTTGCCAGACGAAAGGTTCAAAGGAGTCGGCAATTTGCCCTCTTTCCACGCATACTGATCAAGCTCTTTACCCGGAAACGGATTTCCACTTCGACTGGATATTCGGAACCACATCCAATTGGTTGTGTAGTGTACGCGTAGACTTTCAGCTTCAAAGAAATCCCAGATGTTGCAGTTATCATCATCCGCGTTCTTTGCATCTCCATCAGCAATATCAATGCCCCAGTGAACTGAGTTATCTGCCACTGAAGGTGCAATGACCTTTCCCCATAAGTACCAATCGCCTCCCACCGGCACGCTAAATTCGTATTTCAGCCAGGAACCGTCGGCAGCTACTCCGTTGTCCTGCCCAACAAACGATCCTCCGGAAGCTTGAGAAATAACAAAGTCTTTCACATTCTCATCAGGATTCCCCTTGGCTTTGAAACCGGCCTTGTAAACCTTGAGAGAATCTCCTTTTTTCTCAATAAATTTCTCTGCTTCCCAACTAATTTCCGCTGTATACGCTTGACTTACAAAGCAAAGAAGGACAGCAATACCCAGAAAAACAAAAACATGAATAGATCGCATAACTTTCTCCTTAGAAATTAATATATCTGATTTGTTAAAAAGAATCTTAAGATCCCAATCAACACCTAAACTGAATATACAATATAACACTGGCAAAAAACACGCAAGTGTTTTTCCTACTGAATTGTTGTTATTTACACAATACTTATCATTATAAGCATTGGTCCTCTAGATATCTGTAGGAACTTAATCATTTCAAGGATTTTAAATCTCCCCATACGACTGGTAAGCTCATCTCTGTTTCTACCGCCAATTTTGCCCGAAGACCAGCCTTATTTACATCGAATCGCTTATCTGTTGTGGCGAAAAACGCATCAATAAAAGTACCGTCCTCCCGGTCAATCAGGTGGAAGGTATGTTTACCTGCTGCTAGTTCTACAGGGGTGGGGTTAGGACCATACTGGTCGAGTTCCTGTCCTGGGAACGGATTTCCACTTCGACTGTTCAAGCGAAACCAGATCCAATTGGTGGAATAGTTTTTTCGGAGTTCTTCTTTCTCAAAGAAATCCCAGATGTTGCAATTATTATCATCCGCGTTCTTTGCTTCACCATCAGCAATATCAATGCCCCAGTGAAATGAGTTATCTGCCACTGAAGGTGCAATGACCTTTCCCCATAAGTACCAATCGCCTCCCACCGGCACGCTAAATTCGTATTTCAGCCAAGAACCGTCGGCAGCTACTCCGTTGTCCTGTCCAACAAACGATCCATCGGAGGCCTGAGAAATAACAAAGTCTTTCACATTCTCATCAGGATTTCCCTTGGCTTTGAAACCTGTCTTGTAAACCTTGATGGAGTTACCCTTTTTCTTAATAAATTTCCCTGCTTCCCAAAAGATTGAGCGCCCACGTCCCCCTGTTGGGACTACGGTTGGTGGCGGTTCAACTTTTTCCACCACTGGTGCAATAACTTCAAAAGGAACAACGTGTGAGGACTCCATGATATTACCAGTGAGATCCCTAATGCCAATAATTGTCAGAGTATATCTTCCTGCCTTGATCGGATTTATCGGTTGAAATATCGCCACGGCACCGGAAACTTTCACCACAGCTTCAACACCAAAAACCACGATCCCCGCCTGTGCGGAGGAAATATCTATTTCTTCATCGAAACGTACCACTAAACTGCCTGTCGTCTTTACAGACTGCCCTGCAGCAGGCACAGTGCTTATTACAGTTGGCGGTATAACGTCCGCTGGCGTTTGGGTAGTATCAATTTCGACCGCGCTAAAGAAAATTGAGAAGGGGGTCATTAAAATGTTACCTTCTATGTCCTCAATACCGAGAACAGTCAAAACATAAGCTCCTGTGGTCATTTTACCGATAGGCGTAAATTTGACTTCGTGTCCTTTTTGTTCAAGGGTGATCACACCCTTAATAAGCTCAGCGTCAATGCTTGAACGAACTGTTATGCCTCGTTGGGCAGAGGTGAGATTCACCTTCTCGTTAAACACCAATACAATCGGTGTATTAACGGGAATCGGTCCTCCCTGTACATTGGTACCAGTAATTGTTGGTGGTGTAATGTCCTTGACAATTGCTGGTGCCAGCGACTCATCGTCCCCGCAACTGGAGAGAAGACATATGCCCATGCTTATTAATAGGATACTCCGTTGTTCCATAATTTTAAAAAGATTCATATATAGATAGTCTCCGGCCTAAGAAAGTGTTTGAAAAGTACGAGTTGATTCATAGAGTTCCCATAGGGCATCCTGTAAGAAATTTATCAACCAAGGATCTTCTATGGGAAGTCTTCTGCAATTGTGTCACAATTGTGCTACTAAGGCAAGGTCTCCATCTCCAGACGATTTAGATGACCTGCAATGGCAAATCCTTGCGCCGTTAATACCTGGACTCAAACCCGGTGGCCGACCTGGAGAAGTTGACATCCGTTGGGTTCTTAATGCGATTTTTTATCTCCTGCGTGTCGGGTGTGCGGGGCTTTTGTTACCACACGATTATCCACCTTGGCAGATGGTCTATTATTACTTCCGGATGTGGTGTATTGGTGGAACAGGGGAAAAAATCAATACGGCCTTAGGAAAAAACTGCGGACAGTCGAAAAGAGAGAGGAACAATCTAATGTGGCTTTTTAGAGAGCCAAAGTGTGAAAACCACTGCCATCAGAGGGCCAAGAGGTTTGATCGCCGCCAATTCGGGATGACTTCCCAAACTGGGAAAAGTAGAAATTGAGAGAGTTGGAACAAAGAGATTCAAAATAAATAAAACGGGTAAACCGATTAAGGTCAGTATCCATAGATGATGGGAAATCGTTTGTACATTTTTCAGTCGTTTGCTCACTAACCAAATGAGTCCCGCTAACAACGTCCACTGCCAGGAACAATTAACCAATGAAATCAGGACTTGTTACTCATCATTATTTCCTCGGGGCTGGGAATCCTTAATCAGTTGTTGCAAGCGGTTGTGTTCTTCCGGATTAGCTTGCCTGATTTCAAGCAAAGTGTTGACCAACTTTTCGGCTGAATTGTCGAACAGCCGTTCCAACAAATCGCTGAGCATGGAATGGGTAATCTCCGATTCCTTGACCAGCAGTTGATAGAGGAAAGTCCGTTCCAGCACCGTGTAGGACAAAAAGCCTTTCCTGGCCAGATTTCTCATAGTGGTGGCTATGGTGGTATAGGCCAGTTTACGGTTAATGTTATCCAACACGTTGTTGACCGTGTCCTGCTCTAGTTTCCATACCTTTTTCATCACTTCCAACTCTAAATGGTGCAATTTATTATCTTTCATCTGATCCTATCCTTAATCCGATCTATGCTCTCTTCATTCTGGTTTCAACCAGAATGAAGAGAGGAGTCCTACTTAACAGTACTATTGGTTAGTATTAATGGATAATAAACTACCCCGCCGCAAGCGGACGGGGTATTAGAACAAGGATAATTAGCGATCTTTATGTAACTTCTGATATTTCTTGTCCTGCTTTTTAACGCAGTCGCCAATAGTATTCTCGTTCCCATGTTTGCCGACAGTGCTCGCGTAGTAACCGTCTGTCCAAAATTCGCCACCCCACAGTTGTTTCTTCACTTGGGGACAGCGCTTTAAAATTTCTCGTGCGGTAAGGCTTTTTATCATTGTTACGATTTTTGTCACATTGTATGCTGGAATAGATTGTATCAAAAAATGGACATGATCCTGATCGGTACCAATCTCTAAAAATTTCACCTGATATCGCTTCTCGATATCTAGACAAACTTCCTTCAAGACCTTATC
>JYMV01045277.1_pt1 | contig 47335 bp, 65 predicted proteins | sample 338911 | NCBI WGS metagenome assembly JYMV01 (sample SAMN03354496, study PRJNA234377) | hydrothermal vent metagenome | biome: Deep sea; feature: Hydrothermal plumes at the Eastern Lau Spreading Center, Western Pacific Ocean; material: Seawater | place: Tonga | collected 2009 | depth 2000 m m | reverse complement strand
CGCTTCACTATCCTAAATGAAACGCCCTGTGCGGAGCCGCATGCAGGGTGTTGTGGGGGCTGGAGGCTAGATACCTCCGGCTACCCGATTAGGTAACCTACCGCCAAAGGCCAAACCGGGCAACTCCTACCGGATTGATTTCTAAGGCCCAAAACTTGTGCTGTGAAATGAAAAGCGTAAAACCATTACTTTTTAGATTTAAGAGATTTTCTCTGACAAACTGCCAATCATGTACAACTGATTTGGACCACGATTTGTCAGTAACGAGAACTAACTCACTGGTTTCTACCGGTACTTTTAATATCCAATTCTCTAGAATAGAACCGTTCTCTATATGCACCCACTCACTAGTACTCGACTCTTTTTGCCATTCGATTTTATGAAGAGATGGCTCAACTACCTTTCTTAAATCTCTGAGTCTCAAATTCGTATTCGTGAGATCAAGCATGGCAGTTACCTAACATTTAAATGATGCGGACCCTAAGAACCGCATATAAATTTTTATCATACTGGGCTAACTCCCGCCATCCCTTGCTGTGACTGAGCTGGCATCGCTATTAATATTTTGCGAACCTATTTATATACGAATCACGGTTCGCATATAAATGAATCACTATCATCATAGTACAGCTTTACGCTGCCAAGTCATACACTTAGGAGTTCACAAAACATGGACCACAAAAAAAATACGAATCGCTGAGTCGGGGCAGAACCTGACTAACCGTATTTCCTTTGCCGTTAACCGGCTGGGATATAGCAAAAGGACTGAGCAAACCTACCGCTACTTGATAAAGTATTTCCTTAACTGCAATCGGGCGACGCCTGCGCAAGACCTCTGCACAAAACATATAAATCAGTTTCTTCAGCATTTATCGAACCGCAACAACTCAGCCACGACGGTAAATGCCGCGATTAAAGCGATTCATTTCTTCTTTAAGCATGTTTTGGAACGAGAGATGGGCAAGCTTGACCCTATTCATCGCCCCAAAGCTCCTACAAATCATCCTGTTGTGTTCACGCATAAGGAAGCAATGAAAATACTTCATGCGATGAACGGTACACATCGTATTATGGCATCCATACTTTATGGATCAGGACTTCGGATAAGTGAGAGCGTTCAACTGAGAGTAAAAGACGTGGATTTATCTCTGAGAACTATTCATGTTAAATGTGCCAAAGGTAAGAAAGACCGTGTCACGCTATTCCCCGAGAAACTTATCAGGCCATTGTCTCAACAAATACAATGGAGGAAGTCTTTGCACGACTATGACTTAAGTCTGGGCGAAGGGTATGTTGTGCTGCCTAATTCATTGAATAAGAAGTACCCTGCCGCAGAGCGGGCGCTGGGCTGGAAATATCTCTTCCCTTCTTCCATATCGAGGATGGACAAAACCTTGAACGTGGAGCGGCGCTGGTATACGTCAACTCGCACACTACAAAAGGCGGTAAAGAGAGCGATTCAGATTGCAGGAGTACACAAACACGGTGGTTGCCACACATTCCCTCATACGTTTGCGACTGAGCTTTTACGCACTGGATACGATATCCGAACTATTCAGGAATTACTGGGCCATACCTCGGTGCAAACAACGCAGATATACACGCATGCAGTAAAACAAGGACCTCATGAAGTGAGAAGCCCACTGGATTAATAGAGCTAGGGGTAATTTATTTATTGTTACCCCAACTTCCGCTTTACGTACTCTTCTGCCGACTCATTATAAATATTCGAACGGCAGCTTTTGGCCTATATGCGACTGTCAGATTTGATTGAGTCCTACCATTCGTATCTGACAGATGAAGTTGAGACTGATACACCTGAAGTTGTTCAGTTAAATGATTCAGTTAAATGGCGCCCCTGCCCTACAAGTCGTAGGGCTTTTCACTTCCCCTTGTTAAAGCAATTTCTACTTTTGCATTCTTGAAAAAACCTCCTCTATTGAAAAAGACAGCTCGGTGATGAGAGATAATATTTCTGCAGTCAATAAAGTTGGTTGTAATAAGTATGTGGTGTGAACAAGAGGGGGAAATTAATTCCCCCTTTTTTTCCTTAATAAATAGTGTGTGTATGGGCGAAGCCCTTTATCCGTCTCTAACTCTTTATATCTAATATCTAATGTCATCAGATTTGTAGTATTAGTGTTTCTATTGGCACTTTTATTCAACGGATGAAGCTCACCGATTATGGATGGCACTTAGTTTCTTACATCGATTTTTGATTTAGCTTCAACAAGCTATCTTTACGTAAATTCAATGACGTAACCATCAAATATAGTCACCATAGCCGATATACTTTCACTTTTAACTATATTTTTTCGGTGTACTTGCGTAAATGACACCATTTATTTTCTTACACGCACGGTCGAACCCCGGAAATGAATCCGGTATAAATAATGCGGTTAGTTAGACTCGTTGATGCGCTTTCATCTTCGCCAAGAACGCTGCATGTTCTTCAGGCGGTGCGTTAGGGGCCGGCCGCTGTAAAGCGGATAATGAAACGTGCTTATTTAAGGTCGGAAGTGTGCTTTTTATATGTGTAGAAGTGAGTTGACTAATCAATTGCTTATAACCGTGGCGCATCTTTTCTACCATATTGACTTTCTGAAACAATATTCGTCTGCTATCGATTTTGTATTTGATAAGACCTAGTGATTTTAAGGTATTAATTAGCCGTCTTATGGTATTTGGTGACCACTGAAATACCGCAGATAGGAATGATACACTTCTAGAAAAGTGTGAATTGAAATGCTTTTCGCTCCAGTAACCTTTATTGAATAGATAACCATGTAGCGCTAGTGCCTTATGTAAGTGCCTAGATTGATTACGCTTCCAGTTTTCTGTCTTCGATTTTGCCTGTAGTGCAGTGACGTAGACTTTAAAGAAAGAAATTTCAGCAGGGTGTGACTTGTAAAATTCCTTAGAAGTGCCCTTCCTTAACTGGTCAAGCATGATAGATAGCCAGTCAGAAAACTTAATGGCGTATTCGTGAGATCCGATTTTTAGGTGGTGAGATACTTCCTCAATATAATTATACTTGAGATTTTTTCTTTCTCTTGTTGGTGGAGTGTCTCTCAAAAGGAAAGACTTGTTAATCAGCGACTCAATTGCATACCTTACAGTATTACTTGAGTAGCCTAAGTTTTTACATAGGCTTGCAGTGGTTCTTTTAAATATTTTCCCCTTGGCCGCATCGCATGCGAAGTAAGCGACGAACGAAAATATGTACGCTTCTGTTTCTGTCAGGTGTTCAAATAATCCGTCTGACATGAAAACGAATTGGGTTTTATTATTCATAATTTACCAACAATTATATTCTTGTTGATAAAAAACGCATTAGCTATTGACGATATGCGTCAAACAGCTAAAATTGGACAAGTAACCGATTGCAAAAGTTACATCCTAAGACCCGTGAAGTGCGCCAACACTCCACGGGTTTTGTCATTCTAGCGCTTCTTATCTATTGCAGTTGATCTACGTCGAACTCTGAAATCCCTTTCATTAAACGATCTGAGATGTAATTGATCAAGCATAGAAGATCTGAAACACTGTATTAGATCCACAAAGTCATGATCGCCTTGGTATAACAGCTGATCACGACATTTGATCTTAGGTTTAGCTTTTGAATTTATTCTGAAAGTTCGTCGACAAGCGCTGCTAAGTATTTCTTCAATCCTTTGTCTGTTTCTAGGTCAAAATCGTTTATATCGAGCTCTGACCACTCCCTCACATCTTGGAAGAATAACTTTTGAATTTTATCTTGCTCCTTAGGTATTTTTATTGGTAGATATGCTTTTACCTTAGGTTTAGCTTCTTTCTCTAATCGTTTAACTTCTTCACTTTTATCTGGCGCATTTGTTTCAACAGAACTTTCAAGTCTCATCTTGTCCTCAAATGCTTTGAGAATTTTATCTTTACTTGGGCTCGATTCTAACGCTGTCAGCGCTTGTTTTACTATTCGATATTGCTCTGTGATGTGATGGAGAGACTGGTGTATCCCGTATTGCTTGACGACATTAATCAATCTGAAGTCGTCAATAAAAGGTTTTATTTTAAAAAAGTAAGACCTTTTAATAGACAACGTTTTCATTATCTCATCGGAACTTCCATCGGTATCTTTTGCCGCAAAATAAAATGATAGGAGTTGTTCGTAACCTCCCTCTGATGATTTGGTGTTGTTCTCAAGATAAATAGTTCGATCTTGCTTATCATTATTCGTCTTAAGGATAAAGTAATAAGGTTCATTAAGTCCAAGTGAGTAAACAAGATAGCAATACCGTTGGTGGCCATATGCTAGGGTGTGCATTGCCCCTGTTTTAAATACTGCTGGTATTTCTGTGAGTTCTTGAGTTATTGATAACGACTCCCCTGTCAATCTCACCTTTTCAACAAATGTCTCAATGAGGTTATTCACTTCATCATTACTTGATTTTATATTTGAAAAGCAGACTCCTTTCCCTATGAATATACCCTCTTCTTTTAAGTCATAAAGGTCATCGTGACAGGGGTAATTTGCTATATCGCTATCAAATGTTTGTTTTCCCCCACGAGTACTACCCTTTATCTTTCCTGATGCAACGTGGTGTTGGTGTATGATCTTATTGATGGGAATATCTTTAACTTTGGTCTTAATAAAGTCTTCCATAGTTAAACCACTACTCTCTTCATAAGCTTCAATGATTTCATCAGGTATAAATCTAACCATCTGGGTAATGAGACGCTTATTTTTGTAATTCAACCTCACATCTCTCAAAGGTAATGTTTCGAACCTAATTTTAAATGCGCTGTCGTGTTTCTTGTGACTTCGTACATTGCTGTCGTCTGTTGGCGTTAAGTTTCCACCTTCATTTGTTGGAATTTCTTCCTCTAGAAACTCTTTTAACGAAGCTCTATTTCGTCCTTTACGCAATTTGGGATTCGTCATTATTCTGCCTCCGCGTAAATTTCTGAAAGTACTTTATCTGAGATATATCTGTAGAATGATTCCATTTGTTCTTTAGCTTGAGGATGTTTGTACCATTCAAAGTGACCGGGCTTCTGAGGTATCTCAGTGTTAAATGCCACATAGTTACACATAACAAGGCTTGGTGAGAAAAATTCAGGAAACTGACTTCTGATTTTTCTTATGTGGTCTTTCTCGTGACTGGTTGGTCGCAAGCTAGAAACTTTATTTATTAAAATGCCGATGATGTTTGTCTGGTTATCTTCATTCCTAAATGTGCTGTTATTCATCTGAATATCTGCGATGGTTCCAGGAACTGCATTTGAAGCACAAAATGCATCCGGGTTAGCAACTACTAAGCAATCACTTGATGCAGCGATTGCGCCCTGCGATGCATGGGTTTTACTTGGGGGGGTATCAATAACAATCAGGTCGTATTCATCTGATACGTCTGCAATTAGGTCGTCAAAGAGCATTGAAGAAAATTTATTGAGTTGGTTATCATCATAGCCTTTGATATCACCGGTTGCGATATCATTTAATTGGTCAATTCTACCGTCACTTGGAATTATAAATATATTTTCCCATTCCGTTGGATACTCCATATATTCGTTGCCAGCGATGATATCACTAATATTGTATATATTCCCCATAGGGCAATTAGGGTTTGGTGGCAAAAGAACCTTTTGGCCTGCCATCTGAGCGCCCATATGTTTAAGGTAATAATAGGTACTGTTCTGTTGCGAATCAGCATCTACAATAAGGACTTTCAATTTAGGGAGATCACCATTTGGTCCTCCATTGGCAGCACAGCATGCAATATTAATCGCAGAAAATGTTTTGCCTACGCCACCTTTTCGTGAAGCCACAGCAATAGTTCTTGCCTTAGCATTCTTTCTAAAACGTTCGACCATAATAATTACCAGTTGTTTTTTAGATAGTGTTTCTTAGTAAAAGAATATTCTATTGAACTGTTTTGGGCAATTTAGTATATGGATCTAATCCTCTGTTTGTATAGGTCAACAAGTCCACACTGTGGACTGAAGTAATTCATCGTAATGAGTCAACATTGTGGACTTGAGCAGTTAATAGTATTGAGTCCGCACTGTGGACTGAACCAATTCATAGTATTGAGTCCACATTGTGGACTGATCCAATTTATAGTATTGAGTCCACACTGTGGACTGAAGTAAATCATCGTAATGAGTCCACACTGTGGACTGAACCAATTCATAGTATTGAGTCCACACTGTGGACTGAAGTAATTCATAGTATTGAGTCCGCACTGTGGACTGAACCAACACATAGTATTGAGTCCAAACTGTGGAGTCCACACTGTGGACTGAACCAATTCATAGTATTGAGTCCGCACTGTGGACTGAACCAATTTATAGTATTGAGTCCACACTGTGGACTGAAGTAATTCATCGTAATGAGTCCACACAGTGGACTTACCAAATAACTTATGTGGGCTAATAATTGGACTGCATGTAAATAAACAACAAATAAGGCAAAATTGAATATTTGCTCCGTAGGTGGTAATTTAAAAATAATGATTACATGGGTTTTGAAATGCTTGACTTAACGTTCTTAAATTTGACACCACCAATAGTTACTTTGTCTGACGCCTCTACTTCTGATGTTATAGAACTAATCAATTCGGATAATATAAAACCTGCAGAAAAAAACGTTTTACGAGCACTCCTTGAAGTTAGCAAAGCAAAAGAAAGGGCCTATTGTAGTGGTAGTGAACTATCATCATTTATAGGTTCTTCTGCCGAAACCGTAAGGAAAGCGCTTATATCTATGAGTGAGAAGCAGATCTTTGAAAAGATGGAGTGCAAAACAAAACAGGGAACTAGAAGAAAGGCTTTCTTATATCGATTGAATAAATCAGCTATACCCTCATGTAAATCCACAAACATAAAATCAATTAGCTCAATAGAGGAATTAAAGAGTCTCGTAAATCCAAGTGATGAGATGTTCGGCAAGGTTGAGGTTTTGATTTTTAAGCTTGCCGTATGTTTAGAGCACAGTCACAAGTCTGATACTACGTCGAAAAAAGCAATTATTTATATTGATAACGAACCAGTGAATATTCTTGTTGAGTCAGCCGGTAACAATGTCATCGCAAAAGTAAGGGATATGCGCTATTACGTCGCAATTTTAAGATTATGTCTTGATGCTATGAAAAGACGTTATGCTCAGTACCTAAGGGGCTCGCTTGATCTAGCCGCAGTTTTAAAGCCTGAGTTCGTTATCGCTGAGACAGATATTTTACGCTCAATGAATTTGGATATGGGGTCAACTTCACGAAAGCATGCCCATAACGCTATGATGCGATTAGACTCTACAACGTACAAGATACTCTCAGCACCAAAGGCTTTTATGGATGAATTTAAGATAAAAGAGTACTTTGCGAAAGTCTCACATTTTGACGTGCGAAATTATGCTAAGACTATTGATGACAGAGTTGCTTACCAGATAGAGCTGAGCAGCTCACAAATTCAAAGTCTTTTTGAAGAGTGTAAAAGCCAAGATTCATCTCTACTGCTTCAAGTTGACCACCGCATCTATAACGAAAGAAACCCTCTGGCTTTTATCTTTACATTCTTTTCTTCGAGCATGAAGTTAGGAGCCATCAACCGATACACGTTTCAGAGCTTGAAAGATAATATTGCTCCCAATATGCAACTTAGAGATTTTAAGATTCAGCTCTCAAATCTTCTGTACAAACATAGACTAGAACAATATGACGGCGACGGTAACAAAATTGACTACATTGAATGGACTTCTGGTAAAAAAGTAATAAAGATAATTAATGCGAAGTTTAACGGTATAGAAGTATCAATCCCTGATGGTGAAACGATATTTGTTCAAAGAGATACAAACTATGAGCGTGTAACTGTGAACAAAAGGATATCTAGTAGAGGGATAAAACACAGAATAACACCACAATCACAACCACCCAATGTACCTAAAAACCTTAAGTGAATTCTACTTTATATGTCTAAACCATTGATAAATTGACGTTTTATAGTTTCTATTGATGGGCGATTAGATACACGGGAAACTTGGAATTTAATGTTTGTTAGCTCTTGCTTTATTTCTTGGATACTTTTTTGGTTGATACGCAAAAGACTGAGACTACATTTTTTAGTGGTGTGTACTCTACACAGGTAGAAACTTTAAAGATTGAGTAAGGTCGTCCGTAAAAGACATTCGTGTGTGTGGCCGAGCATGCCAGAATTTCAAATTCTCAACTAGCCAATATATTTGGGATATCAACATCTACTTTGAGACACCGTATGGTTGCCACGAAGTTTAATGGCAAAGTAAGCGAACAACTTTATATATTATTTGCTTACCTAATTGCAGTAACGAAACGTTTTACCACTTCAATATTTGATAGAGAATATAGATAGCATTTCGAAATTGATTTTCTCTTCAATCAATTTGCCCAATACGTAGTCGTGTTTTTTATCAGATATATCCTCGAATACAAATAATCACAATTCCACCTGCTATGTGCATAAAAGCACTTTCCATTGTGTGGTTTGTATTTGCAATTTTGTTATTGAGTGGGCTGTCAATGAGGATCAAATCACCAAACGACTTAGAGGGGCTTGGTTTACATGCTCGTAAACAAATAGAAGCGGTATTGAATTCAAGCAAAAAATCCGTGAATGGGAATTTGTTACCGAACAATAAATCACAATCTAAAACCTTAACTGCAAGCGAACCTAAGTTCTGCGAGTGGCCTAGTAAAAATCCTGCTGTCTGGCTTCATATCGCGCTTGAAAAAGAATTTAAGAGTTATTGGGAAGGGGGGGATGTCGTCTGCGAAATGATGCTTCCCAATTCCCCCAAAAATTGGCGTTACGATTTTTGTCTTATTTCAAGCCGCATACTGATTGAGTTCGACGGATATGGATTCCACCGGACTAAAAAAGCATTTCTTAATGACAGAGACAAGGAGCGATTTGCGCAAACCAATGGTTGGGTGGTGTTTCGTTTTACTAACACAATGGTGCGGGAGAATATTGAATCGCTTGTCTGCGACATACGAACTTTACATGAGCTCCGTGGTCGCCACGAATTTTCTCACATAGAGAGAGTGGGGAACACGTTCTGCCGTTTTGTCGATGTTGAATAGGGTAGGTCATCGAACTTGAATTCCTTCAATAGACCACGTGTTTTAGCGTGTTGCAATTGATAGTGAGAAAGTTAAACGAGATTAGAATGGCTGCTAGTCATTTCAAATACGCAAATTCTGTTTATTCAGTAACGAAGAGGTAACCACCATAATGCAGAGCCTAAAAGCTACCGAGGATATAGGTGTTGATTATAGTATGAAGCATGCGCATAGACGTGTCCTTGAGCTCATATATTCAGCGGGAGAGCGGCACTACCGTTTCGGAGAGATTGTTGTTTTTAACGATGCTATTGGCGTTGCTCAAGATGTAGTTCAGGTAGAACGAAGTATTGGAGTGGAAATTGGCTGGCGAGCAATGAAACCACAACGCGTTGGTATTATTCAGGGAAGTAGGGTCGAGAATGCTCCTGAAGGGCTTAAGGATAAAATGTTGGCAATAGATACTTCGCTCGTTGTAAGTAATAAAAAATACACTTTCTTAGCCGTAGATGGTGACAGGGTTTTTATGGTCAAAGGATCTAGTATCCAGAGAAAGCATTGGATTCTGGGCCGTGTAATTATGTCTATAGACAAGGCATCTTCATTATAAGCCGAGGGGAGGCACTGTGAGCGAAAAAAATTCAAACCTCGCTATTAATCCTTTCCTGTGCGGTATTAGCGATACAGTCGTCGTTATTACGAAGGTCACATTTATTGCCATGTTGCTTTGGCTGGTTGCATCTTCTAGCAGTTATTTGATGTGGATTTTTAGTAGACATACGTACTTGGTATTTCTTCTCATCCTTATTCTCGGATGTATATCAGGGCTGGTTAGTTATTATCGTGCATTAAGCTTGCGTATAGCAGTAAAACAACAAGTTGCTTGTATAACCAAAGGGGTTCTCATATCCAAACAGTCGTTTTTTAGGATCACAGATATTTACCATGTAGATATAAAGCAATCCCTAATCAACCGGCTAACTGACACATTCTCTTTAGCGATTCATACGCATGGAGATTCAAGTGAAGACCTTGTTCTAAATTTTGTGAAAAATGATTTTAAAAATACCGATGTGTATTCCTGCATTATGGCGATGAGAATAGACAATGAGAATTCCTAAACGGGCTGTCCCGCTTTTAATATTTGAAGTGATAACTGAAGGGCGTGACAAGATCCTTAGTCTGACGTTGGCCGCGGCGCTCTTCTTCGTATTTTTTATGGGGGTAAAAATAGATGTAAACACGATGAGGATTGGCGGCCTACTCATACTGTTAGTATTAATGTCTATTACGTACTTTGTTCACCTTATTGACTATGATGAGCAAACGATACGCCTGAGAACGGGCACCCTTTCTGTTAAACGGTCTTTTGTTAATATCAGCAATATAAACAGCAAGGTTGTTAAACAAAATATATTACAGCGCATTCTTCGAGTAATGAGTGTAGATGTGTATACACTGGGAGCAAAGTCTCCAAGCATGGAAATAAAGCACATTACAGAGAGACAATTCAAAATGCTCTTTGGAGACTACGCTTTAAAGAAGAGGGACGCTAAGCCAAACTCAATTTGGCGTGAGATGATGTGCATTTTTGCGTTGCCTTTGGAAATGAAAAAAGCGTTAACATATGCATCTTTATTTGCCTTAGTGATGGTTGTTTTCGGAGAAGCATCATCACTCGATGAAGTCGCATTTGAAAAAATGAATGACTCTGCACCCGAAGAAGGTTTGTTGTTTTCGCAGAATTTCGGAGAAATGCTCTCAGGTTTACATATTAGCCTGTTAGATAACTTATCCGCGATATTTTCTGTACCCGGCATATCACTAATGTGTTTGCTCGCACTTAACTTATTTTTCGTTTTAAATGCCAGTAAGGTCGCTTATACATTATTTGAATTTTCAAAATGCACATTTGTAAAAAGCGAAAACTGCCTCAAACTATCATCAGGACTATTGAATAGAAATGAATTCGTGGTCAGCAAGGACAGTATTTTTAAAATTGAAATCTTTCCCAATCCATTCATGAGAGGGTGGAGTTCCGCTCGCATTGTTTCATTTGAAGGTGGTGAAAAAGGTTTTATTCCTTGCCTCAATAAAGAGCAGCTTGACGACATTTTGTTATGGCTTGGCCAAGATAAGTTTAACGTATCTGAAGCCATACGCCCCAAAATTTTCCCCACACTTTTTTATGGAGCGTTTAAGACGTTAAAGGCTGCTTTTTTGTTTTCTTTAGTTTTTTTAATAGTAGGGGAAGACCAGCATGACATATTTAGAAATACATTCGCTATGGCCTATATAGCTTCGTTTATCTTTACATTGTCTATTTTAAAAATTCGCAGAGGTGGGTTCGTCGTAGGAGAGAAGTCGATAATTATAAGAGATACAGATTACTTTTCCGGTTGGTCAGTAATAAATAAAGATAAGGTAGGTAGTTTAAAGTTATTACAAAACAATATCTTGCGATACAGTAATTTGAAATTAACATCGAGTGGAAAGTCTTTCAACGTTTACGGTACTCATACAAGAAGTGCACAAACGGATTTCATTTCTAAAAACTTATCTTATTTTGGCAAATAAATAGCATGGCTCCAAAACTATGGAGCCATGCTGTACACATACTAATGAGCTAGCCGCTAAGCGCGTTCTTTGCTCACCTAAAATTGTAACAAAATATGCATTTATAGCAATATATATGCATAACATGTCTTCTAATTAACATTTGCGACATTTGATTCAATTATCACTCTCTTAATTAGGTTTTTATCTTTTAACCCTTTCATATAGCCATGCCTACTGCGTAAACCATTGCTACTCATTATGTATCATACATATGTTTATGTTTTACCAAGAGTTTAAAATGTCGGTATCTTTTGATAAAGGTGACTGGGCCTATGCGGTCATAAACGGCTGTTGCACCAGTATTTTTAAAATTGAAACTATTGCGCTTGTTGGGGATTCATGGGTTGCGTACATCTTAGATGATCATGGGCGTGAAATAGGATACGACTTGGATAACTGTGTTTTAGTAAAACCAAGGGACGCATCTCACAACTAGCTTTGGACCATTTCGTAGCGACAATACAATGCTAATACATACTTAGGCTCATCAACGATTCAGGAGCCTTTTATGCGCGATTATTTTTCAGAACAAAAAGTTTCAAAATTTAAAAATCAAATTAGAAACGAACTTTTCAAACAGGGGGTTGCGCTTGAGAAAAAGTTTTGTCATGCGCGTACACTATTTTCAAAATCTCCATCTGAATCTTCCAAAATTTCTCTGCTGCTTGCCGCTGGCGAGTTGTCTGGTTATTTGAAAGCGCGTAAATCTTTATCGCCACAGATTGCTACAGATACGGCTTTGCAAAGACAACAGGCCATGTTTAATAAGGCGGTTAAGGAATTGTGCGAGGTGAAGGTTTAAGCATGCATAACTCCACCAAAGATATGATCATCAAATCTATCAACCGTTCCAACCGAGAAGTGGGGGGCGATGACCTATTTAGCCAGCTTGCTGCTGAAATTAATGGCAATGCGAAACGACAAGCATCGACGGCTGGACCTAGACAGGCAAAGGTAAACGCGCAAATTCAATTTGCTGCTCAATTCACTATACGCCACTAGGTGGTGACTCAATGGGGTTTATATTTAAAAGGTAGGGTGTTTTGTCTTCAGCGTTTTCAAAAATAACAGTCTCATTGTCCTCGTGCTCTAGTTTGAAGAGTATATCAGAGCTTATATTTGATATGTCTGTGTGGTCGGATATTGATGTAATAAGGTCGGCAAGAGGATTTTCTACACTATCCATAAACGGCGGGGAACTTTTCATGCATGTTTTTTTTCACTCAGAGCAAGAGGCGCTTAATTCGGTCAGCATTGTTGATGTGAATTCAGGGAAACAGGTGTCCGTTATGGACGAAATCAGTTGTGATGGTTTCGATGTTCTGGCCACTACGTTGAATTGTTTTCTTAGTAATAACAAAATGGATGTGGCTTAGAATGATTTATACGATTAAAAACGAGCCTTTATTACTATCTATCGCTAAGTATATTATTGCTGCCTTTATAGATTCATATCCAAAAGAGTCTTCTTTCAGTAATTTCTACTGTGGATGCAACTCAGTTTTTGTCTCTCCCGGAATTGATTTCGACAGTTTACCTTTTGATGTTGAAAACCACTCCGATGTGTTTTTTACCTATGGGAAGGGTAAATATTTAAAAGCGTACCGCTTATATATGAATGATGGCATTAACTACTTACCCAAAGAAGACTGTCGAGTAAGAGAAATGGTTAATGGTTTAATCGATGGTACTTTTGCTGTTCGTGCATTTGGAGATGAAGCAGAACTGTATCATTCATATACGGGAATGACGGTTTACATTGTAAAGGTAGTTCCTTTACCTCGTTTCGATAATATAAAAATGCTTGTTAGAGAGTCTAACCAATGAGCCTCAAATTTGCGTTCCCTATGTCCAGTGCTGACGGTTACTCACAATTTGAAATTGGTAACGGTATTCCTTTGATTTTAGTGATCGAATTGTCTGTGCAGGACATTGATTCACTATTTAATTTTAACTGTTTGAGTCCAGCAGGAAGATATGAATCATTCTTAATAGAGGCATTTATCGGATTGGATATGGATATATGTGAGTATGAAGCGCAGCTCAAGGACAGCGCAATACAATATCATTCCTATACGTCAATTGATCTGCTAGATGACAACTTAGAGGTGGCAACCATGTGCGTATCATCATCATTACCTGCTGGTATTACGCCTTCAAAGGTTTCGTGCAATCAGGTTAGTGTGCATATAAACGATAAGAAGTTTTGGCTTACTTCAATGCTTCGTGTTGGAGGGGAAACTATTAACTTCAGCTCTTGCTCTATGTCGCTATCTGACTTGTCGAAGTTGTTTAAAAAATACTTTGGACGTGAGGTATAGGAAATAAAAAGAGACGAAAGCAAAGGTTTTTAAAACGCTAAAAGTGGATGTATGTGTACAACATGGATAACTTCGTCTTACTTCGTCTCTTAGACTTCATAATCCTACCATCTATAGCAAGGAAGGCAAGAAAAGCAGCGTTAGTGCCTATTTCTGCATTTTAAACGCCGAATTAAAGGGGTCTAAGCCATTATTCTTAGTTTTTTTCATTAAAATATGAAGTGTCAAAGTGAGATGTTTATGGAGAGCACAATGTTCAACACAGTAATTAGAAAGATGGTAAGTGAAGGAGAAAGCTACGATGACATTATTTTCTATTTAATTGAAAATTTAGCATTGCTTATTGAAAACAAAGAACAGCCGCTCCTTTCATTACAGAAAAGTAAAATTTTATTAGATAAATTGGTGTCTCAGCTAAGAATGGTTAATGAGCAAAAGACACTTAATGTATCTATAGAAGAGCCTCATGATGAATTTGATTCAGATGATATGCATGCTGACAATGGGGATTGCTTTGAAGAAATTGAAACTCTTGATATGAGTCAGTTTATAAGAGAAGTGGATAAAGATACGCAAGAAAAAGCAGAGCAAGCCGTGGCCATGATAGAGCAAGAAGAAGAGGCGCATTTAGAAGCAACCAAGATAGTAGAAAATCATCATAATAGAATCGTTTACATCAATGCCTGCGCGAACAACGAACCTTTGCTTTACGACGGCATTGACATGTCATTGGTCTCTGATGATGCATGTCCTGTCGGATATCAAGAAAATATCTGCCAGCATTAATCTTTTGTCAACGATAGACCTCTCCTAATCAGCGCTACATTTTTGTAGCGCTAAATGTTTTTGCCTATTCTGTTTTTTTGTCCTGCATATACTTGTTTTTGTCTGTTGCTTTCCTGCCCAATCTGTAGCGTGATTTACCTTCAATATTACTATGTCTGCATCAAATCAAGGAGGCAAAGATGCAGACACATTTCGAAAAAACTCTCTATAAATCGCATTCATCAGGTGCGGTGGGCTCTTGGTCAGTGGCCGTAACTGGCGAAGATAAGCTGGCTACAATGGTTGTATCGTCTCGTAAAAAACTCGATGGCGCTGAGGTTAAAACGCCTACACAATATACTAAGGGTAAAAACATTGGCAAAGCTAATGAAACAAGCCCCCTCCAGCAAGCGATTTTAGAAGCTGAGAGTAAAGTTAAACTGAAGCTCGATAAAGGCTATGTTGAAGAAATCCCAAAAGCGGGGAGTGTGGCCACCAACACACTAGGCTTTATCCAGCCCATGACAGCTCACCCAGCTGAAAAAGTGAAGAAAGTGACATTCCCGTTAGCAGTGCAACCGAAACTCGATGGTCATCGCTGTTTGGCTGGTGTAAAAGACGGCATCGTTGTCATGTACTCACGTCAAGGCAAGGTTATCAATCTTCCTCATATTCTAACAGAACTGCAGGCGCTTTATGATAAAGGTCAATGGTCTGGCCGCGTCATTGACGGCGAACTCTATCTACATGGTGACTCGCTACAATCCATAAGTTCGTTGATCAAGAAGCTCAAGCCGGAATCTGAAAACCTGCATTACCACGTCTATGATATTGACTTGGATAAATGCTATAGAGATCGCTTTCAAGCACTGAAAGCACTGGAAAGCGTAGCAGTAAATTGCGACATCAAATCTCATTGGAGCGTACTTGAAACAACTGTGGCGGATACACAAGAGCAGGTAGATGCGCTTCATGCAAAACATCTTAGCGAAGGCTACGAAGGGTCTATGCTGCGCCAGTTCGATATGCCTTATGAATCCGGCAAGCGTAGTAAGAGCCTTCTGAAGAAAAAAGACTTCAAAGATGATGAGTTTACCATTGTCGGCGTCTCTAAAGGTAAACCCAACATCCGATTAGGCTTGGAAGTTGGTATCTATGAGTGCCAGACAAAAGAAGGCAAGACATTTACGGTAACTGCGCCGGGGAATGCTCAAGAACGTCACGACCATGCGCAGAATGGCCATGAGAATATTGGTCGCTCACTGACAGTGAAATACTTCAACTATACGCCCGATGGTGTTCCGTTCCTACCCGTCGCGCTTCGTATTCGAGAAGATATTTAATTCCTGCAGCTGACAAGGATGTCGTTGCAATCCTGATTTTTTAGAACGATAGCTGGTGTTCGTTTGAACTCTTATGCCACATAGCGTAAAAAGGCCATTAATCAGCGTTAACTTATCCATTCACATATCATGATAAAGGAATATTCATGGAAAACCCGTTTGCACTCACTACGCTTGCGCTACTTGTTATTATATTCTCGTACATAGTCCACCGAATTCTGACAAAACGAAAACTCTTTAACAAAGTCGTTAGTAACGCCAAATCGCGAGCAGTTAAAACAATCAGAGAAGCCAAGGCCAAAGCTTATGAAATAGACCAAGATATAGAGCGTCGTATAGAAGATATAAATGCACGTGAATCTGCGTCTGAAGCGCGTATAGAACGCCTCAAAGAAGCAGATAAAGAGATAAGGGCTCGCCTCAAAGAATCCAGAGCGCTCATTGATGATATAACCGACAGAAGCTGCCAGCATGCGGCCGATATCGAGTTGCTGACAGAGGAAGACTTACAGTCTAGCAAGTCTTATGTCGATGATAGAAAGGCTGTTAAAGCAAAACTTAAGAAATTGGCTATTGATGCTATCGATAATGTTCGTGGACATAATGCAGATGTCAATATAGGAAAATTTGTCGCGATTTCAGCAAAAGCTGACATGGCCGGAGCATTGCTTTTGAGCGTTGTTGAAATGCTCTGTTCTAAGGTCACGGCTAACAGCGGCCATCTTGCCGCAGAGAAACTGGCTGAGACCATTATTGCAACAGAAGCTTTGGTCAAAGCTATTGATAGTCGTGCTGAAATCAACAGCGAGATGAAAACGCTATTAATGAAGCGACTCGAAATCGAAATCAATTATAAAAAAGCTAAACAAATTGCTAAAGAAGAGCAACGTGAACTTCGTGAGCAGCAAAGGGAAGAGAAAAAAGCGCGTGAAGAAGCTATCAGGGCGCAAAAGCAAGCTGAAAAAGAAGAGCAGATTAAAGCTGAAGCTATTGCAAAACTAGAAGCTGAGATGGCACAAAAATCGGAAGAAGAACGCCTTGCATATCAAGAGCAGTTAAGTGCTCTTAAAGCAGAACTGGCTTTGGCGCATGAAAAAATGGAAAGAGCGAAAAGCCGTGCGCAGGAAACCAAGCAAGGTCACGTTTATGTCATTTCCAATATTGGCAGTTTCGGTAAAGATGTACTTAAAATAGGTATGACAAGGCGCTTAGAGCCAATGGATAGAGTGAGAGAACTTGGTGACGCTAGTGTGCCGTTTACGTTTGACGTTCATGCGCTCATTGAGTCGGATGATGCGCCAAACCTTGAATCCACCTTACACCGGGTATTCGAAGATAAACGACTTAACCGTGTCAACCGAAGAAAAGAGTTCTTTAAAGTGTCCATTGAAGACATTGAAAAAGAGCTAGATAAAATGAATATTGATGCGTTAATTTCAAAAGTTCCAAGTGCTGATGAGTATTATCAGTCGTTAAAAATTACGCAGGATTATAAGCAATTTACTAATGATGCAGAGCATCTTTCTAACGCGGATTCAGCTGTTGAGAATGCTTAGAAATTGATTGGTCGCTCACGGACATTGTAATACTTAAACTGCAAACTCGGTGAGGCGTTTCTTACCTTTAGCGCCTCATATTTGAATGCGTCCGCTGACAAGGATGTTGGATTCAGTCTGCCAAATCACTAGCCATAACGAGACTCTGTGTTTTACTGGCCTCACGTTTTAGAAAATATCATCTAGAGGTTTCAGTATGAGTCACTCCACCTGTGAAAACATTTATAACTGCTGTGACTGTGGGGGCAATCACTGCGGTTGTCGTTATTGCTGGTCTTGCAATGCCTGTGATTCCTGCCTCAATCACGACAACGACTGGGAAACGCCAGAGTGTGAGAACGTCATCGACCCACAATAATATAGTTTGAGGAAAATACGTGAGAACCAGAAATACCATCAATTTTATTATTGATAAATACAAAGCAGCCGGGGCAACGACCATTATCCCATATAGCAGCGTCAGGTTTATTTCAGACTTTTTAAGTGAACTGCCAGAGCGATGGGAGACGTATGATCGTGAACGACTCATTAAGGCTGTCCGGGAAATATGCGAGTTAGGGGTAACGAAAGGGAAGCTTAAGCGACAGCGAGACAAAGATATTAAAGGGTATGTCTACTACATACTCGAATAACAAATATTCTATCACTCACCAATCTCTGCCGAAAACGTAGTCGCCTAAACCAAGAGTGAGATAATTACTGCATCTTTTTTAGAGCGGTACATTCTCTTAGGCGGTATATATGGAGCGTATTGAAATCACACAGCTAGACAGCGCTGACTTTACTAATCCCATGGTGTTTGATGCCAACGCTATGTTGGAGGAAGAGCGCAAAGACTCCTACGACAAATTTCGTGCTGCCGTTGATAATATTAAAACCCTAAGAAGAGAATTCATTACTGTCTGTGCGGTGAGCTTTGGTAAAGACTCTACCGTTGTGCTGCTTGCAGCCTTAAATGCCCATATGGAGCTAATGGAAGAGGGAGTGTTGGATAGCAGCTCACCTTTTGTGATCTCGCATATCAATACCGGCGTTGAAAATCACCTTATGGAAATGCTTTGCGAAGAAGCAATGTCGTCCCTACGCAAATTCTGCAAACAACAGGGGATTCACTTGGAGTTGAAGGTTGGCAGACCATCACTATCAAAAAATTGGTCTTCGTTGTTTTTATCTGGAATAAAAATCATTTCAAGCGCAAGAGCCAATAATGACTGCGCTGAAATTATGAAAATTGACAACGCTCGACGCTTGGAGCGCTCTATAGAGTCTCAGTATCAAGGCAAGGTTGTCACCTTGCTGGGTTCGAGAATGTCGGAATCTGTTCGCAGAGAAGTAAATATGCGTCGTAGAGGGACAGACAAGGTAACTGCGCTTGACCTTATTAGCGGGACGTCGGAGGCAGAGCGTGTTTTTGCCCCTATTATGTCTATGACGGATAACGATGTGTGGAACCTTATTCGCATGGCCGGTGATACACCCATCGTTCAAAGTGGTTTTTCTATCATTTCGTTCCAGGCTAACCATCGCTTGATTGATATTATTTACCGCGACTCTAAAGACGGTGCTTGCCAGTACAGCGCTAAAAAAGTGAAAGGGACGAAAGAACGCGCCGGAGGCTGCGGTGGTAGCGCTCGTACAGGCTGCTATACCTGCGCAAAAGGCATTACTGATAAGTCAGGTGAAGAACAGGTTAAAAAGCCTCGCCATGCGGTCATCAGCGGCAATATGCTAAAAGTGCGTAACTACATTATGTATGTCGCACAGGACATAAAATATCGTACCTATCAGGGCAAGGCGATTGATCACACTACGGGCGCTGTAGCATTACAGCCTAATACGCTTCGTGCCGATGTTATCGATAAGCTCATTTGGCTCATGTCACAGGTGACAGTCGACGATCAGATTCGCGCTCAACGTTTTTCTAATCTTGTCGCTCAAGGACGTGAAATGGAAGACGCCGGGTATCGGGATATTATTACTGATACCACCTTAAGCGATGACGATAGACAAACATTGGCGGACGTTTATAAAAAACATGCGCAACGTCACTTAATTAGACCGATGAGCTTAGATATCGCTATTTACCTTTCTGCCATACACGCTCGCGATGGCGTCCGTTTGCCACCTCACCGTGCGGTGTGGATTTGGAAGCAAGTCTGTGAAGGTGCGCGTATTCCGTATCCAGACGTTGATCCAAGAGAAGGTATCATCTCTGATATTCCCGATGCGGTCATGGCCGTCCCACAAAACAATGTGCCTTATCCCAGTTTGCATGAGTTTGATTTTCTGTCCAGCTCGGACGCAGAAAGTTGCGAAATCGATTTGATTCAATCACAAGTACGCATGCCTGTAAAAGACGCGAAATACTTTCTAGGCGATAGCGATAAAGCACATATCAAAGGCTTGTCTAATACCGACATGATTACTGTACAAGGTGTAGGTCAATCTACATGGACACACAAACTGCGTATAAATCCGCTAGATAATGCACCAGCCTTAAAATTTTCAAAGCGCCCGGTTAAAAAAGTTTCTCGAAAGCATGGTGGCTTTAGGGTGACAGAGCGAGGCAGAACGTCTCTTGACTCTCCTTCATTCTCGTTACGTGGTACTACCCCGAACTTAGCGGAAAACCTATTGGTAGATATTCCACTTTACTATCATGAGGCCAACCGACAAGAGCAACTTGGTATCGATGCTGATGTGGATGCTCTTACTGGGTACGATATAGACAAAGAGGGCATTGAAAATTGGCTTCAATTCGGCGGTCTTGAATCGGCGATGGACGCACACGATAAAGCGGTGGCTGTTCGTGAGCGACACAATGAAAGTATCTACTTCTACGGTGGCGTGGGTGCATTTCAGCACTATGCTCGTTATGGTGTCCTTGCATTGAACAAAAGTGCTATCAGTAATACCAAGCGTATTTTGCAACGTACCAGCTACTTTAATCGTTTAGGTTTATTTGCTTTAGACGATGACGCTATTTGTGCTTTATCTAAGCGCACTGCAAAAGAAGACAGCCTTATAATAAGCGACTTTTGCAACACTCAACGCAATCAAGATTTGCCCTTAAAAGCAATTCTAGCAATGTCTGAATACAGAGGTTACAAAGCAAGCGTATTACGTGGTATTCGCAAGGCGCGAAATCAAAAACGAGCACAATTAAAGAAACAGCATCAGGCTGTGCTAGACGGCCTAAAAGATAGAGATTGTAGCTTTGCTGTCGCTCACCTACACGAAATGAAAGCGCGTATTCTTTCGCAATACCAACTCGCTTTTGAGGGGTTAACGTATGCAAAAACGCTTGTAGATAATGGCATTCATGGTTTTGACGGCAGTGATTACCGCCAAATAATAAAAATCCAACAGGGCGTTATCAATTACATACGCGCCTTTTTCACGGATGAAGCGATGATGTTGCGCCTATTTGATAAAGGGTTGCATGACATGTTGTTTAACGATGCATTCAATCGGATCCGGTTATTGAAAGCCGGAGGTCAAGTTGTACAAGAACTCAATGAGCTGGAAACCAAGGCTTTGAAGAACTTGGAAAGACGTTTAGTTGATACCTCCCAGTTTGTGAAAAAAGAAGATGTTCTTATTCGTCAAAAACGTATACAGACCCTCTCAGACATGCGGAGCAAAGGTACGCCGATGATTGCAAAAAAGGCGATTAATTTGAAAGCTGCCGTAACTGCATCTCAGTTAGTCTGGTAAATATTGTATTAAGAGTACCCGAAACGTAGCGAGACTATGCGCTTATGTGATGATTAGCTCATTATCAATTGTTACACAAGCTGAGGTTGTGATTATGCAACTGTCTATGTTCGCTCACGAGCCAAAAAGCCAAAGAAAAGCAGGTTGTTCATTCTCGTTATACAACTGGTCACAAAAGTTGAGAGAAGCGTCTGGAGCAACGATGCAAGGCGATTTTGTATCAGATGTGATGCCTGCATGTCATGTCGTGACTTATAAGTCTGGCTCTAGTGCGAAAACTGACCTTATGGGTTACATGGCTGCAGGAGCAAATATTGGTATTTGCGCGACTGATGCATCAAAACCCGTTCTATCGTTGTTGGCCTCATACGTTTCAAATGGTGGTCGCGCTTTTATGGATAGCGGGGCGTTTCGCAATTTTAAGGCAAAATTGAAAAAACCTGATACACCGCCAGTGGATTTTGATGTTGTGTTTTCACGCTATGAGTATGTATTGGCTCAATGTACTTCTTCTAATGGTCTGATTGTCGTAGCGCCTGATATTGTGGGAAAGCAAGCGGCCAGCTACGCTTTATTAGAAGCCTACAAAGACCGTATAACTGCACTGCATGCACGAGGCGCCTCTATCATGGTGCCTTTGCAGAAAGGTGAAGAATCGCTTGAGACGCATTACTATCGCTGCAAAGCACTATTAGGTTTTGACTTTATCTGTGGCCTACCTTCTAACGCTAAAGCGGTAAGTCGAGAGGAGGTGTTGTCATTTTTGGATATCAGACCATCAACTGTCCATTTTCTGGGAACCGCAGAATCATCGCTTGTGCACGAAGCGCAATTTCGTAGTCCACGGACTCACTTTTCTTGCGATGCCACGCTGATACGCAAACACATTGGGAAGAATCGCTTATTAACAGAGATGCAGCGTCAAATCACTGAAGATATTGTTGGCCGCGCTATCAATGGCGAGCGTCATAGCCGTGCCGATGACATCGCCCATTGGGATGAAACTGAAGTTTTGGGCGATCTGCTGGCCTTTATTGACATACTGTCTCATCCTGAACAAAAGCGTTTCGCAGAGCGACTTGATACAACCATAGCGAACCTATACTCATTCGATGACAATGATGCGCTATGGGCTCACCTCAATGAAGTTAATTACGGTTATGCGGAGTGCAAAGTAACAGGGTTTGTACGCGACCTATGTGCAAAATCTGTGAGCCCCAAAGTAAGAAAGTCTGTAGTCAGTGAGTTGTCAGCACTGAACATTATCTAATGATTGCCTGACCAAATTATAGCGAGAACTAGTACGTCGTACATAATGCTTCCATAACCAAACAGGAGCAGCGACATGGATAACCTTTCTTTAGATGAAACCAAAGCACTGGCATCGTGCTATTCGACTATGCGTGGTACGTCAAACCTATCCGTCTTTGCGCTTTCTGGCGATGAAGGTGATAGAACTACATATACATCAAAACTGACGTTTTCCGAACTTGCGGAAAACTTTAACATTGTCCCTCAAGATGAACTTCCGGCAGGTGTCATGCTTCAGCGTGAACTTGCTAAATCACGCAGTCGCGCCATTGCCAATTATATTCTGTCCAGCGAAGACTTTATTTTCCCTGAGGTCATCGCTATCGTTGAAATGCTATCTGTCAGTGAATTTAAACAGATGGGTAACGTGGTTAAAATAAACCTCGATAAAACTGCATTCCGCTACTTAGTGGACGGACAAGGCCGGTTGCTCGCCATCAAAACGCTACTTGAAAAACACCCTGAATTAGCTAGTAAAACTATTGATGTTAAGTTTGTTGAAAGCCGCGGCATTGAATCCGATGCGCAAATTTTCAGTGATATTAATGGGTCACAGCTTGCGCCTAACTCAAGTCAGCACATCGCAATGGATAGCAGAAAAGTGTTATCTCGATTTACCAAAGAGGCTGTGCGCCTAACGCCGTCGCTTTGCAATATCGTTGACTTCACCAAGTCGTCTGTTACCACCAGCAGTAAAACGGATAATGTGTGGACCTTAAATCAAATTAGTAAATTCCTGCTTATTCTTACCGGGGCCAGCGCGAAAAAAGCAGAGACGTTGTTTAGTGATGAGGCGGAAAGAACGCACTGGATTGGCTTTTTAAAATTGTTTTTTGATAAGGCGATGTGCAACCCTTACATCCGAGAAACCCTTGTCAAAGGCCGTTCTGGTGCAAAAGGTAGCATCATTGGTACAGCGACATTTCTTAAATCGTTTGCGCTATTTGGTCGCATCGCGGTACTCAACAGCATGATGGAAGGGCAGGGGAAGATGGACTGGTCTTTCATGGACAAAATAGTCGGTGTGGACTTTAGCGTAGAGAACCCAGAGTGGGTAGGTCGTTGTTTAAATGGGCGAGGAAAATTCGAAGATAAAACCTTTAATCATGGCGCCGTTGCAAGTTATCTGTGTACCGTATCAGGTTTGCACGTCCCTGAAGAACTCGAAGCGGTGGAAGAGGAAGTCTTGATGATGCGAGCTAAGATTAAACGACAGCTACGTGAATCTGAAGGCGACAAGCAGGCATCACTTAAGCTTGCCTCTTAACTGAAATGCCTTTTGGTTATTGATGACTAAGGCGTCTGGCATAGACATTGATTTTGTGTATGTCAGCGCCGCAAAAAACAACTCCCTTTACACCTCAATGTCTGGCAGTCCAAATCATAGCGGTAATAGAGCAAAACGTTATATTTATCCTGTAAATGCAAGGGATAGGAAATACGATGCTCGACTCAATTAACATCTTCGAAGTCTCATTAACAGAAACGCTTGACTATGAGTATAGTCACGCCAGCAGCAAGCTTGTTACCACGGATAGAGCCGACGCAATGGAACGCGCTCAGTCGCTTTACAATGAGCTTGATATGGCGAGCTATGTGGACAGCTACACCATTGAGGTGCGCGGTGGTGTGCTGGGTGAGGGTGGCTTTGACACGTTATTGTACGTTCAGAGGGTGTACATATTTGACGATGAAAGTGCCAATCGCACTACGGGCGTAACCCGTGAAGGCGTGGAAGCAGGGGTTGATAGCATTATGGAAAGTATCGCTAGGGATGCATCAAAAAGACGTCAGGTGGTCAATGGCTTTGGCGGGATTGACGTAGCTACGGCAATGTAAAGACCACTCCCTTAAACCCCTACAGTATCGGGGCTGCTGCTATGTTTCAGGTACAACATACCCTTTTCGATGATGCTCACCATCACCCGGCCATGTCTCAGGGGTTCGAAAAAGCGTGTCTTGGCCATTCACTTTTGGTCAATGATGCGTTCGCCACGGACATTAAATCTGATACTCGTCTTTGTCGCCGAGGGGATAAAATCGATGTATACCGAAACCTTAACATCAAAGATATGATGAGCTGTAAACAACGCCATGGCCAGTGGAAAGGGAAAGTCACCGGCTATGCCAAAGCGTTTGTGCTGGTTGATTTCGAATTTGTTGTCTCTGAAGCGTCACGACAGCGTGTCCTCCGCGAACAGCGTAAAAACGTTCATGGCTTTTGTCGTGGCGTATTGGAAGACGCCTTCAACGCCGACGTTGATATTAATGCGTTGCCTAGCAATCATAGAGTTGTTACCTACAACCCTTATCGCGCCGGTTATTTCTTCGATAGGTCAACTTATGAACCTATTCACCGTCCGCACGAAACCTACGCTTTGGTGTATGGTGGAAATGTGTACCTCATGGACTGATGTTTTCCCTGATAGCGCCTGCCCTTTTCGTAGTCCTGATGATGGATGTTGCAATAATACATTCATCAGCTACGAGGAGTGACACATGCTTGGACAACAAAATACATTAGACTTTAATCAACACAGCGCAACTTCATTACCCGCATTAGTACCATCAACTCAAAAAATGGTGGATGCTCTCAAAAGAAATAACCAAGACTTTGAATGGTTTCCAACTACCAAAGCGCAAATAAAGACCATCACAGATGACATTAAAGCGCTACAGGAGCGTTATTTCATTGGTTCTCGTAGCTATCACGGAGAGTTTTCTTTTTTGGATATTGGTGCTGGTGATGGGCGCGTATTAAAGGCGGTTAGAGAGGCGTGTAAAACTGAACACCGCGACGTATCTCTTTTCGCCATAGAAAAAGCAGACATCCATACCCGCACTTATAGAGGTCACAATATTTCTCTGGTTGGCACGGACTTCGAACAATGCAACTTCATTAGCAAAAATACAGATATTGCTTTTACAAATCCGCCTTACAGTGCGTTCGCTGACTGGATTTCCACACTCATCCGGCAGCTTAATTTCAGTGTGCTATATGCCATCATTCCTACTCGCTGGAAGGAGGATAAGGCCATCAAGGAGGCCATGAAGGCCCGTGGCCTAAAATACGCCAGCGTTCTTGACGCCTCTGACTTTTATAATGCCGAACGCCAAGCACGTGCCCATGTAGAGCTAATCCGATTCTCATTTACGGATTTGGATGATACATCGCGTTTTGAGCGCAATGGTCGGGACTACAAACCACATATATCAAAGGATGTTACCGATCCGTTTCAGCAATTTCTTGATGAAGAGCTCGGTCTACGCAAGACGCATTCAGCCACCACCAATGAATTTAACGTCTATGCTGAACAGCAGCGTATTCAAGCAGAGATGGCCAAAGAAGGGACACCTTCATATGAGTTGGTGCAGTCGCGTGGTGTACTGCATGCACTACTGGAAAATTATGAGAATGACTTGCAGCGCACATTGGCCCAGTACAAGAAAATCAGTGAGCTTGATGGCAAGCTCTTGGCTGAGCTAGGTGTGGAATACGAAGCGCTTCGCAATGGCGTGAAAGAAAAACTGTTTGGTTACAGAAATGTCTACTGGGGGTTACTGTTCAATAACTTGGACGCCATTTCTTCGCGCTTAATTACCAAGTACAGAGATGAGCTACTGAATAAACTTAAAGCCAATAATCTTGACTTTACTTATAACAACGCGGTCTACGTGATATCGTATGCTGTTGATTATGCTAATGAATTAATCGATAAGTCACTAGTCTCAGTGTATTGTGATTTAACGTCTGAGGACAGCATTAAACGTTATTACGTCTCTAACGAACGTGTATTTACCGATAACTGGCGCTACAACTGCTCGGAGACTAAAAAGGCGAAGCGTGAAAGCAAACGTATCCTCGATTATCGCTTTATCTACAGCAGTTACAGCAACTTCAGTTCTTATGATTGGGAGCGAGGATTAAACGAAGGTGCGTTCCGCTTCTTAGAAGATATGAAAGTGGTAGGTACTTTGATGGGGTACAGCAACATTCGGACTGATATTGGCCCTAAAGATGTTCAACCGGGTGGCAAGGTGATTGTTACAGGTAATAACCCAGACGGTAAGTGTGTAGAGCTATTGAAAATCAGGTTCTATAAAAACGGTAACAGGCATTTATCTTTCGATAAAGCGTTCATGTTGAGCATCAACGTTACAGTGAGTCGCTTGCTCGGTTGGTGTAGAAACAAAGAAGAATTTGCCCAAGAGACAGAAAGTAAAGACGTACCCAGCGATAGAGTTTGGTCGTTAAGCGACACAATGAAGGTATCTACAAAACAGATATTGGCGCTGACATCAAAAGCGGCGTAAAGAGGGGAAAGAAATGCATAAAAAAGAACTGGTGATTACTCAGGAAAGTGATGGATTTGGCCCACCAACCTTTGTCGTAAAGGATATTGGGGAAAGGTACGACAATAACAGTGTCTTGGCAGGACAGGTGAAAATAGCGTTTGTAGATGCGTTTGATTCTTTTGAAGAAGCTAAGGCGGCGTATCCTGAGGCGATTTTCACTCACGCAGCGCTATTGCCGCGTAACACATTTGATCACCTTCCAGACGAACAGGATTTATAAAAAACAACGCTGAATAGGGCGGGGGTACCTGCCCATTTTATAGCGCCATTCCTTCTCTGCGATACATTATTCATCAAGACAAACGTACTGATTTTACGGGGCTACGATGAATTACGACAGAGAATTTGCTGGACAACCAGCCTTACCTGAACAGCCTATGATTGCATATGGCAAATTACTTTGCCCTTACACGGGTGTGGTGTTTAGTGATGCAACGGTGGATGCATACAATCGCTATACAAAAGATTTTAACGCTACGCGATACCGTTCAACGCAAGAGTTTCTTTTAGATCAGCGTCACAAGTTTATAACGCTATGCGCTATGGATAATATTCAGGAGGCGTCATGATTAATGTCGCCATCGATTTCATTATGGCTACCACTTTGTACCGCTTTGCAGCATACGCAGTGATTGTCGGTATGTCCTCAATTTTCATAGTGGGCTGCATATCAATTGCAGAAGCCATTCATCAAGCTATATCAAAGTAATCAATTCAATTTCACTATCCAAGTCAAACAATTAAGAGGTGGTATATGGCAGACATTACTAATCAATTAAAAGCCCATAAGGATTCTTATCAGTGCATCGGCGTAAACTTGGACCACCTTAAAGAGGATGACAAGCATGCGCTTGACTGTATGACCTCAGATTCGATGGTAATGGAGCGCGATACAGGTTGGTTTGTGAAGCTTTACGAAAAAGATGATGAATCTAAAAGTGTCGAAGAGCTTTACAAGCAAATGTATCCGGGCGCGACAGATAATCTTCTCTCTATTATGTGTGCTTCTTACCGTGCTGGTTTTAGGCTAATAGAGTTTGATGCTGATGCTTTGCATATAGATGTTTTTCCTGTCTTTGACTGACATATATTTTTCATAGATGCACCGATTTTTAACCGTCTATGAAATATGTAGTTATTAATCTTATGTACTATTTTGGATATGCATTAGGTTGAGATGGCGCACTGAGCGCTCATCTCAATTGTTTTTGTAGTCATTGAAAGAGGTTGTTACATGTTGAAAAAAGTGATTACTGGGGCGCTTGTCGCTTTCGGCTTAAATACTTCTGTATTTGCCGACGTTGCTGTCATCGTGCATCCAGATAATAACGGTGAACTTACGCAAACAGAAATAGAGCGTATTTTCTTAGGTAAATCTTCTCAGTTCCCAGATGGTAGTGAAGCGATACCTATCAATACAACAGGCAGTGTTAATGATGAGTTTAATCAGAAGGTGCTAGGTCGTAACTCTTCTCAGATCGAAAGTTATTGGGCAAAACTCGTTTTCACCGGGAAAGGTACGCCACCTAAAGAAGTTGATGAAGCATCTGTTATTAATCTCATTAAAAATAACAAAAATGCAATTGCCTATATTGATAGCGGCAAAGTTACAGATGACGTCAAAGTTGTACTTAAAAAATAGGACACCCGCACATGAAACTTAATAAACTCACACTTGCTCTTCTATCCGCTGTATCTTTTGCAGGTGCATCACACGCTGAAATCGACATCAACGGTTTTGGTAACGTAGTAGGCGGAATCACGTCTTCTGACGATCAAGTCCTTGGATTCAATGACACCATCGACTTTAGTAACGACAGTTTATTTGCTCTTCAAGTTTCTTCTGATATTTCTGACAAATTGTCGGCGACTGCCCAAATTATTTCACGAGGAGAAGATGACTTCGATGCAAGTTTTGAATGGGCGTATATTACATATAATATTTCGCCTTCAGTCACCTTTAATGCTGGCCGTTTCCGACTTCCTTTGTTCGCGTATTCTTCCTCGCTAGATGTCGGTTACACATACCACTGGATCACAGCGCCAAGTGTAGTCTATGACGTACCGTTTAATAATCTAGATGGCGTGAAATTAGGAAAGACGGGATATGTTTCCGGTTGGGATTACTCACTTGATATAGCGTTTGGTACGTTTAAAGGTGAAACGTTGGGAGCGGACAATAACGGTGACAACACTTCACTCGTTTCAGGTCAAATTTCTAATGACTCGCTCACACTTCGCGCTGTATATGGTAGAGCAACTACCACTCTTGATTTAACAAAGTCCAGTGATGATGTAGGGCTTGCTTTAGGGCTGGGTTTTGAGAGCATTGAAGCAGCTGGATTTGCTGGTCTAGCAGATTCGTTAAGGGTTGAGGATGATACAGGTGAGTTCGTTGGTGTGAGCGCCATGTATGACAACTACGACTTTTTTGTCGGGGGTGAATACACTGAGGTCAGCGTGGACAATAACTTTTCCAATGATGATGAGGCGTTCTACATTACAGCCGGTGCACGGTTTGGAAAATGGACACCTTCGTTGACCTATGAAAAATTTGAGTCCTCAGGTGACATAAAATTCATGGATGATATTGCTCAGCTATCTAACTCTGGCCTTCCTGCTGAAACGATTGCTTCGCTTTCAGGTGTTGCTATTGGAAGTCAGCTTGCGCAAGAGTCCGACTACGACATCATTACTGCTGCGTTACGCTATGACCTCGATGCAGGTATCGCAGTTAAATTTGATGTGCAACGCTTGTCTGATAATGTTGATGACACACAAGATGGCACATTAGCCAGAATGGCACTAAATTTCGTTTTCTAAATACCTCTTTTTACCACCAAAAGCCCGGCTTAGTACCGGGCTTTTTTAGTTTCCTCCACTACAGTGTCGTTTTTTTCACCGTCTATGAAAATTACATTACGTGCATGTAGGTATCCTTATGTAAGCCGCTCATGCAATTGAGCATATCGTTAAATATCTACTGTGTAGTCAAGAAATGTCAGAACGTGATGTACTGAAAAAATACAGCTCTGTCGTTAATGCACTTCTACCTTATGCGAATGAAGGGCGCATACTTGAGGGGATCAATAAGTTCAATGAAAAAATTCCCTCTCAAACGAGAAAGCTTATAAAAGAAGAGGTCGAGCGACTCATGTCTGTTACCTACGAAGGTGCAGATAACAGTGCTTTTGCACTCTTCCCGGTAAAAACATTCAAGCATTTTGGCATTCAGATGCGCCTCGATGAGATTGGCGAGGACATTTTACACAGTGAGACAGAGCGGTACTTTAACCGATACACCGTCGGTGTACGTGAGGCGGTAACAAGCGCAGAACACTACAAAATCAAAATGCGCCAAGAGCAAAAGCGGAAAATAATTGATTATTTCAAGGTGGACGCTCAGTCGCTTAAAGACATCAATTTCGGCCATGATATCGCCATTCAACATAATGAGATGGTTGAATGTGAGTTTGACGGAAGAACTGAGCGGTTTGAAATGATTTCCGTTGGCCTTAACCATATTAAAATCCAAAGTCGGCGAGTCACGCCCATTAAGCTTCAATCTGATGTAAAGGTTCATGTCGATAAAAAATCACCTTTAGCAAAAACCACATCAACGCTTCATTGTGTTTGTGCAAATGCAAGCTACAACCGAACTACGCAACGTCACGAGATTGTATTGCACTTTAAAGAGTCCATTAGCGACTCAACAAAAAAACGTATCGAGGCGTTTGTGTCAGGTAACTCTCACACAACGGCGTTAGAGCCTGAACTTGAGTCTGAGCGCATTACACAGACCATTGAGCGGGACATGTTGGTTTACAATAGCCCATGGATCCCATTCCATATTGATAACCATGCTAATGAGATAAAGATACTGCTTACCAAGCAGAATTTTATGGGAAGTAATAATGCTTCGTTTATCGACAACCTGCCGGGTAAAGGTGTTATTGCGCGTATTAAAAAAGAGTTGTCCAAGAGGGACGAAACATTTCTTTTTCAAGGTCGAATTGAATATCGAGGCGCTCGAATAAAAATTGCGGCCACATTAAATGAATTACTTCTGTCAGGACTTCTTGAAACATTTATTGCGCATTCAAAACGCACAGGAACACTCTCTGTTTCTCAGTTTAGAGTAAAGCCTGTCGACGATTTTATTCACGATCTGGATGTGCTAAAGCATTGCAATAAAGATAATTTCACTTCGATGTCGAAAATGTATTTCGTCCGCGATATTACCAGTGAAACCACAAAACAATTACCTGAAGACAACGCTATCCAGTTACGCCCTCTACCAAAATTATTTATCGATAACGGACAAGCCATACAGCCCCGTCTCTATATGGATGTTGACGTTGATAGGCGGACAGAACCGCGCTATATGATAAAGAAACAGGCAACGATACAAATCAACCTCCTTCGTAAACTTGACGCTGAATTACTGGATATTTCTATTTCGGGAATGAAAATGCGCGTACAGAAAAGTGACATTATGTCATTGCCGGACATTATTAAAGTCAGCATTCCTGAGTTAGGTTTGGGCGTCAGTGTTTACAAATTGGTGAGCAAAAATACGCAAAGCGGCATTATCCGGCTTCGCGTCGCAGGCAAGAAAAAACAGGATGTGCGAGCCGCGGTTTGCCGACTGATTGACAAAAACGATAAATACTTTGCAAAACGCAATAAAGCCAGTGATGAATCAATGGAATTCCAAATCTTATGGGAGCTTGCAGCGCGTTCAATGCCATCGCTTGGGGTCGTCTGTGTTTCTAGTAAAAATCCTAAAGAACGCATTAAAACCGTATATGCAGATGGATTTAAGCGTGATGCTGGACCCTTCGGTGGGCGTGAAGGACAACTTTATATGCACGGCATTTTTGCCGACATTGACGCAGAGGAACCTCGCTCTGAGCTGCTAGACAACATGCTCGATGACCTAGTGAAGAATAAACTTGTCATACATTGTATCGATAAAAGCAAACGGAAAATTGTACCTGTAAAAGAAAAAGAGTTTTTTAATGATGCGCGAGGCATGATTTCTGAGGCCCGGCAAAAATCAAAACTCGACGTACTTGTCAGTGACGTACAATGTTTCAAGTTAGACAATACAACTAACCCGGTCATTTCGCGCCGTTTATCGTGGCTGCATTCGCAAGACCCTAGACTGGCCAAAGAGTTTAATAAGTCACTTCACTTTTATACCCATGTAATTTTCTGCACAGATATATCTCGTATACACAACGCGATTCTAATTAAAGAGTTCAGTGTAGAAAATATGAAAGAGGTAGGGTGATATGCAGCCGACGAAAACATGTCATTTTCATAGTCAGAAATTACGAATTTGCGACGATACGTACCAACTAAACAAGAGGGTATGTGACATGGTGACATTCGAAGAACGTCTGCAACAGATAAAAACACTTGATGATATAGAGGTGCAAATGCACCGCGCAAAAGCGTATGTCATGCGCCTAAAGCGAAATGCTAAAGCCGCTGAGACGTTGCAAGAAAAATTAGAACTCGGTCAGCAAGTCAAAGACGCTGAGCGTGTACTGCGTAACATGCGGCGCTCCGTTTTTGATATTGAAGATGCAATAGAGCAGGGATGTCCTGCTATAAGCCTAGTCAAACATTAGCGTGATTTTGGAGATGAGTTGTGAAATACAATCAAACTTTGCATGTACGTTATCCAATAGGCACTGTAATTACTGTCGACACTGAGTGTGTTGGCAATCCAGTTGGAGCCAAGGGGGTAGTGTTTGAACACTACACTATCGGTGACACCCCAGGTCTATCGGTGCTTTTTGAAAATGGTCGGTATGACGGCTTCGGGGAGTTTTGTGTTGAGGCGTTTGGCGTACACAAGGTTGCCACCACTCGTTATCTTCAAAATTATGAGTTCAGTTCTGTCTTGCAGCTACAAGATGATTTTGAACGTGGCTTCTTTGATGCTGCATTACAACGCTGTCGTCCTCATGCTTTTTCCGCTTCAGGTTCTATGAGTAGGGAGCGTAAATTCTCAATTGAGTCAGTTTGAATCTGTGCTGGACTCAGAAAAAACAACTTAAGCCTGACCATTTTGTAGTCGTTTATCCGCAATTTGCCAAGATAGACCCATCTCAACAAGAGGTGGGTTTATGCAGACATCAAAATTTTCATTCACTATTAATCGAGAGCATTTTGGTCGCTCAGCCATTCATTTTAAGCGCCACTCTATTTTGGTGGACGAGTCATCAGTCAACGTAAAAGATGGCGTAGTTAGAATGCCTTCTAGGTGCTTTGACAAGGCAAGGAAGGTCTGGTTTGAAGATACCATTCACGTCTCCAATAAAGCGTTCATCAAAGCGCTTTACGACTTCGCCTGCACTCGTGGAGTAGTCAAAAGCATACCCAAACAAATTGCAACTTTACTCGCTTGAGGATTAATTATGGATAATGTTCCACTATTGGACGCAAAAACTGTGTCATGCCCAGACTTACATCGTGTTGTCTGGATGTTTATTCGCAAAACGTTAGGTCAGTGCAACCATGTGAACGTGATCACTAAAGAGCCAAGAGCGAAAAGTCGTATTGCATTGATTTGCAGCTCTGAAAACTTCACGTTTACCCATGCGCAGCATGGTGATGAACATCACTTTAAAATCACATACTGAGGCTAATGATGGATGTTATTGGGCGATTGATTAAGGGCGTTTTTTTCTCTACTTTCCTTCTTGCTTTTCTCTCTATCGCTTTGGTCGTTAGCTATAAATATTCGCAGGAAAACCGGGCTTTCCTGTCCATGAGTGACGCACAATTAAGGCAGATAAACGATGTCGAGGATGCACTCTGCGGTGCTGATGGTTACTTTTGCCCTGATGGCCGCTTGCCTGTGAAATACAAGCTTTTTGCTCCCTATTTCTTGTCTCGCATCCCCGCCTTTGCTCATTTGGCGCACGGTGGTTATATAAAGTATGGGAAGGACACGCATACAATTAATTTGCCTTCGACGCTATTAGGCGATAAGAGTATGTTGACGGTTGTGCTCGCCCATGAGCTTATTCATGCTAAGTTCTCGCACCCGATAACGTACACCATGAGCGATACCAACCCTACCAAGTGTGCTGACCATAATAATGTACGTAGACTCACTGTTGCGAAGCTGGAGGTTATCAAAGCAACGTCTGATTTCGAGTATCTCCAAGACAGCGATATATATGCCTATGGAAATCAAATTAAGGCCTGTAAGAAAACGGACGTCACGCTGCCCATATCGTAGTCGTATCCCTTAGTTTTTATATAGTAACCCCATGCTTGATAGAGGGGTAACTTTATGAACTACGGAATAAAATTCTACAACAAACCCAAACTTCCAAACCAGCGCATGGTCTCACATGGAGATTTAAAATGTCCCTTCACGGGTGCGCATTTTAGTCAGTCTATTATCGATGAATACAACCGATATACCTCTGCTTATAACCAAGCCAATGATAGACCGATGCAGGAATTTCTATTAGATCAACGCACTCGTTTTCTCAATGCCTGCGCCTTCAAAAATATAGCCAATAGTGGCTACCAAGACAGGGTGTCAGCTGCGGTTTAAGGCACTTTATCCATTACCCGTTTTATAGCCATATCTTCAATTTATACGATGATATGGCTATCTCTTAAAGGAGTTATTGATGAACACTATTATCCTAAACTGTAACAACGTCAACGAGCACTTTTCCGACTCGCCAAGCTACTTTGTTATTACTCTAAACGATTGGCTTAACGCTCGTATCAGTGCGCTTAGTGCAGCTGTCACATCGGTCAACGCTGGTACAATTGCAGACTACATGAGTAACGGTACGTATTGCGATGAAGAAGCTCTTTATGATTGCGCTGAGGCTAATGGCGGCATGAATAAGGTCACAGAGGATGCTATTGACAAGCAGCTTGCTGGAAATGAGTACGATACATGCCGTGTTGACTGCCAAATGTTGGTGGTGAGTGGTCAAACATTCCGTTTTGAAGCGCTGCCGAAGCATCTAGGTGACGATTGCAAAATTGAAACGATGGACGTACCTATCGAGGTCATTAAGTATAATAACCGTTATGCCCAGCTGCAAAACGCACTTGATGCCGAAGAATGGGGCGATGCTCGCAGCATTCTTGATGTGCACTTTAGTGGTGAATTTGACCACACCTGCGACTTTCTTAAAAACCTTCTTAATCAATACCAAGAAAATGCAACGTTCACTTTTGACGCAAAAGAAAAGTGGTCATATACCGAAGCGCCTGAATCCCAGCTAAGCACTGAAAACAATGTAGTAGAAGGAGCATTCGCATGATACCTAAAGTCATAAGGCTAGACTTGGCATACCGCGACCATTCTAACCACCGTGAGTGCAAAGCTTACGAATTTTCAAACACTCAAGGGCTGACTGAAGACAATATTATTGCAGCCTTCGATAAGCTAGGGAACAAAGATATTATTCCCTATCAATTCGGATTGCCGTGCGATTTAGCACCAACACTACACCCTGATGAACCGACTTACGAGGGCGATCATTGTTATATTGAAATCACTCAACTGTCCATGAGGGACGATGTTCAGCCTCACCAGTACCTTTTGCATTGCGATATTAGCGATATCGTAGAGGCAATTAACAAAAACGGTAGTGATGAGTGGTTGACGCTAGAGGAAAATATCAAAGCCGATAAGATTGCTGCCGCAAAGAAGTTTTTGCTTGATGAGGGTTATACGGTGTCTTCGCCTGACAATGAAATAGCATTGTCAATCACAGACGAAGTTAAAGGCGACGACATTGCTGTCACGCTAAACACAACGTCCAATCTGGGGTTAGCTGTTTCATTTGATGGACACAGTGATTGTTGCAGCGAAGATAATGTTGGCACACCATTATACATCGAAAAATACGACGGCAAGCTGAGAGTGTTGTTATACGCCGACATCAACAGTGAAGAGCCTAGTCACGTAATTGATTTGTCGGGTGCTAGAAATAGTAATAGGAAAGGGGATTGAAGTAATGGAAAAGGTCTTAACAGTCGTATTGCGCTACGGCGATGATGCAACGCTCCCAAGAGAGTTGTTACAGGCAATGACTGACAGAACCGAAGTAGGAGGTTGCAAAGTCACAGCTGCGTCCTTTGAGGACGAAATTAAGCGTGTAGAGCAGTTTGAAGAAGATGCGATAACGAAAGGTGAATGAGGAGAAAGGTTATGCAATTTGATGAGCGTTTGATTGAGTGTCCGTGCGGGAATTGGGAAATAATGTGCGCCGACGAACAGCGCCATCATAGTCAAACTTTCGAACATGTCAGGAACGTTGGCGATGAAGCCATGTATAAATGCACCTGCGGTGGTGTAGTGAAAAGCACTTGTGTTACCGAAACGGCCTAGCAAAATAATTGGATTTACCGACAAATAGCTGTCCTCGAACGACAGCTATTTTTTTTACCATTTTGTAGTCGTGTTTTGATTTATTGCGATGATCATACCTATCAAAAAAAGGATGCTTCTATGCTAAATCAATTGAAACCTGAAATAGCCAGTTTACTAGCTGCTACTCATGGCCATGATGATATCGCTTGCGACAACGCGCTATTCAATACGCATATTGAAATGATTCAAAAAGCGCTAGGCCAGCCGTATGGCGACCTTGCTGGGGTGTTTTTCTCCAACACAAAATGGTTTGAAGAATACAATACCGCAAAACACGACCTTCATGCCCGTTATAAACTCATTATGAAGTATGTCATTGCTGAAATTTGCGTATTCTGCGATGAAGATGAAATACACGATTCGGCGATGGAAATGATCGAACAAATCGAATAATGCGTGAAAGCTGTCCTTCGCAGACAGTTGTTTTTCTGCCCGTTATGTAGTCGTGATTAAACCGATTGAGACAATCTCCTTGAAATCAAAAAAGGAGTAACTATGTCTAGCTTGAGTTGGCGCACTGCGGATACGGGGGAAAGCATCACTACCGAGTACTCACCTAGAGGCGCATTGCCTGCAAAAATGGTGTGGGTCGAAGGCGGTAAGCTACACACAAAAGTTGAATACCATTATAGGGGAAGAGGGGATTTCGGTGGCGTAAATTATTGCGCGTTAATCGATAAGCTCAATGGCGGTAGTGGCGATAAATCGAGAGGGTATTTGCTGTCTTGCCAATACAGGGATGAAGATAAAAACAGAGCAAAACAGAGAGCGGATGCAGATGGTGTTGTTTTCCCAAGACTTGTTTCGCTGCGTTGGAGTGGAACAGCCAGCGATGTGATGAAATTACCGCTAAACGAAACCTGTGACTTTGGTGGTTATTTTTACGATGAATTTGAAAAAGTAAGCTTTGCTTTCTAATAAGGAGTTTGAGTGGATGTTAATACTAACTAGACGAGAGGGTGAATGCCTTCGTATTGGTGACAATATCACTGTCAAGGTATTACAAGTACGGGGCGGACAAGTACAAATTGGGGTATCTGCACCTGCAGAAGTTGATGTCCATCGTGAAGAAATATACAGCCGCATACATCGCGAAAAGAACGGCAATCGTTAATTTCAGTGGATTCTCTTGGTCATGTTTGTCCCTGACGGACATGACCTCTTCCTGCCCATTTCCTAGTCGTCCATAAAGCCTTTGAGATAATAGCGTCATATCCGATACAGGGGCAACGTTATGGAACACACTCTCAATCAACGCAAAACAAATTATGCAGCCATTGACGGTTGGCACGGTGAATATGGTCACTTTAACGTATTGGTCCGCGACCACGACGATATTTGTACCGGCTTTGGTAAACATGACCGAGTTATGACCACCTCACCTCAGCATGATGATGAATTTGGCAAGGTAGTCCTCTATTGCCGCGTAGACCTCAAATGGGGGCTGGGCGAGCCTACCGCTGAACAGATACTCCGTGTTGCAAGAGAGCACGATGGGACAAAAGGCAAGTGGGTACTGGCAACCAGAGAGCCATGGGAAAACGGCAAATCGATTGATTACCATTTTGTGAGGGTGCAGTAATGTCTATTAGCACTTCTTTTCGCACGGTGTCACTCAAGAAAAAGCTAAAACACATAGAACAGTCAATAAAAAGCGCACAGCTAAGAGGTTTTTCGACGAAGAAGCTATATGACGCGAGAAGCCAGTACATAGAAATACTCAAAAAGCGAGGGGCGTTGTAATGTTGGATATTTTCGCAGGGGCAACAAATAAGCATTGCCAACGTTGTTATCAGCAAGCGACTTCACATATCATGTCCATGTTTAATACTGAGATGATTTGTATGTCCTGCAAGGACAAAGAAAAACGTCACCCTGACTATGCCGCTGCGCAAGCGGCAGAACGCGAAGCCGTTCAAAAAGGAAATTATAATTTTGAGGGTATCGGCAAGCCCGCGGACCTGTAATTCATGAAAATGGAACTCTAATGCAAATTGACCTTACAGCCTTCAAAGAAAAGCGGCCAAGTATCGCTCCTCTTTTTGACTACATTGAGAATGCCGCTTTAAATCAAATGGAAGTATCGGGGTATAGCGCAACAATCCCGTACCCTGACAACCTTGTTAATTATAATCGTTTGTTCCTGCCATTGTTTATGTACTCCCCAGACAGTAAAGAGTTTGTGTCCTTGCTGAACCTTTTTGCTGACTGGTTTGAGCGCTTGTCTTTTGATTATCCGAACATAGCGTTGATAAACATGCTCAACAACAAGCATAGTGGTGTGATAAATAACCTCAGAAAGGTTATTGCTAGCGATGACGAGCTAGTCACTTTTCTGGATGCGCGTATTATCGAAGCTGAGCACATTGCGCGGTCTGGAATTACCGTGGACTACCATCCTGACCTGCTTAAAATGCTGTCGTTAACCGACTCAGTGAAGTCCTGTGCCATACCGATTGACCAGCTTAAATTGCCTTACCCCTCTCTTTATTTGGATTTTAGAAATCCCGAAACGCCTGTCGTAACACGCAGTGGCCAAGTCATTCACGGATGTTACGTACAACAAAGAATTGTTTCTTGGTCTGTTGCGGAACGAATCAACCTTGTTAAAGGGGATGCGTCACTAAGGCTTCAAGCAGAGCGTGGGACCATTCAGTCCGGCAAGGACATTATGATGTTCCAGATGCTGTTTATCTATGACACCAAAGACCCGGACAAGATCGTGAACAGTGCATTTAACATTGCGGCTTCTGTCGACGCGGGAGTGGCCATAAACCAAGCTGTCCTTAACGACGATGATGTCGATAACGTTACATTCGCTGGTGATTCTTTTGAAGAGATGAGCACCCCTATTTCAATGGTCATGAACACAATTATGTACATGAACGCCAAAGATTCTGAGCGCATTGAGATTAAAGAAGCAACCGGGATGAAACATAAGATAAAATCGCTCAAAAATCCAAGCAAGCGTCGTAAGGCAGAAGCAAGAGCAAAGCGTGATTTTTATGACTATGTGCGTATTGGAAAACAGTTTTCTTTCGATGGTTTCTTTGAGTTTGATGGTGAGTCGGATACGGACAAGAAATCTCCCCACCTGCGGCTGGGGCACTTTCATACTTATTATGTCGGTGAGCGACTAAAACGAGATGCAGATGGCAATGTCATAAGGGATGAAAACGGCAAGGGTATACCTATTCCACCAACTAGTCGTGAGAAAGAAATAAAGTGGGTGGCGCCAGTGCTCATTAACGCGTCTGAGAGTGACAATATGCAGCATAAGAAGCGCCGTATTCAATAGCCCATTTCGTAGCGAGAGTTGGCGTTCTTGAGATAATACTTTCCTAATTTAACTTTTTAGGAGGGTAGTATGCCGCGTTTTCTATGGGTTTGGCTGAAAGATGCTACCCTTGATGTAGGGGTCGCATTTTTCGTCTTGGGCTTGGGTACTCAGTTATTTTCTACTTCGCTAGATAGTGGAAGTCTAAGCGCCTCTGTTGTATTATTAGTCATCGGTTTTGTGTTGGTAGCAGTGAGTGTTGTTATCGCAGTAGTGTTAGGAGATGGCTAATGAACAGTATGGAGTTTGTACTTTTATCAGTAACGCTCATCGGGCTTGGCCTGACAGGAGTGATTATGCTTGCCAATCATTACTCGCCCCAGCTTCAAGAATGGGGCAGGAAACACATTCACAAATAAGTATTCATATCAGGCTGGTTCATCCAGCCTTTTTTTTGCCTAAAACGTAGCGAAATCCCCTTCAGTCGCGATAATGGTGCGGTGAACATTTAGGAGCGCATCATGGATACAAACAAAGACACAATGCTTGCAAAGGTTAATGATAACGCTGAATTTTGCGAACAAATCGGTGAGGCAATGATCAAATTGGGGGTGCAAGAAACTATGTCCTGCATGGCGAGATTGATGGCTGCCGTCGCTCAAAAAGAAGGGGTGGATATTCAATTTGATTGCGACTTAGGGATTGTGTCTGTTGAGCGTAAAAGCATACGATTGAACGCATAGAAAATGTGTGTATTGAACTAAAAGGGCTGGGTTTTTCTCCAGCCTTTTTTTTGCCTGAATCATAGCGCAAATACCTCCTATTGAGACAATAGCCTTGTCAACATTCAGGAGTACATCATGAGCAAGAACAAAGAGCTTTTCCGCATTCCCACCAACGACGCACTGACAACAATTGATGTAGAGCTTTCTTATCAGTTAGGCGGTCATAACCCGTGGTCCTACGCCAACGAAAAGCGCGGTATATACGTGTCTGTGTCACCGGTTAAGCGCGAAGGTGGTTTCAAGTCTTTCACTGCCTTTAGCGGTGTTAAGTCCTGTATCAAAGAGCTTAAACGCTTCAGCAACAAGGCAATGGAAAATGCAAAGCCTGACATCGATACCGTCAAAGCAATGGTGATGCAAGTATGCCAAAAGAGTCAGTTAACCATCGATACTGCGTCCTTCAAAGACTTGGAAAGTGCGCTGTCATAGTGCGCTTTTACCTTAAACCTTTATTGTTCTATTCAAGAATTAGGCTTATAAGAAAAACGGCGCTTTCAGTGCAAGGGAGATTATTATGCATTTGGTTTCACGCTTTGTCGCCGAGGCTATTGTTTTTGAGGTCGGGAGCGATAGTGATAACGTTATTACTAATACGGATGAAGGTATTGAGGTCTTGGCGGTGCCCTGTGAACTTGATATGAATGCGATCACGGAATATGTGACTATCCAACATGGTGGTACACAAGATGCGCAAGATGACATAAATGACGCATTCTCTGAGGTTGATTTGACGTCTAACCTGCTCGTTACATTCTTTTGGGAAGAGTAGGACCATTTCTTTTATTTATCGCCGAACACCCAACCGTTAAAGGCGCTTTTATCAACCTGTCCAAAGCGTAGTCGTAATAATTACTATCGTTAAGCTATCTCTATCAACTTTGGAGATAGCTTATGTCAGAAACAAACACACCGATATACGACACACCAGAAGAGGCGTTCGAAGCCGAGATGGGGTTTCCTATTGCTGAGGCGTCAGATAGCGACTACAACGTCGCAGAGGACAATTTATTTAATGCGGTAAACGAGCTTGTATACCCCTTGAGTGAATTGGACGAGTTAGTCGACGCTGGCTTCAAGGAGCTTGCAAAAAAGCTAAGAACGTTATGCGCTGCGAACATGGCAATGGATTGTGCAAAGGAGCACCTCTAATCATGCCGCATTTCATCATGAATATGTTCGGGCACTACTTTGTCGTAGAGTCCGAGCTGGACACAAATAAGCTAGATTCTTGTACCTGCTTTGATTCATTGGACGCACTTTTAGAGGCCGCAGCTAAAAATTCGGGTTGCTCGTTTGATGATTTAGTTGGTTCTGAAATTAGAGTTATTCAGTATGACAATGCATGGTTCGAGTCCACCCATAGTGGCGAACTTATTCCAACTGATGATGCATCGTCAATCTATGACTTTCTCTCTAACTACGAATTGTGAGTTTTATCAAATTTTTGCGCGGAATACCGCGACTGAATTCTATGAATCAGTCGCCGGATGGATAGCGCATCGGCGAAAGCCGATAGTATGAAAAAAATCACTTAAATAGTAAGACATTTCTTGAATGGCTGTATAAAATAACAGTATGCAGACACAGACACTTCGCTACAACTTTCGTTTGAAACCCAAACCTAAGCAGGAAGAAAAGCTTGCTCAGTTTGGTGCTTATGCACGCGGTGTCTGGAACCTCATGCTCAGCGAGTGCATCAGGCGATATAACTACGACAAAACATTCTTGTCCTACGGTGATATGTGGTCATTAGCGAAATCTCTGAAAGCGTTCGAAGAATTCGCTTGGGTAAAGGCATTTGATCAAGCTGCTCTACAACAGGTGCTGCGGGATTTGGACGAGGCGTTGCGAAACGCAACGAACAAAAAGCGCCTTCAGCGCCTCCCTAAACACAAAGTCAGCTACAAGAAAAAGAAACTGCATGACGATGCGTTTCGTTGTGTGAATACGAACAATAGTGTGCGCTTGGAAAATGGTTGTCTCCGTATTCCCAAGATTGGTCTTGTACCGATTGTGCTTCACCGCAAGTTGGTAAGCAGTATCAAATCCGTCACCATCGAATACCGACACGGGAAATGGACAGCTTCCATTGTTCAGGAAGTACCTGTTGCTGAACCTAAACACCGGATAAGTTCCTTGTCCGGCTATGACATTAACAGCAACCAAATTATTGTTGGCTCTAATGGGTTGGATAAACACAATCCAAAATACCTAAAGCAATCAGAGCAAAAACTGAAACAACTCCAACGCCAGTTAGCTCGCCGTAAAAAAGGCTCGGCTCGCTGGCATAAAACAAAGCAACGCATCAATAAGCTGCATGGTCGTATTGCACGTCAACGTCACGATATGCTTCACCAACTGTCGAATACGATAGCCAAGGCTTCGGATTTGGTGATTTTCGAAGACTTAAACGTGCGCGGAATGCAGCGGTTCAATGGAAGTATGATCAGTGATAATGGTATGGCCAAAATCACTGACATGGTGAAATACAAAGTCAAACGCGAAGGTGGTCTCTATCATGAGATAAATCGCTACGCCAAATCCACGGGCGTTTGCATATCATGTCATCAAGAGCATTCGCTGACACTGAGCGACCGAAGCTTCACCTGTACCAATTGCGGAACGCATCAAATAAGAGATGTAGCTTCCGCACATACCATTGAACGTATTGGTATAAACGAGTTAATTGCGACTGGAGCAGTCGTGAGGGATATTCCCAACGCTCAGGAGAAATTATCGGGTAAAACGAAAGTCTTCAAGCGATTGAAGTTCGATAATGGACTTGAGAAAAATGAGGTGGCCTAGACCACTGATGCCCACTTTAAATTCCTTGAATTAAAGTGGGTAGTTCACATCTTGGTATCTTTTACGTAGCACTGCAAATACATGTGTTTCCCAACCATTTACCCGGCGTTATTGCCGGGTTTTTTTTGGCTAGTTTGTAGCGCTATAACGCAAAAATGCCAGAATAATCTCAGCTAAAACAACCGTTGGGGATAACCATGTCTACTACTGTTCTCAAAGTAAAACAATTTGTCACTTATGATGCGTTTATGAGGGCGATATTTAAGGATAAGGTGTTGCGTTACAAAAATGCAGGTATTACGCCGCCGTCTTTCGAAGAGTTCAAGTCTTACAGTATTGCGTCAAATGGTCTTTCACCATGGTTAGAGTCAATACGCGGTCTGCCTGCGACAGAGAAGCAGATATATTCTATTTTGAATACGTATATGAAAGAGGCAAAACGCTCACTCTCAGATATCCCAAATATTCTGCGTTGGCTAGATCGTTATTACGACATAGAAACACCCGTCGTAGAGGGGATTGCGACTGAAGCGTATTGGCGCAAAAGGCTGCACGTAAACACTAAGGGTTAAATGGCTTACTTCATTCTACCTTTAGAGTGACTAAAATCGCGGTTTCTATGCGAAACCAGTGCTTATCGATTGGCTATGATGTACAGCATGTAGAAGCGGTTAATGAGACCTTTCGCTGTCTTTAATGGACGGGTTTAATCACTAATATTGGTTGCCCGTTCTGTAGCGAACATCACCAATTTCGATAAAGTAATCGTGTAGTTAAGAGTTGCGTCTGGCACATGCGTGGCCCCCAAACGTACCGATTGAGTCATTCGTTCCTTATGGCGATGGACGTTGGATAAGCTGAATGTGCAAGCCTTTATCATTTGAAAATGTCTATAGGCTGGTAACCCCGCCAGCGGCGACAGAGGGGTTTTAATTTTTCATCTTCCGTGGAGACGTGTCATGCAAATTTCAGTAGATAAAAATGATTTAATCGCTCTGATAAAAATGGCACAAAGCACGGACGATATGTGGGATGAAGCTATGGATATGGCTTTATCAGAGATGTGCAAAAAGTACCGTCCTTCATCAATACCAATGACGTTTGAGAATGACTCCGCTTCTGCCTGATATTTCTAATCAAGGAGTGTGTATGAGACCAGTTAACCAAGATAAAACCATCATGCTGCGCGTAAATCATACGCAGCTTGCTTTTTCATGCGAAGGACGTCTGGCTAAGGCGCTTACCAATGATTACAAGGGTAGTCATGTGTCGCTGATTGAAAAGAAAAGCTCTGGTGTAAAAGTGCCCTATTTTGTGTCCGTTACGGATGACGGTGAGCTGGTGGATACTTATACGGGTGAGCCTTTCAAATTGTCTAAATTCTGGCAACATACCTTATGACGCCAAGGGTGAAACTAAGTACGCCATGGAAAAATAGAGTGGCATTCGTGCATCAAGTCCGCGCTGAGGCGTTCTTTCTTTTGGTTCATCCATCTGGCGAGCTTTTACTTGTAAGTAATGCCGAGCGGGGCGCTGTTCGTTGGGATGTAGCATGTATACGTTGGCTGGTGGAGCGTGACGCATATTGGATGTGTAAGTACAGCACCCACGACGCAAAATTTCCCCTGCCAGGTCTTGATGAAAAACAGTTGGAAACTTTAGCTGTTAATACGGGAATTACGTTTATCTCGCGGGAAAACAAACATGTTGAGACATCGATGATGCTAGATTCCCTCATGGCTAGAAGTCTGCTCACTTGGTGTATTAAGCACCCAAGAATGGCTAAAGATAACCCAGCTGTTTCGACATACCAGAGCATGATGCTGGAGGCAGGCTTATCGCCACTTTCCGATGAAGAGTACACGGGATTCTAATGCGCCAATTTTACTATTAACTATCAATGGGTAATGCCAATGTTAAAAACACTGCTTATATCTACTTTTACAATAACACTGTCTTTTTCTGTGTGGGCAAACGATGCGTTCTTTCAGGGCGCAGAGGCGCTCGATAAAGGCGATGTTAAGTCCGCTATTTCCCTCTTTGAAAAGGCTTACAGCGAAGGGCATAGCATTGCGCCTTATACAATTGGTGTTTTATACGAAAAGGGTGAGGGCGTTAAACAAGACTTTTATCAGGCCAAGATTTGGTATACAAAAGCTGCCGATAAAGGACACGAAGGTGCCAAGTCTAGGTTACCGTTCGTCGAAGCACAGATCACTGCTCTTGAAGAGGGCAATTGATGTGCATGCGCATTCCTGTCCATTCAGGAATGCGTTTTTGATATTTTTCGGCTTTCACTTTTTATAAATTTGAACCACTTTCCTGCCTATCTCTTCCTTTTTTCTTTTCTCTTCCAGTGCGTTGTAGTAACGATTAAGCAGGTTATCATTCACTGTTTTCAATATACTGCTGTAACGTGATACCTCTACCTCTTTAGGGTTGTTTGGGTCAAACTCTTTCACTTGATTCTGACCTTTCATGCTGTCTACCATGATGTCGTTTATGTATTCGTGGATCGAGTCTATGAATGACTCAATATCAACACCCGCATCCTCCAATTCTTGATTAACCTTGCTAATAGCTAATGACAAAACAGCGAATTCTAAATGGTACGCACCTGTATTCATAAATATATCGAATTTAGAATTATGTTTGATTTGACGTTTTACATCTAATTCTCTCATATAGATTTGATGTAGTATTTGAGGTGGTTTAATTGAGTTGACCAGTCCAGTTAAGGATATAATTGAACTTTAGCTGGAGAAAGTAAATGGCCGGAAGAAAACGGTATACGAAAGAATTTAAACTGGATGCAGTGAGCCTGGTGCTAGATCAAGGTCACACGCGCTCTGAAGTCGCCAGAATGTTGGATGTGAGTCAGCAAATTATTGGTCGCTGGGTCAAAGAGTTTCAACAAGATGATGACGGCCATGCGTTCAGAGGGAACGGCAAACTGACGCCAGAGCAGGCAGAAATCAGAAAGCTTAAAGCTCAGGTAAAACAGCTTGAAATGGATAAACGCATCCTAAAGGAAGCATCGGTATTCTTCGCCAAAGAAATGAAGTGAAATACGCGTTTATCGCCGAGCGAAAGAATACCTATCCTGTTGACCGGTTGTGCCGGTTATTAGGCGTTAAGCGCAATGGGTTTTATCGATATATGAATACCCAGCATCAACCTACAACGGATGATGATAAACGAAAAGAAATAGTGGAATGGATGCGCAAGATTGCCAAAGCCAGTGAGCATAGCTATGGCAGTCGACGAATGCAAAAAGCACTGAATTGTTTGGGCTACCCTATCGGTAGACGTCTTACACGCCGACTGATGAAAGAAGCAGGTGTGCAGGTCCGTTACAAGAAGAAATACAAGGTCACCACAAACAGTAATCACACATTGCCTGTATTTGAAAATGTGCTGGACAGACAGTTTGATGTTGATTCACCCAATCTAGCTTATGTGCAGGATATTACCTATATCTGGACACAAGAAGGCTGGTTATATTTGGCCGTTGTTATTGACCTGTACTCGAGAAAAGTCGTTGGCTGGAGCATGGGGTCAAGAATGAAAACCAAATTGGTGTGTGACGCGTTAACGATGGCGATATGGCAGCGTAATCCAAAAGCGGGATTGGTTGCCCATTCAGATCGCGGTAGCCAATACGCTAGTGCAGACTATCGACGCTTGCTTAAAGGACACCAATTTGTTGGCAGTATGAGTCGTAAAGGTGATTGTTGGGATAATAGTGTGGTTGAGAGCTTCTTCGGTAGCTTGAAGCAAGAGCTAGTACACTGGAAACAATACCAAACTCGTTATGAAGCACAGCAAGATATACTGCGTTACATCACGACATTTTATAATCCTGAGCGGTTGCATTCGTATCTGGATTACAGGAGTCCAAATCAATATGAGGCGGACATGAAGAAATTGAAAAAAGTAGCTTAACTGGGTTGGTCAATTTTGGTTGACCACGTCA
>JYMV01026045.1_pt1 | contig 47373 bp, 40 predicted proteins | sample 338911 | NCBI WGS metagenome assembly JYMV01 (sample SAMN03354496, study PRJNA234377) | hydrothermal vent metagenome | biome: Deep sea; feature: Hydrothermal plumes at the Eastern Lau Spreading Center, Western Pacific Ocean; material: Seawater | place: Tonga | collected 2009 | depth 2000 m m | reverse complement strand
TCTGCCAGTTCAGCCCAACTACTTTATTTCCGTAAGCTATCCGTTTGTCAAAACAGACCATCAACACTTTAAGCCTGCCATTAATATGCCAATATTTTTCTAGCTAACTTTTAAACTAGAGACTATAACGCACAGTCACGGGGTGATGCTTCCCATCAGATACTTTAACTAGCACCTTATCCCCATCAGAAAGTACAATATCGGCAGTCATTTTATTACCGCCAGCAGCACTTAATTCAGCTTCTGATTTTTTCCCGGCTGCCAATACCATAATGGAACCCGTCAGTTTTTCTGTGTCTACGGGTTTGCCGTGGTCCTTAATGTAAACACTTGTGTTGCTTTCACCTCTAACCAATTCAAATACCAGTTCATGTTCAATTTTAACTATTCCGCCATGCTCTGGCTCTAAGCTTCCGTGGCTGAATGCCAATGGGGCATACGCAGACAGGCCAAAAGCCACTATTAAGGTTTTTAGTAATACGTTTTTCATCATTTTCTCCTTTAGAATTTTCTATCTATCGTTAATTTTTAAACTATTGTTGTTGCTTTATTTTGTTGCCATTGCTTTGTGGCTTCTTCTCCAAAGACTTTATAAAGAAGAGGCGTCAGCAAAATATCGAGTAATGTGGAACTTAACAGGCCTGAAAAGATGACTATTGCCACGGGGTGCAATATCTCTTTTCCAGGCTCATCTGCTGCCATCAGCAGCGGAATTAGTGCGAAAGCAGTTACCATTGAAGTCATCATGACGGGGGCTAGCCTTTCTTGGGCCCCTCTTATAAACAGTTGTTTGCCAAAGACTTCGCCTTCATGTCGTATCAAGTTGAGGTAGTGACTTATTTTTAAAATGCCGTTTCGAGAAGCGATGCCAGTAAGGGTTATGAATCCCACAACAGACGCGACAGACAAGGGAGTGTGTGTCAACCACATTGCGATGACAGCGCCAATGAGAGCCATGGGTAAGCTGCACATGATGATGCTAGCAAACACCATAGATTGATAGCGCAAATACAGCACAAGAAATACCATTGAAAAAGACAGTAAGGACAAAATAACCAATAATCTCATTGCTTGTTCTTGTGCTAAAAATTGTCCTTCAATACTAACGAAACCATCGGCTGGCATATCAATTTTAGCTATCTTTGCGCGTACTTCGGTTAGTAATTTTTTGACATCGACATCTTGGCTGTTTGCATAAATAGTTATCCTTCTGCGGCCATTTTCTCGCAATACTTGATTAGGTCCATCTTCAAGCACGATCTCGGCAATATTCTCCACTGGAATTGCACCAGCGGGACTATTAATTAATACCTTAGCCAAGGATTCAGGAGTCCGATTCTCATCATGCAGACGCAACATTAAAGGGAATCGTTTAACGCCATCTACGATATCTACAACTCTTTCGCCTTCGGTAAGAAGAGTAAGCTGTCGAATCGCGTCACCAGGTGTAAGACCATATCGGGAAAGTTTGTCATGTTTTAAATGGATATTGACTTGAGGAATTAGTACTTGTTTTTCGACGTTTATATCCACTAAGCCATCGATGGTTTCTAAACTTTGTTTAATCCCTTCTGCACTAGCTCTCAGTTGTTCTAAGTTATCACCAAATACCTTTATGGCTAGCTGTGCTCGCACACCTGATAGCAAATGATCCAGGCGGTGTGAGATCGGCTGTCCAATTGCAATTTGAGCGGGTATGACGTTGAGTTTTTCTCGAATATCTTCAAGTACCAAATCCCGTTCACGGTCCGAATTTTTAAGGTCAATATCGATTTCAGAAGCATAAACACCTTGAGCATGTTCATCTAATTCTGCTCGACCTGTACGCCTACCAACTCCTGTCACTTCGGGTACAGTGAGAATCAACTTCTCAGCCAAATGTCCCATTTTATTTGATTCTGCTAAAGAAGTGCCTGGTTGGAAAATCATACCGAGTACTAAAGACCCTTCATTGAACTTGGGTAAAAATGCCCGAGGAAACATCAAAGCTGATACAGTGCAAAGCAAGGCAAAGATTCCTGCAACTCCCAATATGCTTTTACTGCGAGGTGATGCCCATTCAATCCATTTTGATTGGAGAAGTTTAAGGCGTCGAATAACCCAACTATCTTCATTATCAAGCTTTTTCATTTTTGGAAGCAGGAAATAACAAAGCACTGGCGTGACTGTCATGGACACCAATAATGAAGCCAAAATTGCGATGATGTATGCGATTCCTAATGGACTGAAAAGCCGACCTTCGATACCAGGTAAAGCAAATAAGGGCACAAATACCAGAACAACAATAGCTGTGGCATAAACAATACCTGAGCGAACCTCAATACTCGCTTTCCACACCACATCGAATACAGAGCGTGGTGTTGGTGAACGTTTGTTTTGTTTTAATCTTCGCAATATGTTTTCAACATCGACAACGGAATCATCCACCAACTCACCTATTGCTATGGCAAGCCCACCGAGTGTCATGACATTGATGGTTAATCCCATAGCTTTGAAAACGATTATGGTAACTGCCAATGACAGAGGGATAGCAAACAGGGATATGAGGGTCGTCCTGGCTGACAGTAAAAACAAAAACAAGATTATAACGACAAGAATAGCCCCATCTCTCAATGCTTCTGTTACATTTTCCACTGAGGATTGTATGAAATCTGCCTGGCGAAATAGTACTTCAGGTTTAGAAACCGTAGTTGGAAGTCCTGTTTCCAATTCAGCGAGCGCTTGCTCGATATTCTCAGTCAGTTGAATTGTGTCTGCGCCTGGTTGCTTTTGAACATTGATGACAACAGCAGGTTCTCCATTGAAACCACCATCGCCCCGTTTAACTGCAGCTGAAAAACTCACCTCAGCAATAGTGTCTAATCGGATTGGAACTTGGTTTTCCCAGCTGACAGCCAGTTGTTTTAAATTTGCTAGTTCGAGAGTGCGTCCTTGATGTCGAATTAAATATTCTCTGTTGTTGAGATCAATAAACCCGCCACCTTGGTTGCTTGCAAAATCGGCCAGTGCATCTTTTAAGTGAAAAAGAGTTATATCGTAATGTCGCATCACATCTGTATTGGGAATAATTCTGATTTGTCTTACTTCGCCACCAATTGGAATGACCTGTGAAATCCCTGGAATTGAAAGTAATCTTGGCCTTAACACAAAATCCGCAAATTCCCTGGCCTCCATTGGATCGCTTTGCTCGGTATTACCTAATGGCAGTGCAATAAGCATTATCTCGCCCATGATGGATGAGACCGGTCCCATTACTGGCGTAAGAGCAGGCGGAATTTGAGAGTTTGCTTGATCCAACCTTTCAGAGACAAGTTGCCGATTACGATATATGTCGGTATCCCAGTCAAACTCTACATAGATGATTGATAAACCAATACCGGAGGTTGAGCGAATTCGAGTAACACCAGCAACACCATTAAGGATATTTTCAAGTGGGAAGGTAACTAATTGTTCTACTTCTTCTGGTGCCATGCCTCCCGCTTCGGTAAGGATAGTAACAACCGGCTTATTTAAGTTTGGAAATACGTCTACTGGCAGTGACCGACCTTGTAATAACCCATAAGACAACGTAATCAAAGCAATAATCAATACAAGAAGACGTTGCTTCAAGCTGGTGTGGACGAGCATATTAAACATAATAATGCCTACCTCACCTGGTTTAACAAAGAAGTACCAGTCACAACCACACGATTGTCATCGCCTAAGCCCTTGGTGATTAATACTTGTTCATTAGACAGCGCTTGATATTCCACTATTTGGGGCAAAAACCGTTCTGCACTGACTTTAATCCAAACCACGGGTAAATGGTTACTGCCATGTGCGATGGCGCTCGCTGGCAGAAGTATTCCTCGTTGTGAATATTGCGTTTGTGCCAAGACAGTCACATGTTGCTCAATTGGTAATTGAATATCTAAATCGGCCCTGTCCTTGTGCTCGAAATAAAGAGTCTTCAAACCTTGGTTTAACATCGGAGATTGACCGAGGTAATTGATAGATATTTGGGGATACTCTTTTAAAGACGCACTAGCAATTGCGTGACCATCAATCGCTTTATTTGTATGAACTTCAATGGTTCTGAGTGTTGGAGAGAGTATTTCAAATAAAACTGAACCTGCTTTAACCCATCTTCCGTTGCTGACTTCATGATTGAGCAGTACACCACTTTGAGGAGCGACTAGCGTTATCGGCTCTTCTATACCTTTTTGTAATTCGACTTCCTGTTCAGTTAACGTTTTCAGTTGTGTCTCTAGTTTTTCCAGCTCTTGCTCTGACGCTAGCTCTCCGAGGTTCCTTAAACGCTCAACATCACGTTGAGTCTGTGCAATGTTATTGCGGACAGAGAGCAATTCGCTGTTTTGACTCGCGAGTTCAAAGGCCGTGTCGAGATATTGAATGTATCCCAATACGTCCCCTTTCTTAACTCTTGTGCTGCTTAATGGTGTTCCGTTGGATGGAGAGAAGTAGTGTCCATTGTTACCAGGTTGGATGACAGCATGGCCACGATTATGTGGGCGTATAACACCTGATAGTGACTCCGTCTTATTTACTTCTTCAGACTGAACAAATTGGGTTTGTATTTGCAATGTTGCTTGCATGTCCATGGGCATGATTACCGAACCATCAGGTTGTCTTCCTATAGAAGCATTACCACCTTTTGATTCTTCAGTAAGATGTTGCCCATCTGGCCCATGAGCACCAGGAGCCGCTAGAGTGTTAATGCTTAACAACAAGCATAAGGGAATTAGGCTTGCGTGTTTCATGCCAACGCTCCTTTTTGGCGTTTGTTACCAACCCCAAATCCAGCTAGAAACGTTAATACTCCCAGACCCACTGCCCACCAAGGAAAGTGATGGTGATGCTCATCTTCATGTTCAGCCTGTTCTTGCGCGGTAATAGTCAAAGTTGCAGCCATCAAATCGGCAGCATCTTCAGTAAGAATGGTTAAAACAATTTCGTGCTCACCTGGATGAGAAATAGATTCGATAAATGAGCTTGATGAGACGAGATAATGGCCACTTACTTCGTCATATTTTGCAGATGCTGAAGTTTCCTTTGATTCAGTTTCAATAGCAGCAAGTTTGATCGGCACATTTGTACGGTAGTCGTGAACATAAAGTCGCAACGTCGTATGGTCGAGCTCTCCAACAACTTCAAAGGTTTCGGTAAACGTTTCGAATTTGGGATTAACAGAGACAGAATGTTTGACTTCTGTATCCAAATGTTCACCGTTTGGTCCATGAGCCCCAGGCGCACCATTCACGCTAGCGATCAAAAAAACACAACTACAAACAATCCATTTCAAGCATTTATTTAAGCTCGTTTGCTTTATACGAACAGTGCCACACGCGGACATAAAATAAGCCTATACAACAAATAAAACCCACTCCAAAACGGAGTAACGCAAATTAAAATGTTGAAATTAAGCTTTTGGGGGCGGAGGAGAATACTCAATAAATGGCGTATCCCAATTTCTCGGTCGAGTAGGGATTATATTGTCTGGTACAGAATTCGGTGGTGCGATTTGAGATACTTCAAAGACGAAAAAGGAAGCTCTATCCTGATTTTCATTACTGTGGTCAATCGCATCGTCTGAGTAACTAATAGTAAAGCTACTCTCGGCTGCATCATTATCCACAGGTTCATCGTGTGAATGAGGTTGACCAATTGTATGGTAATAACCGTGCACCTCATCGCCGGACATATGATGATCGTCAATGACTAGCACGAAGCCAAACGACTTCACACTAAACAAAATCACCAACAATGTCGCAATAAAACGATTATGCATTTACAACTTCCGAAGATAGAGAAGCCGAAAATAACACTGAACCACTGAACAGGCAATGAATTGTGGGGAAAGAGTTTCGTAATCTTCGTTTCTAAATTACAGCCCTTGTATTCTATCTGCTGCTCTAGCACACCAAGATTCCAACGCTTCTTCATTGCTGATCTTGCTATCTGGGTGCTCCAAGTAAAGCCTAGATGTGGTTTGTTCAACATTTATTTGACGCTTCCACTGCATCGCTTTGTAGTTAAGTGACGCGTCGCTTGTCATCAATGCATCTAGTATTTCTTCGCATGATGCTTCGTCGTCTGAAGCTTTAAAAAACAAAGTTGAAAGACTTTCATTTTTCCGGAGTTCAATTTCCAATATCTGAACTTGGGTTGTTTCATCACGCTTTACAATTGCGTGACAGTACTTGCGGGCTCGTCCATCTACCAAATGCGCACTACGACATCTTTTTTTCGGCACGTCACCCATATTGCTGTCGACCGTCCACCCATGTTCACTTACCAACTTTTCTAGCATCGTTTGAAACAACTTTATTTTCTCCGGTGCCTCAAGCAAATTCGGATCATCCAAGTTTTTCGCATCTAATCGACGCCCTTTGCCTCCCTTTTCTCCTTCTCCCATACCGCCCGAGTCATCGTTTTGCTCCTCTTCTAGCTCCGGCTTTTCACCTTTTGGTAGGGCCTTAATTTGTCTGGGACTTCTTCTTAAGTCAATTTCAGTGTCAAAGTGAAACCCTGAAGAAGTCACTTTAATCATGTAACGCTTTTTCTTCGGAGGTGGCGGGTTATTAGGATCAATTTCTTTCGGCGGAGCTCCCGGCTTTTTACCTTTCGGCGGCTTATCTTCATCAGAAGGGTCTTCTTCTTTCTCACTCTCTATGAATAACACATCATCAGGATGTGAAAATTCAATGGCTTGTAATTGGGGAGCCCGTAACCCGGATATGGACCTTATTTCTCGAATATAGCAATGGCTATGTTCATTTTGGTAATTCCTTCCTGTATATCCCACCCAAGATATTTCACATCCTCCGATATCTGGTGGTTCAAAACCAAATGTCCAACGCTCAATGTCGTCATAAAATGTTGAGTTCCTATTTAGATCTCTAAAAATGGAACAAAAGCTATCATCCGCATCTTCGTCAAAGAGCATCCACCCGAAAAACTTCCGATATTGAATACTATTGAGATAACTAATAGGAATTGAAGAATCAAATACAACTTTGCCCAACCAACCGTTTGATTCCGCTGTTGCAAGTTGCCATGTATTGCCTTGATAAACAGCTGCTCTAAGCACTTCTGCTGACTGAAAAAACAGCATTCTTGCCAGTTCACTTGCTGGTAACCAATATGTTTTGAACACATCATTCAATCGATATACGACTTGATTTTCAATTTGTTCCGCACATTCTTGTAATCTCAATAAAGAGTGCGGCATATCCCCGTATTTACAAACTTGCCAATCTGACATATTGGGTACTCTGAAGGTCCCCGTATACCCTTTAACTTTATTCTCGACTGATGTTCTTGGGTATGTTGTCCCTGTTGTCAATGCGGGTAACAAGTCTATCGGTAATCCTTTTCTGATTAGTTCTTTGTTTGGATTAGTGAAATAGCAACTAACGTACCAGCCACAACCTGGTTTTAGGTACCAATCCCCCAACATCATCAGCTTCGATCCTTTAGGGATATTGGCAATACTAATTCCTGTCAATACTCACTCCTTGGCGTCTCTATATCGCGAATGTGTTCTTCAATTCTATTGTTCATTAATTCCTTTCTAATTCCCGCTCTCCTGAGCAAACGCCAACGTTTTATCGGGAGTCCTTCAGCCTGTAACTCGTGTAAGGCATTGTGTAAACGGCGAATCTGAAAATCCTCAACCGATTCCGCGTGCTTATCCAACCAACCGTTAGTCTGTGGTAAATTCCTGAGATGCTTCATCACCGAATTGCTCCGCGAGACCTGTTTTATCAAAAATGTGACGCTTAGCCTTGGGCGAGCTGCATCTTTCAGCAACACCTCTATGCGATTATTTAGTTCATCAACAATGGCTTCGTCCCATTTAGTGTAATCAACTTTTGATTTGCACGCAGAAGCGCTTTGCCTTGCGGGCACATGTTCACCTAACCAGGTTTTATCATTCCTATACAACCAGCTGTAAAGCGAATTGCCACCCTTTAAGCGTCTTAGCTTAGAGACACTTGGCGACTTCAATTTAGTAGCTAACTCCTGCCACTTTTTTCTCTTCTCTTCCTTTATTGGAGAGACAACGGAGGTATTAGCAACTTCTTTTTTGTGTATCCTTTTTTCTTTAGTTGGTAGTCCACCGACCATCTCCAGAATCTCTTGAATGTTGGAATCTGGCAACAACGCTGTCCAAACAGCTAGATGACGCATAGGGTGAAAAGATTTTCGATGCTTTCTGAATAGGCTTACCAGCCATTGTGAATTAGAACTCCCTCCCACGATGTCATTATATTGGGAGTAGCGATAGTAATGATTTACCATACGAAAAATCTCCTGGTGATCTACTCGCTTTCCTATCTTCAGATCTAACGATTCGGCAAGCTGTCGATAGAACACCGTCCATTGCCAGAGTGTGAATGTAGGAATATGCTCTAAATTCAATTGCTTTGTCACCGCGTCGAGTAATTTAATATCGCATTCTTGGCACATTGCAGATTCACTATTTCGTAAAGCGATTTGTTTTTCAGCAGGAAAAAATAGGTGCTTTTGTTTTGGATGAAGATGAATACGTGAATTGAGTAGCATGCATTGGTGTTCGCAACATATGTCGACAGCAGGTAATTGATGCCGTCGACACCAGTAAGCCTCACCATAACGCTCTTTTTGGTGAATGAGACATTGAGGGCAATAACGAAAATATTTTGGCTGACGAATAACACTAGCAGCTATGCCACAGCGGGTATGGATATTTCCTCCCTGATTGGAATGCATTGACGCTAGAATTTGTTGTGCCTTATGTTGTTCTATAAATGGTAGATAAAAAGGGGCCAATGTATTTTTTGTAATTATATTAGTTAGAGTTGTTTGCCAAACAGGACTCACCGTTTTAATGAAAGCCCCCAGGTGACTGGGTAGATCAGGAATTGCGACAGCAGAATTGCATCCGAATATATCTCGAATTATAGCCTTTTGGTTTCCATTTTGCCCCGTGTGTACACCATACCGAGCAACCACACTATAGAATAGTTCATCTGGATAAGGTACTGGGAAATATGTCAGCATGTTAACCCGCTAGAATATCCTCTATTGAATAGATTAATCCTCGCTCACGCATTGCATCATACATACTTTCGGATTTGTCAGCGTATATTTTACGCAGGTCCTCATCCTGCAATTGCGGCCAGTTTTCCACTTTTGTGACTACACTCGATTTTGTCTTTTTCCGTGCTCGTGGTTTTGTATCCAGCCCACTCAAAGTCGTTGTCACTTTTTGAATTATCTCAATCAATGTCACATCAGGATTTGCGCTACACAAATCTTCAATCATAGGGTTAGCAATATCTTCACCAATCCCCATTGATACTAAGGTGTCTCTAGCACTATTGGCGACATCGTTTTGTGATGGCTCTCCTGTTTCGATTCTCTTCTTCGTGAGCGCTTTTGGTCTCAAATGGGCAAACGAATCTAAGAGGCTACTTTCAATTTTTGGGATGACGAGATCACTACACTCTCTTAAGATTTTGTCATCTCCTTTACGCAGCGCATCAAGCAATGGTTTTACGACAGAAAACTCTTCTTCAAAGACATCGGAGAACAAGTCGGTACTTAAACATTCTTCTTCCGGGTTACTCGCCAGTAAAATTGCTCTCGCTTGAGAAAGGCAAAATAATTTAACGACAATATCAGGGATCCCTTGGCTAAGTTCATACAGACAGTTTGTTAACAGCTCACTTCTCTTAACCGGATTTTTAAGCCATTGATAGGGCCAAAGCGTATCTAAAAAGGCATCCCAATTATCATCAAGTTCCATTCTATCCCACACAATGCTGCCTTCTCCGCTGGCTCGTCTTGCTTGCCTGAATTCCTTAGTAAACAAAGAAAGAGCCTTCGGTGTACCAATCAACATAATCGATACTTCCACCACATTAACGAGTGTGACCAAGAAGTTAATCATTTTCTTTTCACCACCGCTCTTGGCAAGGTTCATGTGCTGAAATTCATCAATAACAAGCAATCCTATCGCATGTATCAAACATAAACTCGCGACATCAGCAATCATCTTGCCAATACTGGGACGACCAGAGGTATACTTCTGCCTATATTTCGTATTAAGCCTCTTATCTAAAGCGATAAAAAAACTCTCACAAAACTCGGATAGTGAGCCATCATAAGGGCAATCAATTTTTAGCCAAGGCACCTGTAAAATATGATATTTGGGGTGGTAAATCACTCGCTCGTAGGTGTCTAAAATGAGATTGGTTGCCGTAGATTTACCCACGCCAGAAATGCCCATAACCGCCATTGAAGAAGCAGGTGAATTTACGACGTCATGCACATAAGTAGTGAGATCTTGACTCGCGATTGTTTCTCTAATTACATTGAGTTTTCGTTTGAAATTCGCTGTATCTGGATTCCTGCCTAAATAGCTCTTTCTAATTAATTGTGAAATCTTTTGCTCTAATACCAAGTGCGTTGTTTGGGGGACAAAGAACTGCCTTGTTAACCGGCTTATGGCATGAACACGTATCTCCCCAGATAAATTAATTTCTTCTGCTTGAAAACGGGGTAGTGTTGCCAGCTCGTTAGCGGCTTTTTTGGGGCTCATTATATAAGGCAATGCGGCTATTAATGGATTTTCGGCATATTCAGGAAGTCCAGGATCCTTATAAACAGCTTCTTTGAAGCGAGGATTAGCGGAATCACTCATCGTCTACATCCTCTTTTAACAAGTCTTTCAAGTTCGTGGGTAATTTAAAGCTTTTTCGTTGCTCGTGATTTGGTTGAATATGAGCTACATTTTCAGGCGGTTCGTCACAAGTACTTGCTTCATTAAATGCTGCTTTTTTTCTCCTTTCATGCAGTCTTTCGCCTTTCTTATTTTGAGTAATGTTTCTAACCTTTTCCGATTTACTAATCACGGTATTAACAGGCTGTTTCTTCTTAGAGCGGGTCGAAAGCTCTTCCAAGTCAGAGACTAGGTTCACAGATCCAGCTCGCTTTCTTAGCTTGGACGTGGCAGCAGTATCTGCCTTGACAGAGTTTTGCTCCCAAACTTCCCACATTGTTAATCCTCTGTAAGCTCGACTTCTTTCTGTCAATGTTGCCTCGATAAAGTCCGCATAAGAATCATTAATACGCAGATAAATCTTATTCACAGAATATAAGTCATAAGCGACGGTTACGATCTTTGGACCTTTATAGTTTTCCTCGAACCATCCCCAGTCAAGCGCTTCACGGCAAGTAAAATAACACCCAAACAGTAGCAGCCCATGATTGGTGACTCTGGCATTCGTATGAGGAAGCAGATTAACCTTTACTAATTGCTCTGTAGGCCTTCTTAACCGACCAGTTCTATGTTGAATTCCCCAGCTCCACAAATCAATGGGCACATGGGGCATGGTAGGGGGGATATCAGCGTCAGGATCATAGGTGGAAATTGTGTTTTCATTATTATAAAAAAGGACAATTTTAATGAGCATCTGCGTAAACTCTTTGAGTGTATGTATACCGTCTTGACGGTAATCATCACCATGTCGCTTTTTCCCAATTGTCTTCCCCGTAACATAACCTTCTACAAAGGGCTTCATTTTCGTTTGAACGGTTCGAAAGTATCGTTCGACAATTCCTTTCCAGTCCGCTCTATAAGGGGGGGTATTTTCAATATCAACATTGAATGCTTTACTTAAAACTTCTACGTGACGCCCCAGCATTTCCCCTCTGTCACCGATTATTGTTTCCGGTAGCCCTTGTGTGGGCCACATGTCCTCATCTATCTCAATATCGTAGCTTGCGCAATATTCAACTTTATCTGTCATCGCATTCGCTAGGGCTTCCATAGCACTGGCCCACGAAGCATTTTCCAGCCCCACATACATTCCCACAATCATCCGACTAAATACATCAACAACAAAATATAATGTTGGACGCCCAATAATTTTATTCCTATCTCTTTCCGATACCAGATACACATCCGCTATAGTGGCGTCTATTTGATAACGGCTTCCAGGTCCCGCGACCTCTGACGTCGAAGTTCCGATGACCGGACGGAAGTCCTTTTGATAGTTTATTTCGCCTTCTCGGGCTTTTGTCACCTCAATTGGCGTGTATTCTTTGTTATAGAAATATTTGAACTGGCGTTCTGATGGGGCATTAATAATATCTTCTGGCCTGCAGGGAAGCGGAATATCAAAAGCAATAAGTACCTGATTGTAAGCGTAATCAAACTCATATTGTTTTTTGTTGAGTAAACACTTCTCAATTGCAACCCTGAAAAGCGCTTTAATGTCTTCATCGACATTGATACCATCACCCGGTGTCCTAGTTCTAGGTGCACCTAACTTCTTGTCTCCTGGCGTTCTAGATTTTCCAGCTCCTCCGCACCGTTCATAGCGTGCATTTAGTGCATTTTTACATTTACCAAATTGCCAATAACGACGAAGCCATCTATATAGAGTCTGCTTTGTCACGCCATGTTCGGCTAACGTTCTTGCTAGAATTGGACCTCGAGTTGCCCGTTGAAAGATCTCAGGCTCTAAAACAACGATATCTTCCAATGCATCCCAAGCCCTATTTTGGACTTTTTCCGATTTAGAGCCCGATTTCGGCATGTTCATATAGGTCTTTATATATGGATCGCCTATTCGCAGTAGTGCTCTTTGCGCCATCAAATGTTCCAATTGACTCTTTTCGTGCACAATCGGTAGTGCTGAAACATCGTCAATATCTATCCAAAAGACAACTTCATGATTAGACCACAAAACTCTGAACCGCTGAGAAGCTAGAGAATAGACATCATTGGGCATGAACATATTCATAATCCTCATTAATCCAATGTTCCGAAGGGGACAAATGACTGGTCTTAAGGGAGCGGTGATTAACTTTGTGCATATTCCACGAAAAAGCCCCTTGCGCAAGCAAGTGCCTTAAATACTGCAGATGAGTTCCCGTTGGCTTACATTCTTTCTCATCAAGGTGTTTCATGGTAGTTGTAATTTTTTCTTCAGGCGTCAATTCGATTGCTCTTATAACTACTTCAAATGCGTATTTTCTCGACTGATCATCCAAATCGAAACTGTGAAGATGAGGAACTAACCATCGAATATTTTGAATTAACGTTTTTGGGATTTCTTCTTCAGTTACTACACGCCATTTAACATCTTCACCTTCCCAATATCGCCTTTCGAGCTCTTGCTTTTCAACTACTCTTGGCTCTTCTAGTTCGTCTTTGTACTTTATCGAAATAGCTTCAGTCTTTAATTTACCCAGGACGTTAACATCGAGTAGAAGGTCGGTAGTCATCACTTGATTAACACCTTTTGCAGCAGGGTGTTTTATTCCTGTTCGCTTGGCAATACTGAGTGTTTTTTCTGGATCGAGTGGCATTTGTTCACGAATATCAACCACTGACGAACTCCAATCAAACAATAAAAATGCTGAGAGCTCTAAATCTGATAGCAAATGAACTATCCGACCATGCGTAATCGCAGGTCTTCGATGTACTCTGCCTTTACTCGGCACATCCCTGACGGTTAGAAAAGGTTTGTAGTGCTTCCCAAATCCGTGTCCTCGCTTTTCTTTTTCAAAGCGACGAATGATATCTTTGCCAAATAAATCGACGACATTTTTTGGTTGTGGATCAAGAAAGTTTTTTAAGGAAGTCATAACAAATTTTAAACTAGGCCTGTTTATATAAGCCTAGCTCAAAATTTTAAAAGTATGATACTTTTTTGTTTAGTATGATACTTTATTGTTTGGATGATACTTTATTGTTTATCTACACGGCATTAGCCTTTCGGCCTTTTTTCTATTCCACTGTCACGCTCTTAGCCAGGTTACGAGGTTGGTCTACGTCGGTGCCTTTAATGATGGCAACATGGTAGGACAACAGTTGCAGCGGTACTGTGTACACCATGGGGGCAATGATGTCGTCAACGTGAGGGACGTTAATCACCCGCATAGTCTCGTCACTCTGGAAGTTAGCGTCTTTGTCGGCAAACACATACATGATGCCGCCGCGGGCGCGTACTTCAGCCACATTGGATTTCAGCTTTTCCAGTAACTGGTCGTTGGGTGCCACTACAATAACCGGCATTTCATCGTCGATCAGGGCCAGCGGGCCGTGTTTTAATTCGCCAGAGGCATAGGCTTCCGCGTGAATGTAGGAGATTTCTTTAAGCTTTAACGCTCCTTCCATTGCAATGGGATAATGCTCGCCACGGCCCAGGAACAGTGAGTGATGCTTATTGGCGAATTCCGGCGCCAGTTTCTCGATAGTGCTATTCAGGTTTAACACTTCTTCTAACTTGCTGGGCAAGGTGTGCAGGGCATGAATAATCTTTTGTTGTTTCTCTTGCGCCAAACCGTTCAGTTGCCCCAGCTTCAGAGTAAACAACAATAAGGCTGTCAGCTGAGTGGTAAAGGCTTTAGTGGACGCAACACCAATTTCCGCACCAGCTTTGGTCATGTAGGCCAGATCCGATTCGCGCACCATAGAAGAGCCAGGTACGTTGCAGATGGTTAAGCTGGTGAGATACCCCAACTCTTTAGACAAGCGCAGTGCTGCAAGGGTATCCGCAGTTTCACCGGACTGTGAAATGGTCAGCAGCAAGCTGTTGCTGTGCACATGGGATTTGCGGTAGCGAAACTCGGAGGCGATTTCCACATTACAGGACACATTCGCCAGCTCTTCAAGCCAATAACGGGCAACTAAGCCAGCGTGATAACTGGTACCACAGGCAACGATTTGCACGTGCTGTACTTTGCTTAAGATTTCATCCGAATGCCGCCCAAACAGCTCAGCAGACAAATCATTTTCTGCCAAACGACCTTCCAGAGCATTGCGGGTAACAATGGGTTGCTCGTAAATCTCTTTCATCATGTAGTGGCGATAGCCCGCTTTATCACCGGCGTCGTGCTCCACTTCAGAATCGTGAATTTCGCGGGTTACGGCTTCACCGTCTTTATCAAAGATGCGCACTTCAGTGCGGGTGACTTCGGCCACATCGCCTTCTTCTAAGAAGATAAAACGGCGGGTTACCGGCAACAGCGCCAGTTGATCCGACGCGATAAAGTTCTCGCCAATACCCAGGCCAATTACCAGTGGACTACCTGAGCGGGCAACCACCAGCTTTTCTGGATTTTCCAGGTCCATTACCACTGTGCCATAGGCACCGTGGAATCCGGCAACGCTTTCCTGCACGGCGTTGAGCAAGTCGTTGCTGGTTTGCATCTTGTGGTGAATGGTATGAGCAATGGTTTCGGTGTCGGTCTGGCTTTCGTAGGTGTAACCCTCACTGCTCAGTCTGCTACTCAGTGGCTCGTAGTTTTCAATGATGCCATTGTGCACTACGGCAATTCGATCAGTTGAAAAATGAGGGTGGGCGTTGCTTTCAGTGACACCACCGTGAGTTGCCCAACGGGTATGGGCGATACCAATCGCACCTTTAACCGGGGATTCTTTGATAGCATCCTGCAGGGCTTTAACTTTACCTACCCGGCGCACCCGTTGCAGGCTATTGTCTTCGTCAATCACCGCAACACCGGCAGAGTCGTAACCGCGGTATTCCAGCCTGCGCAGACCTTCTACCAAAATAGGCACGACATTCCGTTCTGCAATTGCACCCACTATTCCACACATAATTTTTCTCTCGTTGTTAATTTTGTTCGTTATACAGCCACACGGATAACCGCTACATCATTGCTTTGTAGCTGGCTTACCACGTCATCGCTTAGTTGATCGTCAGTAATGAGTTGCGAGATTTGTTGCCAGGGCAATTCCAGGTTTGGCATCTTGCGCTCAAATTTTTCTGATTCAGCTAACACCACTACCGTTTTAGCTACGCGCGTCATGGCGAGTGTTAGTTGTGTAAACTCGTTAAAGGTGGTGGTGCCTCTGGCCAGATCCACTCCCGATGCGCCCACAAAGGCTAAATCGAAGTTGTAGGAAGACACCATTTTTTCCGCCATCGCGCCCTGAAAAGATTGGCTTTGCACATCCCAGGTACCACCGGTCATCAATAGGGTAGGCTCAGGCTCCAGCTCCAGTACTTCCTGTGCGGTATTCATGGAGTTGGTCATCACCACCAGCCCGCGTTTGTTCTTCAGAAAGGGCACCAGGGCATGGGTGGTAGTACCGGAATCGATCAATATGCGATCGTGATCCTGAATCAACTTTGCCGCCGCTTCGGCAATCGCCACCTTTCGTTTCGAAACTTCTTCAATTACTTCTTTGCTTTCGCCAGGAGAAAGAATCGCACCGCCGTGGCGTCGCAATACCAAACCACTTTGCTCCAGAGCCGCCAGATCCTTTCGGATGGTCACTTCAGAAGTAGAAAATTCTCTGGCCATTAGTTCAACGCTAAGTTCACCACGCTGCTCCAAAGCAGAGACAATCTGGCGACGACGTTGCTGGGTATTACGTTTCAAAACAAGCACCTTAAGTTTCGTTTCGAAACATATTATTCAAAACGAAACTTAATGCAAGCAAAAATAGATGAACTGGCAGGAAATAGTCACAAACAAAAAAGCCGGACTGTGATGACCCGGCTTTGAATTGAATAGCGTAGAGCTTACTTTTTGACCGGGCGTGCCCAGCCAGTGACATTGCGCTGCTTACCGCGAGCGATGGCCAGTTGCTCACTTTCCACTGCCTTGGTAATAACCGAACCGGCACCTACTGTGGCATCTTTGCCAATAGTCAACGGGGCCACCAGCGAGCTGTTGGAGCCAATAAAAGCCCCTTCGCCAATGTCGGTTTTGAATTTATTAACGCCGTCATAGTTGCAGGTAATAGTGCCGGCACCGATATTCGCGCCCGCTCCAACAGTAGCATCGCCTAAATAAGTCAAATGATTGGCCTTGGCGCCTTCACCCAACTCGGTTTTTTTCATCTCCACAAAGTTGCCAACTTTGGCTTTGGTTTTCATCACTGAACCGGGACGCAAACGGGCGTAAGGTCCGACATTACAATCAGTGCCAACCACAGCCTGTTCAATACTGGAAAAGGCCTCTATTACCGTGCCATCGGCAATCTCACAATCTTTGAGAATACAATTGGCACCGATTTTTACTTTGTTACCCAAGACAACCTTGCCTTCCAACACCACATTCACATCAATACTGACATCTGTACCTGTGCTCACTTCACCGCGAATGTCGATACGGTTAGGATCGGCCAGGCTGACACCATTAATCATCAAGGCTTGAGCCTGTTGCAATTGATATGCGCGTTCAATCTTGGCCAATTGCACCCGATTGTTAATGCCTTCTACTTCTACTGCAGAGCTGGCTTGCGTAGCCTTTATCACCTTGTTTTCCTCTGCGGCCATTGCAATGACGTCAGTGAGGTAGTATTCCTGTTGCGCGTTGTTGTTTTCCAGTTGGCCCAACCAGCGTTTAAGATCAGCACCACCCATGATCATAATACCGGTGTTAATTTCCTGAATCTGTCGTTGTGCTTCACTGGCATCTTTGTGCTCAACAATGGCTTTAACCTGATCGCCATCACGCACAATGCGGCCCATACCGGTCGGGTCATCCAGTACCACCGTTAACAACACCAAATCCGCTTCTTTTTTAGTGGCAATCAGGGACTGCAACGTTTCGGCTTTGATCAGTGGCGCATCGCCCACCAGAATCAATACATCATCGTCATCCTGAATGTGCGGGATAGCCTGCATGACAGCATGGCCCGTACCCAATTGTTCTGCCTGTAAACACCAGTTAAGGCTGTTATGGGCTAACGCAGTTTGCAGTTGCTCTGCGCCGTGACCATAAATGAGATTGATTTGAGCTGCACCCACTTCGCCCAGAGTATCAATAATATGTTGCACCATGGGCTTGCCCGCGATGGGATGCAATACTTTGGGTAATTCCGACTTCATGCGGGTGCCTTTACCGGCAGCCAAAACAATGGCAGAAACTGACATAACGGATCCTTTGCAAAAAATTGTGCTTATTGTAACGAATGCAACTCACCCTGCAACGAAAAGCCGTTGCCAATTTGTTGGGCAAGGCATTTAAGCAGAGGTTGTTACAGCTTCAGGAAAGCGTAACCGATCCCTGAGTGTGGATTTGCAGCACTTTTTGGGCTGACATCACTGCCGGTGTCAGACCATTGGCAGCCCCCACATCCAGATACAAGGTATTACCCAGATACACCGGATTACCGCCGGTCATGATAGTGTGCCCCACCACCACTTTGTCGATGCCGGATACCCGATGAGTTTCCCGTTGTTGCGGGCTGGAAGAAATATCAGGCTGTTGAAATTGGCGCGCCTGTAAGGCGTTATCCCGATACCAGAGCAAGTGCTTTTGAATATCTGCAGCAGCTAAACTTTCTTGTCTGAGCCACTGATTTCCCGGTACAGCCGCATGCACTATACCAATGCATCCTGATTCGGTTTCCAGTTCGATGGCCATGGGCAGAGATTTAACTTTGTCCAAGAGGGCTGCCACCTTAAGCGCCATATCCGATTTAGGTTGATACCAGTCGCCACCATTAAAGGTTTGCCAGTTGAGAATATCGGCGATATTGCCGTCCCCCGCCATGGCAGCTAAACCTTTAAGCAGCATCTGTTCATGATTGCCCATCACCGCAACAAACCAGGGTTTATTCAGTAACTGTAGAGTTTTGAGTGAATCTGGTCCACGATCGATAAGATCGCCAACACTAAACAGGCGATCTCCCCGCTGTGGATCAAATCCCAATTGAGCAAGACGCTTGATCAGCAGTTCGTACTGGCCGTGGATATCCCCCACGATCCAGGCGTGCTCACTGGCAATAGTAAACTTCTGATAAAGCTGGCTGCTCATGCAATAGTGCGTCAGGGAATTGCCCTGCCGCAACGGGATCCTCAGGTTTCGGGGCTCTTATAATTCTAGAAGCAAACCGCCATTCACGAAACCTCAGTTTTTCTGCGTTTAACATTAAGCACAAACTGGACAATGGTTTTCAGGGTGAATACGCATGTTTTGCCATTGCAGAGTTTGCCAGTTTACCTGCATGAATTGGTTTTCTGGTTTATTTCCAGCCAGAATTAGCAGCGCCTGAGTGGCCTGCATTGCGCCCATAGTGCCCACAACCGGTCCGAGAATGCCCTGATTGAGGCAATTTTCTGCTGGCAGTTCACCCTCGCCAAACAAACATTGATAACATCCCTGACGGGACTGTTGCTGGCTGTGATGACATAACCACAACTGGCCGCTGAGTTGTGTTGCAGCTGCTCCCACCAAATCAACCTGATTAATGTGACACCATTGATTGATAGTAAAGCGGGTCTGGAAATTATCGGAACAGTCTAAAACCAGTTGAGGTGTGTGGAGGATTTCAGCATCAGCGGTAAACGCCTGGCTTTGTATCTGAATCTGACAATCTGGGTTAATTCCCTGCAATTGCGTTTTTGCCACCTCTACTTTTAGACGACCAATATCCTTTGCGCGATACAAAAGCTGTCGGGGCAGATTGGTTGCACTGACTGTATCCGGATCCCAGATGGAAATCTGTCCCACACCGGCTGCCACCAGATAACTCAAGGCGGCACAACCCAGGCCACCCGCACCCACCACCAATACGTGACTGGCTGCGATAAGTGCTTGTCCCTCCGGCTCTATTTGCGGCAACACCATTTGCCGTACATAACGTTTATCAGTAGTGCTCTGGCTCATTTTCGATACCCTGTTGCTGCAACAGTGATTGGAACTGACAAACGCTTTCTTGCGGATCTTGTGCCTGAGTAATGGCAGTAACTACAGCGACAGAGCCAACTCCCGTAGCCAACACTCCAGGCGTTCTAGCCAGATTAATGCCCCCTATTGCCACCAGTGGATAGCCTTTCGCTAATTGCACTAGATGATGCAGTTTCTCTGTCCCCTGGATCTGGCCTGACATATCCTTGGTGTTTGTGGCAAATATCGCCCCGATAGCGATATAGCTGGGCTGTAACGACATGGCCCGTAACAGCTCATAATAGCCGTGGGTGGAAATGCCCAGACGTAACCCTGCCTTTTGTATAGCGGTTAAGTCAGCCGAATCTAAGTCTTCCTGACCCAGATGTACGCCATAACAATGATGCTCAATAGCCAGTTGCCAATAATCATTAATAAACAATCTGGCCTGATGCGCCCGGGCTAATTGATTGGCCTTGCGGATTTGTTCAGAGATAAACTGCATATCGCCAGTTTTGATACGCAACTGCAAGGTTTTTACCCCATAGTTTAAGAGACGTTCTACCCACGCCAGCGAATCCACCACAGGATACAGCCCCAATTGTTTTGTATTGCAACTGGCAAAAGCCGCTGCCGGTATTTCAGTCTTTTGCACTGGATGATAGTGCGGAAATTCGTTTGCGCTAAAACACAATGGTTTCAGGCCCAACTTAGGCGCTCCGTCCCCTATGGATAAATGGTTTTGAATCCCCTGAAAAACCAGGGCTTTGGCCAACACAAAGGCTTCTTTTACAGCGTGCCCTTTTGCCATAGCAGCCGCCAGGGCACTGGCCATTGTGCACCCGGTTCCGTGCACATCAACACCACTTATGCGCTCAGAGCTTAATGCCAACAATGCGCCCTGGCCCTGCAGCCAGTCGATACTTTTTTCTGAGTTAAGTTCGTGCCCACCTTTTAACAACACCCAATTCACCGGCAACTGCTGCAATCCTTGCAACAGGGTTTCGCTATCCGGGTTACCTTGACTGCCCGTCAGCCAAAGTGCTTCTTGTTTGTTGGCGGTTAACACATCCACATAAGGCAATAAATACTCCGTCAAAACACTGCGGGTATCCTGCTGGGTGAGACTGCCACCACGACTGGCGGACACCACTGGATCCAATACCACCAGAGGCTTGGAATTATTTTGTTTGAGGGTTTTCAGCCAGTTACACAGCCACAAAACCTGATCTGTGCTGGCCAGCAAACCTATCTTAATCACTGCAGGCAAGCCATCCTCTGCCAGCGCTTGTATCTGTTCGCTGAACAGGTCAATAGGCACCGGATTGATGGCCAAGAGGCCCTGACTGTTTTGCACTGTTACCGCGCTGACCACCGTACTGCAATACACTTCCAGTTTCTGCGCCGCTTTAATATCCGCCTGAATACCGGCCCCGGCATTGCAATCTGAGCCACCGATTGACCAGATATAGGGCTGTTTGTTTTTACTAATCATGATTGTTGCCAAAATGGTGTTCCTAAAACCGGAGTAGATGGGCTGGCGGTTTCCCGCGATTGCATTTGTCCCGCCAGATACGCAGCGCGTCCCGCCGCCACTGCCTGGCTAAATGCGCCTGCCATCAGCACCGGATCAGCCGCTTGAGACACAGCTGTATTTAACAGTACCGCATCAAAGCCTAACTCCATCGCCTGACAGGCATGAGAAGGGCTACCAATTCCGGCATCGATAATCAAAAACACATCCGGCAATCTGGCCCTTAAGGTTTTAAGGGCATAGGGATTGAGTAAACCTTTGCCACTGCCGATGGGCGCGCCCCAGGGCATCACAACCTGACACCCAGCTTCCACCAGGCGTTGGCATAGCACCAGATCATCAGTGCTGTAAGGCAACACCTTGAACCCCTGGTTGATAAGCTCTGTTGTGGCTTCTAATAAGGCAAACGGATCCGGTTGCAGATTGTAATCATCGCCCGTGATCTCCAGCTTAATCAGCTCAGTGGCAAACACTTCCCGGCTCATTTGCGCCACGGTAATGGCTTCTTTCGCAGAACGGCAACCAGCGGTATTGGGCAATACCGGAACACCGGTTTGTTTAACCATTTGCCAAAACTCCGCACCGCCCTCAATACTGCCCTGACGGCGCAACGACACAGTCACCATCGCGGGCTGTGCCTTTGCGATTGCCTGCTGCATCAAGGTCGGAGAGGGATATTGTGCTGTACCCAGCAACAAACGACTGTCCGTAAATAGCGATTGTGGGAAAGGCATTTCTGCTGGTTCAGCCTTATATTTGATGATGTCATTATGGCCGTTTAGCATTGTTATCCCCCTTGCATCGGTGACAGCACATCGAGCTGATCCCCTTCTTTCAGGCTCGTGTGCTGATATGCCTGTTTGGGCACAAAATCACCATTGACTGAGACTGCAAAAGCCTGGCGGCTATCCACCACGATGGACAAAAACTCCGCCAGACACTGAGTATCGGTTTCGGTTAATTCACCATTAAATCGGATTCGCATCTGTCTTCCTTATTGCTGTCAGTGATAAAAGGCACCGCGGAATGTGGCACGGGTTGCTTGAGTACCATGGCTGAGACTGCCTGGCTAAACAAAGGGCCAAGTAAGTAACCATGGCGATAAAGGCCATTGACACTCACATAGCGTTCATGGCGATAGATGGCCGGTAAATGATGTGCAAACGCGGGGCGCAAACCGGTGCGGGCACTGAGGATACGAGCTTCGGCAAACCCTGGATGCAAAGCATATGCAGCGGATAACAACTCCATGCTGGACTGCAAGCTGATGGGGGAATCATCCTGGCTGTCTATTTCTGTAGCACCAATGACGAACTGCTGCTCAGGCTTAGGTGCAATATACAAGGGATATTTGGGGTGCATAAAACGCACCGGCCGGGTCAGATGAACTTCCGGGGCAGACACGCGAATAATCTCTCCGCGCACACCACGCAGGTTGCGTTGCGCCGCTTCCTGTTGCTTTGTGTTTGCACCAAATACGGTATTGGGGGTCAGAGCCAGCGTATTTCGGGCACCTAACCCGCGACAATCCAGCACCGCGTCAAACTCTTGCCCAGCGAGACGCCCTTTAGTCCACTCTGTTGCCCATTGTGGCCCAGATAAGGAATTCAACGGCGTTTGCCAGTGCATTGTCACCCCAGCTTTTTGACAGGCCTGCAAGCTGGCACGATAAAAACTGCGATTGTCTAACTGCCCTTCACCGGATAACCACAATGCCCGCCGAAAATGAGCTGGCAGGTCAGGCTCCAGCTCAGCAATCGCCAACCTGTCCAGCCAGGGATTGGGTTCTGACTGACATCGGCCTGTGCGCTGCTGAAATTCCGCAAGCAGTGCATCATCAGCATGATGAGACACCACTAAAGTGCCCGTTTGCTGCAACCAAACAGCTTTTGGTAACCGGGCCAAAAGCTGCGGCCAGAGTGCCATTGACTCTCTACCTAAAGACAACAAACGCGGCTCAGCACAATGCACCGCTTCCGCCAATGGTGCCAACATGGCTGCAGCCACAGCGCCGGCGCCGTCCGGCATATCCGGAACATCTGCGCTAAACACCGTAATCCTGGCACGCCCAAGAAGCTGCAGTGCACACAAACGCCCCAACAAACCAAACCCTAATATTGCAATATGCATGGTTTATTTCACCGGATGATAAAGCTCACTACCTGAAGATTTAAATTCAGCGGATTTTTGTTGCATTTCGGCCTCAATATCCAGCATCTGAATCTCAATCACCTCATCGCCCAACTCTGCTGCGTAATCACGCACATCCTGAGAAATCTTCATGGAGCAGAATTTGGGACCACACATGGAACAAAAATGCGCCACCTTGCCAGACTCCTGCGGCAGAGTCTGATCGTGGTATTCTCGTGCTCGTTCCGGATCTAAACTGAGATTAAATTGATCGTGCCAGCGAAACTCAAAACGCGCTTTAGACAAGGCATCATCGCGAATTTGCGCACCAGGGTGGCCTTTTGCCAGATCGGCAGCATGGGCAGCTATCTTGTAAGTTATTAGCCCTTCTTTTACATCCTGTTTATCCGGCAACCCCAAATGCTCCTTGGGTGTTACGTAGCACAACATCGCTGTGCCGTACCAACCTATCTGCGCCGCGCCAATGGCCGAGGTGATGTGGTCATAGCCTGGGGCAATATCGGTGGTAAGTGGACCAAGCGTATAAAACGGCGCTTCATGACACAAATTGAGCTGTTCATCCATGTTGTGTTTAATCAGTTGCATGGGAACATGCCCTGGACCTTCCACGATAGTCTGCACATCGTATTGCCAGGCTATTTTGGTAAGTTCGCCTAAGGTGGATAATTCAGCCATCTGCGCAGCGTCATTGGCATCGGCAATCGAACCAGGCCGCAAGCCATCACCTAGGGAAAAGCTGACATCATACTGCTGCATGATCTGACAGATTTCTTCAAAGTGAGTGTAGAGAAAGTTTTCTTTGTGATGGGCCAGGCACCACTTCGCCATAATGGAGCCACCACGAGAAACAATGCCGGTCACCCGTTTCGCTGTTAAAGGTACGTAGCGCAACAAAACACCGGCGTGAATTGTAAAGTAATCAACGCCTTGCTCTGCCTGCTCAATCAGGGTATCGCGATAAATTTCCCATGTGAGGTCCTCAGCGACACCATTCACTTTTTCCAACGCCTGATACAGGGGAACTGTGCCGATAGGCACTGGGCTGTTGCGAATAATCCACTCGCGGGTTTCGTGAATATAACGACCAGTGGACAAATCCATCACGGTATCTGCGCCCCAACGAGTAGACCACACCAGCTTTTCCACTTCTTCTTCAATGGAAGAAGTCACCGAAGAATTTCCAATATTGGCGTTCACCTTTACCAGAAAGTTCCGACCAATGATCATAGGCTCGCTTTCCGGATGGTTGATATTACAGGGCAGTACTGCTCGTCCGCGGGCGATTTCCTGTCGCACAAATTCCGGGGTGATCTGTTCTGGAATACTGGCACCAAAAGACTCACCTTTTTGTTGAGCAGCGCGTATCTCATCCGCCAGTTTGGCTCTGCCCATGTTTTCCCGAATCGCTACGTATTCCATTTCCGGAGTAATGATGCCCTTTCTGGCATAGTGCATTTGGGTGACATTCGCTCCGGGTTTGGCTCTGCGAATAGCGGGTAAATGCTCGAAACGAATGTGATCTAATCCTTCATCCGCCAGCCTCTGCTGGGAAAATCCGGCGCTGGGTGCAGGTAACGTTTCGCAGTCCTGTCGTTGGGCAATCCAGGCTTCCCTGAGCCTTGGCAAGCCGATGCGCACATCAATTTCAGCGTCAGGTTCACCGTAGGCACCGGACGTATCGTAAACCCGTACTGGTGCATTCGGCTCATATTGTGGATTTTCTTCGCTGCCTCCAATCAAACTGTCGGCCAGATGAATTTCCCGCATGCCCACGCGCACATCGGGTTGCGAACCGGTTACATAAATCTTTTTGGAATTGGGATAATCATAGCCGCGCAATTGTTGAATAAACTCTTCGGCTTCAGCGCGGCGCTGGCGAGCATTTTTTGTATTGGTTGTCATGATAAGACCTCTTTGTGTTAAATCGGTCTTGTCAGAAATAAGAAGAAGCTGGACAGGAAGCCGCCACAAACGCCCTGGAAAGTACCTGAATTGGATTTTTCCTGGATTTTGAGGCTTGCTTTCTTGTTTCCTACGCAAGTATTAACTTGGTCAGGTTCACGGATCCCGCAACTGCGATCTCAGCCAAAATTTTTCAATTGTGAGCTTTACCCATCACTGAAAAATCTGGCACTCCGACAAGAAGTATAAATTTCCCTTTTAAATTACTTTAGCGTTAAGCGCTGTGTCAATATGGATTTTAAGAAGTTCTGCTTAAGCGCAATCACCTATTTAGTTTCCGGCTTTGCCAACCAGAGCTTCGACGGCAGCTTAAGCATGCCGGTGGTGAGCGCCACACCCAATAAAATTGTCGCGGCCCCCAGTAAAATGGTTTGGGTAACCTGCTCATCGATAAACCACCAGCCCCAGATAAAGGCAAACAGCGGCACCAGATAAGTTACCGATAAAGCTTTACTGACGCCCTCTCGGGATAAAATACGAAAATACAGAATATAGGCCACGCCGGTACAGGCGATGCCCAGGCAAATCACATCCCGCCAGGCGCTGACCGATGGCATCACTTCTGGCCAGGTAATGACACCCGGTACAATCAACATCAAAGAGGCATAAACCTGACTGCCGGTAGCCACCGCCAGCGGTTTCATGCCCGCGGCATAGAGCTTGGAATAGCAAGCCGCAAAGCCGTAGCAGGTGGAAGCAAACAAGGCCCCCATAATGGGCAGCAGCAACATAGCATCATCGGAAATCTTCTCTGACATCAGGATAAACACCCCGGTGAAGCCCACCACTAAACCAAAGATGGTGGCTGGCGCTATTTTGTCTTTTAGCCATAACCAGGCCACCAGCGCGCCGAACATGGGCGCAGTGGAATTCAGGGTAGCGGTCAGCCCGGCTTCCAGCGACAGGGTGGCCCAGGCGAACAAGGTAAAAGGCATGGCGGTATTGGTTAATCCCAGCACCACCAAATGTCGCCAATGGGTGCGAATTTGCTGCATTTCATGGCGGCGAATAAAGGCCATCAACACCAATAAAAACACAGCAGCAATCGAAGCCCGAAACAGGATCAAAGAAAAGGCACCAAACTCCGGTGATGCGGTGCGCATAAACAAAAATGACGCGCCCCACAGCGCACCGAGGATCAAAAGTTCCAGATAAGATTTAGCCTGCATATCACTGTCCTTTTACTCATCCCAGAAAGAGGTTTGCTTTGCGTTATTTTGCCCTGATTCTAGTTGTAGCAACCATGCTTTTCTGGACAATCCCCCTGCATAACCGGTCAATTTACCGTTTTTACCGATAACTCTATGACAAGGCACCACAATACTCAGCGGATTTTTACCATTGGCCGCTCCCACAGCCCGAACCGCTTTGCTGTCACCCAGTTGTTGCGCAATATCCAGATAACTGCAAGTTTCACCATATGGCACTGTTAACAGCGCCTGCCAAACCTTACTCTGAAAATCGGTGCCCTCAGGCGCCAGAGGCAAATCAAATACGGTGCGCTCACCGGCAAAGTACTGCTCAAGCTGTTGTTTTGCTTCAGTCAATACTGTATCTGATGACGCACTATGACCCGGTTCCTGCACAAACAGAATATGGCGCAATTTCCCATCGCTTGCAGCGATCTCCAGCCATCCCAATGGCGTCTTCAGATAATCATTAATGCGATTAGTTTTGCTGTTCATTATGCTTTGTCCCATAACTGGAAGGTAAGATAACTGCGCCAGGGAGCAGCAGCATCGATATTCAGGGAATACTGTTTAATCTGATGTTTTATCACCAGATCGGTACCCAGCCAGATATCTGGCTCAGACAGTCCACGCATTTTGGCGTAGGCAATTGTCCAGGGGCCGATCCCTTTAATCTGTAACCACTCGTCGGGCGAGGTGTGCTCACCTTGCTCATGAACAAATTGCGCCAGGGCTTTTAAGGCATTTTTTCTGGCCTGCGGCATCCTGAAAAATTCAAGCTCACTGTTGGCCACAGCCTCAGGTGTTGGGAACAGACGGTTAACAGCGGTGCCTTCCGAACCCGCCTCAAGCCTTATAGGCTCGCCCAGTTCGTCAGTGAGCTGGGCCACTTTGTTCACAGCGGCTTTAACCGACACCTGCTGACCTAACACTGCCCGGCATCCCGCTTCAAACAAAGACCAGACTCCCGGAATGCGTATGCCTACGGTTAACTGCTGCTCAGTTAAACCGGTATTCAGTAATGCCTGTTGCACCAGATTGTGATCCGCTTCCAAATCCAGAATGCGTTTAATGTTTTGCAGAACGCCCCGTAATTCACTGTAGCTCGCCATGTTCAGGGTAACGCGAAAGCGAAACCGTTCAGGCTCGATCTCAGCTTTAAAATAACCTTTTTGCCCCAACCAATTAAAACTGCGGGCATAGCTGGTTTCTGTAACCTCTTCCATTCCCGACACAGCCCGAACTTGCCAAAAATCCCTTACCTGACGCCAGCAATAATCCGGCGTGTACGACAGATACAATTGCAATTGCCCGGCAGATTCGGCCTGTTTCAGGCGAATTTGCGAAGGTGTCAGCTGCATGGCTTGCTTCATATTCTGTTGCAATCGTCTGGCTGACTGAAAGCCTGCGGTGGCCGCCACCTGTTCCACCGTTAAATTGGTTTCGTGCAACAACTTTTTGGCGAACAACAGTTGTTCCGTCAGTTGAAACTGTTTAGGCGACACCCCTAAATGCTGACGAAACAGCTTGCGCAAATACCCATCTGATATGCCCAATCTGGCAGCAACCTGTTGCAAATCGGATTCCGGGCATTCCCGTAATATCCGCATGGCGCGGGCCACGGTGGTTTCGACGCCCATCCAGGCAAAGGAGCTGGGAGCACTATCTGGTCGGCAACGCAAACAGGGCCGATAGCCCTGATTCAGCGCCTGGGCAGCATGGGCGTAATATTCGACATTTTCTTCTTTCGGTAGATTAGCCGGACAAATATTGCGGCAAAAAATACCAGTGGTTTTCACAGCCACAAAAAAGCGACCGTCAAAGCGCCTGTCACGACTCATTCTGGCTTGTTGCCATTGCTGTGAATTCATTTTTTGGTCCGGTTTTTTATTTCGATACTAGCGCCAGTTTACGTTATTTTTTGCACCGGATGCGACGAAACCGGAACTGAATGTAGCAGCAAAACCCGCCTATCAGACTAATTGTTAAGCGGTGTGGCATTGCAAGCACAGCACTTAATCGCGATAATAGCGTGTTCGTACGCTGCCTTAAGGTTCGTGTGCAAACCGTAAGTTGTTATTTTTGCCGGAGTTTTGGTTGATTTTTTTGCGCCTTAGTATTGTTGTCCTGCTGTCCGTTGTTGGCTTTTCTGCATTGGCAGACGAGCAATATATTGATGAATTTTGGCAGGATACCCGTTCAAAAATTAGCCACCAAAAAATTCCCGGCTTTAGCATGGTGTTTATCGAACGCAACCGTGCGCCCCGTTATTTCAATACCGGTTTAACCGAAAAAGGTGGCCAGCCCGTTAACGAACAAACCCTGTTTCGCCTGGCGTCGGTATCGAAAACCTTTACCGGAGGATTAACGGCAAAACTGGTCCACAAAGGACAGCTGAACTGGCAACAACCTCTGCAGGAACTGGCCCCTGATTTCTCCTTTAGCGCTAACAATCGCAATATTACTCTGGAGCATCTGCTCAGCCAAAGCAGTGGCCTGATGCGCAACGCTTACGACAATCTGATTGAAGCCGAATATCCCCTGCCCAAGATTATCGATCAGCTCAAAGATTTAGACCCTTTGTGTCAGCCAGGAAAGTGCTATACCTATCAAAACGCCCTGTTTGGCGTATTGGAATATCACTTTCAGCAAAACAATACTTCCTATGGACGTGTGCTGGAACAAGAGCTACTGACACCACTGAATATGTATCACACCAGTGTTGGCCGTGAACCTCTGATGCAGGCCGATGACTGGGCCAAACCGCATGTACTCACCCGTGCCAGAAACTGGACTAAAACCCGCCTAAATGAATCCTACTATCGAGTCTCTCCGGCAGCAGGCATTAACACCAATAGTCACGATATGGGTATCTGGCTGAAGGCCATGCTGGGGGAGTACCCGGATGTTATTGAGCCGGAAATTATTTCAGAGATCACCCAACCACACATCCGCACTTCCCGCGAATTAAGACGCCGTGCGTGGCGCAATCTGCTGGACAACGCCCACTACGGCTTGGGCTGGCGGGTATACGAAATTGATGGCCTGCAGGTGGCATATCACAGCGGCTGGGTTAAAGGCTACCGCGCCGAAGTTTCCTTCTGTAGTGAGCTGGGTATCGGTGTCGCTATGCTCATGAATGCGGAAGCTAACCTGATGAACGAATTAGGTGCCGATTTCTGGTCCGGTTATCTCGCTCAACAAACCCATAAAGTCAGCGACAACCTGCAATTATCAGCCGGACGTTAAAGCCTCACTCCAACCAGTTGAGTTTTTCTAACGGATAACCCAGATACCACTTAGCTCGCTCTAAAATGGTTCTGATACGCACTTCCCGGATACCTAATTTTGGGTTTCCGGCCACGTCATCACACACTTTGTTCAGCGCCTGCATATTGGGAAAGCAACTGAACATCATGTAGTGAAATTCTCCTTCTACTCTCAAACAATCCATAAACTCCGGGATATCCTGAATGGCCTGTTCAAAGGGTTTACGGGCCTGAGGGGTATTGGATTCGAGCTTAACTTCTACGTAAGCCAGCACGTGTTCGCAGATGCGGTCTAAATCCATTTCGGTGTGAAAGTTAAAGAAATAACCGGCCTCTTTTAGTGCTTTGGTGCGCTGAAAGCAGGCACTGGGTGACAACCCCACCAGATCCGCCAATTCCTGATTGGACAAATCAGCCTGTTTGTGGATGGTAGCCAGAATGCGTTTATTGATTGCATCCAGCTTAATATTCTTTTTTGTCATCAGACTTTCCGCTCAGAACAAAATAAGATTTTGATTTGCAGAGAAATAAAAAACAATCTGTTTTTCTCACCCATCACTTCAAACAAATATTTTTCTGCCATGTTATAGACTTAATTCATCCATCAGAGCAACTTAATTGAAAGGCTCAGACAATGCACAATGACATGACCCCGCAAGAGCAAAGGGACACGCTGCCCCATCAAAACCAGTTGATTGCCTGGCCTCGTATTGCGGCCATCTCCGCTATGGTTGCCTTTTCTCTACCTACCTTTATCACAGGTATAGAGGTAGCGCAGTCACTGTCTATACCGGATGCTTTGCTGGCCATGCTAATTGGCTGTCTGATATTAACCCTGATTGGGGGTGCCATGGGCACTATCGGGGTTCAGACCCGTATGAGTTCCTATCAACTGGTACGTATTGCATTTGGTGATAAAGGTGCTGCTGCGATTAATCTGGCATTTGCCCTGTCGTTATTGGGTTGGTTTGGGGTCAACATCGATCTGTTTTCTGGGGCGGTAAACGTCCTGTTTCAACAATATCAAATGGATGTGCTACCGAGTTTCGCAATCGAACTTATAGCCGGAACTCTGATGACTGTTACCACGGTAATCGGCTTCTCAGCTATCAACCGCATTGCCTCCTGGATGGTGCCGGTTATTGCGCTTGTGACTCTATATATGCTGTACAGCGCGCTGCAACTTTTACCCCTGGCTGACTTTCTCAATGTACCAGGCGAGAACAAGATTGCTATTAGTCAGGGTGTCAGCGCTATTGTCGGCGCCATTATTATAGGCGCTATTATTTTACCTGATATTACCCGTTTCAGCCGACACCAACACGGCGCCTGGCATACTGCTTTTTGGTCTTATTTGGTGGTGCAGTTGTTGGTGATGATCGTTGCCGCCTGGGCAGGTGCAGCGACTAACAGCCATGAAATTCTGCAATTAATGTTGGCTATTGGTTTAGGGGTTATGGCATTTGCGATTGTCATCTGTGGCAGTTGGATCTTAAATTCTCTGAACCTTTACAGCACTTGTTTAAGCGTTGCGGCGACCTGGCCAAAAGCACAAAATCATTTAAATACGGCACTGCTTGGCATTACCGGAATTGTTGCTGCGTCCTTCAACATTCTGGAAGTATTCATTCAATTTCTGGTGATTTTATCCGCCATCTTTGTGCCGGTGGCGGGTGTAATCATGGTTGATTACTTTTTGCTGTATCGCGGTGATTACCAGGCACTCACATTGGCGCAAAAAATCCCATTTTCTCCCGCTGCGGCTATTGCCTGGATTAGCGGAGCCGGCTTGGCGATAACGGATATGTTCGTCACGCTGCCCACTGTAACAGGTATCAATGTACTGGATGCCATTTTACTCTGCGCACTAGTTTACTGGACCACCAGCAAGCGATTTTTGGCAGTTAAACCGCCACCGGGCAACACTGCAAATTAAATTTTTTAAACCCTTTATCAGTATCGAATCCACCCGATTCAGGAGTCAGACAATGCGAATAGGTATCGATGTAGGCGGTACACACACCGACGCTGTGTTAATGCAGGGTAAGCAACTGCTGGCGGCCACCAAGGCCCTTACCAGTCAGGATGTGCTGTCCGGTATTATCCACGCACTGAGGCAGGTTATTCAGGATGCAGCGATATCCGCTACACAAATTCAATCAGTGATGATTGGCACCACACAATTTACCAACGCCGTCGTGGAACGCCGGGAACTGGCACCGACGGCCATCATTCGCATGAGCTCTCCTTCGGGAGAAGGTTTGCCGCCGGGTTGTGACTGGCCAGCAGATCTGGTTAGCGCTATGCAACTGAAAACCTATCAGGTCAATGGTGGATATCTCTATGATGGCTGGCCGTTAAGTCCAATCAATCAGGAAGAAATTCACAAAGTCATAGCCGATATTCGCGCTAGTGGTATAAAAAGTATCGCCGTGGCGTCGGCATTTTCTCCCATGAATCCAGAGCCTGAATTTCAGGTAGAACAATTAATCAAGGCACATATCCCGGATGCCAATATCACTCTGTCTCATAAAATGGGTAAGTTGGGAATTTTGGAGCGGGAGAACGCCGCTGCACTGAATGTGGCACTACTGCCGTTCGCCCACAAAGTGGTCAGCGCCATGCTGCAAGCAATCCAAAATGAGGGCCTGCAATGCCCTATGTTTATCAGTCAAAACGACGGCACGCTGATGAACGCGCAATTTATCACTCAATATCCAGCGTTAACCTTTTCCTCAGGACCCACCAATTCACTCAGAGGAGCCAGTAAAATCACCGGGCTCAAAGATGCCATAGTGGTGGATATCGGCGGAACTACTTCTGATATCGGAGTTTTACAGGATGGTTTTCCCAGAGAGTCAAATGTCGTTATTTCAGTAGGCGGAGTACGTACTAACTTTCGCATGCCTGATATTCAAGCAGTGGGTTTAGGCGGAGGCAGTATTGTGCTGGATGATGGCCTGCGCATCGGTCCACAATCCACCGGACACAACCTGGTAAAGGAGGCGTTGATATTTGGCGGTTCAACCTTGACGGCAACAGACATTATCGTGGCTTCAGGCAAAGCGAATATCGGCAATGCCCGCTTTCTCCAACATCTGTCGCAAAACACAATTAATAATGCCCGAAACACCATGCATGCACTATTAGATCAACACATAGATATGATGAAGCCCAGCAGCAAACCGGTCCCCGTGATTCTGGTGGGTGGTGGTGCGATCCTGGTGCAGGATGATTTGCCTTCGGCATCACAAATTATACGCCCGGAAAATGCCGCCGTGGCCAATGCCATTGGCGCTTCCATTGCCCAGGTCGGCGGGGAAGCAGAGGCTATGCTCAACTACCGCCAAATGTCCAGAGAAGCCGCCATTGCGCAGGTAAAAAGTCAGGCAATAAATAACGCCATTGTAGCCGGTGCCTGTGAAGATAGTCTGAAATTGGCAGACATCGAAGAAACCAACATTCCTTATATGGATGACGGAAACATTAAAGTGCGGGTGAAAGTCATTGGTGACATTGTATTTGCAAGCGATAAGAGGGCTTAAGCATGAAGATTTCTGTACAACAACTGGATGACCTGGCACTAGGTGCAGTGTTTTTAGCAACTGGCGGCGGAGGTGATCCTTATGTGCCGCTGCAATTAGCCAAACAAGCGTTGCGGACTTATGGAGATGTAACTCTGCTTAACCCGGAAGACTTACAAGATAATGCACGCGTTATCACTCTTGGCGGTGTTGGTGCACCTACCGTTAGTTTGGAGCTGTTGCCTTCATTGACCGAAGCATCTGCAACATTGCAAGCATGGCAAAAGCACACTGGAGAAACGGTGGACGCTGTTGCCGCTTTTGAGATTGGCGGAGCCAACTCCTTACTGCCTTTGATTGCCGCAGTCACCTCTGGCACTGCCATAGTGGATGGAGACGGAATGGGACGGGCATTGCCCGAAGCACAGATGATGAGTTACGCCATAGAAGGTGTATCCCCCTCTCCAGCGGTCGCCTACGATTATCAAGGCAATGTCACCAGCTTTTCCACCAAGGATACTGCCACCTATGAGCGCCACATTCGAGCCTTAACCATGGCATCTGGCGGAATGCTCACCACGGCAGAGCACCCCATGACGGGAAAACAGCTTAAAAGGGCCATTATTCCTGGCACCCTGAGCTTCGCCATTAAATTAGGGCATTTACTGAAGCAACACAAAGGCAACGCCGAGCAAATTCTGCCTGCGCTTCAGGAGTTATTTGAGGCATCCCTGTACGGAACTTGCCGACTACTTAGCTGCGGTAAAATTATTGATAAAAGCACCCAGATTGTTGGCGGTTATGATGTGGGAGAAGCGAGCATCATGGATTTTTCAGACACCAATCGCGAGTTAAAAATCAGCATCAAGAACGAGTACCTGTTGGCCAAAGAAGGTGACAAAGTGTTGGCCTCTGTTCCTGATCTGATTGTGATCGTAGATTACGAAACAGTTCAACCCATCAATGCTGAACGGCTGCGCTACGGGCAAAGAGTGGCCGTATTTGCCGTGGCTTGCCCTGCTTTTTTTCGCAGCGAAAAAGCACTAGCTGCCGTCAGCCCTCGTTGCTTTGGTTTTGATTTGGATTATGTGCCACTGGAAGAGATTTCCACATGATTGACATGCAATTCAAGGTTCTTGTCAGGAAAATGTTGAACGTTATACTCTTAGTCAATCAAAAAGCGTAAACACCTGATAAATAACTACAATAACGGAAAAACAGATGAACCTTACTGCAACCGAAAGCCATCAAAGTGAAATGCGCCATGCCTACTACGACGGGGCACCTGGAATTGTTGTATCTGGCATTGTGTGGATTATTGCCGCACTTGTGACATTTCAGCTTGGTATGAATAACGGCGTCTGGACCCTACTTATCGGTGGCATGATGATTCATCCGATTGGTACAGTGCTGGATAAAATGTTGGGGCGTCCGGCGAAAACCGCCAAAGGCAATGGGCTAAACCCACTGGTGGCGGCATCCACAATATGGTTAATTTTGGGCTGCGCCATGGCCTACGGCTTGTATTTGCTCAACCCGCAATTTTTCTTTCCGGTTATGATGGCAACGATTGGTTGTCGCTACCTGGTTTTTGCCTCGGTATTCGGCAAAGGGATTTATTGGGCCTTTGGCCTGACGTTAATAATCGCCGCCAATCCGCTGTTTTTCCTGGCAGTTGAACCCGCCCTGGTTGCCGGAATTTGTGGCTTAATCGAGCTTGTTTTTGCCTGGAAGGTGTTTTCCAAGGCAGAGAAATAAGCTATTGGTTTGCCAGTTGTTGCTTGCGATATTGTCCCGGGGTGCAACCGGCAAACTCTTTAAAGGCGCGTGTAAAAGGAGCGGCGGACGCAAAGCCGCTTTCAATCCCAACAACAAGTACCGGCCAATCCAGTTTATCAGGTGCTTGCAATAGAGCTTTTGCATATTCAATGCGCATCTGATTGACATAGTGATTGAAATTCTTGGCATTGAAATGATTGAGCATGAGAGCGCGGATCCGATATTCGGGAACATCTAGCTCGCGGGCGATATCAGCGACCCGCAAATTAGCTTCCAAAAAACGTTTTTCCTCCACTAAGAGTACATTAATTTGCTGCGCGAGTTTCTTTTCTTGCTGCGCACTGAGTTCGGTATTTTTGTCTATCTCGTCAAGCTGCCGCTGACGAAATACAATCAGCCCGTGGCTAATACTGAGTATCAATAAATAGGCGAAAACCACCAGCCAGTCTCGTCCCTCACCGGCCAACAATTCTTTCGGAAGCACTGCAGCGATTAGCATGACACTGACAACGGCAACCATAAATGAAGACAGATAAATAAGAGTTACTTTACGTTGTAACGCTGTTGCGCTTTGCAAACCTCGATAACCTTCCCAAAATGCCAAAATAAGCATACCTGATGAAAACAGCGCGATGGCTTCAGACAAAATGGTGGTCAGCGCAGGTATCCAGTCAGTATTTAGCAACCACATTTGTTCCGCAAAACGCAAAAGATGTCGCAATACAAGGCAGGCACCAAGTACGCCGACGAATAGCAGGTGATGACGATTGATAGGGTTATTTTTACGGAAAAATGCCCGCGCAAACAACCAGTAGCCGCTACAAGTGGCAAAGCCCAACATTCCGATCAGATGGTGATAAGGAGACCAAAAATCCTGCGTTAATTTGTAGGCAATGTACATCGACGAAGAGCCACAAAAAACGGCAAAAGCCAGATGCAAAACATGGGTTTCTCTGTGACGAAAATGGATGATGGCTAACGTCAGACTCAGCAACACAATGCACAGTTGTGCGGTTTTCAGCAGATCCCAGTTTAGTTCCAATTTTTACTCTCTCTTTTGCCAACATTGATATTACGTGAACTGTGGTCAGTTTCGAAGTTTTTCTTCTTTTTTGTGTTTTTCGTGTATCGATTTTCAAATTCGATGCTCCTGAAGCCCTTACCCATGGCAGCATTGCAGCGAACTCAGAAAACGAGGGAGGGTTTTGGACAATCAAAAACCATTATTCCCCAAAGTCTGAATGCACTGTGTAAGAAGGGCTATCTGAGAGTCGTAGTTAACAACGAAACACCAATCAATAAGAGTCTCAAAAGGAGAAGTAATATGAACGACAATGAAGCAATCACCATGAGTGCTCCGCCAGTGCCACTATGGAAAACATGGGGGCTTAGAATCATTTTTGCCGCCATGGTAATGGTTCTGGGTTCAAAACAGCTGAATTATATTTTAGAGGGAGCGTCTGAATGGACTAACTGGCGGGGACTTGGACATTCAATGTTATTTACCCTTGCCATCATGGCGATTGGGGGGATATTTCGTCCTTTAGCATTTCTGCCCATTATGCTCTATGAAATCGCCTGGAAGCTGGTGTGGTTGTCTGTCGTTGCCCTTCCACCATGGCTGGCCGGTCAGGAGATACCGGGCATCGTCAATGCAAAGGCATCGCTCATTGGCATTGCGATATTACTGGTTTTAATTCCCTGGAAGTACGTTTGGTGGCGGTATTTTACGCAACCGATTGAACCCTGGAGACGCAAAGCGCAATCGAGTAACTAGCAACGATTTATATCAGTTTACTGTGTTAGCGAGGGCGACTTGTTTCGCCCTCTCGTTGCAATGATAAAAATAACCAGCACTTTCTACTCTGGATTTTTATCCTGGTTCGATTGCATTTATTACAGCCAATTTCTACAATTGTGGTAAGTTGCTACAAACAAGAGTTTAGAGGTGGAAAGGTTATGGCTACTGCAAGTATCAGACTCGATCAGGAACTGGTAGAAAAAGCCAGTATTATAGGAAAAGCTTTAAATAGAACAACGCCAAAGCAAATTGAACACTGGGCTAAGATCGGCGAAATGATGGAAGATAATCCTGATTTACCCTATGAATTTGTAAAACAAGCGATTATCGCTAAAGCAGAAAAGGAAGCCGGAAAGCTTGAGGTTTATGACTTTGGCTAAAGTCACCCAAGTCTTACAAACAACCGCGTTCAAAAAGGCAGTCAAAAAGCTCCATAAGAATCAGAAAGAGGATTTAGATAAAGCTGTTAAAGCGCTTGTTGCAGAACCTTTGCTAGGAGAACAAAAGAAAGGCGTTCTGTCGTTTATGCGTGTTTACAAATTCAAAATGGCGAAACAATTGACGCTTTTAGGATACAGCTATGAAAGCGGCTCTGTGGTTTTAGAGTTACTGGCTTTCGGTTCGCACGAAAACTTTTACAGAGATGCCAAAAAGATCCTGTAGGTTTTAACGCCTCAAATAAGTTGCACGAAAACGATTAGCTGTAACTAGCGGAAAATGAGCACAAACCAAGCTTTTTGCGTCCGTTCTTGATGCGTTTTTTAGGTATCCTTTTTAAACTCTGACCGTTTTACAAATAAAATAACACCAAATATAAGTCCGAAAACACTTCCAAATGGGAAAGAAATAAGTAAAGAAAAAGCAGATAGCTTCCATAGATTAAAAAAAACTCTTGAACGATAACCTGAAAAATAAATTGCAAATATCGCAAAGACAAAACCAGGTACAACAATAAATAGCCATGTAACCATATACGCCAATGATTGAGTTATGTGGCCAGCCATAACCTTGGGATCACCTGCACCATTTAGAGTAATAGTTTGAAAGATCTCCTTTAAATATAAAGCTGTCTGAGTTATCCCTACTAATGAAAATAACATTAATAAACTACACCAAGATAGAATTTTACCTAATTTCAACCGCAACGGATTTGTAGAGCTTCCTTTATCCACTTCACTTTCAGGAGGAAGATATAAATTAGTAGTCAATGTGGTTACCTAATATTTTTACGAAAGACACTTTACCCGCTTTCCACTGTAGCTAAGTTTCAGTACATTCCGCATAGTAAACTAACCGCTATTTGCGTACCAGATAAATACAGCGGCCGAGGTAATCAACAATTTCTGAGCGGGTGAAAGTAGAGAATTGTCTTCGTTTTGGTTTTTACAGGACACTCACTTTTGTGCTGCATAAGTAATAAAGGAAAAAGCCGGGCCCCTGAGGTTACCCGGCTTTCAGTCTCGGCGCATTAAGAGCCGTTAGTTGTGGCTATAGGCCTTCATGGAAACACCAGAGTACTTCTTATGCCCGCGCAGTCGGATGTACCATTTGCCGGATTCCGGTGCTTCGATCACGCAGCGCTCTTCGGTGCCATAGTTGTTAGAGCGACATTGATAGCGGCGCTTGTTGGGCTTTTTGCCGTGGTTTAGCCACAAGGACAATTCGCCATCACCGCCAGTGGTGGTCACTTCCAGATACTTTGAGCCTTCAGGCAGCTCAAATTGATAGGTACGCCATCTGCGCTTGCCAGATAAATCCGTCCAGTCTTGCTGATACTCCTGATAGGTGTCGATTTCGATGATCACCGGATCGTGATCCGAAGCGCGGAAAGCATCAGGGGCATACAGGTTAGCCTGTTGATAGGCTGACTTGTATTCGGTGTTGTAATCTAAAGCAATGGGTTCATCCGCATTGATATGCCAATCCGTCACGCTTTTTACCTTGTTGCTCAGACTGGCTGATGCAAATGCGTGATCCAGACTGCCGGACTCACCGCGATAGATGTACGAATGGTTATAGCTGCCCAGATACGCTGCTTTTAAATCCGTTAAACCGTATCCTTTAAAGGTGGTGATGGGGTCTTCCATACCATAGGCGTTCATATCCCCCAGAATCATAATATCTGACTCTGCCTTGCCAGTGGGGTTAGCAGCTAACCAGTTCATCAACTCATTGGCAGCAAATACCCGTGTCGCGTTCCAGCAGCCCTGGCCATCACCCAGATCCTGGTCATCGCCCTCAGCGCTGCTACAGCTGCCTTTGGAGCGCAGATGGGTCACCACAAAGGTTAACTCATCATTATTGGACAGATCTTTGAAGGTTTGTGCCACCGGTGCGCGGTTACCATAGTCAAAGGGCACGGCGGTGGTATGAGCAGCGGTACCCACTTCTGCTACCATGTCTTTGCGATAAATGATTGCAGACGTAATTTGATCAGTTCCGATATTATCGGCATTGAAATTCACAAATGCCCATTCGCCCTCATAAGCGTTATCGTTCAGGCCATTGACCAAATCCTGAATGGCGCTGAATTCTCCAAAGCCATCATTTTCCACTTCCAATAAGCCTACGATATGAGCATCCATGGCCAAAATGGCGGAGATGGTTTTATCCCGCTGACGGATAAACTCTTCCAGTGAATCAGCACCACGAGAAGTGGGGAAACCAGCTCCCTGGCCATCGCCATTGAAATAGTTTAAGACATTATAACTGGCCACCCGCAATTCCCCTTCACAACTGTATTCAGGTGCAGAAGTTCTGGGGTTGGCATCCACGAAATTAAGAGGTTGAGTGGGATGAATGCGGTATTTACTGAAACCATAAGTGACGACACCGGTGACGCCCTGAATCTCGGTGCCCGCGCGCAGGGTATTGGCGGCGCTTAACTCTGGCGATGGATAAGGGATTGCGTCCGGATTTTGTTGCGTGCTGCCATCATCAATGGTGATTTGATTTAAGGCATTTGCCGCAGCAACGGCATTGGCCGCTTCTCCGGGCAAAGCAATCTGAGTTGGATTGTACAATCTGCCTGATGACACCACGATTTCGCCGTAACGGCTCAAACTGTAATTGTCGGCTACGGTTAAGGTTTGCGACATGTTCACCAGCATACCTTCGACACTTTCCAATGCCGCGCTGTCTGTAACGGGTAAGCTAACCGTAGCAGGTGTGACGCTGTAGCCACTATCACATACCTCTGCGGCTGCTACGTTTCCTAATTGCGTGGCACCATAATATTCCTGAACTTCAGCCACCAGGCGGACTTTGTCACCCACATTAACCTCGGTGGTAATGTCGTAAACAAACACCCCTTCAGAACTGGCAACGTTATCGTCGACATCGCTATCTTCTTCCTGAATAAAATAGCCTTTCAGTTCATTACTTTGCTGGAAATCCGCAACTATTATGGCTTCCACTACAACCTGGCTGCCTTTTAACGGACTTTCATCACCTGCTCCCTGTACTTCACTGATCAGGGTAGCAGCCTCAGAGCAGACGCCTAAATCGACGTTATTATCACCATTGTCTCCACCGTTATCACTGCCACCATGGCTGCCCAGATCATCAAAACTATCTTTATCAAAAGCCTGCCATTCTACATCAGGGTAGAAAGCATCAAACGCATCACTGTCACCACTGACAATGCCACTGATACGTCGCAAAGTTTTGTCTTTGGTACTGGCACCATTGCTGCTCCAACTGGAACCTGGATCTACGCCCACTTGTCCAATCGCATCAATCACGACTCCATCTTTGCTCAGTACCACAGCATCATCGCCGTTAAACCAGCTACCGCTTTTCAGTTGATTGGCTTTATCTAAAATTGCCTGAGCAGAACTGCCATGAGCCACCACGTGAGCTGCATCGGAGGCCAATGAGCCTTCCAGTGCAATGCTGTAACCCACTGAGGTATTGCCGTTAAAATAAAAATCCAGACTGTAGACCGACAGATCAATGGCCACCCCTGTAGGATTGTGTAATTCGATGGCTTTGTTGTAACTGCTGCCTTCGACGTATTCAGAGATGTAGATGTCATCTGCCAGAGCAGAAGTGGCGCTCAGCACTGCGGCTGTCACCAGAGAAAGTTTCGTCAACATGGATAGGGTTCCTGTATTTCTTTTAGTTTTTTACAGTGTTTTGCATCACTGCAACGGGCGTCATATTTACCCTGACTACTTTGCCGGATTGGATTAAGACAGGAAGGCTTTAACAAAAAACATAATGGCTTGTTAACAAAGCAATAAAATCAGTGGCTTAGCGTTTAAAAATAAGTTTACTTATCTGATTGAGTAAAAATAACACCGGAAATATGGGAATAAATAGACTCGGAACGTCAATTTTCGAATAAATATAGATGCCGATGAACATTAAAAACACATTTGTGCAGGCGCAGAAACAACAAAGCCCGCGATAACAGCGGGCTTTCATCAAAAGCAGAAATGAACTAAAGGATAAAGCGACTCAGATCTTCGTTCTCTACCAGGGATTCCAGGTGTTCATTCACATACTTGGCATCGATAACGACCTGTTCACCGTCCATTTCAGAAGCATCATAGGAGATGTCTTCCATCAGACGTTCCAGCACTGTATGCAGACGACGGGCACCGATGTTCTCGGTGGTTTCGTTTACCTGCCAGGCGGCATGCGCGATGCGATCAATACCGTCTTCAGAGAAAGATAAATTCACTCCTTCAGTGGCCATCAGGGCCTGATACTGCTCGGTTAACGAGGCGCTGGGCTCAGTAAGAATGCGCTCGAAGTCGTCGGTAGTTAAGGCCGACAATTCCACGCGGATGGGTAAACGGCCTTGCAGTTCCGGGATCAGATCGCTGGGTTTTGCCATCTGAAAGGCACCCGAGGCAATAAACAAAATGTGATCGGTTTTTACCATGCCGTGTTTGGTGCTTACCGTGGAACCTTCCACTAATGGCAACAAGTCACGCTGCACACCTTCACGGGAAACATCAGCGCTGCTGACATTTTCTCGCTTACAGATTTTGTCAATTTCATCGATGAACACGATGCCGTTTTGCTCCACGGCTTCCAGGGCTTTTTCTTTCAGCTCTTCCTGATTCACCAGCTTAGCGGCTTCTTCTTCCACCAGTAATTTCAGAGCGTCTTTGACTTTCAGTTTTTTCTTTTTCTTTTGCGTACCAGACAGATTCTGGAACATCCCCTGCAACTGATTGGTCATTTCTTCCATGCCAGGAGGGGCCATGATCTCAACGCCTACCTGCGGCAAAGCCACATCGATTTCGATTTCTTTATCGTCCAGTTGTCCTTCCCGCAACTTTTTGCGGAAAACCTGGCGAGAGCCTTTATCTTCTGACTGCTCCTTCTCGCCCCAGACATTTTCTGCTGGCGGCAATAAGGCATCCAGAATGCGCTCTTCTGCTGATTCCTCAGCGCGATAACGCACTTTGGCCAGTTCCTGTTCTTTGGTCATCTTGACGGCGATATCGGCCAAATCCCGAATGATGGATTCCACCTCTTTGCCCACATAACCCACTTCGGTAAATTTGGTAGCTTCCACTTTGATGAAAGGGGCATTGGCTAATTTGGCCAGACGACGGGCAATCTCGGTTTTACCCACACCTGTAGGGCCTATCATCAGAATGTTTTTTGGGGTCACTTCCTGACGCAGTTCAGTATCTAACTGCATTCGACGCCAGCGATTACGCAATGCAATGGCCACGGCACGTTTGGCATTTTGTTGACCGATAATATGGTTGTCCAACTCATGGACGATTTCTCTAGGGGTCATTTCAGACATGCTTGATCCTGATTAGTAATCCAGTATTTCCACAGTTTGGCTGTGATTGGTGAAGACGCAAATACTTCCGGCAATATATAGGCTTTTTTCAGCAATATCTTTGGCGGATAATTCGGTGTTTTCCAGCAAGGCGGTGGCAGAAGCCTGGGCATAGGGGCCCCCTGAGCCAATGGCAATTAAGTCCATCTCAGGTTGGATCACATCACCATTACCGGTAATGATCAGCGAAGCTGTTTCATCAGCTACCGCCAATAAGGCTTCAAGGCGACGCAACATGCGGTCGGTACGCCAGTCTTTTGCCAACTCCACTGCAGCCTTGGTCAAATGCCCCTGGTGCATCTCAAGTTTCGATTCAAACCGTTCAAATAAAGTAAAGGCATCCGCGGTACCACCGGCAAATCCCGCCAGTACTTTATCGTGATATAAACGGCGTACTTTTTTGGCATTACCTTTCATGACGGTATTGCCTAAAGAAACCTGACCATCGCCAGCCATTACCACCTGATTTCCGCGGCGGACAGACACTATCGTTGTCATTTTCGTTCCTGCTTAATTTGGCGCGATACAGCGCACTTTCAGACTATGAGCAATTTGTGGGGGTGATTAGTACGATTTCAAGGTTTATCTATGCCGGAGGATGCAACAATATGTAAGCGGATCTCTTGCGCTAAGTCGTGGGCCTGAGCGATTTCTTCAGGTTGTAAATTGGGTTTGATACGCTCTATAAACCATTCCACTTCACCATACCTGTCATTGTTTTCGGTCATATCCAAAAGCGCTAACCCCAACGCCAATGACCTGACATAGTCTTGCCCCAGTGGGTGTTCATCGTGATTTTTATAGCCGTACATCAACAGTAGCATTGCATATTCATTTCCCTTCGCTGCCAGTTGTTCTGCTACCTGATATCGAAATAGCTGCAGATCTTGCCTGGCTTGAATAACTGCCTCTCGGTCGGATTTTGCAATGCCCTGAATCTGAAAGTATTCCTCATCTCGCGTATACCAGAATAGTTTCAGCGCCTCTGCCGATCCCGCCAACGCGGCTTCTGCCAGTTGCGAAATATAGTCGACCTTAAGATTGACGCCCTGGCAGCGTTCGAATTGCGCCAGCTTTTGATTGATAAAGCCGAGATTTTCATCCTCAGCATAAGCCTCGTCCAACCAACGCTGTAAACTGGCTTCGTCCTGAAATGTACTCTGGCAGCCCTTAACTAATGCGGCCTGGGTGAATAATGTTTGTGCATCTGGAGGATTTATCTGCTGCGCTGCTATCTTCTGCGATACGGGGACTTGTTCTTCTGTCGAGGGCTCAGCATCCTCTTTCTCAGAAATTAAGCTTGGGGAACCTGGATGAGCATGACTAACACGCTCTAAATCAAGCGAAGTGTCGGGTTGCCATTGATACCAGAGCAACCCGACTATCAGTAATGCGAGAGATGTTAAAAATATCTTTACCAGATGCGACAAGTGGTAAAGCCCGCCCGTTGCAGGGTGTGGCGATCTTTTTCCGCCATACGCTTACGATCGTAAGGCCCCATCACCACTCTGAACCAACGGCCGTTTTTACCATTGCTTTCTTTAATATTGGATTCCAGCCCCTGAAATGCGATGCGGGCGCGCATACTTTCAGCCTGTTCTTTTTGTCGAAATGAGCCGCACTGCAAGACATAAGTAGTATCAGATGTTTGCGTGGCATCGGGCTTTTCCACTTCGATTTCGTAATCAGGATCCGTCAGGGTCTTCATAAACTCCCATTCTTCCTTGGGAGCTTCGGGCAGACTGTCTTCTGCTTTTTTAGCGGTTTCCTGCTTTTGTACTACCGCTTTTTTACTATCGGAGGCGTCTTTAATATTCCATAGAAAAACACCAAAGCCGATGATCACCGCAAGGGTGAAAACGATCCTCAACCAGGGTGTAGACTGACCTGGTGCTTCAGCAGTCTTTTTTGCTGCGGGTTGTCCTCTGCCATTGGAGCCAGACGGTTTGTTGTTGGTCCGCTTCTTTGCAGCAGACCCAGTGCCTTTCTTTGGGGGAACTCTGTCCCTGGCGACGTAATCTTTAGGTGCCATAAATGCTGTTTATAATCGTGTTGTTGTATTTAGCGCGCGGCAGATCTTACCGTGTCTGAACTATGGTGGAAACCACTACAAAGTTAAATTCTTCGCTAGTCTCGTTGAAATATCAAAAAACTAATAAAAATCAGTGGGATCCACATCCACAGACCAGCGTACTTTCTGTTTTGTTGCAAGCCCTTCAATATTCGCCAGATATTTATTTACTGCCCGATGCAATGGCAAGCGTTGCAAATGGGATAATAACAATTGTACTCGGTAGCGGCCCTGGCGTTTTTCCATTAATGATGGAAAGGGTCCTATGACTTTTAAGGCCGGTTCATTAAGTGATTGTTCCATATGGAACATTTTCGCCACCTGTAATAAAAACTGCTGACAATCTGACAGTTTAATGGCCTCGGCCTTGAGCAATATCTGAAATTCAAAGGGGGGTAATTGTGCTGCCTGACGTTCTTTTAATGTGGTTCGGGCAAAGTGTCCATAGCCATTGTGCAACAGGTCCAGCAACAAGCCATTGTCGGGGTGGCAGGTTTGCAGCCACATCTCGCCTTCTTTACCTGCTCTGCCAGTGCGGCCAGCCACTTGCGTTACCAACTGAGCCAGCTGTTCCGTTGCTCTGAAATCGGCACTGTACAATGCCGCATCCACGTCCAGTATCGCCACCATGGACAAATGTGCAAAGTGATGTCCCTTTGCCAGTATCTGAGTGCCCACCAGAATCTGGTATTTACGCTGGTTGATATCCTCTAATGTCTGGTTGAGTGCCCGTTTACTGGCCATGGTGTCGCTGTCGATTCTCGCCACCTGGTATTCCGGAAAAATGCGGGCCAGGGCTTCCTCTAATTGCTCTGTTCCCACCCCATCGGCAGACAGATTGTGACTGCCGCAAGACTGACAACTGTACTGGCGTTTGCGCACCGACCCACAATGATGACAGTGCAATTGCTGAGTGGATTTGTGAAAGGTGTACGGCTTATCACAATGCTGACAGGTTTCCACATAACCACAATCGTTACACATGATGGCAGGAGAATAGCCACGGCGATTAATAAAAATCATCACCTGTTGTTGCTGCCTTAAATGGGCGTAGATGCGCTCCACCAGATAGGGACTTAAACCGGCATCAAGATGCTGCTCTCTGATATCCAGCAGTTGTTGTATCACCCGACTGCCTTTGACTACCTTATCCCTCAGATGCAGGTGTCGATACCTGGAGGTCAGCGCATTATTTAAAGTTTCCAGCGACGGCGTGGCTGAGCCCATCACTACAGGAATATTGAGACGTCGGGCGCGCATCAGGGCCAGATCTCTGGCGTGATAGCGAAAGCCATCCTGTTGTTTAAAGGAACTGTCGTGCTCCTCATCTATTACTATCATGCCCGGCCACTTAAGCGGTAAAAATACCGCAGAGCGAGTACCGATAATGATACCCAGTTCGCCATCCCCGGCTTTTTGCCAGACTGCCAGCCGTTCGTTATCGGTCAATCCCGAATGCCAGACACCTATCTGAATGCCGAAACGCTGTTGAAAGCGCGCCAGGGTTTGTGGTGTCAGACTGATTTCCGGTACTAAAACAATCACCTGACGCTGTTGCTGTAATTGGTTTTCAATAATCTGCAGATAAACTTCTGTTTTACCACTACCAGTTACCCCTTCGATTAAAAAGGGCTGAAAGTCCTGATGGCTGTTGATGGCACTGATGGCCAATGCCTGTTCGGTGGAAGCAAAAGGTCGGGCATTCACCTGTAAGGATTTGGTCCAACTCAGGTCCTGTTTAACTTCCCGCTCTTCATATTCAATCAGCAACTGCTTATACAGAGCTGATAAAATCGGCTTTTTAAACTGTTGTAACAACTCTGCTTCCCGTGCAGGCTGCTCTTTCAGTAACTGCAATAACGCCAGTTGCTTTGGTGCCTTGCTCAGACTTTGCCATTGTTCCTGAGTTAAATCGGGCTTGATGCGCCAGAACTTTTCCGTAGCGCGACGATTTGGCTCTCCTTTGCGCAGTTTGGCCGGGATAGCCGTGAGCAACACATCACCAATAGGATAGCAATAATAACCCGCGGCCCAATTGAGTAAGGCCATCATGTCTGGATTTAACACAGGCTGCTCATCGAGCACCTCAGCAAGCTCTTTCAGCTTATTGGCCTGCCACTGCGACTCTGACTTACTGTTGACTACAATACCAATCTTTTCACCATGGCCATAAGGCACTCTGACCCGCTTACCGATCAAAGATGTGCCCTGCAGGCTTTCGGGTATAAGATAGTCGAAGGCCTGTCGTTTAGGGATCGACAAGGCAACTTCAGCAAACAATTGGCTCATGAGTTTTGGATAAATCTGTAAAGAATCTGGCTTTTGTGGGGCTGACGCTCAATTTTTAGGCATTTTCGCTTGATCCCCGAAAGACGATACATTAATATGCGCGCCTCTTTGCCTCAAGGGCAAAATGAGAAAGAATTTTTGTAATTAACATCGTATGGTGGCCAGCTTCGGGTTGGTTAGCGATACGGCCTTAATATTGAGGTGCCCCATGCAACAAGGTATTCACCCGGAATACAACGAAATCAACGCAAACTGCTCTTGTGGTAACAGCTTCAAGATCCGTTCTACTCTGAAAAACGATCTGGCTCTGGACGTATGTTCAGCTTGTCACCCGTTCTACACAG
>JYMV01047188.1_pt1 | contig 47396 bp, 42 predicted proteins | sample 338911 | NCBI WGS metagenome assembly JYMV01 (sample SAMN03354496, study PRJNA234377) | hydrothermal vent metagenome | biome: Deep sea; feature: Hydrothermal plumes at the Eastern Lau Spreading Center, Western Pacific Ocean; material: Seawater | place: Tonga | collected 2009 | depth 2000 m m | reverse complement strand
CCCGGTTTGGCGGCGCGATGGGGCGACGCGCGGTGGCTTTTGTCGGCGATGTCATGCAAGGTAAAAGACGCTATTCAGAGCTTCGCCAGCGTCAAGGTGTGCGTTCTGGAGCAACACAGTCTGCCACGGTACAAGGTGTGTGGCGGCGGTCTGGTACGGCGCGTACACGATTTGTTACCTCAAGACCTCGATCTGCCGATGGAACATTACTGCACCAAGGTGAGTATGCGTTTCCAGCCCGACGGTCGACAACTCGATATTGAGACATCGTCGTCCGTGGTAAATATGACCATGCGCGACCAGTTGGATGCGGCATTGCTTGCCAGTGCCGAGCGTGCGGGTGCCAAGGTCATTAGTGAGTGTGAGGTGTTGTCGCTGCAACCCGCTCAGTCTGGGATAGAGCTTGCGACCAGTCAAGACATCTACAAGGCAGATTACGTGGTGTTGGCGGCGGGGGCGGCAACCCGTTTGGCAAGCGATGCGGGCTGGAGCGAGTCGCTGGAACGAATCCCTGCGCTGGAGCTTGAGGTAGACGTCGATGATGACACGCTGGCGCGTTTTCAGGGGCAGGCGATATTTGATTTTGGGGTAATACCTCAAGGCTATGCGTGGGTGTTTCCCAAACGGCGACATTTGTCTATTGGCGTGTTATCCGTCAATCGGCACAAGCCGGGATTACAGGCTCATGTGCGAGATTACATGCGACTGTTGAAAATTCAGCCCCTGCGGGAGCCGACGTTCCATGGCTATGTGATTCCGGTGCGACCGCGTTCACGCTGTCTTGCCCAAAACCGGGTGTTGCTGGTGGGCGATAGTGCGGGCCTCGCTGATCCGGTGACGCTTGAGGGGATCAGTCATGCCTTGATCAGCGGTGAGTTGGCTGCGCAGGCGTTATGTGACGCGTCCGCCGGCCGGGTTGAGGTGACTTACAACCAGCTGATTGATCAGCAGATACGCCCGGATCTGGAGGCGGCCGCGGTGTTGGCGCCCGGTTTGGCGGCGCGATGGGGCGACGCGCGGTGGCTTTTGTCGGCGATGTCATGCAAGGTAAAAGACGCTATTCAGAGCTTCGCCAGCGCCGAGCATGGCGTGTGATTGAAGCGCTTCTCGGATAATGAGAACATCAGCGCGTTATTGATTCGGAAATTTTGCTCATGGACTTTGACCAATTACTGCAGGCAACACAGGTTTGGGCTGGCGAGAACGCCTGGATTTTTCAGGTATTTATCGTTGTCTTTTTTGTGCTGCTATTTAACTTCGTGCAGCGGCGGGTGCTGCGCAAGCTGCACGATCGCCTCAAACGGACACGTAACCCGTGGGATGACGCGGTCATTCAAGCGGTGCAACGGCCCTTGTCGCTGATGATCTGGGTGGTTGGCATCTCCGTCGCAGCCGGTATCGCGGCGCAGAAGAACGACGCATCAGGATTGTTTTCCGCCATTGGTCCGCTGCGTGAAGTGGCCGTCATCGCCTGCATTGCGTGGTTCATGGTACGGGTGATCGCGAACTTCCAGGACAGTGTGCACATTGGTGAAGAGGGCATGGACCACACCACGGTCGATGCATTGAGCAAACTCGCACGCGCATCCGTGGTGATCACCGCCGCACTGGTTGTGTTGCAGACATTGGGTTTCAGTATCTCCGGCGTGCTCGCCTTTGGTGGCGTCGGCGGCATTGCGATTGGCTTTGCTGCGAAGGATCTGTTGGCCAACTTTTTCGGTGGCTTGATGATCTATATGGATCGACCCTTCTCAGTCGGCGACTGGATTCGTTCCCCCGATCGCGAGATCGAAGGTACGGTGGAAAAAATCGGTTGGCGCCTGACCTGTATACGCAGTTTTCAGAAGCGCCCGATCTATGTGCCTAACTCCGTGTTCGCGACCATTGTGGTCGAAAACCCGTCGCGCATGAGCCACCGTCGCATTAACGAAACCATCGGTGTGCGCTATGTGGATGAAGGGAAATTTCCGGAGATACTCAAGGATGTTGAGAAGATGCTCCGCAATCACGAGGAAATCGACGATTCTCAAACCCTGATGGTGAACTTCAATAAGTTTTCCGAGAGTTCGCTCGACTTTTTTATCTATACCTTTACCCACACCACCAACTGGGTGCGTTATCACCAGATAAAACAGGACGTGTTATTTCGCATCGCCTCGATCATCGGTTCTCATGGCGCTGAAGTCGCGTTCCCAACCTCAACAATTCATGTGCCAGAGGGCATTCAGGTAGGCCCAGAGGTGACTACCTGATAGAGGATAAGGGGCAGCCGCGCGATGGTGAACACGACGGGGTGTGTCGATGCATTGAAGGTTTCCGATACATCATGGGTGGTGCTTGCCAGTAGGCGCGCGGCGGGTAGCGCCAATAGGGAGACATCCGCGGTGGAGGGGAACGATGCAACATCGGGGCCTTGTGGTTGCCACCCAAGTTGAAGCAAAAGCTAAAGGCAGACACCGGTTGCGACAAACCTATCAGCACCGAAGCCAGTAATACCAACAGGGTTTTGTGCGGCGCTATCATTGATTATTCGGCATCGGGTTTGGGGAAATCGTTAAACGTATCCTTGATGCGTTGCGACATGATCAACTCATAGATAATGTAGAGCGCGATGCCGAGCTGGATCCAGGCGACCGTGTTCATCTCGTAGGCTTCGACCAAGAAAAAGGGAAGCGCAAGAATAATCAGATTCCCCGCGATTCCGATCATCAACAGGTTGCGCCCCTGATGCCACAGGCGGCGTACGCTATCTCCGGCCTCCGGATGACGCTTGACGAAGGCATACAAGATGGCCATGGCAGGAATCGATGCCAGCGCACCCATGCCCATCACCGCCTGTTGGCCCCCGTACACCAGTTCAATCAGGCCGGTGTGATCCTGCAGGTTGGTGATGGACATGATCATCACCACGTAGGGGCGCATCAGATAGAGCAGAATGAACCAGATCGTGCCGTTGGGGGCCAGACACAAATAACGATCATAAGCGGAGAAGGGATATTTTTGGTTCATAAGCGGTGGAGTGGTGTTGGTCTTTACGGCTAGTCTAGCCGATGTTGTGCAATGGTTGCACGTAGTCGTGGCCAGTCAAATGCCGGACCGGGATCCGTCTTTCGTTCCGGGGCAATATCACAATGGCCGACCGTGGTTTGTGGCGTGATACCTGGATAAGTCTGCATCAACAACGCGGCAACCTCACCCAGTGCGTCATACTGGGCATCGTCATAGGGTGTTTCATCGGTGCCTTCAAGTTCAATGCCGATGGAAAAATCGTTGCAACATTCACGGCACTGAAATGAGGACTCACCCGCATGCCATGCGCGGCGCAGGAATGGCACATATTGGACCAATTCACCATCGCGTCGAATCAGCAAATGCGTCGATACCTTGAGATGGCAAAGCTCGGAAAACGAAGGGTCCTGTGCCGGATCCAGACAATTGGTAAACAACTCGTCGATACAGGTACCGCCGAATTTTCCTGCAGGCAGACTGATGCCGTGGATGACGAGTAAGTCAATTGAACACTGGGGTGGGCGAGCGTTTTGATTGGGCGACTCAAGCTGTCGCGCGGGTTGTAAGATTCCGGTGGCACTGACGCTCAGATTCGGCATGGCAGACTTCGGTGGGGATGTGTGCTTGAATGCGACATATTAATGCAACGTATCAGCTTGTTGTGGCGAATACAAAGTGTTGGATTGGGTGCCAATGTTGGGAAAGATCTTGCACAAGAGGGGGCTGTCACAAACAGAATGAATGGCGGGGGTTCAAAATGAACATTAAAGTTTTTCTGAAGACATCACTGCTCGGTGGCGTGGTGGTGATCCTGCCGGTTGCGTTGCTGGTGTTTATTGCACGCTGGCTGGTGGAGCTGGTTGCCCAAGGCTTGCAGCCGCTGATCCGATTGTTGGACCCGGATTCGACCCTGCAATTGTATGCGGCGAATGGGGTCGCAATATTGGTGCTGGTCGGGACCTGTTTCGCCGTTGGTGTATTGGTGCGGACCCGGCTCGGTGGCTGGATCTACAGTATTCTGGAGGAACGCCTGTTAAAACGCGCCCCCGGCTATTCGCTGCTCAAAGATACCGTCAAACAGTTCATTGGCAATGAAACATCGCCATTTTCCTCCGTCGCGTTGGTCAGAATTTTTGGTAATGAGACCCGTGTGTCGGCCTTTATAACCGATACCCATCCCGATGGGAGTTACACGGTGTTTGTGCCCACCGGGCCGAACCCGACCTCGGGTAATATCTATCACCTCAAAGCCGAGTTTGTGGAGCCCATTGATGTACCCATTGAAGATACGATGCGTTCGATTATTAGTTGTGGCGCGGGTTCGACATTGTTGATCGAAGCCAGTGAGAAGGAGTAAGGGCAGATTATGAGCGTCGATTTATCCCGAGACGTCAGCATTGATGATATCAAGGCGGCGAGAGAACGCATCGCGACGGGCATCGATGTCACGCGTTGTGCGCATTCCATTCCGTTGTCGGAGTTGTGCGGCTGTCAGATCTATAACAAGGCCGACTTTCTGCAGCGTACTGGCAGCTTCAAGGAGCGTGGCGCACGCAACGCGATGTTATTGCTGGATGAGGAGCAACGTCGCAATGGTGTGATTGCGGCCTCTGCGGGTAATCATGCGCTTGGTTTGGCCTATCACGGTGCGCTGTTGGGGATTCCGGTCACGGTAGTGATGCCCGACTACGCTCCGCTGATCAAGGTATCAACCTGCCGTCGCCTGGGTGCCAATGTGATAATACACGGGGGTTCGTTTTCTGACGCACGAACCCAAGCCGATATACTGGCGGCCGACAACGGGTTGACCTATATACACGGTTTTGATGACGCAGCCATTATTGCAGGCCAAGGAACATTGGGGCTGGAGATTCTGGAGCAAGTGCCAGATCTTGACGCGGTTGTGGTGCCGATTGGCGGTGCCGGCCTGATTGCGGGTGTGTCGTTAGCTATCAAATCACTGCGACCTGAGGTGGAAGTCATCGGCGTCGAAGCAGAGAACACGCCCTGTTATTCAGCCGCCATGCGCAATGGTTCACCGGTGATGATCGAGTCACAACCGACCTTGGCGGACGGTCTGGCGGTGGGCCAGATTGGTGATCGTGCGTTTGCCATCGCACGCCAGCATGTGGATCGGCTGGTCAGTGTTACCGAACACGATTTGGCGCTGGCGGTCTATCGTCTGATGGAATTGGAGAAGAGTGTGGTCGAGGGCTCTGCGGCGGCACCACTCGCTGCGATCCTGTCGGGCAAACTCACTCATTTGAACGGCAAGAACGTTGCGTTGATTCTGTGTGGTGGCAATATTGATTTGACGATTCTGGATCGTATTATCGAATACGGCCTGGTTGCGGATGGTCGTTTGTGTCGTTTTACCGCAATGATCAGTGACCGTCCCGGGGGGTTGTCAGAACTTACACGACTGATCGCGTCAACGGGAGCGAGCGTTAAAGATATCGCGCACGATCGCGCATTTTCGGGCGCCGATATGGCGGCAGTAAAAGCTGTTTGTGTCGTCGAGACAACCGATCGCGATCATATTGATCGTTTACATGATGTGCTGCGACAAGCCGGAATAGAAATCGTATCTGAATAACTGATTCGTGTAGGAGCGGGCTTGCCTATAGGGATTTAGGTAAAGGGCGTGAGCAGGGATGCGGAAGCTTTGCCCGCGAACAATCCCGCGCTAAGATTTAGAACCGGTTAAATCCCAGAAGTAGGTACAGTCGAGGTGGGCGTGTACGGTTTGCAGTCCCGGGATGCCGCCATCGATCATTTTTCGGGCCGGTGTTTCACGACTGAAATGACGGTTGGTACGATTCAGCCAGCGTGCACCCATTTTTGCGCTGCGAGGAAACATGGTATTCAGCGAGCGGCCAATACCGAGCAAATGCATGGTACGTTTGCTGACCTCGGCATCGGTCGGTAGTGGTGTGTCATCGTGATAGCGGCGCAGCGACCGACTGCGAGTGCCTTCGGGTAGCCCCAACACCTTAACCTGATCACCGGGTGGGATTTCCCACTGGTCCAGTAACGACATAATATGACGGGTAAGTCGCAGTCGTTCTTCAAGATCAATTGTTTCTAACATGCTAACTCGCTAACCGGTACAACCGAATTTCTGACAAAATAGTTTAGAGTAATTAATAAGTATACCTGATGCGGGATAACTCGCCCATTTAGCCATTATATATTATATATAACAATGGCTTATGTAATTTATCGTGAGGCTGTAACCATGTCCGATGTCGTCCCTTTTACCATCGAAGCACTGGAGCTTGGTCCGATGGAAAACTTTGTCTACCTGATTCAGGATCGGGCCAGTGGCCGCGCGGCAGTGGTCGATCCGGCTTGGGATGTGCCTGCAGTGATCGATCTCGCCAGGCAACGTGATGTCCGCATCACCGATATTTTATTAACCCATAGCCATCACGATCACATCAACGGCATAGAGTCGGTACTCGATGAGTTTGATGCGCAGGTTCACCTGCTCAAATCCGAGGCGGAGTTTTGGGGTAACTATCTGGATATTCCCACGCTGCATCACGGCGGTGATGAGATCGTGATGGGCGATACTCGAATTGAGGTATTACACACACCAGGTCATACCCCGGGTTCTGCGTGTTATCACGTTGGCGATAATCTGATTACCGGGGACACGATGTTTGTGTTTGGCTGCGGGCGTTGTGATCTGTCCGGGGGTGATCCGGAACAGATGTTCAGCACACTGCGTCGGTTAGGTACGGATCTGGAGGGTGGAACGGTTATTTTACCGGGCCACAACTACGCCGAGAAAACCACATCGACCATGGGTGAGCAATGTGAAGGCAACCCGTTTATGCACTTTGATCAATGTGATGATTTTGTTCATTACCGCATGCACCATCACGGCAAACATCGTGACACACCGTATGGCCCAGTTGCTCTGGGTGAGGCGATGCCAGATTCGGATCGGAGTTAGTTAAGTAACGAGACGTGGCGCTCGAGTGAGATCAGGTGGTGACGGATTTCATCGCCGTCGCTCGCATCGGGACAGTAATCCAGATAGCTACGGTAGTCCGTCATCGCACCCCGCATGCATTCCATGCGCAGAAAAATGGTGCCGCGATCACGCATTTCCACCGGTAATTTCGGGTTAACCTGAAATATCAGCTTAGAGATAGACAGGGCTTTTTCGTAATTTTCTTTCTGAAAGTAGATTGCTTTTAGGTTGCGCAACATGCGGACTAAAATGTCCCGTTTGTGGCTTGGTGCAAGCAGTGATTCCAAGTCTGGACGCTCACTTTCTTCTTCATACAGTTCTTCCAGACGCTGTTCCAGATCTTCGTTGCTGAGCGATGCGCCTTTGAGGAAAGGATCGAGGATGATTTCAGAATGGCCGGTATCAAATTTGACCAGAAAATGGCCGGGGAAGGAAACGCCCTCAAGAGGCAGGCCCAAACGCTGTCCGATTTCCATGTAGAGCAATGATAGTGAAATTGGTGCGCCTAAATGGCGATCCAGAAGGTCACTAAAAAAGGTATTGCGAGGGTCATAGTAGTCATCGACATTGCCGGAAAAAGACTGTTCTTCGAAAAGATAGTTGTTGATCTCCTCGATGACCGCTTCGGCGGTGTGGTTTCCGAACAGACGATCACGAACCTCATTGGTGTGATGATCGATCTGATTGAGATAGCGATTGATGTCCAGTTCTGGATACTCTGTTTGGGCAATCAGTAAGGCAGCGCGAGGCAGATCGATGGAGGCATCTGGCAGTTTCATTAACCGTGCAAAGCGTTCTTCAGCAGATTCCATGATAACCCGTGTTCCCCAGTTCGTTGGCCGAACAGAAGACCCTTGCTGGTCATTCGGTTCAGCGAGATTGGAATTAGCGGATGCATGTTGTTGCCCGCCTACGAATACAATATCGGCCACCCTCATCAGGTCTGAAGTTTTTGTGTGGGGTCTGGCAATAGAGTCGACAGGCCCGTGTTTTCGGTATGGGTGGGGCGGGTACCGCTATGGGCGCGGTGGCTGGCTCAGGATGCGAGTGGGGTGTGATCGGCCTACAGCGTGGAGCCGCTGTTGGCCGATCAGCACTGGTATGAAATGAGGTTGGCCAGTATCGGCGTATGGGTCAGGCGAAACCTGAACCAGACTGGGCAAATAGCTTGATTAAAACCCCTGTCCAACGACAGGGGTTTTAGGATTAAAAACGGATCTGCGCCGTTTATTTGATCTCGAGTAGTTCGATCTCAAATATCAGGGTCGAATTTGGTTCGATCAGGCCGCGACGAGGGGCGCTGCCGTAGGCGAGTTCAGAGGGGATAGTTAACTCCCATTTGCCGCCGATCTTCATTAACTGCAATGCCTCGGTCCAGCCTTTAATCACGCCGCTAACCGGAAAGTCGGCGGGTTTGCCGCGACTGTAGGAACTATCAAACTCCTGACCATCGATCAGCGTGCCCTTGTAATGGGTGCTGACTTTGCTTTGCAGGGTAGGGCTGTCGCCATCACCCTCGCGCAGGATTTTATATTGCAGACCCGAGTCAGTGGTTATCACACCTTCCTTAGCCGCATTTTCTAGGAGAAAGACTTCGCCGGCCATTTTATTCTTTTCTGCCTCAACTGCCTGACGTTTTGCAGCTTCCATGCGGGCTAGTGCCTGATACTCATGTTTTGCCTTGGCCATTTCGCTCATATCCAGCCGTGTGTCACCGGCGGTTTCATCGCGCATACCCTGAATCAGGGCATCGGTATCGAGATCGAGTCCACGGTTTTTTATGGATCTGGCGACGTCGACGCCAATGGCATAACTGGCCTTATTTTTTAGTGTGTCGAGTTCCATATCGGCGATGGCGATGGAGGGTAATAACAATGCGATAACCGCTAACAGTTTTCGTGACATGGGGATATTCCTAGATTGTAGACAGGGATAGTGTAGCAGCCAAAACCGATATTGAGGCGAAAAAAAACCTCCCCGATGGGAGGTTTTCTAAGTTCAAGTCCGAGCTAAATTAGCTAAGGTTGGACTGAATGGTTTGAACCACTACATCGCTTGAGGTTGCCTGAATGTCAACCAGCGAACCTTCTTTACCGTAGTAGTCAACCAGCGGTGCAGTCTGCTCGGTGAAGGTTTCCAGACGCTTGGCAATAGCTTCTTCAGTTTCATCATCACGCTGGATAACCGGGCTGCCACACTTGTCACAGATGCCTTCCTGCTTCGGTGGGTTGCTCTTGACGTTGTAGATTTCCTGACAAGATGAGTTGTTGCAGGTGCGACGTGTGGTTAGACGATCCATCACCACGTCACGCGGTACGTTCAGGTTAACCACCATGTCCAGGCTAATGCCCATGTCAGTCAGTAGCACCTTCAGCGCATCGGCCTGCGGAATGGTGCGCGGGAAGCCGTCGAGCAGAAAACCGCTTTTGCAGTCGTCTTCTTTCAGACGTTCGCCCATGATGCCCATGATCAGGTCATCGGATACGAGCGCGCCAGAGTTCATCGCTGTCTCGGCCTGTTTGCCCAGCTCGGTGCCAGCCTTGACCGCGCCACGCAGGATGTCGCCAGTCGAAATCTGTACTGAACCATCAATAGCGGTCAGCAGCTTCGCGACCGTGCCCTTACCAGCGCCAGGGGCGCCCAATAGAATTAGTTTCATTTGGTTATTTCTCGAGTTAAGTAGTGGAATTCAGATACCGCCGGTATCAACGCGCGCATTTTCCTACATTTCACCGGTGTTTATCCAGCCTGCCGGTTTAATGCCGGGATAGATAAAATTTTTACTTAATTTTCAAATGCTTAAATCAGTGATGCTGAGTTGATTACAGAGTTTTCAGCAGGACCTTTGACTGGCGTTGAAAGTTGTACAGCTTGCGCCGGGCAACCGGGAGTTTTTTCAGGTCACAGGTCTTGAAGCCACGTTCACGAAACCAGTGCGTGGTTTGGGTGGTCAAGACAAAGAGTTGGGTGATGCCCAGACGTTCGGCCTCGCGCTCGACCATTTCCAGCAACACGTCGGCGCGCCCGTTGTTGCGATAGTCCGGGTGCACGGCGAGACAGGCTAGTTCCGCGGCGTTCTGATTGTCCATCGGGTACAGGGCGGCACACGCGATGGTCATGCCATCTCGTTCAATCAACGTGAAGTGATCAATCTCCATTTCCAGACGCTCGCGTGATCGGCGCACTAGAACCCCCTGTTCTTCAAGCGGTGAAATCAGTTCGAGCACGCCTCCAACATCGTCGATGTGGGCCTTGCGCAAGCCTTCATAAGGTCGCGCTGTGACCATGGTTCCTGTGCCATCGCGAGTGAACAGTTCCAGTAACAGCGCGCCTTCATCACGGCGCGGAACCAGGTGAGCGCGATGCACTCGGGTTTGGCAGGCATTGATGCAGCAGCGCAGAAGCTCAGCCAACTCCTCGGGTAATTTTTTCTTTGCTTGCAGCAAGCGTTCGCCATCGGCCGGAGAAATCGTCCGTGGTATGGCACGACGTTTACCGGTAAGCCCATCGGACTCGCTTAGATAAATCACTTTGTCGGCTTGCAGTGCAATTGCGGTGGCTTGCGCGATTTCCACTGCGCTAATATTGAATACCTCCCCGGTAGGGGAATAACCCAATGGCGATAGCAACACGATCGAGCCGTTGTCGAGTTGAGTGCGGATACCCGCGGTATCGACACGCCGAACGGTGCCGGTGTGCTGATAGTCGACGCCGTCGATTACCCCCAAGGGTTTCGCGATCACGAAGTTGCCGGAGGTGACACGGATATCCGCACCTGACATCGGCGAGTTAGCCAATCCCATCGATAGTTGAGCCTCAACCTCGACTCGAACCGTGCCAGCCGCCTCTTTGACACACGCGAGCGCCGCATCGTTAGTGATGCGCAGGTGATTCGCGTATTCGATTTTTACTTTGCCTTGCTTCAGTCGAGCTTCGATTTGAGGGCGTGCGCCATGCACCAGCACCAGACGAATGCCCAGGCTGTTGAGCAGCGCGATGTCATGAACCAAATCGTGGAAGTCATCGGCCGCTACCGCATCACCGGAAAACGCGAGCACAAAGGTACGCCCGCGATGCGCGTTGATATACGGGGCGGAGTTGCGAAACGAATCGACAAAGGCCTGATGAAAGTCTGTTGTTTGGCTCATAGTAGGCTGATTATGCACCGTTTTCGGGTGGTGAGTCGATGCAGAATTCGCGAATCAGTTGCCGCAGCAATTCCACCATCGGATTCAGACGTTCGAGCCCGAGATATTCATCGGGTTGGTGCGCCTGATTGATGTCACCGGGGCCGAGGATCACGGTGTCCATTCCGAGTGCGTTAAGGAACGGCCCCTCGGTACCAAACGCGACTGCTTCGGCAGCGTGTCCGGTCAGCCGCTCGGTTGCAGCAACGATCGCGGCCTGTGCCGGGGTTTCCATTGCCGGGGCGCCATCAAACAGGGATTTGAGTTCCACTCCCAGACCCGAACCGTCTACCGCATCGCGAACCCGCGCGCCCATTTGTTCACGCAAGGAACCAAGATCCATGCCCGGCAGCGGTCTTAGGTCGACTTGCATCTCGCAGTGCGCACAGATTCGGTTGGGGTTATCACCGCCATGGATGTAACCCAGATTCAGGGTTGGGGTCGGCACTTCAAACGCATCGTCCCTGTGCTCGCGCCCCAATTGATCGCGCCATTCTATTAAGTTACTGATGACCTTATGCATACCTTCCAGTGCATTGTTGCCCAGCGCCGGGTTGCTCGAATGTCCGGACTGGCCGAGCAGGTGAATGGCCTGCATCATGATGCCCTTGTGCATACGCACCGGCCGCAGCCCGGTGGGTTCACCGATGATCGCGTGACGACCCAGTTTACGCCCGCTGCTAACCAGCGCCTTGGCGCCGGACATCGACGTTTCCTCATCGGCGGTTGCGAGAATCACCAGGGGTTGCTTCAGATCCTTCGCATCGAGATCGCGGATGGCCTCGATGATCAGCGCAAAGAATCCCTTCATATCGGCGGTACCCAGACCATAGAGTCGATCATCGGCCTGCTTGAGTGTGAATGGGTCCTGCGTCCACTGGCCCTCATCCCAAGGCACAGTATCGGTATGACCCGCCAGCACCAGCGCATTGTCGCCGCGGCCAAGTGTGGCAATCAGGTTGGCGCGACCGGGGCGGCCGGGGATATCCATGATTTCGATACGAAAACCCAGCTCCGCAAACCAGCCAGCCAATAGATCAATCACCGCGCGATTGCTCTGATCAAGTGCCGCGTGCGCGCTGCTGACCGACGGCAGCGCGATCAAAGACTCGATGTTGGGGATCAGATTATTTAGTGCCATAGACTCAGTGTAGCCTGTGGATGGCATGTTAAACTAGGCTATTGCAAAGAAAGAGGACGCATCGTGCTGATTGTTATTTCCCCCGCCAAAAAGCTGGATTACGAAACGCCAGCGGTGATTGCCCAATCGACCAAGCCCGTGTTTTTAGATCAGTCGGCGAAGCTGATTGATACTTTGCGTGATTACTCGGCACTGGATCTGGCGGAGTTAATGAAGTTGAGTATGAAACTCGCCGAATTAAACTTTGGTCGTTATTACGACTGGAAGCCGAAGTACACCAAGAAAGAGTCCAAGCAAAGCCTGCTCGCGTTCAAGGGCGATGTCTATGCCGGTATGGATGCAGACTCCTTCAGTGACGATGACTTTGCCTTTGCACAAGATCATCTACGCATCCTTTCAGGTTTGTACGGTTTGCTACGACCGCTGGATTTGATGATGCCGTACCGTTTGGAAATGGGTACGCGTCTTGAGAATGAACGCGGCAAGAACCTATATGAGTTTTGGGGTGAGCAGATCACCGATGCGCTGAACAAGCAACTGAAGGCGCAAGGGGATGATGTGTTAATCAATTTGGCATCGAACGAGTACTACAAATCAGTCAAGCCAAAGTTACTCAACGCGCGGGTCATCACACCACAGTTTAAGGAAAACAAAGATGGTGCGTACAAGATGATCGGTATATTTGCGAAGAAGGCGAGGGGTTTGATGAGTCGCTACGTGATTCAGAATAAAATATCAGAACCAAATGACCTGAAGAAGTTTAGAGTCGACGGCTATAAATACAATGCCCCGTTGTCGCAAGGTGACCAATGGGTGTTTACGCGAGGCTAGCTGCGAGCCAATGATCCGTTAAACCGGGGGAACCCCAGTAGTGATGGGTGGTTCGAGTGTTGAGTGGGATGGTCAGGCCAATTTTAGCAAACAAGTTTTGGTCTCCAATGCGCAGTCAGTATGTGAGTCCTCTCCGATTAAGTAAGTTATCGATTCCTTTACTGATGTTTCTGATACTGAAACGGGGCTTGATTGGCGTCGCAAGTCGTAATAAATCATAACGGGGAGTGTCAAAGGGGGCGGAGCCCCCTTTGGGTTTTTGCGGCTGCGGTACAGTTGATTTTTAAACGCTCACAAAAGTAATTCGTTCAAGTCACTATATTTACATCTAATTATCGATATTTCAGAGGACGAGATTGATGGGTATTAGTCGGCCCCAACAGGTATCCCCTGTGCTTTCTGCATTGACGGAGAGGCGATCTGGTTGGCGCGCAGCGCTAGCGCAGGCGCCGGACTCGGTATTTTCGGCCTTTGATTTTTCCGTCGGACAAAATGCTCAGGGCTTGTTTGGCGATCGGGTGTTCGACGGCGACATAGGCGATCTTGTCAAACAGATCGATCTTGCCGATGCGTTTTCCAGGTAGGTCGGTGTTGGCGGTTAGGGCACCCAAAATATCACCTGCTCGGATTTTATTCTTGCGGCCAGCATAAATGCACAACGTGGTCATGGCTGGGATAAGGCGAAAGTTGTCTGGGGGATTCAGCGAGCTGATTTTTTCAATGCGAACGGGCGTGCCCTGATAGTCCGCGATGGCATCTACTTTTCGGGTTTCTGTTGACGCGAACAGGCTCAATGCCAAGCCTTCATTGCCGGCTCGACCTGTGCGCCCGATGCGGTGAATGTGTATTTCAGGGTCGGGTGATAATTCAAAGTTGATCACGGCGGCAAGATCCTTGATGTCCAACCCACGCGCGGCAACATCGGTCGCAATGAGTACGGAACTACTTTTGTTGGCGAACTGTACGAGCACCTGATCACGTTCTTTCTGTTCGAGATCCCCATGCAGGGCAAGCACGTGAATGCCTTGTCGCCACAGATCGTCGGCAAGTTCTTGGCACTGCAGTTTTCGGTTGCAAAACACGACGCTGGACTCGGGGCGATAGTGCTGTAACAGGGCGACCAGAGTTGCGGCTCTTGCGTTATGCTCTACTTGATAAAAAACCTGCTTGATCTTGCTGTTGTCATGCAGGCTCTCGACCTGAATCTCAATCGGGTCGGTTTGGATTGCGCCGCTGATGGCCTTTATATCATCCGGAAACGTCGCTGAAAACAACAGGGTTTGTCGCTGCTTGGGTGTGGCGTCAATGATGCGCATGATGTCGTCATGGAAGCCCATATCCAACATGCGGTCGGCTTCGTCGAGTACCAATGTCTTGACGTTATCGAGGTGCAGTGCCTCGGTTTGTAAATGCTTCAATATCCGTCCTGGCGTACCAACCACGATATGAGGTTGGTGTTCCAATGAGGCTTTCTGTGGGCGAATCGGAATACCGCCACACAGAGTTAATATCTTGGTGTTGGGGATAGGGCGTGCGAGACGGCGTAGCTCCTTGCTGACTTGATCGGCCAGTTCGCGAGTGGGGCACAACACCAGTGCTTGTACCCGATAACTCTGGTTGTCGAGGTTGTGCAGTAGTCCTATGCCGAAGGCGGCGGTCTTGCCGCTACCGGTTTTAGCTTGCGCCTGTACATCTTTGCCGTCCAACACCGCTGGCAGGCTTTTCGCCTGAATCGGAGTCATGTCGAGATAGTCCAACGATTTCAGGTTAGACAAAAACTCTGCGGACAGGGACAGAGACGAAAAGGCGGAGGCTGCCATGAGAATTTATCTTGGTTCGGGTCTACGACGCCTTGGCGCGGGCTGATTCGGCACCCTGATCGCGCAGGTACTCGTCATAGGTGCCATGGAAATCGACGATGCCAGTGGGTGTGAGTTCAATGATACGCGTGGCTAACGACGACACGAACTCGCGGTCGTGGCTGACAAAAAGTAGTGTGCCGTCGTAGTTAGCTAGTGCCAAATTCAGTGACTCGATGGATTCCATGTCGAGGTGGTTGGTGGGTTCATCCATCAGCAAGATATTGTTGCGCTGTAGCATTAGCTTACCGAAGATCATGCGGCCTTGCTCACCACCGGAGATTACGTTGACGGTTTTATCGATGTCATCTTGAGAAAACAACAGCCGCCCCAGCGTGCCACGGATGACTTGTTCGTCATCGCTTTCTTTTCCCCACTGGCTCATCCAGTCATACAGGGATAAATGCTCTTCGAACTCAGAGGCATGATCCTGAGCACAATAACCCAGTTGGGAGTTTTCAGACCATTTCACGATGCCGCTAGTGGGTTCCAGATCGCCAACCAGACATTTCAGCAAGGTCGATTTGCCAATACCATTAGGGCCGATGATTGCAATGCGCTCACCGACTTCTAGCATCAGATTCAAATTCGAAAAAAGTTCTTCGTCAAAACTCTTGCTCACACCCTCAAGCTCAAGCGCAAGACGATGCAGTTTTTTGTCTTGGTCGAAACGAATATAGGGGTTTTGTCGACTCGATGGCTTGATTTCTTCCAGCTGGATCTTGTCGATCTGTTTGGCGCGAGAGGTCGCCTGCTTGGATTTAGATGCGTTGGCCGAGAAGCGGCTTACAAAGCTCTTGAGCTCTGCAATCTGCGCCTTTTTCTTCGCGTTTTCTGACTGTGAGCGTTCCAGTACATGGGTGGACGCAATCATGTATTCATCATAGTTTCCTGGGTACATGCGTATCTCGGCAAAATCCAGATCGGCCATGTGGGTGCACACGCTATTCAGAAAGTGACGATCATGTGAAATGATAATCATGGTGCAGTTGCGTTCGTTGAGTATGCCTTCCAACCAGCGAATAGCATTGATGTCGAGGTTATTGGTCGGCTCGTCGAGCAGCATGATGTCAGGATCAGAAAACAATACTTGGGCTAGTAAGACACGCAACTTCCAGCCCGGTGCGACCTCACTCATCGGGCCAAAGTGTTGTTCGATGTCGATACCCACGCCGAGCAGCAACTCGCCGGCGCGCGCTTCGGCCGTGTATCCGTCCATCTCGGCGAACTCGGCCTCAAGCTCAGCCGCACGAATGCCATCAGCCTCGGTCATGTCGGGGTTGGCGTAGATCGCATCACGCTCTGCCTTTACCTCCCACAGTTCCTCGTGCCCCATGATGACGGTGTCGATGACGCTGAACTGCTCGTAGGCGAACTGATCCTGCTTCAGCTTGCCGATGCGTTCGTTGGGGTCTTTGGAAATATTGCCAGCGGTGGCATCAAGATCATTTCCCAAGATCTTCATGAAGGTCGACTTGCCGCAACCGTTGGCGCCAATCAGGCCATAGCGATTGCCATTGCCGAACTTGACCGAAACATTTTCAAACAGGGGTTTGGCACCAAACTGCATGGTGACATTGGCGGTGGATAACATTGTTATTTAATCTCCGTCGGTTACAGCACCCTGCGAGGCAGGGCTTACTAGTGCGGCGTACTTAGCGAGTACGCCACGTTTATAGCGAGGTTTGGGTTGTTTCCAGGCGTCTTTGCGACGCTTGAGTTCGGCCTTGCTCAGCTTCACATTGATTTCACGTGTTTCGGCGTTGATGGTAATTTCATCACCGTTGTTGACCAGCGCGAGTGGGCCGCCAACATAGGCTTCCGGTGTGACGTGACCGACGACAAAGCCGTGGCTGCCACCTGAGAAGCGACCGTCGGTGATCAACGCAACATCGTTGCCAAGACCGCGGCCCATGACCGCCGATGTCGGGGCCAACATCTCACGCATCCCCGGCCCACCCTGAGGGCCTTCGTAGCGAATCACAATCACATCACCTTTTGTCACGGTGCCATCAAGGATTCGTTTCAACGCCGTCTCTTCAGAAGAAAATACGCGCGCCTTACCGGTGAAGGTCAGGCCTTCTTTACCTGAAATTTTAGCGACCGCGCCTTCCGGCGCGAGGTTGCCATAAAGAATAACCAGATGACTGTCTTTCTTGATCGGTTTCTTCAGCGAGCGAATGATGTCCTGACCCTTGGGGTAGGCCTTAACGCTGGCCAAGTTTTGTTTCAGGGTCTTGCCGGTAACGGTCAGGCAATCACCGTGCAACAGGCCCGCCTTTAGCAGGGTTTTCATTAACGGCTGGATACCACCAATTTCGATTAACTCCGACATCATGTATTTGCCACTGGGTCTGAGGTCGGCCAGTACCGGTACCTTCTTGCCGATGCGGGTGAAGTCGTCAATCGATAGCTTGACGCTGATCGAATGTGCCATCGCCAGCAGATGCAGCACCGCATTGGTCGAGCCGCCAAGTGCAATGGTCACGGTGATGGCGTTTTCAAAGGCCTTTTTGGTCATGATGTCTTTAGGTCGAATACCCTTGTTAACCAATTCCATCACCGCCATGCCGGCGCGTGCGCAGTCATCCATCTTGTCTTTGGAGATGGCGGCCTGGGCCGAACTGTTGGGCAGACTCATGCCGAGTGCTTCGATCGCAGAGGCCATGGTGTTAGCGGTGTACATGCCGCCACAGGAACCCGCGCCCGGTATGGCACAAGATTCTACGGCACGTAGTTCACTGTCACTCATGTCGCCGGTTGCATGCGCACCAACGGCTTCAAATACGGATACCACATCGACCTTGGTGTCTTTGTGACAGCCAGGCAAAATAGTACCGCCGTAAACAAAGATGGAAGGGCGGTTCAATCGTGCCATACCAATGATGCAGCCCGGCATGTTCTTGTCGCAACCACCAATGGTGACCAGTCCGTCAAAGCCTTCGCAGCCAGCAACGGTTTCAATCGAGTCGGCGATCACTTCGCGTGATACCAGTGAGTACTTCATGCCTTCAGTGCCCATCGAGATGCCATCTGAAATGGTGATGGTGTTAAATATGACGGCCTTGCCTCCCGCCTTATCGGCACCAGCGGCGCTGCGGTCAGCCAGCTTGTCGATGTGCATGTTACAGGGCGTTACCATGCTCCAGGTCGACGCGATGCCGATTTGAGGCTTGCTGAAATCTTTGTCCTTGAAGCCGACTGCGCGCAACATCGCACGACTCGGTGCGCGCTCGGCACCATCGACAATCAGCGATGAAAACTCACGGGGGTTTGCTTTGGGTTTCTTGGCCACTGTTAAATACCTGTCTTAAACGATGAGGGAGTTACGAGAACGAATCCCATGAACTTTTACGACGCAGTCGAATCCGCGGCGCAATGAGTCCGATCAAGATGCCCAGCACGATCACGCCCGCACCGCTCATAAACCAGTCACGCGCGGTTTTATCACGCAGGTCTTCGGCTTCAAGCTGAATCGCCTGTAACTCACGCTCCATATCGATAATGGTCTGTTTGAGTCGTTTGTTGTCGGCGTTAATCGACAGGGTATTGGCAGCGGTCCTGCGGATGTCGGCAAGGTCGCTGGACAAGCGCTCGTTGGCGGTTTCGCATTGGGTCAGGCTGCTACGCAACTCGTCGCGTTCGGACGTCAACGTGGTTAGCATCTTGCTGGTTTCACTCTTGCTTTGTGACAGCAGGCCGAGTCGTTGTTCGGCTTTTACGAGCCGGTGCTTGGCGATGGGTTGCAAGTCCAGCAGGCGACTCAGCGACCAACCCTCGCGGCCGCCTTTGGTGCGCACCTTGCTGTACCCCGTTTTTTTATTGGTTTCCAGTAGTTCCAATTGGCGTCCGGTTTTTAGCATCTGCAACACCTTGTGGCCGGTACTTTGACCCGAGCGCATGGTGATTTCACAGGCATCGGTTACGTAGACGGTCTCCGCCTGGGCGGTGAGCGATACGACTGACAAGGTCAGCGCAATGAATAGTTTGGAGTATGGGGGCTTCATGATTTTGGTTTCGTATCCAATCTAGCGTTGTTGAAAGGCGACCATGTGGTCGGCGGCTACTCGAATCGCCAACGTGCTACCAATCTGGTGGTCATGATGGCTGGGTAACAAGGTAAGCAATGTATTTCCCGATGGCAGGCGCAAGGTGTACAGCGTCTCGGCTCCTTTGAATGCCTTCTCGGTGATTGTCGTGGTCAGCGTACTCTGTGAATCTTCTACGATGTCATCGGGACGCAACAACACATCAACTTCGGTGCCTTCAGGCCATGCAAAGGCGCGATTGCCTGACAGATTGCCGATCTCTGTTTTGATGGTATCGGGAGTCAGCATCGTACCTTTGAGGAATCGTCCCTGTCCAATGAAGTCAGCGACGAAACGATCAACCGGTTCGTGGTACAGATTAAACGGCGTATCCCACTGCCGTATTTTTCCTTGATGCAGAATGCCGATATGCCCGCACATTGCAAACGCCTCGTGTTGGTCATGGGTGACGAGTATGCCGGTGATGTTGCGAGCCCTGAGGATATCTCGAACCTCGACGCTCAGGCGCTCCCGCAATTCCACATCAAGGCTGGAAAATGGCTCGTCCATCAACAGCAGTTGAGGTTTGGGCGCCAGTGCCCGTGCCAGCGCGACACGTTGTTGTTGTCCGCCGGACAGTTCGTGTGGAAAACGATTGGCGTAACCGTCGAGACCGACGACCTCGAGTAGTTCGCCAACGATGGCGTCGCGACTTTTGTTACTCTCATTGCGCAGACCAAAGGCGATGTTGGCCCCAACGTCGAGGTGAGGGAACAGCGCGTAGTCCTGAAACACCATGCCAATGCCACGTTTCTCTGCTGCGAGTGTGTGGCCGGGCTTTGACACGATATCGCCCAACAGTTCGATGCTGCCCTCGGTGACGGGTTCGAGTCCGGCGATGGCGCGCAGAACCGTGGTCTTGCCGCAGCCACTGGGACCGAGCAGACTGATGATATTGCCCTCGTTGACGTGAAACGACAGATCCTCAACGATGGTGTTGCCATCGTATTGGCATGCGATAGATTTGACGTGGAGCAACGACATCGTCAGGAAACCAACAGACACTCAAGCAGGGCTTTCTGTGCGTGCAGACGATTCTCTGCTTCATCCCAGACCACGCTCTGCGGGCCGTCGATAACCGATGCGGAGACCTCTTCACCACGGTGTGCGGGCAGGCAGTGCATGAACAGGGCGTCAGGCTTGGCCATCGCCATGAGTTCATCGTTGACCTGAAAACCCTCGAACGAGCCTTCACGTTCGGTTTGTTCTTCTTCTTGTCCCATGCTTGCCCACACGTCGGTGACGATCAGGTCGGCACCGGAAGTGGCTTCGGCCGGCGACTGTGTGGTGCGGATGCGATCACCGCCCGCAGCGAGAACATCGGCATCGGGTTCGTAGCCCAGTGGGTGGGCAATTTGTAATGTAAAATCAAACTGGCGAGCCGCGTTGATATACGAATGGCACATATTATTGCCATCACCAATCCAGGCGACTGTTTTGCCTTGGATGTCACCACGATGTTCTGCATACGCCTGCATGTCTGCCAGCAACTGGCAGGGGTGATACAGGTCGGTCAGCGCATTGATCACAGGTACCTGCGAGTATTCCGCGAACTGCTCGACAATGTCGTGACCAAAGGTGCGGATCATCACGCAGTCAACCATGCTGGAAATGACGCGCGCGCTGTCGGCTATGGGTTCGCCACGACCGAGTTGCGTGTCCCGCGGGGTGAGGAAAATCGAGTTACCGCCCAACTGAATCATGCCGCTCTCAAATGAGATGCGAGTTCGAGTAGACGATTTCTCAAAAATCATGCCGAGCACGCGATTTTTCAGTGGCTCGTAAATCTCGCCCGCGTGTTGTATGGCCTTCAGTTCGGCAGCGCGTTTTATAAGCGCGCGCAACTCGTCCGGGCTCAAGTCGAGCAGTGATAAAAAGTGACGTACCGTCTTCATAATGTTTTTGCCCAGGCGTGGATCACATCGGACAGGCGTGTGACCAGTTCCTCAGCCTCTTGAGGTGAAATAATGAGAGGTGGCAGCAAACGAATAATCGTATCGCTGCACACGTTGATGAGTAAGCCGGCTTCCAGTGCAAGTTTGACCAGATCCGTTGCGTTGACGCCTAGCTCGATGCCAATCATCAGGCCCCGATGCCGAATCTCGCGCAGCAGATCGAGATCACTTAGCGCGTCGCTAAAGCCGTTGCAGATGAGGTCGCCCATGTCGGTTGCATGATTGGCCAGATCGTCACGCGCAATAATGTCGATCACGCTAAGCGCCGCCCGGCACGCTAGTGGATTACCGCCAAAGGTCGAACCATGGTTGCCGAATCCCAACATACTGGCAGCGGTGCCGCGCGCGAGACAGGCGCCGATGGGCACGCCATTGCCAAGTGCCTTGGCCAGCGTCATTACGTCCGGCATTACATTCGGATGTTGTGACGCGAACCACTTGCCGGTTCTGGCCATGCCGGTTTGGATCTCGTCAAGAATGAGCAGCAGATCATGCTGGTCACACAGTGCGCGTAATGCTGGCAGGTAACTTGCAGGTGGAATGTGAACGCCGCTTTCACCCTGTATCGGCTCCACCATTACCGCAACGATACTGCTGTTGTCTGCAATGGCCGCCGCGACCGCATCGGCATTGCCGTAAGGCACATGCACAAAGCCACTGACTAATGGCGCAAAGCCATCCTGAACTTTTGGATTACCCGACGCCGACAGAGTCGCCATCGTGCGACCGTGAAAGCTCTGCTCCATCACGACAATCACCGGCTCGTCGATATTGCGGCGGTGGCCATACTTGCGCGCAATCTTGATTGCGGCTTCATTCGCTTCAGCACCACTGTTACTAAAGAACACCGAGTCCATGCCGGACAGGGTGGTCAGTTTATCGGCCACCTGTTGTTGCAGATCTATGCCGTACAGATTGGAGGTGTGAAGCAGCGTCTTGGCTTGATCTGCAATCGCGCTTGCGACCTCAGGATGGGCGTGCCCCAGTCCGCACACAGCAATGCCCGAAAGCGCGTCCAAATAGGACTTGCCATCGGTATCTTCCAGCCGAATACCATTGCCGCGCGCAAATGTGACCGGCAGGCGCGTATAGGTCGCCATGATCGAATCCACTGTCTCGTTTGCCGGGGTCGCCGGAGAGTTCATACGTGCCACGCTTCTAATCGCCAATTTTGCGGGGGAAAACCCTGCATTATATTGAACATAGTGTGAAAAAACTATGTTCGGCGGTGATTTATTGATTCGGGCATAATGGCCGCAAAAGCGTACTCTCAGGTTCTATGTCTCAAGCGACTGACATCTCCATGCAGCCGATCGGTTATGTGGCCTCTCCGTTCAAGCAGAAATTTGGTATTCCGCGCCAGCCGGGCCTGGTGCCGTCGGCGCGTGGGCAGATTATCCTGCTCGAGCCATTCAACGTCGCCGAGGGCGTTGAGGGGTTACAGGGCATCAGCCATTTATGGGTGAGCTTCGTGTTCCACGAGGTGCCTGAGGACGCATGGCGCCCGACCGTGCGGCCACCCCGTTTGGGGGGCAATACCCGTGTGGGTGTGTTCGCCAGCCGTTCGCCGTACCGACCCAATCGTTTGGGTTTGTCGGTGGTGAAGCTGGACAGCATTGATACGAATGAGGGTGTGATCCTGAATATCTCCGGGCTGGATTTACTCGACGGCACGCCGGTGTTGGATATCAAACCCTATATTCCTTATTGCGATGCACTGCCGGATGCGCAGGCGGGATACGCCCACGAGTGGCCGCAGCCGAAATTTGAGGTGGTGTTTTCTGCGCAGGCCGAGAGTCAGTTGGCCTCGTCGGTGGATGCTGCGACTCTGCGCGCACTCATTATCGAAACGCTGTCACTCGACGTCCGTCCGTCGTATCACGATGATCCGGACCGGATCTATGGCGTCAGTTTAATGAAGTCGGATGTGCGTTGGTGTTTGCGGGATAATTTTATTTTGGTTTCCGAAGTGGTTGCTGCGGGCGACTGAGCGTGTGCGGGCTGTTGAAGGAGACTTCTCAAGACGTGCTGTAAATCCATCTCTGGGCGCTCGACGGCGACGTCCCTGTCGCCGACCTACTAAACACAGACATAAAAAAAGGCCCGGCAATAGCGGGCCTTTTCGATACTGCATTGTCGCTCGGGTTAGAACGGCAGGCCGTGGTTGAAACCGATCATGCACATTAGCATCGGAATCGACAGCAGGGTATTGGTGCGGGAGGCCATTAGTGCAACCTTCTTTGCGCCTGGGATAGACGCAGGGTCTGCCTCGACGATGCCAAGGATCTTCTTCTGGTTTGGCCAGATAAGAACCCATACATTGAATAGCATGATGGTGCCCATCCATGCGCCGATACCGATCACTTCCATGCCGCTGGACAGGGTGAAGGCATTCATCGCGCCACCGATATTTTCCAATGCACCAAAGCCGGTGATCCATGTGGCGAGTGCGCCCCAGCGGAACCACAGTAGCGCACGAGGCGCGACGTATTTATTGATGGCAGCAGCGCCTGGCCCGCCGCTATCTGCTTCGCCTAACGCTTGGCCAACGGCTGGAACCTGTACAAAGTTGAAGTAATAGAGGAGGCCGATCCACAGCACTCCAGCCAGTGCATGAAACCAGACAACGAGCGAGAAGCTATTGAAGCCGGTTGAGCCGAGGCCGATTACGACAAGTGCGGACAGAACAAAGCCGGCAATGATAGTGCCGGGTATGGAGGTGAGTGGATTCATTAGGTTTTCCCTTGATTTGATTCAGAAAATTTCTGTGTACTGCGAAAACCACGGCATTTTAGTAGGAAATTTGTTGCGAAGCAATTGGGGGAACGGCTAATCGGTTACAATCGCACCCCATGACACCGATTGAGCTCAGCTTGTTTAGTAGCCGAATCGCCGCGATCTGTGAGGAAATGGGCGCGGTTCTGCGGCGTGCAGCGTTTTCACCCAACATCAAGGATCGCTTGGATTATTCCTCAGCGGTGTTCGATGTGAAGGGCGAATTGTGTGCCCAAGCGGCCCATATTCCCGTGCATTTGGGCAGTATGGCCTACGCGATGGGTGATCTGGTGAGGGCGCGGAACTGGGTGGATGGCGATATGCTGGTGCTCAACGATCCCTATCTTGGCGGTACCCATCTGCCTGACGTGACGTTGATCGCGCCGGTATTTTTGGCAGATAAGTTGGCTGGATTTGTTGCGAACAGAGCGCATCACGCTGATATTGGCTGCGAAGATCCTGGATCTATGCCGATTGCCCGTGATCTGGCTGAGGAGGGGCTGGTGATTGCACCGAGTTTGATGGTGAGTGCAGGGCAGCCCAATCAGGCACTTTTGGATGAGATCACGGCAGTCACGACCAATCCAGCAGAGAGTCTGGGTGATTTCAGCGCACAGATCAGTGCCAACCTGACCGGCGTTAAACGGCTCCGTATGCTGATTGCCGGTCTTGGTGAGGACGCCTATGAGCAGGGTCTGGATGAATTGAACGCCTACGCCGAGCGCCTCGCGCGCAACGCCATTGAGCAGATACCGGATGGGCGCTACACCTTTGCCGATGAGTTGGATGACGATGGTTTTGGGCATGAACATATTCCGTTGCATGTCGCGATTGATATTTGCGGCAGCGATGTGCACATCGACTTTACCGGCTCGAGTCCCCAGGTTGAAGGCAATCTGAACTGCCCGTTGCCGGTGGCGGCAGCATCCGTTTATTACGTGTTCCGCTGTCTGATGCCCGAGCAGATGCCGGCGTGCGCAGGCAGTATGCGATCGGTTTCATTACACGCGCCCGAGGGCAGCATTCTAAACGCCCGACGTCCAGCGGCTGTTGCGGCCGGCAATGTTGAAACCAGTACCCGTGTGGTGGACTTGTTGTTGGGTGCGTTGGCGCAAGCGATCCCCGAACAAATCCCCGCCGCGAGTCATGGCAGCATGAATAATCTGGCAATGGGTTCACGTTCATCGGAACATCCGTGGGCCTATTACGAAACCATTGGCGGCGGCATGGGCGCGAGTGCAGCCGGCGCCGGCATCTCGGCGGTGCAAACCCACATGACCAATACCTTGAACACACCGATTGAAGCACTGGAAATGACCTACCCATTACGCATCGAACGTTATGCGGTGCGGCACCAGTCCGGTGGTCAGGGACGCTATACTGGAGGTAACGGGATTATTCGTGACTACCGGTTTCTGGAGGCGACTCAGGTGACGTTATTGACCGAGCGCAGAGCGAGCCGACCTTGGGGTTTGGGTGGGGGTGATGCCGGTCTTGCAGGCGAAAATCGTGTTGATGGCATGGCAATTGCCGCTAAGGTCAGTCTCGCGTTGCAGTCTGGTCAGGTGTTGAGTATTGCGACACCGGGTGGCGGTGGTTGGGGCAGGGTGGATACGTAACCATGTGTGGCTTAACCGGCGAATTTCGATTTGATGGCCAACGACCGGATGCCGGTCGCCTGGCATTAATGACCGCGCAACTGGCATTCCGTGGCCCGGACCATGAGGCGCTTTATCAGAGTGGCCCCGTGGCGTTGGGGCATCGTCGTCTCGCCATCATTGATCTGGAAGAACGTTCTAATCAACCGTTGCTTGATCGCGATACAGGTAATGTCATCGTGTTCAACGGCGCGATTTATAACTATCAGGATCTGCGCACGGAGCTTCGTGGCAAGGGACATTGTTTCGCCACCGAGGGTGACACCGAAACCATTCTCAAGGCGTATGCGGAATGGGGTGATGATTGTGTCACGCATCTGGACGGTATGTTTGCCTTCGCGATCTGGGATTCACGCCGCCAACAACTGTTTTTGGCGCGTGATCGTTTGGGTATCAAGCCGCTGTATTTCGCACGTGTCAAAGGTGCTGTCCGGTTTGCGTCGAACACGCGTGCCTTGCTTGCCGGTGGTGAGATTGATACCAGCGTTGATCCGGTCGCGCTGCATTATCAGTTGACCCTGCATGGTGTGGTTCCGGCGCCCCATACGATCTTGAACGGTATTTGTAAATTGTCTCCCGCCACAACCCTATCCATCGCGGCGGACGGTAGCGAAGTACTGAAGACTTACTGGACGCTCCAGCCACAGTCGTTTGCCTCTTCCATGTCGAAATGGGAGTGGTATGAGCAAGTGCGTGAGACATTAACACGCGCGGTAGAAAAACGCAGCCGCGTAGCCGATGTTCCGGTGGGTGTGTTGTTGTCGGGTGGTCTCGACTCGAGTCTGCTGGTGGCGCTACTGGCCGAGCAGGGTGTCAAGGACTTGCGCACCTATTCGATTGGCTTTGAATCGATTGCGGGTGAACTCGGCGATGAGTTCCATAGTTCGGATTGTGTGGCGGAACATTTTTCCACACGGCACGAGAAGTTGATGATTCCCAATGGTGAGGTGCTCGCTCGTCTGCCAGAGGCCGTGAGCCAAATGGCCGAGCCGATGTTTGCACAAGATGCGATTGGATTTTATTTGTTGTCCGAGTGGGTCGCGAAAGAAACCAAGGTGGTGCAAAGCGGTCAAGGTGCCGACGAGGTGTTCGCGGGGTATTTTTGGTATCCGCAAATGCACGAGGCCGGCGGTGACGACGACGTGGATCGATTTGGTCGGCATTACTTTGATCGCGACCACGGCGAGTTCATGCAAACGGTGCAATCGCCATACCATGGTACAGACCATTCCTCTGAGTTGGTGCGCCACCATCTGAGTCAGCACGGCGGTGACAGTTTTCTGAATCGCGTGTTGAGCATGGACGTGACCATGTTGGTGGTGGATGATCCGGTAAAACGTGTCGACAATATGACCATGGCCTGGGGGTTGGAGGCGCGAGTGCCATTTCTCGATCAGCAGTTGGTGGAGTTGGCCGCCAGCATGCCACCGGCATTGAAGTTAGGTCAGGGTGGCAAGGAACCATTGAAGGTGTTGGCACGGGGGATGTTGCCCGATCAAATTGTGAATTCACCCAAGCACTATTTTCCGGTTCCGGCGCTCAAGTACGTGCGTGGGGAGTTCCTAGAATGCATGCGCAGTGTGTTGTTATCGGACCGTTGCCGTCAGCGAGGGGTGTTCGAGCCGGCCTATGTCAACAAGGTGTTGAACGACCCCGAGGCTCATCTGACCCCGCTACGCGGCAGCAAGCTTTGGCATCTGGCGGTGTTGGAATATTGGCTGCAGATTAATGTCGAAGATGCGCAATTTACGATACCCGCAGAAAATAAATCGTTTTTAGCGGCTTGTAGTTGAAGTACACTGCCCCCATCCTACGAGGACACCCCGTCATTTCGGCATGCACCGGAACGACGAGACAGACATGAATTATTGAATACGAGGTTAATGAATAATGGACGTAATGGATCGAATCAAGGATACGGTTGAGAGTAACCGTATTGTTTTATTTATGAAGGGTAGCCCTGAGATGCCGCAGTGTGGTTTTTCAGGACGCACAGTGCAGGCCGTGATCGCATGCGGTCAGGAGTTTGCCTATGTGGATATCTTGGCTGACCCCGAAATCCGTGAGAACCTTCCGCGTTATGCAAACTGGCCAACGTTCCCCCAGCTTTATATTGATGGTGAACTGGTTGGCGGTTGTGACATCACGCTGGAACTTTACATGAGTGGTGATCTGAAAAAGATGATCGACGGCGAGGCCGCGCACTAGGTTTCCTACAGAATTGCGTCCATACCCCCTATCTCTTTCCAGCGGTTAACAATTCGGCAAAACAACTCAGCGGTCTGCTCGGTATCATAGATCGCTGAGTGCGCCTCACTGGCATTCCATTCCATGCCCGCCGCCTTGGCCGCGCGGGCCAACACCGTTTGTCCATAGGCCAAACCGCCGAGAGTAGCGGTATCAAAACTGGTAAACGGGTGGAAGGGGTTGCGCTTGAAGTTGGTGCGTTCTACCGCTGCATTGACAAATCCAAGGTCAAAAAAGGCATTGTGTCCGACCAGGACGGCGCGATTACAGTCGCTGGCCTTGACGGCATTCCGTACCGGATCAAAGACGTGTTTCAGCGCATCTTTTTCAGATCGAGCCAGACGTAGAGGGTGATGTGGGTCTATTCCGGTAAACTCCAGCGCCTCCGGGGTGATGATGGCGCCTTCAAAAGGGTCAACATGGCTGGCATGGGTGCTGCCAAGGTGCAGCCAACCGTCATCATCCATGCGAATAGTGACCACCGCAATTTCCAGCAAGGCATTGGTTTTGGCGTCAAACCCTCCGGTTTCGACATCCACGACCACGGGCAAAAAACCGCGAAAGCGTTTGGCGATCAGGGGGTTGTACTCGATTTCGGACATGAATCACGATGCAGGGTCGGCTATTTGTGCCGCTAGTCTACACTAGCCCGGATTATTCGTGAGTACATTCACCGATAATCGGGCTGGCGGTTTGCCGCGATGCTTGAAATACGAGAGGTTCGGTCTTATGGTTGGCGTTAGGGGACAGGATCACGCCAGTGGTCGGTATCAATTCTTAAGGAATACACAACAGTGGCTTCAGTTTATTTCAACAGGAAATATCACTTCAACTCGGCTCGGTGGGTGTTGCTATTGGCATCGATAACATTGCTCGGCGGCTGCGCCTCGATTGCCGACCCCTATGAGCAGGAAATTGACCCGGCCGGTAAATTTAACCGGAGTATCTACAGCTTCAATGACGGTGTGGATAAGGCGCTTCTTAAGCCTGTCGCGCAAGGGTATCGCGCGGCGACGCATCACACAATTGATAAAGGTGTGACCAATTTTTTTAGTAACCTTGATGACATCATCGTCGTTGCCAACGATATATTGCAGTTCAAGTTTCGTCAGACCGGCAGTGATCTTTCACGGTTTGCACTGAATTCGACGCTGGGACTGTTCGGCATCATCGACTTTGCCACATCGCTGGGTTTTACCAAACACAATGAAGATTTTGGTCAGACCCTAGGTGCTTGGGGCGTAGGTTCCGGACCTTACTTGGTGTTGCCATTTTTAGGCCCCAGCAATTTGCGTGATGCACTGGCATCGATTCCGGATCTGTATCTTGATCCGCTCAACTACATCGATAAGACATCTACCTATCTGGGGGTCGCGGGTCTTCGGATTGTCGATCATCGCTCTGATCTGCTCGGTGCGAGTCGATGGGTGGACGAAGCGGCACTGGATCCCTATGAGTTTATGCGAGACAGCTATCTACAGCGGCGAGAATTTCTGATTTATGATGGTAACCCGCCGTTGGACGATGACGAGTACGCGCCGTTTTAGTGGTATCTGTCTAGACAAGTTTCCAGTGCAGGGTTTCACCGGCACATAGCGGCACAAGCCGATCATTTTGTCCCAGTGGGTAATGATCGGCTACTTGCCAGTCCTGTTGTTGCAGGGTAATCCGTCGGGTATTTCTCGGCAGGCCATAATAATCCGCGCCATGCAAACTGGCGAAGGCTTCCAGTTTATCCAGTGCATCGATTGACGCAAACGCCTCCGCATAGAGTTCGATTGCCGCATGGGCGGTATAACTGCCCGCGCAGCCACAACTGGACTCTTTGCGTCCTTGCGCGTGCGGTGCGCTGTCTGTACCAAGAAAGAACTTCGGCTCGGCAGAGGTCGCAGCAGCCAGCAAGGCTTGTCGATGTTTCTCGCGTTTTAATATTGGCAAGCAGTAATAGTGCGGGCGGATACCCCCGGCGAGCATGTGATTGCGGTTGTACAGCAAGTGGTGCGCGGTGATGGACGCGGCTACTTGGGGCCCACTGTCGCGGACGAAATTGACGCCATGCTCGGTGGTGATGTGTTCCAGAACCACTTTCAACTGCGGCAGGCGCTGGGTGATGCCGAGCAAATATCGGTCGATGAACGCCTGCTCACGGTCAAAGATATCGATGTCTGGATCGGTGACTTCGCCATGAACCAGCAGAGGGAGTCCGACTTCGGCCAGCGTTTCGAGCGCAGCTTCGATCTTCTCGATCGAGGTGACGCCCGAATCGGAATGGGTAGTTGCGCCCGCGGGGTAGAGTTTGACCCCATGAACGTGCTCACACTCAGCGGCTTTTCTTAATTCCTTGGTAGAGGTGTGGTCGGTGAGGTACAGCGTCATCAGCGGGTTGAATTCGCTACCATCTGGCAGAGCCGCCAGAATTCGTTGGCGATAAGCCAGCGCCTGAGCAACGTCAGTAATCGGTGGCGCCAGATTGGGCATGACGATAGCACGGCCAAACTGGCTCGCAGTATGACCTACCACGGCGGCCATGGACTCGCCGTCGCGCAAATGCAGGTGCCAATCATCAGGTTGAGTCAACTCAATGTGCATGTGGTCGATCGTCCATATAATTGGGTAAATACGCATATAAGCAAATTCTTGCCACCCTGCAATTAATTTAATTTGCCCAATTTATTATCTTCTTATATTCTTTCCACTATCGAAGGCAACCAGGTGGAGCGTTCGATAACCAAATATTAACTCTTCCAAGAGGAATTTACTGATGAAAATGATTGCAAAGACTATCGCTGTTATCGCACTGACTACTGCTACTGCTACTGCTAGCGCATTCTGGGGCGGCGGTCCATGGAACGGTAACGGTTGGAACAATGGCAATGGCAACGGTTGGGGCAACGGTACTGGCGATTTTAGCATGAGCTTCAGCGGTCGTGGTAACGGTAACGGTAATGGTAACGGCTACGGCAATGGCAATGGCTACGGCAATGGCAATGGCTACCAGGGTTATGGCAACGGCTACGGCGCCCCTTACGGCGGCGGTTATGGCGCACCTTACGCCTACGGCGCCCCAGCACCTTACGGTTACGGTCCAGCTCCAGTGGCACAGGCTGCACCCGCTGCTCAGTAAGTAGTAGTTCGTTGATCCGGTACAAGGATGTGCCGGTTTCAATTAGGCTCCACCGAATTGACGAATAGATTATTCAACAAATTTTAACTTTTAGTGACTAGGAATTTATTATGAAAACACTCGTAAAGATCGCAGCTATTGCTGTTATTGCTACTACTTCTGCTACCGCCAGTGCTTGGTGGGGTGGTCCTTTCAACAACAATGGTAATGGTTTTGGCAACGGCAACAGTGCTGCCGACGGCAACTTCGACATGAGCTTCAGCATGTCAAGCAACGTATCCGGCAATGGCAATGGCAATGGCAACGGTTATGGCAATGGTCACAACGGTTACAACGGTTACAACGGTTACAACGGCTATGCTCCTTACTACGGTGCGCCAGCACTGACCGAAGAGCAGCAGAAAGAAATGGCTGACCAGCACGCTGCAGCAATGAAGGCACAGCAGGAAGCACAGGCCGCTTACTTCGCACGTATGGACGCACCTCGTCAGGAAATGATGAAGCAGCAGCAGGAACAGATGGCTGCGATGCAGGCTCGTCGTGACGAAATGATGGCCAAGATGGAAGAGATGCGTGCAGAGTCAATGGCTCGTCACACCGCCTCTTTCCAGCAGGCTGCTGTTACGACTGAAGCCAAGTAAGCTTCTTTCACAGCGACAAACCCAAGAGGGGCGCACACGGTTATCCGTGTGCGCCTTTTTTAATTTCGGGGGACAGTATATTTAACCCACCCATCAACCCGCACGATTCGATGCGCATTTTGGTCCTAGTTTTGCGGGTCTGAGCGTACGTCCAGTCAAACATTCTGCGCCATCAATAAATGAGTCACCGCCCAGAGGTCTTCCGGTACGGGTGTACCGGCACTTACCGCCGTAGGAATTAAACTGTGCAGCGTAGGCGCCCTTGGGGTCGGTTAGATAGGTTTGATAACCCATGTCGTAGTCTCCCTATGCAATGATCGAGCGGAATCCTCACGCAAGGCGGGGGTTCAATTCAATATAACCTTTGTAATTAATAGGTTAGGGATTTTAGTGATCATCTCCAGCACAGATATCGGGAGACAGGTCAGGCTATCGCGGGGCCATGTAATTGCTGTTCTTTCCCGCTTTATTGCCCTCTGTCAAGGTCTTGAATTGTCTGTCCCGGACACGTCTAATGGGCATGCCCCGATGTGGCGGCCAGCGGGCTGCATTGTCTTTACTATTGCGGCATCCAGCAGAATTTTAAGGCGGTACCGGGAGTTGTGAATGGCAGCGAACTTCGACGATATTGATGCGCAGGAAACTCAGGAATGGCTCGATGCGTTGGCGTCGGTGCTTGAGTATGAGGGTGTAGAGCGGGCGCACTACTTATTAGAGCGCTTGATCGACCACGCGCGCCGTTCCGGCGCCAATCTCCCGTACAAGGCGACCACGCGTTACGTCAATACCATTCCACAGGCCCAAGCCGCGCGTCATCCCGGTGATCCGGCGATTGAACGTCGCATCAGTGCGATTATTCGCTGGAACGCGACCGCGATGGTGGTGTTGGCCAATCGCAAGTCAGCCGAGCTCGGTGGCCACATTGCCAGCTTCGCCTCCGCTGCGACCTTGTTTGATGTTGGCTTTAATCATTTCTTTCAGGGCCCCGACAGTGAGAACGGTGGTGATCTGGTGTTCTTTCAAGGCCATTCCGCGCCCGGAGTCTACGCGCGCGCCTTTATGGAAGGGCGCATAAGCGAAGAGCAACTCTATAACTTTCGCCAAGAGGTCGAGTGTGACGGGTTGTCATCCTATCCGCATCCCTGGCTGATGCCAGACTTCTGGCAATTCCCAACTGTGTCGATGGGCTTGGGGCCAATCATGGCCATCTATCAGGCGCGCTTCATGCATTACATGCAGGACCGCGGCATCGCCAATACTGAAGGTCGCAAGGTGTGGGCGTTCATGGGTGACGGCGAGATGGATGAGCCGGAATCACTTGGTGCGATTTCCTTGGCCGCGCGTGAAAAACTCGACAACCTGGTGTTTGTGGTCAACTGCAATCTGCAGCGCCTCGATGGCCCGGTGCGCGGTAACGGCAAGATCATTCAAGAACTCGAAGCGGTGTTCCGTGGTGCCGGCTGGAATGTGATCAAGGTCGTCTGGGGTTCCTACTGGGATCCTCTTTTGGCGCGTGACAAGAATGGTACTTTGGTGAGTCGCATGGAAGAAGCCGTTGATGGCGACTATCAGTTATACAAGGTGCGTGGTGGTGCCTATACACGCGAACATTTCTTCGGCAAGTACCCAGAGCTTGAAGAGATGGTGGCCAATATGTCGGATGAAGACATCTGGCGACTGAATCGTGGTGGTCACGATCCGCACAAGGTGTATGCGGCCTACCATGAAGCGGTTAATCACAAGGGCCAGCCGACCGTGATTCTGGCCAAGACCGTGAAGGGTTATGGCATGGGTGACGCGGGTGAAGGTCAGAACGTGACGCACTCGCAAAAGAAAATGGGCGAGGGATCGCTGCGAGCGTTTCGTGATCGCTTCAATATCCCGGTTACCGACGAGCAGATCGCCGAAAAGCTACCGTTTTATCGTCCGGCTGAAGACAGCCCCGAGGCCATCTATCTGCGCGAGCACCGCGAAGCACTAGGTGGTTACCTGCCTTCCCGGTCGCCAGACAAGGCGGGCAAGCTGCCGATCCCTGATCTGAGTATTTTTGATGCGATGCTCAAGGGCAGTGGTGAGCGTGAGATATCCACCACCATGGCCTATGTGCGCATCCTCACCGCGTTGACGCGCGACAAGGAGATCGGCAAGTTGGTGGTGCCCATTGTTCCCGATGAGGCGCGTACCTTTGGTATGGAAGGTATGTTCCGCCAACTCGGTATTTATTCCTCGGTGGGACAACTATACGAGCCCGTCGATTCTGATCAGGTTATGTATTACCGCGAAGACACCAAGGGCCAGATTTTGCAGGAAGGCATCAACGAAGCCGGTGCGATGTCATCATGGATCGCGGCGGGTTCGGCTTACGCCAATTCCGGTGTGAACATGATTCCGTTCTACGCGTACTACTCGATGTTTGGTTTCCAGCGCATCGGCGATCTGGCTTGGGCGGCAGGTGACATGCAGGTGCGCGGCTTTTTGATGGGTGGCACCGGTGGCCGAACCACGTTGGCCGGTGAGGGGTTGCAGCATCAGGACGGACACAGTCATCTGGTGGCATCGACCATTCCGAATTGTGTTTCTTACGATCCTACCTACGCCTACGAGTTGGCGGTGATCATTCACAACGGCATGGTACGGATGTATCAGGATCAGGAGAACATCTTTTACTACATCACCATGATGAACGAGGCCTATACGCAGCCTGAAATGCCGAAAGGTGTCGAGGACGGCATCATCAAGGGGATGTATCTGGTGCATTCGGGTGTGGAAGCGAAGCACCGCGTGCAGTTGTTGGGCAGCGGAACCATTCTGCGTGAGGCTCTGGCTGCGGCGGAGCTATTGGCAGACGATTACGACGTGAGTTCGGATGTCTGGAGTGTGACCAGTTTCAACGAGTTGGCACGTGAAGGTAACGATTGCACGCGTCATAATCGCTTGCATCCGGAAGACGAGCCTCGTGTGAGTTATATAACGCAACAGCTGAGTAACCAGGCGGGGCCAGCAATTGTCGCGACCGACTATGTCGCTGCCTACGTTAATCAGATTCGTGCCTTCGTACCGATGGCGTATCACGTGTTGGGTACCGATGGCTTTGGTCGCAGCGATACGCGCTCGCAACTGCGGCACTTCTTCGAAGTGAATTGCTACTACATTGCTGTTTCTGCACTGAAGGCGCTGGCCGATGAGGGTGCGATCGATGCCTCAACTGTCAGTGATGCGATCAAGCGTTACGGCATCAATCCCGATAAAGCCAATCCGCGTACGGTCTAACGGAAATGACAGATATTGTAGACGTCGTACTGCCCGACATCGGTGACTTTGATTCGGTCGATGTGATCGAGGTATTGGTGTCGGCAGGCGACACGGTTGCTGCCGAAGACTCTTTGGTGACCTTGGAAAGTGATAAGGCGACCATGGAAATTCCTGCCCCACAGGGGGGTGAGGTTGTCGAACTCAAGGTTGCAGTGGGCGACAAGATTGCTGAAGGCGCGGTGCTGATGACCCTGCGTCCCGTAGCGGGCGCAGAGCCCCCTGCGGCGACGCTAGCCACTAAGGTCGAACCCGAGAAACCAGCAGCACCGGCCAAGCCCGCGCCGCCTCCGAAGGCGGCGACTCCAGCGCCGGAACAAAGGCATCACCCGGTTGCCGATCACCATCCGTTACCGCGCGGTCAGCGCTCGCACGCGAGCCCTTCGGTGCGTCGTTTTGCCCGAGAGCTGGGCGTGGTGCTGGCGCAAGTACGCGGCACCGGCGTCAAGAATCGCATTCTGAAGGAAGACGTTCAAGAGTTCGTTAAGACGGTGGTGGGTGGCTTCAAGCACGGTTCTGAAGGTTTTTCCTTACCGCAGATCCCGGACAAGGATTTTTCCAAGTTTGGTGAGATTGAGAAAACCAAACTCAGCAAGATCAAAAAAATCAGTGGCGGTTATTTACACCGTAGTTGGGTCAACGTCCCGCACGTCACACATTTTGATGAAGCCGACATCACCGATATGGAGGCGTTTCGCAAGGCGAGTAAGGCCGAGGCTGAGACTCGAGGGGTAAAGCTGACGGCTCTGTCGTTCTTGATGAAGGCCACAGTCGATGCACTAATCGCCATCCCTGAATTTAATTCATCGCTGGTCAGTGATGGCGAAACCTTGATACTTAAGAAGTATTTTCACATTGGTGTCGCGGTGGATACTCCGGGTGGTCTGGTGGTTCCGGTGATTCGTAATGTTGATCAAAAAGATTTGTTTGAGATCGGTGCCGAGTTGGGCGAGGTCAGTGGGCGTGCACGCGAAGGTCGTTTGCTGCCGCAAGATATGCAGGGCGGTTCGTTTTCTATATCCAGTCTAGGCGGCATCGGTGGCACAGGTTTTACGCCCATCGTCAACGCGCCAGAGGTGGCCATCATGGGTGTGTCGCGCGCGCAAATGAAGCCGGTGTTTCAGGATGATGCGTTTATACCGCGCTTGATACTGCCTTTTTCTATTTCATATGATCATCGTGTCGTTGACGGTGCGGCGGCCGCACGTTTTTGTCGGCACCTCGCTGAGTCGTTAGGTAACACAGACAATTTTCCCAAGTGGGCAGGTAAATAGTATGGCCAAGTCGATCGATATTTTATTGCCAGATATTGGTGAGTTTGATTCTGTCGATGTCATCGAGGTACTGGTTGCCGCCGGTGATACGGTAGAAAAAGAGGCGTCGTTGCTTACGCTGGAGAGCGACAAGGCAACCATGGAGATTCCATCACCGCACGCGGGTGTGATCAAGGAGCTTTGTGTCGCGGTAGGTGACAAGATTTCCCAAGGCGCCAGACTGGGTGTGATTGAGGTTGACGAGACGGCAGCACCCGCCGATAAGTCTGCGCCGACCAAGACATCCTCTGCGTCAGCAGCACCAGCGCCCCAGCCAGAGATGGCGTCGGTGCTTCCCGATGCAGACATAACGGCGGAGGTTGTTGTGATGGGCGCCGGTCCAGGTGGGTACACGGCGGCGTTTCGTGCCGCCGATCTTGGTAAGCAGGTTATATTAATCGAGCGCTTTTCGAATCTCGGTGGGGTCTGTCTGAATGTTGGCTGTATCCCGTCGAAGGCCTTGCTGCATGCAGCGGATGTGATTACCGAAGCCAGTGAAATGGAAGAGTTTGGCGTTAGTTTTGGCAAGCCCAAGATCGATATCGACAAGTTGCGCGGATGGAAAGAACAGATCATCGGCAAGTTGACCGGTGGTCTGGGTACGCTGGCGAAGAAACGCAAGGTCGAAGTGATTACCGGCAACGCTACGTTTGAAGGCCCTCATCTATTGTCGGTTGCAACCGAAGACGGAACGAAAACCATTGCCTTCCAGAATTGCATCATCGCTGCAGGTTCCGAGGCCGTCGAGTTGCCAGGGTTTCCGAATGACGATCCGCGGTTGATTACCTCCACGGGTGCGTTGGCGTTAGCCGATGTGCCGAAGCGTATGTTGGTTGTGGGTGGTGGCATCATTGGTCTGGAAATGGCTACCGTATACGACGCACTGGGCAGCAAGGTAACGGTGGTAGAACTCGGTGATCAGTTGATGCCGGGTTGCGACAAGGATCTGGTGCGTCCGTTGGAACGTCGTATCAAGAAAAGTTACGAGAACATTTACCTCGGCACTCAGGTAACCGGGATCAAGGCACTCAACGGTGGTTTGAAGGTTAGCTTTGAGGGTAAGAAGGCGCCAGAAACCGATACCTTTGATCGGGTGTTGGTCGCGGTGGGGCGCAGACCCAATGGCAAGAACATTACTGCGGACAAGGCGGGCGTGCATGTCGATGAGCGCGGATTTATCCCGGCAGACCCACAGCAGCGAACCAATGTGCCGCATATTTATGCCATTGGTGACATCGTCGGCCAACCGATGCTGGCACACAAGGCAACGCATGAGGCCAAGGTTGCGGCTGAGGTCATCGCTGATTTACCAGCGGCGTTTGATCCTTTGACGATTCCTTCGGTGGCGTATACCAATCCTGAAATTGCGTGGGCCGGCGTGACTGAGGCGCAGGCGAAGGAGCAGGGTTTGGAGTTTGAGAAGGCTTCGTTTCCGTGGGCGGCGAGTGGTCGATCCCTGAGTATGGGGCGCGATGATGGGGTGACCAAATTGATTGTCGATAAGGCATCGCACAAGGTTATTGGTGTAGGTATCACCGGCCCGAATGCGGGCGAGTTGATTGCTGAGGCGGTGCTTGCAATCGAGATGGGCGCTGATGTTGAGGACTTGGCTTTAACGATTCATCCGCATCCGACATTATCAGAGACGTTGAATTTTGCGGCGGAGATGATTGAGGGGACGTGTACGGATCTTTATATACCCAAGCGTGGGAAGAAGTAGCTCCAGTTACTGATGACTGCGGCGAACATTCTATGAATGCGAGTACAGTGGAGCTCAACTTTAAGCGTAGTGGTTCGGGTCGTCCTGTTCTGATTCTGCATGGTCTGTTTGGGTCGTCTTCTAACTGGGGAAAAATTTCACGCGAGTTGTCGACTGAGCATCAGGTGTTCGCGCTTGATCTGCGTAATCACGGAGAGTCTCCTCATCATAACAGCATGACGTATGCCGAGATGGCCGAGGATGTTGCGGAGTTCGTTCGACGGCATGAGATTGAATATCCGACGATCGTTGGTCATAGCATGGGTGGCAAGGTTGCGATGATACTGGCGTTGACACAGCCGCAGTTGATTTCGGCGTTGTTGGTGATCGATATTGCACCGGTTTTTTATACGCATGATTACTTGCCGTTGATTCGCGCGATGGCTGATCTGGATCTTGAGGGTATTGGGTCACGTGGCGATGCCGACAAGCGGTTGAAGGCAGAAATTCCAGATGATGCGTTGCGGGGGTTTCTGTTGCAGAACTTGGTTTTGGAAAACGGTGGGTATCGCTGGCGGTTTAATCTTGCAGCACTGGCTAACGGCTTGCCGGATATTCTGGGGTTTGAGGTTGGTGTGGGGGCTTCACCTTATGCCGGGGATGTTCGGTTTCTTGGTGGTGAAAATTCCGATTATCTCAATCCGAACCGCGCTGTTGAGGTTCTCGAGTGGTTTCCCAATGCGGTGATTGAAATGGTATCCGGTTGTGGTCACTGGCTTCACGCCGAACGTCCCGATTCGGTTATTGACGCAATAAGAAGTCTTTAATAATCAATTAGATGCGATAAGACGCTATGGCGATGGTTAAAGTCTAGATGGCTTGGGGTCGATAGCGAAGGGAGACAACTATTTATATAGGGTATCCCTGTGTTCGCATCGAGACTGTTATTGATTGCATCCCTAGGCTGTGCGTTGAGCGCACAGGCGGGATTACAGCGTCATTATGAGGCATCGGTTGTCGAGGCGAGTTGGTTGGGTAATCAGTCGCAAGTCGAATGTCGCATGAGTCATGCGATTCCGCAGTTCGGTACGGTTGAGTTTGTGCGCCCGGCGGGTGAGGTGATGGCCTTTGAGGTCAAGCCATTCCAGCCAGCCAACTGGGAGGGGCAGGCCGTGTTGACGACTCGCCCGCCGCTATGGAACCACATCAATCGCAAACAATATCTTGGGGTGATCGCGATGGCACCCGGTACACCTGCTGCTGTTCTTGATCCTGTGGTTTCGGAAAGTTTGTTTAACGAGTTGTCGTTGGGCATGAACCCGACACTGACGTGGGTGGGAAAGCATGGCTTGCCTGTGCAAACATCGGTGACGGCGGCGGTTTCATCGGCACGTTTTGTGCCAGCGCTGGAAGCGTTTATTCGTTGTACGGGCGATTTGTTACCCTACAATTTTCAGTCGGTTGACGATCTCGTGTTGTACTACGATCCCGATGCCACCGAAGTACCGCGAGGCAACACTCAGCCGCTCGAACGCGTGGCGACGTTCTGCAAGGCCGATCCACACCTGAAGGGTATCCGTATCAGCAGCTACACCGGTGACCTGGGTAATGAATCGGATTTGCAACAGTTTTTGATGCGATCCAAAGCGATGGAGTTGTATTTAACTGAACGGGATATCGATCCTGAACGGGTGATGATCGTGCAGGCGGATTCCAATTTGGTTGACGATGATCGCGGCTGGATCGATATTCGTTTGTTTGGTCCCGAGGCGGTGAGTCATGTGAATTTTCGTACGGCGAAATGGAATCTCGCGAAGGAGTCGACACGGTCTCTGGATTTTCTGCTCGAATATTTGAAGGCGACGGATCGTGAGTTGGTGCTCAAGGTGGGTGGTCATACTGACGATGTCGGTCGCCTACGCTACAACCGGGGCTTGTCGAAACAGCGAGCCAAGTCGGTAGAAACCTATCTTGCCAGTCGCGGGGTGAGCGGGAAACAGGTCGCAATTAAGTATTTTGGCGAGGCAAAGCCTGTCGTGCCCAATAAATCAGCCGAAAATCGAGCCATCAACCGACGAGTTGAGATTGATTTCTAGTCGGCAAGCCCACAACTCCCTATAATAAGCTCCCTGTTTCCTCCGGAACTTGAGTTCCGGCGGCACGAATCGTTTTGGAGCTTGTGCAATGTCTGGGGTAAAAAAAGTCGTATTGGCGTATTCCGGGGGTCTTGATACGTCGGTCATCCTTAAATGGCTGGAAGAAACCTACGAGTGTGAGGTCGTGACTTTCACGGCTGACTTGGGGCAGGGCGAGGAAGTAGAGCCTGCGCGCGCCAAGGCTCAAGCCTACGGTATCAAGGAAATCTACATAGACGATTTGCGCGAAGAGTTCGTGCGTGACTTTGTGTTTCCGATGTTTCGTGCCAATACGATCTATGAGGGTGAGTACCTGTTGGGTACCTCCATCGCGCGCCCGTTGATTTCAAAGCGATTGATCGAAATAGCCAACGAGACCGGAGCCGATGCGATTTCTCACGGTGCGACGGGCAAGGGTAATGACCAGGTACGTTTTGAGTTGGGTGCCTATGCTCTGAAACCGGACGTGCAGATTATTGCGCCATGGCGCGAGTGGGATCTTAACTCGCGCGAGAAGTTATTGGCTTACGCCGACAAGCACGGTATCCCGGTTGAGATGAAACGTGGCAAGGCGTCGCCGTACTCGATGGATGCAAATTTGTTGCACATCTCCTATGAAGGTGGTCCGTTGGAAGACCCGTGGACTGAGGCTGAGGATGATATGTGGCGTTGGTCGGTTGCGCCCGAGGCGGCACCGGACGCGCCACTGTATATCGAGCTGACCTACAAGAATGGGGACGTTGCCGCCATTGACGGTGTGGACATGTCGCCAGCGACGGTGCTGGAAACACTGAACAAGTTGGGTGGGGCACACGGTGTCGGTCGCCTCGATATTGTCGAGAACCGTTATGTCGGGATGAAGTCGCGCGGTTGTTATGAAACGCCGGGTGGCACGATTCTGATGAAGGCGCATCGTGCCATCGAGTCGCTTACCCTGGATCGGGAAGTCGCGCATCTGAAAGATGATCTGATGCCCCGTTATGCGACGATGATCTATAACGGCTATTGGTGGAGTCCTGAACGCACCGCATTGCAGACCTTGATTGACGCGACTCAGGTGACGGTGAACGGTGAAGTGCGCCTGAAATTGTACAAGGGTGGCGTCACTACTGTTGGCCGAAAGTCAGATGATAACAGCCTATTCGACGAAAATATCGCCACATTTGAGGATGATGGTGGCGCATACAACCAAGCGGATGCTGAGGGCTTCATCAAGTTGAACGCACTGCGTTTGCGGATTGCCGCGCGAAAACTATAGCCTAGGCCTTCGGTTATGCGCAGAATTGGGGCTCTTTTATCGTGATAGGTGAATTGATGCCGACAGTCATAGAGTTTGCGAATGGAGATCTATATCCACTAGGCGGCGGGGATGGCGTAATAAATAGTCAGGATCTGTTGCTGATCTTGCAGCACTGATTTCTACTTATGGTATCGCTTGGGCGGTTGATTGATGTATGGGGTACGCCCGAGTTTAATCGGGTTGCCAAGGCCGAACTTAATCGGCTACCTGCGGGGGTATTGCCGCTTCAGCAAGGGCTCAAGCAAAGCAGTCATGTTAGTGATGAGCCATTTTCGGTTGTTATTTTAAATGTCAGCGAAACAGAAGAAGAGCTGCGTATAAAATGCAGCGTGTTCTACGCAGGAATCATTGCCGGTTGTAGTTGTGCCGATGACCCAACTCCGACTGGCACCATAAATGAACACTGCGAAGTTGAATTTCTAATTGATAAGCAAACGACAGAGCTTAGCGTGTGCAAGCTTATTTGAGATTTTGTGGAACCTGAGCTGGAGGGTGGAATTTAATTCTGTCCTCCAGCTCAGGTGGAACCGTCTACATAAACAGCGTTACATCAGCTTTTTGTGCATCGCTCAGATAGGTTGCGGCCCCGGCCCATTCGCTGATCTCGGGGATGAACTCCTCTGCTTTCATGCCGAACAGATCGGCCGTCATTTGGCAGGCGACGAGTTTGGCATCTACCTCGATACAGGCATCACGCAGTTCGCCAATTGGGGCAACGCCCTTGTTGCTGATGGTCATTTTCATTAACGACGTGGCCAGAGTTTCAAATCCGGGCACATTGGACATCAGCAGGTTCGGCATATTCCAGTTAATCCCCTGAAACCATTCCGGACCGAACGGCATTTTCATTGGCATCGCTGGGTTGCCGAGCGGGCTGATGTTTGGATTCAGATCCTTTTTCAGCAGACTCAGTCCATAGAAGGTGAAGAACAGGGTGACCTTCCAGCCCATGGCACCCGCCGTTGATGCGAGGATAAAGGCGGGGTAGGCCCAGTCGAGGGTACCTTTGGAGACAAGGATCGACATGGAGGGTATTTTAGCTTCTTCGTAATCGGTGATTCGTTTGTCGAAGCGTTCATCAAACCAAGTGTCGAGGGCTGCCGACGGGATTTGGGGAAATCCGGCTTGTGCAGATTCAGTGGTGACTGACATAGAGTATCTCCTTCGTACTAATGTACAGCAGGTTGGCGGGACAGGCTTAAACAGCATAGCCCAGAAGCAATATGTTGATTTCTCTGGCTCGGAGCCTACGCGCGGCAATATGGAAAAGCAAGCAGTGGGGAGGGATTATTGGACCAGTTGATTGAGGTCAAAAATCGGCAGCAATATGGCGAGTACGATGATCAGCACAACGCCGCCCATGATCAGAATCAGGAGAGGCTCGAACATACCCAGCAATGTAGAGACCAGGGATTCGACTTCACGTTCCTGATTGGTTGCCGCGCGGTCGAGCATGTCTTCGAGGTTACCACTGGCTTCACCACTGGCAATCAAATGAATGGTCATTGGCGTAAAGTAACCGCTTTGTTTGAGTGACTCGGAAAGCCCCGCACCTTCACGCACGCGTATGGCAGTGTCTATGACTGCCCCACGCATGGGTAGATTGGACAGCACCTGTGCCGATACCTTGAGGCCCTCGAGAATGGGTACGCCACTGGCGGTGAGAATGCTCAGCGTGCGGGAGAAACGTGCGGTGTTGAATCCGCGGGTCAGTTTTCCAACTAGGGGCAAAGTGAGCATGACTCGGTGCCAGGCAAAACGAAACTTCTCTTTCTTGAGCAGATAGATCACCAAGGCGACACCCGCGCCGATGGCCAAGGCCATGGCCCAGCCGTATTCAACCATGAAATCACTGACGCTGATGAGTGCTTGCGTGAGGGCCGGCAAGTCTTGTCCAACACTTTCGAATACGCCGATGACTTCTGGCACGACATAGGTCAATAACCCAACCACCACGGAAATTGCCAGCAATGTCAGAATGACGGGATACAACAGGGCCAATGAGATCTTTTGATGCATCTGCTGGCGTGTTTCCGCGTAGTCTGCCAGACGTTCCAGTATCAGATCCAGATGGCCGGTTTGTTCTCCGGCGGCGACCGTCATGCTATACAGTTCAGGGAAGGCATTGGGGAAATCGGCGAAGCCTTCTGCAAGCGTATGGCCTTCCATGACGCGGGATCGTACCGCAAGCAACATGCCTTGCAGTTTTACCTTCTCAGATTGTTGCGATACCGCTCGCAGGGATTCTTCCAACGGTAAGCCTGAACGGATTAATGTTGCCAGTTGGCGAGTGATTAACGCGAGCTCAGTAGCGGAGATCTTGAAGCGACCGCCGCGTGACGGCTGTGCCGATTTGGAATTGTTCTTGCCATGTTCAGTGACTTCATCAACGCTGAGCGGGCTCCATCCCTTGTCGCGTAGTTGCTGACGCACCTGTCGAGAGTTATCGCCTTCGAGCAGACCCTTCTGTTTACCACCCTTGGCATCCAGAGCCGTGTATTGAAACGCACCCATGGTTGCGTTATGACGCCTGCGTCACACGCAGGACTTCTTCGAGTGTCGTGTGTCCGTCCAGTACGCGTCGCTTGCCGTCATCGCCGATGCTGGGTGAGACACTCCGCGCGTAACGTTCCAAGGCCTGTTCCGCCGCACCATCGTGGATCATTTCACGCATGGTGTCATCGACGGGAACCAGTTCATAGATGCCGGTTCGCCCGCTATAGCCGGAGTGGCTGCATTTGGAACAACTGCCCGAGTGGTACAGGGTGACATCGGCATCCTTTTCCAGTCCAAGCTTTTCGCAATCGACTGCATTGGCCTTGTAGGGTTCTTTGCATTCTTCACACAACACCCTGACCAAGCGTTGGGCCAGTACACCAATCAGGCTGGAGGCGAGAAGGAAGGGTTCTACCCCCATGTCGCGCAAACGCGTGACCGCACCCACCGCGGTATTGGTGTGCAGAGTGGAGAGCACAAGGTGACCCGTCAGACTGGACTGCACTGCAATTTCGGCGGTCTCAAGGTCACGAATTTCACCGATCATCACAACGTCGGGATCCTGACGAAGAATGGCGCGCAGCCCCCTGGCGAAGGTGAGTTCTACCTTCACATTGACTTGTGTTTGGCCGATGCCATCGATGAAGTATTCGATGGGATCTTCAATGGTCATGATGTTACGACTCTTGTCATTGAGTCGCGTCAATGCGGCGTAAAGGGTGGTGGTCTTTCCCGAGCCGGTTGGGCCGGTAACCAGAATAATGCCATGAGGACGATGAATCAGGTGGTCGATGACGTCCTGTGAAGGCTTTGCCATGCCGAGGTGATCGAGATTTAGCCGCCCAGCCTGTTTGTCCAACAGTCGCAGTACCACGCGCTCGCCCTGGCTGGCGGGCAATGTCGATACACGCAAGTCGACCGCGCGACCAGCGACTTTGAGCGATATACGACCGTCTTGGGGTAGGCGTTTTTCAGCGATGTCGAGTTTTGACATCACCTTGATACGCGACACGATCAGCGGTGCCAGCATGGCCCGAGGTTGTAAAATTTCACGCATGATGCCATCGACACGCATCCGTATTGATAGGCGCGATTCGAAGGGTTCGATGTGAATATCCGAGGCATTGGCTTTGACCGCTTCGGTTAATAGCGCATTGATGAGACGAATAATCGGCGCATCGTCCTCACTTTCAAGCAAGTCTTCGGGTTCGGCCAGACCGGCGGCGATGCTGCCAAGATCAAGATCCTCTCCGATGTCTTCCATCATTTGCTGGGTTTCAGCGGAGTCGTGTTCGTAGGCCTGCACCAGCATGGTCTCAAATTGCTCGTTACCGATATGTTTGAGACGCATTGGGCGGTTACAAAAGCGGCGCAGTTCGTTGATGGCACTTAGGGTGACGTCATCACGATAGACCAAAATCGTATCGCCACGATCATCTTCGGTGACCAATACGCCATTGCGTTTGGCGAACACGAACGGTGGACGAACTCGGGCGCTAGAAGGGGCGACTTCGTCAGTTGCTTCTTCCACTGGCGTATCGCTAGACGCCATCGTTCATCGACTCCATGGCATCGGCCTGAGGTTCAGAGGGTGCCGGTACGTCTTGCATAGGCTCTAGTGTCGGTGCTGGCTCATTTGGAAACAAGGAAATGCCTTCGTTCTGACGCTGCAATTGTATTGCGCGAATATGACGATATTTGTTGCTGGTGATCATATGCGTGTCGTAATAGTCACGCAGGATGGTGGCCTTGATGAACACCATCAGGTTGGTTTTCTTGAGTGTCGTGGCGCGCGACTGAAACAGCTTGCCGAACAGGGGGATGTCACCCAGAAAGGGAACCTTCTGAATGTTCTCCTGAACAGTGGTCCGAATCAGGCCACCTAAAACCAAAACCTGCTCGTTGTCGATCAGTACGGTGGTATCAATGGTACGTTTTTCGGTAGTCAGATCCGTGTCACTGGTGGTAGCCGTTTTGACGCTGGAGGCTTCTTGCGAGATTTTGAGCTGAATCGCGCTGCCTTCGTTGATCTGCGGGGTGACCTTAAGGATTAAACCGACGTCCTGTCGCTCAATGGTCTCGAACGGGTTGCTGGCGCCACTTGAGCTAGTCGTGAAGTTACCAGTGCGAAACGGCACGTTCTCTGCGACAACAATCTGTGCCTCTTCGTTATCCAGCGTGACAATACTGGGTGTGGCCAAAATATTGTTGTCGACATTGCGATCCAGCGCATTGATCAATGTGTGCATGGACAATACCGTGTCATCGACTCCGGGGATATCAACCACGCCATCGAAGAAACCAAGGCTCAGACCTGTGCCAGCCGCGGATAGCGGGCTGGTTGCGGCGCTGAGAATGCTGCTGCCACCGTTATTGAACACCGAACCACCGACGATACCGGCATTATTGCTCGCGCCGAGCCATTGGATGCCAAGTTCCTTGGTTTGTTCGGGTGACACTTCAACGATGATGGCTTCGATGTGTACCTGTGCGCGGCGAATATCCAGCTTGCGAATCACACTTCTCAGCGAACGAAAAATATCCGGTGGGGCAGTAATAACCAGCGCGTTGGTCGATGGATCTGCCTGGATGTCAAAACCAGCTTTGGCTCGAGTGGCGGCGACACCTTTCTTCTGGCTGTTGTCGGCCTGTTTGGTTTTGCCCAGTCCCGTCAGCACTGGGGCGAGATCCTCGGCCTTGGCGTAACTGAGATAAATGACATGTGTATTACCGGTTTCTTCCGGTTCCGTATCAAGCTGCGCAATGGTGGCGCGCATCTGCATGCGGGTGCCACGTTCACCGGCGAGGATCACGCTGTTGGTGCGTTCATCCGCCGCGAGCGTTACCTTGCTTGCCGACAAGGGGCCTTTGCCGCTGCCTCTTTTGTAAAGGGTGCTGAGAATGCGAACCATTTCACTCGCGGAGGCATACTGCAATGCGATGACCTCAATCTCGTTGTCACCGGCCTTGTCGATGCTATGGATAATGCCGACCAGTCGATCGATGTTGGCGGCACGGTCGGAAATGATCAATACGTTCGAATCGGGGTAGGCGGCGAGGTGTCCCTGTTGCGGCACCATGGGACGCAGAATAGGTACTAACTGCGCGGCCGACACATTATCAACCTGCACGATACGCGTCACAATCTCATCACCCTTGCCGGGCGCACGGGAGTCTACCGTGGGAATCGCATCTTGTTTGGCCGACACGTCGGGCACGATCTTGACGATTGAGCCAAACGGTATGGCCGCGAATCCATGCACCTTCAGAATCGACAGGAACACCTGATAGGCCTCTTCTGCCGGCATCGGCTTGGATGAAATGACGGTGACCTTGCCTTTGACGCGAGGGTCGACGATGAAGTTTGTGCCCGTGACCTCAGAAATTGTTCCGATCAGGGCATTGATATCTGCATCCTTGAGATTCAGCGTCAGGTTCTGTGCTTGCGCGGACAGGCTGAGCATTAGCCCAATGACCAGAGTAGACCAAAGACCTAACAGTCTCCGCTGTGGGGATCGAAACACATTGGTACCGGTTTGGCGCATGCCAGACTTCTCCATCGTAAATAATAGGGGTGTGGTGGGTGACGCGTATCGTGCAGGTTGATAATGTGTCGGCCGCGCAGTTAGTACCTATTCTGCGTCCCA
>JYMV01032525.1_pt1 | contig 47499 bp, 36 predicted proteins | sample 338911 | NCBI WGS metagenome assembly JYMV01 (sample SAMN03354496, study PRJNA234377) | hydrothermal vent metagenome | biome: Deep sea; feature: Hydrothermal plumes at the Eastern Lau Spreading Center, Western Pacific Ocean; material: Seawater | place: Tonga | collected 2009 | depth 2000 m m | reverse complement strand
TATCTAAGCTTACCGGCAGTTGGATTATAACGAGAGCACCGCCGGCGGGATCATTTTCGGCCCGAATCGACCCTCCTTGTTCTTCTATAATGCGCCGTGCAATGGCGAGTCCAAGGCCTGCGCCTTTTGTTTTTGTCGTGACATAGGGGTCGAAAATGCTCCCCAGTAGTTCCTGTGGGAAACCAGGCCCGGTATCTCGCACTTCCAGAACCACAGAGCGGTCCTTGGATCCGGTCGCTTGGTGAGTACGCAACGTCAATCGACCACTGGGTATACCGGCCATTGCATCGGCCGCATTGATCACTAGGTTATTGAGGACTTGTCGTATGCCCGCCGGGTCGATACGAACCAAGGGCACGGTGTCGTCGAGATCCAACTCAAATGTGTTGATCTTTTTGTTCTGCCGATGCAATTCAATGATGTCTTGTAGTAATCGATTCAGCTCTGTGGTAACAGGTTTCAATTGCATAGGTTGAGCATAGTGTGAAAATGCGTCGACCAACGATTTCATCAAGTCCACTTGGGCAACAATAGTGCGGGTGGCTCGGTCCAGCGTTGCCTGATCGTCACCAGTTAGGTGTTTTAGATATTTGGCCCGAATACGTTCGGCTGATAGTTGGATGGGTGTGAGTGGGTTCTTAATTTCATGGGCCAGTCGGCGGGCGACTTCGCCCCAGGCTGCGTCACGTTGTGCCCGAATCAGTGCGCTGACATCGTCAAATACGATGACATAACCCGACAGAGTGTCGGTGGTTTCGGGCAACCGAGTGCCTCGACAGATAAGGGTCTGGCGTCCATACGGCGAAGCGAGGACGATTTGATCCTGCCAGTCCTGGTCATTATGTTGGGTGTGGCGTGTAATTGCTGAGGACAGGGGAGTCAGTTGACTGTGTGTGTCTCCTAGCGTGGTAATTGGACGTTGTTCGAAAGCGGTCAGATCAACGGCAAGAATCTTTTCGGCAATGGTGTTGTGAGTGCGCAGCGTACCGTCTTTGGCCAGCGACAGTACACCAGAGGAAAGGTGAGTGAGTACTGTCTCAAGATAAGTACGCTGGGCTTCTGTCTGCTGTTGGCTGTTAGCTGTTGCCTCTTGCGCAAGACGGATTTGGTTGGTCATCTGATTGAAGGAACTGACCAGTACGCCGAGTTCGTCGGCACTGTGCACGGGCAACTGTTTCAGGTAGTCGCCGCTCGCTACCGCACGGGTTCCTTCGGCCAGTTCGCGCAACGGTGCTACTAGTCTTCGAGTTGAATAAATAGCTAACCACAGTGCAATCAAAGTGGTCATTAAAGTGACCAGGGTTAATGTGATGACAAAATTCAGTTTTAACGGTTGACGCAGAAATTTGAGGCGGTTGTATTCGTCTGACGCGGATTGAACGCTCTCACCCAACCGCGAGTACCGCAGTGGAAGAGGATAGAGTCCTTGAAGCAGTCGCACTGGGTCCCCAATGCGGTCGCTGATGACGGGCACTGCAATGCGTAGTTGTAGTCCTCCGTCAAATAGTGGCTCGACCTGCGCATAAGTTTTACGCTGGCGAATACGTGCAAAGACTGTATCGTCAGGTGCGGAAGGGGTCAGCGAAATCGCATCACCACTACTTGAAGCAATCACTCGGCCGGACAGGCTGTGCAGGCTCATCTCGGAGAAATCGCCTTCCCCTCGCAGCTCCTCCAATAACTTGATTACGCCGAAGGGTGAAGTCGTTTGTGAAACTTGTGCCGCATCCCGGTGCAAGCGGATGACTACGTCAGTTTTTTTCGCTTCGAGTGACGTCTGGCCCAGCAACAGTGCATCGTCGAGTGCCTGTTCGATGCGCACATCGAACCAACTGTCCACACCACGACTGAGGAAATAAACGGAAAAATAGTAGACGATCGATAATGGGATGATGGCGAGAAGCGCAAAGATGACGACGAAACGGAGCGCCAATCTGGCGCCCAGTACCTGCGCCCTGAACTGGCGAATCAAGCGATAGACATTGATGGTTGTCAGGCTCGTCATGATGACGATGCCGATGACATTCAGCGCAACCAAGCCTCCGTAAAAGTCACCGAGAAGCCCCTTGTTCTCGACAGCCGGCGTGAGAAGCAGTGACGCCGCGAGGAAAATGATAGACAGCCCAATTGCTGGGGCTGGCCGGAGCGCGCGACGAAAGTTCATTATTGAACGGGCCATTCGCGCCATTGGCTTTGTTCATTCCATGGCGGCAACAATGCTGACATGAGCCGTAGCGGAGCTGGTAAGGATTCCGTGTCAATGCGCGCGCGTATCCGCACGACGAGATTCTTTTTTCTCCCCATCCCGGCAGGCAAGGCTTCGATTGCGCTAAATCGATCCAGTTGTCGGAGTGCTTCGCCCAGTGTCTGGAAAACAGCAGTAGATTTTTTTCTTTGGTCTGTGACAGTAAATCGACGGGACAGTGGATGATAGCCAAGTTTCACAGGGTAGCGCCATTCCAGCAATGTTGTTGACCATGGCCAGAGTTTTTTTTGCACCAGCTCAAGGTCGATACAGATGGTGATGGGAATGCCATTAACAATCGCTGTGGCAGATCGCGGATCTAGTGATAAATCTAACTTGGCATGACTACTGAGATATTGATCCGTTATCTGTGCACCGCCGCCCACGATTTTGAAATCTGCAGTGGTTATGGCTGATGCCAGCAATACCGTGACCGCGAATAAAAACAACGTGAGCACACGCGGTGATTTGCGACTTGTCAGAGCACGGGTTAGCAGACGATAGCGCTCCTGCCTTGCAGTATCGCAGTATTATAAACCTGTTGAGGTGATTGCGTGCTGTTGCTGATCGGGTCGTCGTTCAAGTCGAGCGAAATAGAAACCATCCCCCCCACCGTCACCGGGAAGCAGCTGCCAACCGTGCCGTGTCGAGCGTCCCCAGGCACTTTGTATCTTCTTGGTTTGTGCATCGACGTGATTTGTCAGAAAACTGTCGACGACTCTGTCATTTTCTTGCTCGAGTACTGAGCACGTGACGTAGAGCAATCGTCCGCCCGGTTTCAGAAGTGTCCACAGCGCCGACAGAAGTTTGATTTGTGTAGCCACACTCGCAGACAAATCCTCTGGTCTGCGGTGGAGGCGAATATCGGGGTGCCTACGGATAACGCCGGCGCCGCTGCAAGGCGCATCAACCAGGATGGCGTCGAACCGTTCTCCGTCCCACCAGGCATTGGGTTGTGACGCATCACCTGCGAGCAGTACTGCCTCAACGCCTAGGCGTCTGAAATTTTGCTCGATTAGGGGAATTCGTTCGGGCAGATCAATTGCCCATAAAGCGGCCATGTTGGGTTCTGATTCCAGCAGGTGGCACGCTTTACTCCCCGGCGCGGCACAGGCATCAAGAACGCGTTGCCCTGTCACGGGGCCAAGAAACCAAGGCACGAGTTGCGCTGCGGCGTCCTGGATTGATACAACCCCTTCAGAAAAGCCTGGAATCTGATGGACCGGGCGAGGTCGATGTAACGTGAGCGCTGACGAACTGAGTGGTGAGATGGAAACCGGAATGCCTTCTCGGCATAACTCGGTGATGTAGGCGCCCCTAGTAAGCTGTCGATGATTGACTCGCAGTGTTTGCGGCGGGCGTTGATTGCTTTCAGTCGCGATCTGTTGCCACTCGTCTGGCCAACTTTGGCGAAATTCGTTAAGCAGCCAGTGCGGCGTGGCGGCATATCCGTTTTGGTCGAGGCGTTTATGTCCTCCCTGGCGTAGGTGTTTTCGGAGTACCGCATTGACCAACGATCGATACGACGGTCGTTTCAGGTGAGTGCACGCATCGACACTACTTGAGGTAACGGCGAAATCTGGAGCAGAAAGAAACTCATACTGATAACACGCACACAACAGTAACGCTTCGAGTACGCGGTCATTCTTGTGTAGAGGTCGATATAAAAGTTGATTAATTAACGGTTGATAACGGAAGTACCAGCGCACCGTTCCCCAGACAAGTTCTCTGGTTTCAGCGTGTCGAGTGGATTCAAGCTTGGCAAGTGGCTCTTGGATTGCTTTTGCCAGTGACTGACCTTGTCGTGTGACACGGTCAATCGCACAAGCTGCTGTGGCACAGACTTCAGCGCTTGGCATAGAAGGCCTTGGCAGCAGAAAAGCGTTGTCCGGGCCGTACTGAAAATCCGTTTACAAACGATTTTGCCGACACAGGCTTACGCCCTGCGAGTTGGAGGGTAGACAGATTGATGGTTCCATCAATCGTCTGTACCTGTATTCCTTCCTGAGACAGTCCAATGATGGTCCCCGGGGCGGCACTAAGCGTGTTGGAACCCAGTGTTGCGCTATGAACGATAACGAGCTGGTCTAACAGAATGGATCGGGCGAGGGGTATTGGAAAATAGGCTCGAATTTGTCGTTCCAGTGTTACCGCTGGTTGGGTCCAGTCGAGCCATGATTCCTCCTTGGTGAGTTTGGCGGCGTAAGAGGCTTGTAACGGATTTTGCGGAATCGCCTGCCCGATATGAGCTTCAGGCGCTACCAGTAGTTGCGCCAGCGCGTCAGCACCAAGATCTGCCAGGCGTGTCCCCAGCGTTGCGGCTGAATCGATATCGGAGATAGGAGTTTCTATCTGTCGCAGTACATCACCGGTATCGAGGCCTTGATCCATACGCATCAGCGTGATGCCGCTGATGCGGTCTCCGGCCTCGATAGCTCGTTGTATGGGTGCGGCACCTCGCCAGCGCGGTAGCAGCGAGGCATGAATGTTGATGCATCCAAGTCGAGGCAGGTTAAGGATTTCAGCGGATAAGATCTGGCCGTAAGCCACGACTGCAAATAAGTCTGGTGCCAGTGACCTCAGAAAGTCCAGATCATCGTCCAGTCGTAGCGGTTGGCGAAGTGGTAAGCCGCTGGCCCTAGCGGCTAGTTTAACGGGGCTCTTCGAGATTCGTCGGCCACGGCCAGCTGGTCGATCGGGCTGAGTGTAGACTGCCACCAGCTCGACACTCGAACGCATAAGAGCTTGCAGCGCGGGCACCGCGAAAGAGGGTGTACCGGCAAATACGACGCGCAAGGCTAATCGCTCCGAAACGGTTCGTTGGATATGTGCAGGGCTATATTGTAGAGGCGCCCGCATGGCGCACGGTTTGTTCGTGTTGTTCCTTCAGCAAGTGTTTTCGAATGCGGTCGTGTTTCAGTCGCGAAAGGTAGTCGACCATCACCTTGCCATTCAGATGGTCGATCTCGTGCTGGATACAGATTGCCAGAAGCCCGTCAGCCACTAGCGTGAAATCTTCACCGAGTCGATCCTTTGCACTAAGCGTAATACTTTCTAACCGCATCACTGGAGTACGGATGCCGGGCAGAGAAAGGCAACCTTCCTCTGTTTCAGTTTCTCCTTGGCCGGAGTCGATGATCGGGTTGATGAATACCCTGAGATCGTTTCGTTCTTCGGATGTATCGATCACGAGGATGCGTTGGTGAACGTTGACCTGGGTCGCGGCGAGGCCGATTCCTAGCGCGGCATACATGGTTTCTGCCATGTCATCGATGAGTTGCCGAATATCCTCGGTTACCTGTTTTACAGGCTTTGCCTGTTTCCGCAGGCGTGGGTCGGGATAGAGCAAGATGTCTAGCAGGGGCATAGGGAAATCGGCTTTGGTCTGCAGTTGCGTTCAATCTGTGACAAAGATCACTTGGAATCAATCCGCCTGCGCCCATACAATGGCGGCAAAGCTGGTCATTAGTGACCTTAGTTCCGATAACCCGTAGTGTAGCGGATCACTTATGAAGATATCGACATTGAACGCAACGATCAGATCGAACCATTTTAGCGGCAACGTTCGATTCGGCCAACGTGTGTGGCGGGCAGTGGTTTCGGTCATCTCGGTGTTTGTGTTGTTCAGCACCGCTTGCGCAGAGAGCCGAATCTCCGTCGACCTGACTGAGGGATTCCCGCGGAGTTATACAGTGCGCGAGGGCGACACCTTGTGGGATATCGCGTCCCAGTTTTTGCGTCGACCATGGCAATGGGTTGAGGTGTGGCAGGAGGGTGATGCGCTTTATCCGGGAGATGTTCTGATTATCAGTGCAGGGAAAAACGGACCTCGGATTAAAGTGCTAAAGGTTGAAAAGCGTAGTCCCAGGGTGCGGGTGATAACGACTGCGCAGCCTGTGCCGACCATTGCGCCGGATACTGTTCGTCCTTTTCTAGAAGGGCCGATGATTATGGATGCAGCCGAGCTCGGTCAGGCCGGTCAGGTGGTGGCAGGTATTAGGGACGACATCGTGCTCGGCAAGCACGATAGGTTTTTTGCCGCCGGACTACCGACTTCTGCAACCGGACTTTATCGAGTGTTTCGAATGGCCGAATCTGTCATTGACCCAGACACTGGCGAAACGCTAGGCAGTCAGACAATCGATTTGGGTACGGCCCGATTAGTGTCTGAGGGTTTGATGCCAACATTGGAACTGGTTACATCGCATCGGGAAGTCTCTCGCGGTGACTTGCTGGTAGCCACCAATGCTGAGCAGAACAAGTTATCGCATTTCACTCTGCGTCGGCCAATACAGGATGTTACCGGCCGGATTGTGAGCTCGACTACGGGCCTCGGTGAATTCTCCAGACTTGATACAGTCATGCTGTCATTGGGTAAACGAGACAGGTTGCGCGAGGGAGATGTGCTAGAGATTTGGCGCCCAGGGCAGTTGGTGACTGATCCGACGACGGGCAAGTTAGTGACCACGCCTGGCGAACCGATTGGTTATGTGATGGCATATCGAGTGTACGACAAGTTTAGCCATGGATTGATTTTGGAATGTCGCCAGCCGGCGCAGATATACGATTACGTTCGTCGCCCCGATGCCTGAGACGACGCTGCAACGGTTCGTTCATGGCGTTCGGTCCATGGGCCACCACGACTCGTTGTGGACAGTTGTTTTCGAAGCCCTTCGAGTCGGTCCTCACATCGCGCGTTAACGTTGCAATCAGTCGAACGCGACAATGTTTGGTTGAACGGGCGAGACCGTTCGATTGTTGGGCTTAACGAAGCGTCATACCCCTTTCTTCTCAGCCAGATTCCAGATCCCCCGCTACGGTTATATGTTGAAGGCCAAGTGAGCGACTGGCTGCGGCCAGCGGTCGCAGTTGTTGGCAGTCGTAACCCAACCGCTGCTGGAGAAGAGTTCGCATTCCACCTCGCTCATGGCCTTGCCGAACACGGTATCGTTGTTGTCAGCGGGCTGGCACTCGGGATCGACAGTGCCGCCCATAAAGGCGCTATGGCGGCGGGCGGCATGACCATCGCGGTGTGCGGGACGGGGTTGGACATCGTTTACCCCCGACAGAACCGCACTTTGGCTGATCAGATCAAGACAACTGGCGGCTTGGTGTCTGAATTTTGTATCGGCACGGGAGTTAGGGCACATCACTTCCCGAGACGTAACCGGCTTATCAGTGGGCTGACTTTGGGCACGGTGGTAGTCGAAGCAGGTCGTCGAAGCGGAAGTTTGATTACGGCGAGAAATGCTGCAGAGCAGGGTAGGGAGGTTTTTGCAGTGCCGGGCCCGGTTTTTTCTCCATTGTCGCGGGGACCCAATGCGCTGATTCGAGACGGTGCACGACTGGTAGAAAGCGTGTCTGATATCACTGAGGAACTCTCCCTGATTCTTCCCCGGGTGGTCGAAAGAAAAGCCATGACAACTGAGTTGAGTTTGCAACCTATGGAGTTACTGGCTGCCATTGGAGAGGTTCCGACCCCAGTAAATCAACTGATTGATCGTACTGGATTGACGGTTGCAGAGGTTTCATCCATGCTGATAACAATGGAACTAGAGGGTGTAGTCACTCGTTCAGGAGGCGGCTTTATCAGAAGGGTTGTTGCGTCACAGAGTCATGATGACGTGTGAAATGTAGTTTCATTAATGCTGTTGACCGGTTGAATTATGATGCTTGCCCGTCTTATCTAATGCAATGGCATGGGATCGATGCATGAAGGTGCAAATGGAAGTAACCGTTTTATTCACACGATGGGCTACTAACGAACCCGTTAGAACCTGGCCCGTTGGGAGTCGGATTGAGATTTATGGGTAAGTCATTAGTGATTGTCGAGTCGCCGGCCAAGGCGAAAACCATCAACAGATATCTCGGCCGAGACTTTATCGTCAAGTCAAGTGTCGGTCATGTGCGGGACTTACCGGTCAGTGGCTCAAGAAAAAAGGTTGATCCAAAAGAGAGGGCGAAACAGGCGGCTAAAACACGCAAAATGGCGCCAGATGTCAAAGCAAAATACAAGAAGGAAAAAGCCCATACCAATCTTGTTAAAAGTATGGGTGTAGATCCCGAAAATGACTGGTGCGCGAGTTACCAAATTTTGCCGGATAAAACCAAAGTGGTAGCAGAACTTCAAAAACTCGCGATGAACGCGGACGCGATCTATCTTGCCACAGACCTAGATCGTGAAGGGGAAGCGATCGCATGGCATCTCAAAGAAGTTATTGGTGGTGATGAAAGTCGTTATCACCGGGTTGTTTTTAACGAAATTACCAAGAAGGCGATTGAGCGGGCTTTTGAAGAGCCGGGTGCTTTGAATCAGCACAAGGTCGAAGCACAGCAGACACGTCGGTTTCTGGATCGTGTGGTGGGATTCATGCTTTCTCCTTTACTGTGGGCGAAAATCGCACGCGGCCTCTCGGCCGGCAGGGTGCAGTCGGTAGCTGTTCGTTTGTTGGTGGAGCGCGAACGCGAGGTGCGTGTCTTTGTTCCTGAAGAATATTGGGAAATTTTCGCGGATACCACAGTAGGCAAGGCGGAACTGCGCCTGCAAGTGACGAAGGATCACGGAAAAAACTTCCGACCCACCAGTAAGGAGCAGGCAGACGCTGCTCTGGCCCCGTTGCAGCAACACGCGTACGCGGTCACCGCGCGCGAAGACAAATCGACCAAGTCCAGGCCCAATGCCCCCCTAATTACTTCTACGTTACAGCAGGCGGCGAGCACGCGACTTGGGTTTTCTGTGAAAAAAACCATGACACTGGCCCAGCGCCTGTACGAAGCCGGGTTTATCACCTACATGCGCACAGATTCCACTAACTTGAGTATTGATGCGGTGGTGAATTGCCGTAGTTTGATTGACAAGGTTTATGGCAAGAAATACTTGCCGGCTCAGCCAATTGTCTACGCCAGTAAGGAAGGCGCTCAGGAGGCTCATGAGGCAATCCGCCCAACTGAGGCGTATCAGCGAGGCTCCACCATTTTGGTAGAGCGGGACCAACAGCGTCTTTACGATCTAATTCGAGACTATTTCCTGGCTTGCCAGATGACAGATGCACAGTATTTAAGTTCCACATTAACGGTGATGTGCGGTGAGTTTGAACTGAGGGCCAAGGGACGAATTCTTGTGTTTGATGGGTATACGCGTGCTTTGCCACCGGCAGGTAAGCAGGACAATGTGGAACTGCCTGACTTAGAAGTGGGGCAGCTACTGTCGTTGCAAGAACTTGTCCCTAATCAGAATTTCACTAAGCCACCAGCAAGATATACCGAAGCAAGCCTGGTAAAAGAGCTTGAGAAACGGGGTATCGGCAGACCTTCTACCTATGCATCGATTATCTCTACGATCCAGGACCGCGGTTATGCCACGATCAACAATCGACGGTTTTTCGCTGAGAAAATTGGTGAAATCGTGACGGACCGTCTGTATGAGAATTTTAGTCACCTAATGGACTACGGTTTCACGGCCGATATGGAAGAGACGTTGGATCAAATTGCCAGCGGTGGCAAGGACTGGAAGGTGGTTCTGAATGAATTTTATTCCGATTTTAGGCGAAAATTGGAGGCGGCAACTGGAGAGGGGGAAGGCAAAACTGCCGTAGGTGGAATGCGGACCAACTCGCCGACCAATACAGATATTGAGTGCCAGAATTGTGGGCGTTATATGCAAATTCGTAATGGGGCCACCGGGGTTTTTCTGGGTTGCTCAGGGTATGGGCTGACACCCAAAGAACGTTGCACAAAAACCTTAAACCTCGTGCCTAGCGAAGAGATAGAAGATTCTGCTCTGGATGAAGAAGCGCAGACTAGGCTGTTGGTTAGCAAACGCCGTTGTTCTGTTTGTCGTAGTGCGATGGAGAGTTATTTAATTGATGAAAAAAGAAAGATGCATATCTGTGGTGACAATCCAGACTGTTTCGGCTATGAAATCGAGTTGGGAAAATTCCGACTAAAAGGTTACGACGGACCGATCGTGGAATGTGACAAGTGCGGGTCAGACATGCAGTTAAAGAGCGGACGTTTCGGAAAGTATTTTGGTTGTACCAAAGACGAATGCAAGAATACGCGGAAATTGCTACGAAACGGCGAGGCAGCGCCCCCCAAGGCGGATCCTATCCCGATGCCCCATTTGCAATGTGAGAGGGTGGATGATTTTTATCTTTTACGGGATGGTGCGTCTGGCATCTTCTTGGCGGCCAGCCAGTTCCCCAAGAATCGGGAAACACGGGCGCCATTGGTCGAAGAAATTCTCAGTGTTAAGGATCAACTTGATCCCAAGTATCAATTCCTGGCTACGGCGCCCATTACGGATCCTGACGGAAACAAGGCACAGATCCGTTTTAGTCGAAAAACGAAAGAACAGTATGTGTTGACTGAGATTGGAAAGAAGGCCTCGGGCTGGAAAGCGTTTTATCGTGAAGGCCAATGGAAGGTGGAGGTCAAAGAAAAAAGCAGGAAAACATTGAAGAAGAAAACCAATATCTCGACGCGAAAGAAAAAAGTGATAGGTAAGAAGTCGGGCGAATCCAAAGCAGGCAGGCCAACTTAATCCTGTGTCTGGGTGTTTATTGCACAGGAATTCTCAGAAAAGTTTCTCCACGTTGCTTTCGGTATCATCGCGGGACTTTCGAGTGGTCGGTGTGCCGACAGACAACTGGGCCTGGGGTTCGCTGCCCATCACGAAGTATTCGTCTATGCCATCGGGATCGGTTTGGTCGGTGACTTGGCCTGAGTGGCGGTTAATCCGTGCCACGACGATGTTTTCTGGAATGGTTGCCGGATGTATTGGTCTGTCCTTCAACGCGATCGTCATGTAGTCGATCCAGATTGGTAATGCCGCACGGCTTCCTGACTCACGTCGTCCAAGTTCTTTCGGTTGGTCGAAGCCAACCCAAACACTGGCTGTGATGTCCTGATTAAATCCAGTAAACCAGGCATCGCGAAAGTTGTTGGTGGTGCCGGTCTTACCCGACAGATCCGTACGTCCTAACGACAGTGACTTACGACCCGTGCCGGTGGTCATGACTTCGTTCATTAGACTAGTCATCAAGTATGCATTCTCAGGTGAGATTGCGCGTCTCGCGTAGCGCCGGTCGCGAATTATCCCGGATCCGATTTGGACTGATGGCGACTGATTTGGCCGACAGGCAGGACAGAGTATGGTGTGATTTGCGTAACGCACTATCCGTCCATCACGGTTTTCAATGCGAGCAATAAAGTAGGGCTCTATTAAGTAGCCGCCGTTAGCGAAGACTGCATAGCCTCGTGCGATTTCCATCGGTGTGGTGCTCGCGGAGCCTAGTGCGAGCGACAATCCCGTTGACAGTCGATCCCGAGAGAACCCGAAACGTTCCAGATGATCTGTCACCAGGGGGATTCCAAGCGAACGTGTGAGACGTACAGACACCAGATTCAGTGACAGACTGAGCGCGCGTCGGAGTCGAGTAGGACCAAAGAATTTCTTGTTGTAATTCTCGGGTTTCCAGGTGTTTCCTAATGTGTCTTCAATAACGATTGGGGCAGCACTGACCATGGAGGCGGCTGAAAAGCCATTATCTAACGCGGCAGAATAAATGAATGGCTTTATGTTTGAACCAGGTTGTCGCAGAGCTTGCGTTACGTGATTCAGTTTATTCCGTGCGAAATCAAACCCTCCGACTAACGCAAGTACGGCACCATCGTGCGGGTTGAGGGAGACCAGTGCACCGTCGATTTCTGGTAGTTGCGCCAGCAGCAGACCGTCTAAGCTATGGATAACATAGATCAGATCACCTGGGTTCACCACCGCATCAATTGATTTCTTTGTCCAGCGCCATGAACTTGGTCCAAGAACAACTTTCTTGGTATCGGCAAGCGCCAGGCTGACCGCATCTGGTGCTACATTCAGGACAACGGCCGGGATAAGAGGTGCCGGCGCGTTGGCATTGGCAAGTGCCCTAGCAACATACGATGAGTCGACTAAGCGGGCAGTATCCAGGGTGTTAGCGGGGCCGCGGTAACCGTGACGCCGGTCATACGCCAGAAGCCCGTGCCGAAGGGCCCGAGTGGCGGCGGCTTGGTGGGTGCTGTCAATGGACGTGTAGACGCGATAGCCCTCGGTATAGGCTGCCTGTCCAAATTCTGATACCAAGCTGGAGCGAACCATTTCAGCAATATGGTGAGCATCGACCTCTGTGACCAGAAGCGATTTGCTTGCATTCACGGGTTTCTTGATAGTGGACTGGTACGTTTCTCTGTCAATATGGCCGAGCGTGTACATTCGGTATAACACGTAGTTCCGGCGTTTCAGTGCACGCACAGGATTGGTCACGGGATTATTGCGTGAGGGGGCTTTTGGCAGACCTGCCAGTACAGCCAATTGACCGAGCGACAATTGTTCTAGGGGCTTGTCGTAATAGATTGCTGCCGCAGCGGCAAAACCGTAGGCGCGGTGGCCAAGAAAGATTTTGTTTATGTAGAGTTCGAGAATTTCTGCCTTGGATAATTTCTGTTCTAATTTGATTGCCAACAGAATCTCTTTGACCTTACGAACATAGGTTTTCTCTCTTGAGAGAAAGTAGTTCCGGGCAACCTGCATGGTGATGGTGCTTGCGCCTTGACTGATGTCTCCCGATCGGATGTTCGCAATCAGGGCTCGGGCAACGCCGGTCATGTCGATCCCGTAGTGATGAAAAAATCGGTCGTCCTCAGCAGCGGTAATGGCGTTGATCAAGGTTTTGGGAACGTGATCAATAGTCACTGGGATTCGTTTGTGATTGCCAAATTGCGCTATCAGACGACCATCGATGGTGTAGACCTCAAGCGGGACTTTCAAGCGGATATTGCGAATGCTCTCGATGGCTGGCAAATCAGACATCAGTGTCCCGACTAAAACCGTTCCCGAGATGCCACCTGCCAGGGTTAGGAGGCCTGTTGATATCAGGACTAGTCGAAAGAATTTTTTCAAGGGTGCTGGCAAGTGTCGAGCGGACCGCGCTGGCCGATAGGCCGGTCGGTGTATCGCCTGAATCGGTATTCTATCTGTCTAGCGGGGATGAATCTTGCCTGTTTCCGAATTCTGATTAGCCGCGGTTTTGTGATGCGAGGCGGGGTTGGTGAAAATTGTCAGGTCGACAAGGTGTTACGCTGTCTCCAAGGTGTGGTTTGCCCGCAAGTTTCGGTATAGTTCGGGGAATATTCAAGGTAAATTAAACCAGTGGCACTGTTTTCTCGAAAAGGGCGCGGTCTATCGCGTTCAGAATTATCCGACAAGGGCGCTAACACAGCTGAGTCTAATCAGCCGCGTTACAGTGCTGTTGGCGTTGATATCAGCACGTCTGCCGTTAAAGTGCTTGAAATGGACCGCGGCCGAGATGGCTATAAAGCGACCCATGTTGGCATCGAACCATTGCCTCGTGACGCGATCGTTGAACGTGCAATCAGTAACCTCGATGCGGTGGGCGAAGCAGTGGCGGCCGCCCTGCAGCGGTCAAGGAGCAAACGGAAAAACGCGATAGTTGCGGTGGCTTCGTCTCACGTTGTTACCCGAACAATCTATCTGCCCGCCGAGTTAAACGACAGCGAGCTTGAAGAGCAGGTTGGGATAGAGGCAGTTCACCATATTCCCTATTCACTGGACGAGGTGAATATGGATTATCTGGTAATGGGACCATCGGCTGCAGATCCAAATGAAAATGAAATTCTTTTGTCAGCCTGTCGGCGAGAAATTGTTGAAGATTATGCCGGCGTAGTGGCTAGCGCAGGGTTACAACCGGTTATCATTGATGTGGATTCGTTTGCAGTAGAGCGCGCTTATTCATTAGTGACACAGGCCTTTGGTGATTCAATCCAGAACAAAGTGATTGGGTTGTTGGATTATGGTGATACCACCACTCACCTGGACGTCTTCGTAGACGGGAAAATTGTGTATAGCCGTGACCATGCGTTTGGTGGACGCATACTGACGGAAAATATCAGAACGCGGTTTGCAAGCAGTCATGAAGAAGCGGAGGCCATGAAATTGGCTTTGGATCTGCCAGAAAACTATGTGGCTGATCTACTGGAGCCGTTTAAGGCATCGATGGCGCAAGAAGCCAACCGTGCGATTGAGTTTTTTTCTTCCTCTAGTCGCAGTAACGAAGGGGTCGACGCAATTTTCCTCACCGGTGGCTGCGCTGCAATCGATGGTGCCACAGATGTCATTCAGCAGGTGACCGGTTTTGACACGTTTGTTGCCAATCCATTTGCAGGCAGTGAGTCGCGCGGCAAGAGTCAAGTGCTGGGTCGTCAGACACCATTGTTATTTAAGGCTTGCGGACTGGCAATGCGGGGTGCAGGGTGAGAGGCCTCAATCTGCTGCCTTGGCGCGAGGAGCGCCGGCGTAAGCAGCAACAAGTGCGTTTATCGCTGGTTGGCTTTATTGCGGGGTGCGCAGTTTTCCTTGTCGCGATGGGCTGGTGGTGGATGGCTGGTCAGATTGAGCATCAACAAACGCGCAATGACTTCTTGGAGACAGAGATTGAGAAGGCCAATCAAAAGATCGGTAAAATCAGGGGCATTAAGGAAAGCAAGAAAGAAGTGCTCGCGCGTATGGGCATTATCACGCAACTCAAGCATGAACGAGTCACTATAGTGAAAGCATTGGATGCATTAGCGCGCCGCCGGCCCGAGGGTATGTACTTTACCGAAATGAGAAAGAACGAGGGACTGATTGCTCTAAACGGAGTTGCGGAATCCAATAAGCGTGTGAGTGATCTGATGGATAACCTCAAGGGCTCCAGTAGTTTTGATGCAGCGGATATTAAGGCTGTCAAGTCAGGCAGTGGCGACGCATCATCACTGATGGATTTCGAATTGCTGGTGACTGAGACGGTAAACAATGCGGAGTCCGGATAGGTGATCACAGCATACGATCATTGCAGTGGGTCAAGTGTGTTGTCCCTAAGGCAATGGGTTGAGGCATGGTTGTAACAGCAGAGCACCGGCATTAGAACATAATGATTAGCCTTGACGAACTGCAGGAAATTGATATCCAGGATCCCATGGTATGGCCGCCGTGGTTTACCTGGTTGATGGGGGCTGTTGCTGCAGTCGCGCTCGTGGGAGCCGGATGGTATTTCGTGTTGCAGGATCAGCAGAACGTGCTGGTTGCTCAGCAACGGGAAGAAACGACTCTAACGCAAACTTATAGATCTAAGGCGGCGATGGTCGCCTCATTGCCGGCTTATGAAAAGCAGATGGGGCAAGTTAAGAAAATGCTTGCTGAGATGGAGTACGCGCTTCCTGATAGCCAGGCGATGGCTTCTCTTCTGACGGAGATAACAAATGCAGTGCTTTCTCAAGGATTGACGATCACGCTGTTTCAACCACGCGATGAAGTGCCCTATGGGGTCTATGCCATGGTGCCTATCGATATTGAAGTGATGGGGGGATTTCATCAGGTAGCGGAATTTGTCAGTACGATTTCAGCCATGGATCGAATTGTGACCGTGCGTAATCTTTCGATGCGGCGCACCGGGGACGATACAGCGGGTCAGTTAACTACGAGCGCCAGTTTGGTGACCTACCGATACGTTGGCGCTGAGGCTACCAAGCAGGACAAATCAGGCTGATGGCTGGTCAAATGCATTGGTCTGTGTTGACTGCGCGTTGGTTCTTACTTGGGTGTGTGGGGTTCCTGTTGACCGCCTGTCAGGGGAGTGATTTAGGCCAGTTATTGGGCAGTGTCACTCAGGAAAGAACCCTGGCTGATCTTGAGGCATTGAAGAGGGAACAAGAAGTAGCGCCTGGAAGGAAGCCCGATCCTTTGCCTAAGATTCCTCACGTCGAACCGTTCCAGTACAGCGCGGGTTCGCTAAGTGACCCGTTTTCGCGTGATAATGTCGACCGCCCGTGGGAAACCAGAACCCAGGTAGTCTTGGCGGATGATAAAGAGGAAGACTTGGGGCCGGATCCACTCGCTCCGGATTTGACGAGGGAAAGGCAGCCGTTGGAAGAGTTCCCGCTGGATTCGATGACGTTTGTGGGGGTGTTGGTGGCGTTGGGCGAGACCAGAGGTATCCTATTGTCGCAGGGCACTGGGCTGACGCATGAAGTTAAGGTGGGGGACTATGTTGGACAAGATTATGGTCAGATCGGTGACATTGACCTGGATACGGGCATCATGGTGATTAACGAAGTAAAGCTTGGTGTAAGTGGGCGTTGGCAACAGAACGAAGAGACCTTATCTTTGCCAGGCGCTGCGGTTGATTGAGTGGCGGGCAAATAGACAGGTGATGACACGAGTGAAGAGTAAAAACCCGGATGAACTCGATTTTGTGAAAGCGACCCAAAGGTATTTCGCTTGTTGGTCTATAGCTGTCTTTTTCTCGTGTGGCGCTTTTGCGCAAGCGGCCAGTCCGATTCTTGATGCAATCCAATACGGCACGTTGGCCGATGGTCAGGTGTCGGTCGAATTGGCATTTTCAGGAAATCCTAGCGACCCGAAAGTGTTTCGCACGGTCAGCCCCCCTCGGTTTATCCTCGACTTCTTTGGCGTGAGACTAGGCAAGGTTGACAAGTCGATCCCGGTCAAGCGAGGTGTTCTTGACGATATCGTTACAGTCGATAGTGAAGACCGAACCCGTGTGATATTCAATTTGCTTGGGGCGGCGACGGTTACTCAAACGTCATCCCCAGGAGTTGTGACCGTCAGTTTTGGCTCGCCGCAACCCGCGACCGCGGCGGCCACTGGTGTTAGTGCGTCGGTTGAATCAAAACTACAGAAAGAAACGTCGTCTAATCAAACGGTTGGTGATGGCCGCGATGAAGTGGTGCATATTGACTTTCGGCGTGGGTCAGGTGGTAGCGGGCGAGTTATTGTGCAGCTTGGCGAGGGTGTGGCTGGCGTTGATGTTCGGGAGGAGAACAGTGAAATTGTTCTTGAGGTTAGCAGAGCATCACTTGCACCGGGCCTTGAGAAACGGCTGGATGTAATCGATTTTGCAACACCAGTCCATTATGTCGATGCGTTCAATGTCGGATCAAAAGTTCGAATTGTGGTGAGTGCAGAGTTCGGATATCAGCAGTCGGCTTACCATGTAGGGGACACTTTCACTCTTGATGTGTCTATGCCTGTTGAAAGTGAGAGTGAGGATGGAGTCAATGAGTTTGGTTATTCGGGAGAACACGTCAGGCTGGATTTTCAAAGCATCCCGATCCGTCGTGCCTTGGATATTCTTCAGCGTCAGTCTGGCAAGAACTTCGTCATCAGTCCAGATGTTAGTGGTGATTTGACTATGCGCCTGATTGACGTGCCCTGGGATCAGGCGCTCGATATTATTCTGCAGACTAATGGGTTGGCCCAGCGTGTTCGTGGTGATGTGATCTGGATCGCTCCCAGCGAGGTAATTACCGAATTTGAGCAGAAAAAGTTAGAAGCGGCCCATGGCCAGCGACAACTGCAGGCGCTGGTTTCTGAATTGATCGAGATCAATTATGCTAAGGCGGAAGATATTGCTGATATTCTGAAGTCGGTCCGTGCGGTTGACACTGGTATTTCCAGCACCGGTAGCGGAAGTATCAACGTTTCTGAAGTGCCAACGGAGACCAACAGTCTCTTGTCCGAACGGGGCAGCGTTTCGGTAGATAAGCGAACCAATGCGCTCCTCGTCCAGGATACCGCGTCCAAGATTCGAGAGATTCGAAAGTTGATTTCCGCACTTGATAAACCAGTAAAGCAGGTTTTGATAGAGACGCGGATCGTTCAGGCAACAGAGAGCTTCAGCCGTAATATTGGCATCAAACTCGGTTTCAACACACTGAACACCGGCTACGGTCTGGGTACGGTAATGGGCTCTGGGTCGTTGACGGGCACAGAGGCTATTCGAACAGCCGGGATGAATGCGGCATCCAGGCCTCTTGCCGTCAACCTACCCGCGGGGTCTCCGGCAGATTCCATCGCTACTCCTGCTGCTTATGCCTTCACGCTTGCCAAGGCAGGGGCGGATTATGCGAATCTTATTGATCTCGAGATTTCGGCGCTGGAGGCAGAAAATAGAGGCAAGGTGATCGCAAACCCGAGGCTGCTCACCGCCGACAAGAAAGAGGCTAAGATTGAGCAAGGTGAAGAGCGCGTGTTCATGACCTCGTCAGCCGGTTCAACGTCCGCAACGACCAAGAAAGCGGTCCTCGGCTTAACGGTCACGCCCCAGATCACTCCGGACGATCGCGTGATACTAGATGTTTTTGTTAGCCAGGACAGTTGGGCAGCGGGAACGTCGCAGAATATGAATACCAATCAGATCACAACACAGGTGCTGCTCCATAATGGCGAGACGGTAATCATTGGGGGCATCTACAATCACCAGCTAACTGAATCAGTGGAGAAAGTACCCTTTTTGGGCGATTTGCCGATTTTGGGCAGTTTGTTTAGGCAGAAGACGGTGAATGATAAGCGTACAGAACTGCTTGTTTTTCTGACCCCCCGTATTATCAAGCCTGTTAACTCATCAAACTAGCTCGTGGGTGTGCTGGATGGTGGCGGCTGGGCCAAGGGTCGTGTCTTAGGAAAAACCACGTAGTCAATCTTCCTGCGCTAACGTTATAACGATGAGCACAGAACAGAATGTTTACCTGATTGGACCGATGGGTGTCGGTAAGACGACCATCGGTAAGTCTCTTGCGCGCCAACTGCGCTTAGAGTTTTTTGATGCCGATCAGGAGATTGAAAAACACACTGGGGTTAGCATTGCCACCATTTTCGATATTGAGGGGGAAGAAGCGTTCCGCGTTCGAGAAAAAACGATGATCGAGAAGCTTACGACCCGCCGTGGAATTGTCTTGGCTACCGGTGGTGGCGTGATCCTAGATGAAGGCAATCGAAACAATCTGCGCAAAAGTGGCACGGTGGTTTACCTGCACGCCTCGGTTGATCTGCAATTTGAACGGACACGTAATGACAAGAATCGTCCGCTGCTTAATCTGGGAGACGATAGGCGTGCCATTCTTGAGTCCCTTATGGCGGAGCGTGATCCCTTCTATAGAGGGGAGGCTGATCATGTGATCGCTACCGACGGACAAAGCCCGCAGGCGGTCGCCCGGCATATAGCGCGGGAGCTCATGAAGTCATGGCCGTGATGACTGTTGAGTTAGGTGAACGAAGTTACCCCATCTACGTTGGTGCTGGTTTACTGCAGCAGTCGGAGTTGTTGCGACGCCATATTCGAGCGTCGGAGGTGATGTTGGTGACAAACGAGGTGGTTGCACCGCTTTATCTCGAACGCGTCGTGTCGGCGCTTCCAGAATATGACCTCAGCATTGCGACTCTTCCCGATGGAGAAAGACAAAAGAACTCAGAACAGTTGAATAAGTTGTATGACGAAATGTTGGAAAAGCCATGTAGCCGTCAGACAACAGTGATTGCACTCGGAGGCGGTGTGGTTGGAGATATCGCGGGGTTTGCAGCGGCTTCTTACCAGCGTGGAATCGATTTTATTCAAATACCCACCACCCTGTTGGCGCAGGTGGATTCAGCTGTCGGGGGGAAGACGGCGATCAATCACCCACGCGGTAAGAACATGATCGGTGCTTTTCATCAACCTCGCTGTGTCATTACCGATACCGATACCCTGGCGACGCTGAATCCGCGTGAGTTGTCGGCTGGCTTTGCTGAAGTCGTTAAGTACGCCGTCATTGGCGACGGGGAATTTTTCTCGTGGCTTGAACAGCATGTTGACGATGTCGTGTCCGGTGTGCCGGACGCAATGGAAGAAGTAATCCTGGTCAGCTGTCGACACAAAGCGCGATTTGTTGCAGCCGATGAACGCGAAACGCGTGAGCGGGTATTGCTCAATCTGGGTCATACCTTTGGTCATGCGATTGAGTCCATAGCGGGCTATGGACAATGGTTGCACGGGGAAGCGGTCGCTGTAGGAATGGTTATGGCCGCCGACATGTCAAGACAATTGGGTTGGATGAGTGGCGAGGCGGTCCATCGTATAGGTCAGCTGCTGACACGGGCCCATCTTCCGGTCTCTCTGGGTGGCGGGTTTTCTACTGATGCCTTCCTGCGCCAGATGATGATGGATAAAAAAGTGATGAATGGTCGAATTCAGTTGGTTTTGCCCGAGACCATCGGTCGTGCTCGGTTGGTCACAGATTATCCGGATCAAGTGTTGCGCGATGTGCTGGAATCGTATTGCAGTGGTTAGCGAGCGAATGACTTGTCTGAGCTAATTCCTGTCTTTTTACTGTAATAATTTCAATAACTTAGGCCATATTGATTAATATCCCGATAGTTCTGTATATACTCTTTCTCCAGACTCGCGTCTGAAACGGGTCAGCCTACCCGCGGTTCACTGCTGGACACCTCCGGTATTTTTTCCGACTCATTTAACGAGACCCGTGTGGGGACTCTGTGGTTAGGTGACGCCGCGCCCGGTTCAGAACGCGTATCGAGCAATGATTGAGCCATTGATGAAAGAGCACCGATTATCAGATACCGACGGAGCCCAAGCGCTGCCACGGGGCCTCTATGATCCTCGGTTTGAGCACGACAGTTGCGGGGTCGGTTTCGTAGCCCACATTCAAGGTAAGCGCAGTCATCAGATTGTGGAAGATGCGAATACCGTCCTGATTAACATGGATCACCGTGGCGCTCGTGGTAGCGAGGAAAATACGGGCGATGGTGCCGGTATGTTGACTGCGCTACCCCAGGAGTTCCTTTGCCGGGTAGTGGAGAGAGAAATCGGCGAAAGGCTACCACTGCCCAGTGAATTTGGTGTTGGTATGGTGTTTATGCCAACCAAGGATGCTGAACGTGCCCACTGCCGACGAGTGGTTGAGCGCGTGGTCAAAGACCAGGGTCAGCGGTTGATCGGATGGCGTAGCGTGCCGACCGATGCGGACGGTGCTGACATTGGGCCTGCCGCACGTAGAGCAGAGCCGGTTGTGGAACAACTCTTTATAGCTGCCGCGCCAGGTCTTACAGGGAATGCATTTGAGCGCGAACTTTATCTGATTCGCAAACAGTGCACTCGCCGCGTGCGAGATGATACGTCACTTGAACAGGCGGCTTTTTTCTATATTTGTTCGTTGTCGACTCAAGTGATTATTTATAAAGGGATGTTACGACCAGCACAGTTGCTCTGTTATTTCCCGGATTTAGCAGACCCTACCTTTACCACGCATCTCGCGATGGTGCATTCGCGTTTTTCAACCAATACATTTCCCAGTTGGGATCGAGCCCAGCCGAATCGTTTCATGGCCCACAATGGTGAGATCAACACGTTGTTGGGAAATGTCAATTGGATGCGAGCCCGGGAAGGGGTCATGTCATCCCCGTTCTTCAAGGAACAACTGAGTCTGGTTTTTCCAGTAGTTGAGCCGCACGGCTCTGATTCTGGAAACTTTGACAATGTCTTGGAATTCTTGCTCATGACCGGACGTACGCTTCAGGAATCGATCATGATGTTGGTGCCCGAGGCCTGGCAGAAGCACACTGAAATGGATCCGGCACGACGCGCGTTTTATGAATACTACTCGTGCCTGATGGAGCCGTGGGACGGGCCGGCCTCTATTGCTTTCACCGATGGGCGCTACATTGGGGCTGTATTGGACCGTAACGGACTCCGACCGAGTCGATATTATCTGACGACCGACAACCGGGTCATTATGGCTAGTGAAGTGGGTGTGTTACCGGTCGCCCCTGAAATGGTGAAAGAAAAGGGACGTCTGCAGCCGGGTAGGATGTTTCTGATCGACTTTGAACAGGGAAGAATGATCCCTGACGAGGAACTGAAACAGCAGTTTTCAAGTCGGCATCCATACGCGAAATGGCTTGATCGTCACCGTATTGATCTGACCGAGCTGGTCCCAAAAGCGACGGTGCCGCCGGATCATAAAGAGACGCTTTTGGCGCGCATGCGCACATTTGGATACACAGTTGAGACGTTACAGTTCATGTTGTTACCGCTGGTGCAGGAAAAGCGGGACCCAATCGGGTCAATGGGCAATGATTCGACATTGGCCTGTCTGAGTGACCAACCGCGGCTGATCTATGATTATTTTAAGCAGTTGTTCGCGCAGGTTACAAACCCGGCCATCGACTCGATCAGAGAAGATTTGATCATGTCACTTGAGTGTTATATCGGGCCGGAAAAAAACCTCCTGTGTCCCACAGAAGAGCACTGTCGCCGGCTCAAGGTTACCAACCCAATCTTATTGAATGAGGAATTAATCGCAATACGAGAAATGAAGCAGGCGGGCTGGCAGGCCACCACACTCGATATCACTTTCCAACAAGACGAAGGGGAGTCGGGTCTCGTCACTACTTTGCACCGCATTTGTCGCGAGGCAGAGGCAGCGGTTGATGCGGGCGCCGGTACTCTGCTGCTGTCAGACCGAAAGACCAGTTCGCAACGAGTTCCTGTCAGTGCTTTGATGGCTTGCGGTACGGTGCATCACCACCTGGTGCGGACAGCGAAACGGACGCGGGTCGCTATCATTATCGAGTCTGCTGAATGTCGTGATGTGCATCATCATTGTTTGCTGATCGGATTTGGTGCGGATGGAATTAATCCCTATCTCGTTTACGAAGTTCTTCGGCACGCTCTGCACGATGATCTGCTCGATGCAATGGAATTTGATCATCGTTCGGTAATAGACGCCTACCGGGCCAGTGTGGCGAAAGGCATCTTGAAGGTGATGGGGAAAATGGGAATCTCCACGCTGCAATCGTACAAAGGAGGGCAGATTTTTGAGGCGTTGGGGTTGCACGATGAGGTGATTGATCTTTGTTTTCATATGACTCCGAGTCGACTGCAGGGAGTAGGCTTTGAGGTGCTGGCGCAGGAGTTGTTGCGTCGGCACACACTCGGCTTCCCCAATGAAGAGGTTGGTAACGAGGGCGGACTGCATAATCCTGGCGAGTTTCATTGGCGCGCTGGTGGTGAACGTCACGGTTGGTCACCGCATGTAATCGCCGACCTACAGACAGCTGCCCGGACGAATAGCACGGAGACTTATCAGCAGTTTTCGGCGGCGGTGAATGAAGAGGCCAGGAAGCGGCATACCTTGCGAGGTTTGTTTGAGCTGCGTCCGGAGCGGAACGGCGGACCCATCGATATTGAAGAGGTAGAAAGCGCAAGTGCAATAGTCAGGCGCTTTTGTACCGGAGCGATGAGTTTTGGGTCGATTTCGAGTGAAGCGCACGAAACACTAGCCATCGCGATGAATCGAATGGGGGGGCGCAGTAACACTGGGGAAGGCGGTGAAGATTCCGAGCGCTTTATGCCATTGCCCAATGGTGATTCCAGGCGATCAGCTATCAAGCAGGTAGCATCGGGCCGGTTTGGCGTGACCGCCTGGTACCTGACCAATGCCAATGAACTTCAGATCAAGATCGCGCAGGGGGCAAAGCCCGGGGAGGGTGGGGAACTGCCAGGATCGAAGGTGGATGGCACGATTTCCCGTATCCGCTATTCAACACCCGGGGTCGGGTTGATCAGTCCGCCGCCACATCATGACATTTACTCAATCGAAGATCTCGCGCAACTGATTTACGATCTCAAGAATGCGAATCCGTCGGCGCGTGTTAGCGTTAAGTTGGTTGCGGAGGTTGGAGTTGGGACGATAGCAGCTGGTGTTGTCAAGGCGCACGCCGACCACATTTTGATTTCAGGTGATAGCGGCGGAACAGGTGCATCACCGCTCACTAGCATTAAGCATGCTGGTCTTCCCTGGGAGTTGGGAATTGCGGAGACTCACCAGACCTTGGTGATGAACGACCTACGCAGCCGGGTTGTGTTGCAGACCGACGGTGGCATGAAAACAGGTCGTGATGTGGTGGTTGGTGCGCTCCTAGGGGCAGAGGAGATTGGTTTTTCTACTGCACCGTTAATCGCCCTTGGTTGCATCATGATGAGAAAATGTCATCTCAATACCTGTCCTGTGGGGATTGCGACTCAGGATCCCGAGTTACGTGCGAAGTTTGCCGGCCAACCTGAAGACGTCGTTAATTATCTGTTTTTGGTTGCAGAGGATACGCGCAGTCTGATGGCAGAGTTGGGGTTTCGCACTTTTGATGAAATGGTGGGCCGAGCTGACGTGCTGGAATCCAGCACCGCGATAAAGCATTGGAAGGCAGATGGCATCGATCTGTCGCCATTATTGTTGCCGGCTGCTGAACTTAATGGGACGGCCATTCAGCAATGTCAGATTAAACAGGACCACGGGTTGCAGCACAGCCTGGATCAGGTCGTGTTGCTGGAACGTTGCCGTCCTGCGCTCGACCAGGGCGAGAAAGTGTGCCTTGATTTGTCGATAAAAAATACCAACCGAGCGGTGGGCACCATGTTGGGACACGAGATCATGAAGCGATGGGGTGAGGCAGGCTTGCCGGACAACACGATTCATCTGCGATTTCAGGGTTCTGCAGGGCAGAGTTTCTGTGCGTGGTTGCCCGCAGGTGTGACGGCAGTGCTTGAAGGTGATGCCAATGATTATGTAGGTAAGGGACTATCCGGCGGGCGCATTGTGACTTACCCTCCCAACAACAGCACTTTTTCGGCGCAGGACAATATTCTGGTCGGCAATGTGGTGTTGTACGGTGCAACGGGTGGCCAAGCCTTTTTTCGAGGACGTGCCGCCGAGCGTTTCTGTATTCGAAACAGCGGTGCATCGGCTGTGGTTGAAGGTGTGGGTGATCATGGCTGTGAATACATGACCGGCGGTCGAGTAGTTATTCTTGGTCCCACGGGTCGAAATTTTGCCGCAGGCATGTCCGGTGGAATCGCTTACGTGTGGGCGCCTGAACCGGATGTGTTCCGGTCTCGTTGCAATCTGGGGATGGTAGAGCTCGAACGCGTTCATGACGGTGAGGATATCGCTGAGTTGGCCACGTTGTTGTCGCTACATGCCCGCTATACGGATTCATCCGTTGCACTTAATCTGATCGAACAGGGAGAGGAAATCCTATGTAATGAGTTTGTCAAAGTGATGCCGGTCGACTACAAGAACGCACTGGCTAAGCAGGCCGCTGGATCTCGGCAGTAATCAGGACAATCAACTGAATGGGAGCGCTAACTGGATTCAAAGAAACCCCTCGGGTGGTTGTCCCTTACCGAGATGCAGGTATACGCGTTACGGACTACGATGAAATTCATACCGAGGGATTGGTGGATCAACTGCAGAATCAGGGAAGCCGGTGTATGGACTGTGGCGTCCCTTTCTGCCAATCGGAGACGGGCTGCCCGATCGACAATCTCATTCCGGAATGGAATGATTTGGTTTACCGGGGCCGCTGGCGCGATGCACTTGAGCGACTGCATCAAACCAACAATTTTCCCGAATTCACAGGACGAACTTGTCCGGCACCCTGCGAGGGGGCGTGTGTGCTCGCTATTATCGAGCCAGCGGTCACAATCAAGAACATAGAAAACGCAATTGTTGACCGGGGCTTCGCTGAAGGATGGATCAAGCCGGCGCCCCCGTTGGTTCGTAGTCGTTACAAGGTTGCCATTGTTGGATCTGGGCCAGCTGGCCTTGCGGCGGCGGCACAGCTCAATACCGTAGGACATCAGGTCACGGTTTATGAGCGCGCGGATCGCATTGGAGGATTGTTGATGTACGGCATCCCCAACATGAAACTTGAAAAGCAGGTGGTCGATCGTCGGGTTGCATTGTTGCGAGAAGAAGGAATTGTGTTTGAAACACGTACCCAAGTGGGCCCGCAAGAGCCATTTGCCGACGGACACATTGGACAAATCATGGAGGCGGATGGTGAGTTGCTCCGCTATCAGGATCCCGAGAAATTACTGGAATCTCACGACGCCTTGTTACTTGCGACTGGAGCGACGATGCCCCGCGATTTGTCGGTGCCGGGTAGAGGGTTGTCAGGTATTCATTTGGCAATGGATTTCCTGACTCGAAATACGAAAAGTCTTCTGGATTCGAACCTGCAAGACGGAAAATTTATCAGTGCAGCGAACAAGCATGTGGTGGTCATCGGAGGTGGCGATACCGGTGCGGACTGTATCGGTACTGCATTGCGCCACCGATGCAAGAGTCTAGTCAATTTTGAGTTGCTTAATTGCCCTCCCGAAAAACGAAGTCTCAGTAACCCGTGGCCGCAATGGCCATTGATTTTTCGCGTGGACTATTCTCATGCGGAGTTCGCGCATCGATTTGGCAAAGATCCAAGAGTTTATGCGTTACTGACAAAAAAACTCATAGGTGATGGCAATGGGTGCGTCAGTGGAATACAGACAATCGAACTTGACTGGTCGGTGCCAGGGCCAGATACACCTTTTAGCGAAATTCCAGGTACGGAAAAAGTGTGGCCATGTGACCTGGTTCTCTTATCAATGGGATTTGTTGGGCCTGAGAAGTCGGTTTCAAATCTGTTGCGTGTGGGGCACGATGAGCGGGGCAATTATGATGCACCGTATGGCCAATTTCTTACCGCCCGTCACGGTGTGTTTGCTGCCGGGGATTGTCGTCGGGGACAGTCTCTGGTGGTGTGGGCAATTAATGAAGGACGCAACGCGGCAAGCGCCGTTGATCGATATTTGAGCGGTGCTCAAGGTGATGTAGTGTGAAAGCAATCGTCGACAACCAACGACTCATCGTTGCCTTGGATCTGCCATCGACTGATGATGCGCGACGATTAGTGGCGCAACTCGATAATAGTGTCAACTTCTACAAAGTTGGCCTGGAACTTTTCATGGCCGGTGGATATTTCGAGTTTGTCGATGAACTCGCGGCGGCCGGCAAACAGGTCTTTGTCGATCTAAAGTTTTTCGATGTGCCAGCGACGGTGGGTCGTGCCGTGGAACGGCTCCAACATCGCAACATTAGCTTCGTTACGGTGCATGGCAATGACGGTATTATGCAGGCGGCGGCTGCTTCTAAGGGGGATCTTAAGATTCTCGCGGTAACGGTGTTAACTAGCCTTGATCGAGGGGATCTTGATGACCTTGGGTTTCAGTGTGATGTCGAGGAGTTAGTTCTGTCACGAGCGCGGCGCGCTATCCATTGTGGGTGTGATGGTGTGGTCGCATCTGGGCATGAAGCGGCCCGGCTGCGGGACGAATTGGGTGACCGGTTAATGATTGTTATTCCAGGTATTCGACCAGTCGAGAACACCGATGATCAAAAGAGAACGGTTACGGTCCAGGACGCCTTTTCTCACGGAGCGGATTACATCGTAGTGGGTCGACCGATTCGGGATGCTGATAATCCACGCAAAGTTGCCGAGACGATACAGCGGGAGATAGCCAGCGCGCTAATGTCGGCACGTCCATCGTGAAAGATCGACTACTGCGCGCGCTAAAGCGTCAACCCGTCGATCGTACGCCGGTGTGGGTAATGCGTCAGGCAGGGCGGTACTTGCCTGAATACCGCGCGGTGCGTAAGCAGGCGGGCAGTTTTCTCAACTTGTGTCAGAACCCAGAACTTGCTTGCGAGGTGACACTGCAGCCGTTACGTCGGTTCGGTCTTGATGGGGCTATTCTTTTTTCCGATATTTTGACTATCCCGGATGCTATGGGTTTGGGTCTAACTGTTAACGAGGGAGAAGGGCCACGCTTTGCCAGGCCGATTCGACGCGTTAGCCAGATCGATGTATTAACAGCACCCGATGCAGAAACTGACATTGGTTATGTATTGGAAGCGGTCCGTTTGATTCGACATCAGCTTGCTGGGACAGTTCCGCTGATTGGTTTCGCAGGGAGTCCGTGGACGCTGGCTACCTATATGATCGAAGGGGAAAGTAGCCGGGATTTCCGCCATAGCAAAGGGTTGCTTCACGCAGAGCCAGGCCGCATGCACCAGCTGCTTGAGGTTTTGACCGAAGCGGTGAGTGGCTACCTTCATGCACAGATAGTGGCTGGTGTTCAGGCCGTGATGATTTTTGATACTTGGGGTGGAACACTGGCACACGCCGACTATCAAGAGTTTTCACTGGCCTATTTGAGTCGGATTGTTGCGGCACTGCAGACTGAGCTTGGAGCCGATGCTGTGCCGATTATTCTTTTCACCAAAGGTGGTGGCCAGTGGCTGTCTGAGATTGCTGATTCGGGCTGTGATGCCATCGGCATTGACTGGACGCAGTCATTGTTCAGGGCACGTCAACTGGTGTGCGATCGTGTTGCCTTGCAGGGCAATCTGGATCCGGCGGTTCTCCGAGCTCCGCCAGACACCATTCGAAGAGAAGTTAAGCGTGTGCTAGCCGATTATGGCCCTGGCCCGGGCCACATATTCAATCTAGGTCACGGTATCACTCCCGATATTGACCCAGATCATATGGCTGTGATGGTGGATGCAGTGCGGGAATTTGGTCAAAGCATAGTGTGATTGTCAGCCGTATGGGTCGGTGGTTTATTGCAATTGAGTAGGTTTCGATGATGTGGATACGCTCTTGGTGTACCCTAGCGTGGGTTGCGGCGTGGTGTGAAAAAGGATGAAACTGCAGGAAATCGCAAGGCGGGTCAACGGGTATTGCCCCGGTGAGGGAGGAGTTGAGATTACCGGGTTAGCGACCCTCGCTAATGCCGAACCTCATCAGCTTTCTTTTTTTGTTAATTCTCGGCTAAGAGATTGCCTTCAATCGACCCGCGCGGGTGGGGTGATACTACGGGAAGATGACGTACGCACGTACGGTGGGCCCGTAGTAATTTGCGAGAATCCTTACCTCGCGTATGCACAGGTGGCTGGTTTATTTGATCAGACACCGGTGCCCCAACCAGGGTGTCATTCGTCTGCGGTAATAGCGCCGAATGCAGTGGTTGATGCTACGGCACACGTCGGACCAAACGTAGTTGTTGAGGCGGGTGCATGCCTGGAAGCGGGCGTTACCGTTGGGCCAGGTTGTGTCATCGGGGAAAATGTCCTAATTGGTCAGTCGTCTCGCCTGTATGCCAACGTCACGATATATCACGGGGTCAAGATCGGTCGTCGTTGCGTCATCCAAGGGGGTGCGGTGTTGGGTGGCGACGGGTTTGGAAACGCCAAAGATAAAGGCCAGTGGATCCGTATCCCGCAGCTTGGAGCGTTGACTATTGGTGATGATGTGCAGATCGGTGCGAACACCGCGATCGATCGAGGCAGTATTGAGGATACGCGAGTGGGTAATGGCGTGGTGATCGACAATTTGGTGCAAATTGCTCACAACTGTCAGATTGGTGAGCACACCGCGATTGCTGGGTGTGTCGGAATTGCCGGCAGCGTGGTTATTGGTCGACGCTGCACTTTGGCAGGTGCGGCTCGCGTCGCTGATAATGTTTCGATTGCCGATGATGTCCACTTGACTGTGTCGACGATGGTCACGGCTTCTATTAATAGACCTGGATCCTATTCTTCTGGTATGCCACAAATGGCCAGTCGTGACTGGTGGCGTAACGTTGCGCGATTCCGTAGGCTAGATGACGTCGTCCGTCGCCTCCGACGATTGGAAAAATAAGCGGGTGGTCGACTGATGACGGGTTTACCGGCGTATGGTGTCCGTGCTCGCGATGCGGCGACGCTTATCATCGTACGGAGCTGCGGGCCCAAACGGGCCATCCTGTTCGGGCAGCGGTCTGCTGTAGCTCGTTTTATGCCGGGTCGTTATGTGTTTCCTGGTGGCGCTGTGGCACCGGGTGATGGGACTATGGCTATTGCAACTCCACTTGATCGTGCCTGTGTCCGGTCTATGGCGGTTGCCGGGTGTTCGTGTCGAGCTGCTCGATTAGCTCTGGCCGCGGTGCGAGAGACTTATGAAGAGACGGGACTGATGTTGGGGCTGCCCGGCCGGACCGCGGGTAGCCATTCTTCGTCCTGGCGCCGTTTCAGTGACGAAGGGTTACTTCCAAGTCTTAAGTCGCTCCGCTATGTGGGCCGAGCGATTACGCCAACCTTTTCAAAAATGCGTTACCACGCGCGTTTTTTCCTTACTTCGGCGGAAAATGTACGGGGGGAGATCGCCGGGGATGGAGAGCTTGATAACGTACGGTGGATCGACGAATGCGAAACCCAGGAATTGCAGATGGCTGACGTGACGCGCTTTATGCTCGATAGAGCTTTGGCGCTCACAGCCGGGGCAGTTCCCGAGATGCCCGCACCGGTCTTTTCCTGGCGTCGAAACAAGCGGTCTGTTGTCTGGCGTTGATGCTTAAGGATGGGTTAGTGTGAACTGTGAGTTCAGATCAGGTTGACTGTCACAGCTAACTTGTCCCAAATCATGTAGGTGAATCAGCGAAGCCAGTGTTGAGCGTCCGGCGGCACCCGTCAATCGTGTGTCAAGCCCCTGATACAGTGCGGCAACAAGTTCTGGTACTGTTTGTGGTGTTCTTGTTAACTGTTGGATGATTTGCTGTATGCGTTCTTGCCGGTGCCGAATCAAGGAATGCACGTAGGGTAGTGGCTCGCATAATGGGGGGCCATGGGTTGGCCAATAGGTGGGTTCGGTTCGCCTTGTCAGTTTCTTGAGGCTTGTGATGTAGTCGGTCATGTTGCCGTCGGGCGGAATCACCACGGTGGTTGACCAGGCCATTATGTGATCGCCAGTAAAAAGTGCGGATGGGTTGTCCAGGGCAAAACACAGGTGATTGCTGGTGTGTCCTGGTGTGTGGACACACTCAACGCGCCAGCCCAGTCCGTTAATGACATCGCCATGTGCACAGCGGACATCGGGCACAAAATCCAGGTCAGCCCCTTCCTCAACCGATTCAGACTCTCCCTTGGTCATTTGGCCATGTGGGCCGAACCCGTAGGTTAGGGCACCAGTATGGGATTTCAGCTCCCGCGCCGCCGGTGAGTGGTCGAGATGACAGTGGGTAACCAGTATATGGGTGACAGTTTCTGCCGAAAGTCCTTCAATCAGGGCCTGAATATGGTCCGAATCCAGCGGGCCTGGATCGATTACTGCCACTTGTCCTTGACCAATGACGTATGTGCCGGTTCCGTGGAAGGTAAACACGCTTGGGTTTCGAGCCGTCAGCCGGCGAATGCCAGGGGCAACGTTTTCTAGTTTCCCATAGACAAACTCGTGTTCTTTGAGGTGGCAAATGATGGCCATCGGTAATTGTCCGCAGAATTTCAGTTGATAGATGCCCAACAGCCGGTGTCGTGGTCAAAAGCTTCAAGGGGTCGGAATCGCGACTTGTAAGACATTTTTTCGCAAGTTTTTATCCAATAACCGAGATAGAGCCACTCATACTCGATGCGTCTCGCCAGTTCGAGTTGTTGGAGAATGGCGTAAGTGCCCAGTGTGCGTCGTTTCTCGTCGGGATCAAAGAAGGTGTACACGGCCGACAAACCATTGGCGATGTGATCGGTAACGGAGACCACGAGCAGTCTGCGACCCACTCTAAATTCGGTAATGAATGTCTCGACATTAGATCGAGTTAGGAATTGGCGATACTTCTCCGGATCGGGGTCATCCATGCTGTCACCGCTGTGACGCATCGCTTGATATCGGCGATAGAGAGAGAAGTGTTCATCACAGTAATCAGCGGGTCGTAGTTTGAGGGTGATATCTTGATTGTATTTCAGCGTTCGTCGCTGTGATCGAGTATGGGTAAAGTGGTTGACATTGATCCGCACAGAGCGACATTCACAGCAACCGGTGCATTGTGGGCGATAATAAAGTGTACCGTTGCGGCGGAATCCCTGCGTAATCAACTGGTCATAAAGTGCCGGACTGACAGGGAAGCTTGGATCGACCAGTAGATTCGCCGCTGACCGATCGGCGAGATAAGGGCAGGTGTGAGATGCAGACATGTAAAGGTCAGGGCGGTTATTATTGTGAGCATTCATGCCAGATCACCAGCGTCTATAGCTAACTCCCAAGGAATCGACATCTGCTTGCTGTTGATGCCAAGTTGAAGTTCTTCAACGAATTCCATGCGGGGAATACTTTGTGCACCGAGAGAGAATAAATGGGTGGAGGGCAGTTGGCAGTCGATCAGTCGGAATTCGAGTTGCAACAGTTGAGAAACGAGGCCGGCCAACGCCGCTTTTGAGGCGTCGCGAGTGACTGAGAACATGCTTTCACCGAAAAATATGCCCCCGATAGCCACGCCATAGAGTCCACCCACTAGACGATTATGTTGCCAGGTTTCAACGGAGTGGGCATATCCCAATCGGTATAAGTTCAGATAGGCGCTACGCATATCTGTCGTGATCCAGGTGCTGGCCACAGTGCCGTCCCGTTTTGATTCGGCGCATTCTACAATCACGCGGTCAAACGCTGTGTCAGTCGTGATGTGAAAATGGCTATGGCGGAGAGTTTTTCGAAGACTGCGACTGATACGGAGTCGGCTGGGATAAAGCACTGTCCGGGGGTCGGGTGACCACCAGAGTATAGGTTGACCGGGGTTATACCAGGGAAAAATCCCCTTGCGATACGCAGCCAGCAACCGTTCACTCGACAAGTCGCCGCCAATCGCGAGGAGTCCGTCGACTGTCGCCTCCTCAAGGGGAGGAAATTGATATGGTTCTGTTCGCGTGGTCATCGTCCGTCAATTCTACCCCGTCGTTTTCATATTGTTCAGACTTTGCGGAACGGAGAATGGCGCTCCAGCATATTCATATACCGTTTGACGTGTTCTGCCTCCTCCTCCGTGTAGCGAGCGATTGCGTCGTAGAAATCGGGGTGACGGAGCCAATGTGCTGAGTGAATTGTCTGCGGCATTAGGCCCCGACTCAGTTTGTGTTCTCCTTGCGCGCCCGCTTCAAAGCGACCCAGACCGTGGGTCACGCAGTATTCGATGGGCTGGTAATAGCAGGTCTCGAAGTGAAGATCGATAATTGGCCGTACGGTTCCCCAGTAACGTCCGTAAAGCACATCATTGCTGCATAGGAAAAATGCGGCGGCAATCGGTATTCCTCCTTGTTCAGCGAGTAGAAGTCGGACATTGCCCGGTAGTGTCTTGGCGAGCTGGAGGAAAAAATCAAGATTGAGGTATGTAATCGAACCATGGTCGTCAATGGTGCGGTGGTAACAGCGGTAAAAGTGTTGCCAATCAGTGGGAGTCGCTTCGTGCCCGGTCCGCCAGCTGAAACGGATACCTGCATCACGAACTCGTCGGCGTTCACGCAGAATATTTTTTCTTTTTTTCGCGTTCAAGGCGCCGAGGAAATCCGAGAATGAACCATATCCTTCGTTGTCCCAATGGAATTGGTTGCTAACACGTGGTAACAGCCCAGCCTGTGTCAGTTGCGCGGTCTCATTTTCAGTGGTGAACAGCCAGTGAACGGAGGAGACCGCTTCTTCTTCGGCCAATAGACTGACAGCATCGGTCAATTGTTTTTGCAGCGCAGTCCGATCCTGATTCGGTTGAACCAAGAGTCGAGACCCGGTAATGGGCGTAAAGGGCACTGCGATCAGTAGTTTTGGATAGTAGGTCAATCCCGCCTGGTCGTAAGCGTTTGCCCATGCCCAGTCAAATATGAATTCACCCCAGGAATGGTATTTGAGATAGCAAGGGACGGCGGCGACGATGCCGTTTTGGTTATGCAAGGTCACATGTCGAGGTTTCCAGCCCGTTTCCTCACTGACACAACCACTTTTTTCCAGTGCGTTGAGGAATTCAAATGATAGCGTTGGGGAATTGGCGGGAACTAACCGATTCCATTCGTCGGGACCGATCTGGTCCAGCGACTGGGAAATTTTGATTGTTTCGCTTCGCACTTTATTATTTAGCCTCCGAAGCTAATATCGTTATAGGGCATGTCTAATGCAATCATTCCGAGTCGCGCTCGCGCAGATGAATTCTACCGTCGGCGACATCGATGGGAACCTCGCACAAATTGTTGACTTGTGCTGTCAGGCCCGGGATGTCCATCAAGCAAGAGTCGTGGTCTTCCCTGAGTTGGCCGTGACCGGCTATCCGCCGGAAGACCTACTTTTACGTCGCGATTTCATTGCTTCGGCAACGGCAGGATTATCGAGCCTTTGTGGGAAAATTAATGGGATTTGTGCCGTGATTGGGCATCCACACCAACAGGAGAATCGTCTTTACAACGCAGCCTCGGTCATCGACAGTGGTCAGGTGATAGGGGTTTACCACAAGCGACAGCTGCCAAATTACGGTGTTTTTGACGAGAAGCGCTATTTTGAAGCGGGCTGTTCGCCTTGTGTTGTGGCAGTGGATGGCATTCCCGTCGGCATTACCGTGTGCGAGGATGTATGGCACGAGGGGGCGGTGGAAGACAGTGTGGCCGATGGTGCGCGGGTAATTCTTAACCTCAACGGTTCACCTTTCCACGTCAATAAATCCGGTCAGCGGGAGAATGAGGTGATTGCAGAGCGGGCTCGGCGAAATCGTGTACCGATTCTTTACGTGAACCTGGTCGGGGGTCAGGACGAATTGGTTTTTGATGGTGGGTCATTTGTCGTGCGCCACGATGGAACTGTGACGCATCGTGGACATGTGTTCGTCGAAGATTTGTTGATATGTGACATGAATCGGGACACGTTGATTCCCGAGCCGGGGCGTTTATCGCCATTACCTGAATTCGATGAAAGCGTGTACCTGGCAATTACGACAGGTGTGCGTGATTATGTTCATAAGAATGGGTTTGCTGGGGTGGTGTTGGGTCTCTCGGGGGGGATTGACTCTGCCTTGACCTTGGCGATTGCAGTCGATGCGTTGGGTGCGCAGTGCGTCGAGGCGGTGTTAATGCCTTCGCGTTATACCGACACGATCAGCATTGAAGATGCGGTTGAAGAAGCAGAGTGCTTGAGCGTTAGCTATCGCATTATCGATATTGAGCCTGTGTTTGAAGCCTTTCTTGCGCAGCTGAAACCTGTTTTCCAAGGACTGAACCCGGATGTCACTGAGGAAAATCTGCAGTCTCGTATCAGGGGCACGCTACTGATGGCTATTTCAAACAAGTCCGGTCGCATGGTGTTAACCACTGGAAACAAAAGCGAGATGTCGGTGGGTTACGCGACGTTATATGGTGACATGGCTGGCGGTTTCGCTGCGATCAAGGATGTTCCAAAAACCATGGTCTACCGTCTAGCAGAGTATCGTAACGGTGTGTCGCCAGTGATACCGGCGCGCGTCATTTCCCGGCCGCCGACCGCTGAATTGGCCCCTGACCAGAAAGATATCGACAGTCTTCCACCGTATGAGATACTCGATCCGATCCTGCAGGCGTATGTTGAGGAGGACCAGGCCACCAGCGAGATTATCGATGCGGGCTATGATGCAATGACGGTCAAAAATACGGTGCGCCTCGTTACCCGTACTGAGTACAAACGCCGACAGGCGCCGCCGGGGGTGCGTATTACTCAGCGGGCTTTCGGTCGTGATCGTCGGTATCCAATCACGGCAAGGTATTTCTAAAGGCGGGCTGGTCTAACTTGATTTGAGGTAGTGACTGTCGGGGTAGTTTAATCGCAGTACGCGCAGAGTATCGAGGCGCAGTTGTTCCAATCCCATACGCTGGTAGGCTGTCACCATAACGCCAAGTGCGTGTTCGATCGCCTTTGTTTTCTGGTATTTTTCAATTACGTATTTCGCGCGGTTGATGCTGGCGATGTAGGCGCCGAGGGATAAGTAGTAACGCGCGATACCGATATCCTGCATGGCCAGGACGTCGAGAATCTGTGTCATTCGCACGCTTGCATCCTGGGCGTAACGGCTGCTTGGAAAGCGGGTGGTTAGTTCGCGTAATGCACCAAAAGATTCTCGGGCAAGCGTTGTATCTGTTGTGCTCGGATCGACACCGGATATCAAGGCCATCAAACCCGTTGGCGGATCGAACCCGGACACACCTTTCAGGTAATAAGCGTAATCAACTTGGGGATGCGCCGGGTGCATCTGCAGGAAGCGATCTGCTGCCGCCATGGCAAGGCCCCGTTCACCACTGCGATAATAAGCAAAAGTCGTTTCCAGTTGGGCTTGTTCGGCGTGTGAGCCGTAGGGGAATCGGCCTTCTAGTTGTTGGTAGTAGTCAATGGCTTGCTCGTAATTTTCGCTATTCAAGGCGTTTCTGGCTTTGTTTAGGAATTGATCTGCGGTCCAGTTATCCGGGTTGTTGGCTCGCTCAAATCGTGCACAGCCGGTTCCAACCGCGAACAAACTGGCAAGAACGAGAGTGGCGAAAAATTTGTACCAAAGCATCGTAGTGGCGGGCCGAACTTCGAACGGGTGTAAATTATACTGTGATGAAAGCGAATTAAGGGCCTGTTTCGAAAGTAGTGTCATGGCTGGATCAACAACCGATGTGCTGGAAATGATTATTCCTGAGAGTCAGGCGGGCATTCGCCTTGACAAGGTGCTGGCGAAACTCTTCCCCGCTTATTCACGCTCGCAGTTGCAGCAATGGTTGAAAGAGGGACGAATCCAGGTAGACGATCATCTACCGTTACTGCGCCAGGCGGCCCAGGGTGGGGAGATCGTTCGTGTACAGGTGCCGGTCAGTGACCCCAGTGAGTGGCAGGCACAGGATCTGCCGTTAAAGGTTGTCTACGAAGACGAGCACCTGATTGTTCTAGATAAACCGACAGGGCTTGTTGTCCATCCTGGCGCGGGGAATCCAGATGGAACACTGGCCAATGCGCTGCTTTATCGCTTCCCCGAAACAACAAATTTGCCTCGTGCTGGGGTTGTGCACCGACTGGATAAGGATACCAGTGGGTTGCTGGTGGTAGCGCGAACAGCCATAGCGCGCCAGCAGTTGATTCGTGATCTTGAGCGTCACCGTGTGGTCCGCATTTATGCGGCAATCGTCAATGGTCGAATTCTCGCTGGTGGTCGAATAACACAGCCCATCGGTCGGCATCCACGAGACAGATTGCGCATGGCAGTCAACGAAAAGGGCAAGAAGGCGGTGACTGAGTTTCGCGTTGAAAAACGGTTCCGCGCGCATACGCAACTCCGAGTGGAACTGGAAACGGGTCGTACACACCAAATCCGAGTGCATTTCTCGCATCGCGGTAATCCGCTGTTGGGTGATCCGCGTTACGGTGGTCGCCTGCGGATACCGAAGGGCGCCTCGGAAGAATTGGCTACCGAACTGCGAGGTTTTCGACGACAGGCATTGCACGCACAGGAACTTAGTTTCGCGCATCCCGACAGTGGCGATCGAATGACTTTTTCCAGTCCGTTGCCCGATGACCTAGAGCGGTTAATTGTGATACTGACAGCGGATCAGGCCTTGTCAACTTGAGAGCGCGGGCTATTCGAGTGTTGTCGGCAAATTGGCCAGCCCCATCGCAAGTCCGAGCGTTGACTACGTTGAAAACAGGGGGTGTCAGTAGTGGTGTGTTCTCTACGTTAAATCTGGCCGCGCATGTAGGCGACGAACGAGAAGCGGTTACAAACAATCGTGCGGAACTCAAGCGAGCGCTGTGTCTGCCGGCAGAACCGTCTTGGTTATCGCAGGTGCACGGCTGTGGCGTGGTTGACGTTTCCGTGGGTTCCGTTGGAACGGTGGCCGATGCGGCATACACCACGGCCCCCGGGTTCGTTGTCGTGGTGATGACGGCTGATTGTATTCCCTTGTTTCTAAGTGATACAGACGGCTCTTTCGTGGCTATTGTGCACGTTGGCTGGCGCGGTCTGTGTGCGGGTGTGATTGAGGCACTATTGGGAAAACTGGCTTTACCCCTTGGACGGATACTTGCCTGGACTGGTCCGGGGATCGGCAGTGATGTCTATCAGGTGCGTGCAGATGTCAGAGAGACTTTGATCGATTCTTTTCCGGGCCATGAAAGTGCTTTGGCAGCCACGGGCAATCACTGGATCGCGGATTTACCCACAATGGTTGAACAGCGGTTGCGACATCAGGGGGTGATACACATATTTCATAGTGGCCAGTGCACCTATCGCCAGGCGGATGCGTACTTCTCGTATCGACGTGATGGCCAGTGCGGTCGTATGGCTTCGCTGGCATGGTTGGAATAAGTGGGATAAGTAGAACTGTCTCTTGAACGCCAATGGGTTGGCCCCATATTGACCTTAACGGTTAGTAATGGCGGATCGAGACTCGGCGTCGACCGGTGTCAGGTCCTGTGGAGACGACAATGCGAATGGACCAATTAACGACGAAATTTCAGCTAGCCCTGTCTGATGCGCAGTCCATTGCGCTTGATCGAGATCACCAATTCATTGAGCCTGCACATGTCTTGCTGGCGCTGCTCGATGGAGAAGGAGGTGCGTTTCCAAACCTCCTGGTGCGTGCGGAAGTGAATCTCGAAACTCTGCGCGTCGAACTTGATAGCGCACTTGATCGACTACCGGCTGTGACTGGTATCGGTGGTGATGTGCGGGTGTCTGCAACACTGGATCGAGTGTTGAATCAGTCATTAAAACTGGCAAAGAAACGTGATGACAAGTATGTTTCCAGCGAGTTGTTTTTGCTTGCGATGATGATCGAGGGAATCGAATCATCGACATTGTTGACAAAGTCAGGTGCGACGCGGCGATCAGTGGAGGCGTCAATTGCAGCAATGCGTGGGACAGGCTCGGTTGATGAGCCTAATGCCGAGGAAAACCGTCAGGCATTGGAGAAGTACACCATTGATTTAACTCAGTTGGCAGAGCAAGGGCACTTGGACCCTGTCATTGGTCGTGACGATGAGATTCGACGGACGATTCAAGTATTGCAACGGCGAACGAAGAATAATCCTGTCCTGATCGGAGAACCCGGCGTCGGGAAAACGGCCATTGTCGAGGGATTGGCACAGCGGATTGTGAACGGCGAAGTGCCCGAAGGGGTGCGGGGAAAGCAGGTATTGGCGCTTGATTTGAGTGCGTTGATCGCTGGAGCCAAGTACCGGGGTGAATTTGAGGAGCGTCTTAAAAGCATTCTCAAAGAGTTGTCAGCCCGCAGCGGGCAGGTGATCCTTTTCATTGATGAATTGCACACCATGGTTGGGGCTGGAAATTCGAAAGGTGCGATGGACGCTGGCAACATGCTAAAGCCGGCGCTGGCAAGGGGTGAGCTCCACTGCGTTGGGGCGACTACCCTGGATGAATACCGGACTTATGTCGAAAAAGATGCGGCACTGGAGCGTCGTTTTCAGAGGGTGTTAGTCGATGAGCCTGGTGTAGAGGACACGATTTCTATTCTTCGCGGCCTGAAACAGAAATATGAGGTGCACCATGGTGTGGATATTACTGATCCCGCTGTCGTTGCCGCGGCTACGTTGTCGAATCGGTACATCACAGATCGAAAGTCCCCGGACAAGGCAATTGACCTCATCGATGAAGCCGCCAGTCGTTTGCGAATGGAAATTGATTCACGGCCAGAATCCATGGATCGCCTCGATCGACGCTTGATTCAATTGAAGATTGAACGTGAGGCCCTGCGTAATGATTCTGATGCGGCATCGTGTCGACGGCTGCAGGCGTTAAAAGAGGATATTACCGGTCTTGAGCGCGAATACGCTGATCTCGAAGAGGTCTGGTGCGCCGAAAAGGCAGTGGTACAGGGATCCCAATATCTTAAGGAAGCATTGGAGCAGGCACACCATGAGGTAGAGATAGCAAGGCGTGCCAGCGACTTGACGCGTTTATCTGAACTACAGTACGGAAGCATCCCGGCCCTTGAACGACAGTTGCAGGATGCAAGCACATTGGCCAGTGAATCGCCTCGCCTGCTTCGCACCCGAGTGACCGAAGAGGAGATTGCGGACATCGTTTGCCGCTGGACAGGCATCCCGGTTGCAAGGATGCTGGAAGGTGAGCGGGACAAACTGCTTCGTATGGAGGAAGCGCTTCATCAACGGGTAATCGGGCAGGACGAAGCGGTCAGAGCCATTGCCAATGCCATTCGTCGTTCACGTGCGGGACTGGCAGACCCCAGGCGTCCTTATGGTTCTTTCTTGTTCTTGGGACCGACCGGTGTAGGAAAGACTCAGTTGTCGAAGGCACTTGCTGAATTTCTTTTCGATCGTGAAGAAGCATTAGTACGCATCGATATGTCGGAGTTTATGGAAAAACATGCTGTAGCAAGACTCATCGGGGCCCCGCCGGGTTATGTGGGATATGAAGACGGTGGTTATTTGACTGAAGCCGTCCGTCGTAAGCCCTATGCGGTTATCTTGATTGATGAGATTGAAAAGGCACACCCAGATGTTTTTAATATTTTGCTTCAGGTATTGGATGACGGTCGACTGACTGACAGTCAAGGGCGCACGGTCAGTTTCACTAACACGGTCGTCATCATGACGTCGAATCTTGGCTCTGAATGTTTACATGACCTGGTAGACCACCGAAACGCTGCGCAACTAAGAAATAAAGTGCTTTTGGCAGTCCAGGAGCACTTTCGACCGGAATTTATCAATCGGATCGACGACATGATTGTTTTTGAGCCATTGCAGATGGACCAACTAAATGATGTGGCCCGCATCCAGGTTCTGGAACTTACCGAGCGATTGTTATCACAAGAGTTGGGCTTGTCTCTGACCGAGCAGGCACTGGATGTGTTGGTGCGCGAGGGGTTCGATCCCGTCTATGGCGCTCGACCAATGCGGCGTGTGATCCAGAAACGGCTCGAGAATCCACTGGCTGAGGCGCTACTGGCGGGGACTTTCCAGCCTGGTGACAACATTATGGTTGATGCTGGTAATGAAGGTTTAACCTTTGCCCCAAAAAAGGTGCCGCAAGCACAGGCGGCCTGACGGTAACAGTTGGATCGGTTTATCACCGAGACTAGAATGAGAGCCCCTTCTCATGTCTTGGACACGGTTCGAATGAAAGCGATGATCTTAGCAGCGGGCGAGGGCACTCGAGTCCGGCCACTGACGCAGCGTATGCCCAAACCCATGATCCCCGTGTTGGGGAAACCGGTGATGGAATACCTGGTTGAGCAGTTGGCAGACCACGGTTTCAATCAAATCATGGTGAATATCAGTCACCTGGCCGAAAGCATTGAGGGCTATTTTGGTGACGGGCGGCGTTGGGGCGTGGAGATAGGTTATTCATTCGAGGGCTATCTTGATGCGGGGTCGACGATTGCTCAACCGGTCGGTTCGGCGGGTGGCATTGCACGTATTCAGGACTTTGGGGCATTTTTCGATGATACATTTCTGGTCGTGTGCGGTGATGCATTGATTGATCTGGATCTGACCGCAGTGCTCCGGCGTCACTGGCAATCTGGCGCGGTTGCGAGCATGGTAGTTTGTGACGTGCCGCGCGAAAAAGTCCCCAGTTATGGTGTTGTTGTGTCTGACTCGGCTGGAACGATAACTTCATTCCAGGAAAAGCCGCCAATGGAGGAAGCGCGCTCAAGGCAAGTCAACACTGGTATTTACGTGTTTGAGCCGGAAGTGATTGACTTGATTCCGCGCGGTATCAACTACGATATTGGCAGTGAGCTATTCCCACTCATCCTCGAACGAGGGCTTTCATTCCATGCCATCGATATTCCCTTCAATTGGATTGATATCGGTCAGTTAAGCGATTACTGGGAGGCCAGTCAGCAGTTAATGCGAGGCAAGTTGCAGGGCGTATCAATGCCGGGTACTGAGGTATTGCCGCGAATCTGGACTGGACTGAATGTTGACGTTGACTGGGATCATGTTCGTATTGAGGGTCCAGTCTATATAGGCTCAGCGAGTCGTATTGAGGCGAACTGCGAGATTATTGGGCCCACATGGATTGGTCATGGTTGCCATCTGGAGGACGGTACTCGCATTTCCAGAAGTATCCTGTTTGATTACAGTCGTATTGGTACTGGTGGACGCGTGATGGATGCTTTGGTCTTCGGTCGCAACTGTGTCGACCGAGATGGGCGACCCCAGCAACATGAAGGCGAGCTTGATTGGGTAGGTGACGCACGCGAGTCATTTGAAAAGACAGGTCAGGTTGTAAAAAAACGGAAAAATTAAGAAGCCAGTAACAAAGCAAGCAAACACGAAGAAGGCCTTGACGAAATCGATAACCGGTTTGAAGAGTCGGCTAAGGCCGAACGGTCTCACACCAATCGCTTTCAGAAGGCGTTGGACACTCTTGACGTGTGCTGAGGTCTCGGGGTAAGTGCTTCGCTATCAGGGCCGGCATCGTCCGGCCCTGACACGATTGAACTGGGTCGGGATACGTTAATGGAAAGGTTGACCTTGGTCGAATTTAGCCTCCAAGCAGTGTAGCGCGGGTTAGCAGATCATTGACTCGGCGCACGTAGGCCGAGGGTTCTGGTAACGGCGCACCTTCGGCCAATGCGGCCTGGTCGAATAGCACGGCTGCCCAGTCCCCCAACTGAGCATGTTCCGGCGACAATTGCTTGATCAGGGGATGGTTGGGGTTAATTTCCATAATCGGTTTTCTCTCGGGTGCTGCCTGTCCCATGGACTGGAGAATGCGCTCGAGATTGGCCCCCATGTCGTTTTCATCAGCGACGAGACAGGCGGGGGAATCCGTCAGGCGACGACTCGCTCGAACGGCTTTAACTCGGTCCCCGAGGGACTCAGCCATTTTTTCCAGTAACCCGTCAAGCACGCTTGTGTCGAGCTCTTTGTCCTGGGACGAGTCCGCTACATCTGCTTTTAACTCATCGAGATCAAGCTCACCGCGAGCAACGGACTTCAGTGGTTTATCCTCGTACTCACCGAGCCCGTTGACCATCCATTCGTCGACAGGATCGCTGAGCAGCAGGACTTCAACATTGTTTTTCTCAAAAATCTCAAGATGTGGGGAACTGCGGGCAGCGCCGGGTGAGTCAGCAGTAATGTAGTAGATCGCCTTTTGATTCAATGGCATCCGTTTGATGTAGTCAGCGAGGCTGACCGTTTGGTCTCCACCTTCTGATTTGGTGGTCGAGAAGCGCAGTAATTCAGCAAGTGACGACTTGTTTTCGTGGTCTTCGACCACACCCTCTTTAAGCACTTTGCCAAACTCTTTCCACAAATTAGCGTACTGGTCAGGCGCCTTATTTGCCGTGCGTTTAAGTTCAGCGAGAATTTTCTTCACCAAGGCATTTCGAATACGATCGATGTCACGGTTGTTTTGTAAGAATTCACGCGATACGTTGAGGGGTAGGTCGGCGGCATCCACCACACCACGGACGAAGCGTAGATAGGAAGGCATCAGGTGTTTAGTGTCATCCATGATAAAGATGCGTCGCACGTACAGACTCACGCCATGACGGCGTTCCCGATCCCACAGATCAAACGGTGCTTTTGACGGGACAAAAAGCAGCGAAACGTAATCGAGTTTTCCTTCCACCCGGTTATGGAGTGTAATCAGAGGCGATTCATTGTCGTATGTCAGATTGGAATAGAATCGTTGGTATTGTTCATCGGTAACCTCCTTTTTGGGTCGAGTCCACAATGGGGAGCCACTGTTGATGGCGGTCCACTCCGGTTCCGCAGCGTCATCTTCACTTCCGTCTTCACCCTTGGCTTTTTGCAGCATTTGTATGGGCAGAGAGATATGATCTGAATACGTTGAAATAATGTTTTGTAGACGAAAGGCATCCAAGTATTCCTTCTCCTCGGACTTGAGGTGAATCACAATTTCTGTGCCTCGTTCTGGCCGAGTTATGTTTTCAACCGAATACTCTCCCGTTCCCTCCGAGGTCCAGCGAACACCGCTGGAAGGGTCACTCCCCGCCTGGCGGGTAATCAGCACTACTTTTTTAGCGACTAGAAAGACGGAATAGAAGCCGACGCCAAATTGACCGATTAGTTGTGAGTCGTTCGATTCATCGCTACTCAAGGAATCCATAAATCGCCGCGTGCCGGATCGGGCAATGGTGCCGATATTTTCAATCACCTCGTCGTGACTCATGCCCAAGCCGTTATCGGACACGGTAACGGTCTTTTTCTTTTCATCGTAGCCGACACGGATACGCAACTCCTCTTCATCTTCCACCAGAGTGTCGTCGGTGAGCGTGGCGAATCGCAATCGGTCGAGTGCGTCGGACGAATTGGATATTAATTCGCGCAGAAAAATCTCTTTCTTGGTGTAAAGGGAATGAATTATAAGATGCAGCAGTTGCTGCACCTCAGTCTGAAATGAATGCGTTTCGGCGGGGTTTTGATTGGCCATTGAGTGTGGATCTCCTCTGAGCAATGCCGTTGCGTCGGAATTCGTTATAACACCCTATGATGGGGATAGATGCTGTGGAATCAAGAGCCCTATACAGCGAGACGGATTAAGGCCTTGTTTCGCGTTTTGCACAAGGACAAAAAAGGTACAATTCACACCACGCACGGATCCAATTCAGGCAATTCGTGGCGGTTAACGGGGCATGGCGCAGTCTGGTAGCGCACCTGCTTTGGGAGCAGGGTGTCGGGGGTTCAAATCCCTCTGCCCCGACCAATTTGTCGGTACGGTAAGGCTTAGCCTATGTCCCGAACCTCTGGTGAACGACCTGGATGAGACGCATGACCATTCGGTGGTAGCCGGTGTTTCAGGCCGAGGTACATGATGATGAGGGGGACTCGGACGGGGTCCTTCGAGTCGGATTGGCGGTGTCGGTCAGTTAAAATGACCCAACGCCGACTTGGTGCGATGCCAAGCATTCGGGTTCCGAGTGGCACAGGCGCCCGTAGCTCAACCGGATAGAGCAACGGCCTTCTAAGCCGTAGGTTACAGGTTCGAGTCCTGTCGGGCGCGCCAACCGGGTCAGTTCGGTAGAGGAAAGTAGGATTGAAATAGTAGGCAAGGCGGCCGATTCATTGGATAATCCGGCTTGAACGAGAGGTTAATGGTGACCGTAGCTCAGCTGGTAGAGCCCCGGATTGTGATTCCGGTGGTCGTGGGTTCGAACCCCATCGGTCACCCCATTTCGACACAGTGCTTAACATCGCCGGCAAGCTTCTGGATTGTCAGAGTCGCTTCGCTGGGCGCGGGGTCATTCAATGATTCGATTGGGCATGATGGGAACCGGCAATATCAGTCGTGACGCGTTGACGCCCGCGATTGGCGAGGTGGATGATGCTGTCCTGTGGAGTGTTTTTAGTCGAGAACGGGAACGCGCCGAGACGTTCGCTGCGGCCAATGGTGCGGTGGCTCCCACGGCGGGACATGATGATTTGCAAACCTTCCTGGCCGATCCAGAGCTTGACGCGGTGATCATAGCCACGCCAGATCGGTTGCACGCAGAACAAGCGATTGCAGCGGCGGCGGCGGGAAAGCACGTTCTGGTTGAAAAGCCAATGACCACTTCGGTTGATGAAGCCGATGCGATGGTGGCAGCCTGTCGTGCCGCCGGAGTGCAGTTGGGTGTGGCGTATCACATGCGCTGGCACCTGGGTCACCGGGCGTTGGCCAGGCAGATCCACGAAGGGGCGTTTGGTGACATTTGGCATGCCAGTGCGCGCTGGACTTCTAAGGCGTTAGATACAACCAATTGGCGAGCCAGTGATGAGGTTGGCCGTTGGTGGAGTCTGGCGGGTGTGGGTACGCATAGTCTGGACTGGTTGCGCTGGATGTTAGTGCCCGTTTGCGGTGAGGTAACGAAGGTTAGCAGCACGATTACTCGAGATAAGTTAGGCAGTGCACACGATGAGCTTGCAGCGGTTAGTCTAACTTTTGAATCGGGTGCGAGTGCCCAGTTTGTTTCCTCTGTGCTGTTTGCGGCACCGAACCGGGGTGAAATTCTGGGAAGTAATGGCTATGCTTATTGTGAAGCCACCATAGGACGCTGGGGTGACGGACACATAGATACGAACACGGGCACATTAGAGTTCGAGGTGGTCAATCCGTACGCCGGGGAAATTGCAGATTTCGTTAGCGCGATACAAAAAGGGCGGGCGCCGGAGGTGTCGGGAGAAGAGGGTCGCCGCAATGTCGAACTCTTATGCCAGATCTGCCCTTAGATTTAGATCCTATTAAGATGTCTTCGTTACTGGCTAAATTTGGGCTGGCCCCTGTGATTAATGCCTCCGGATCGGTGACTCGATTGGGGGGTGCACCGATGCCCCAGGCTGTGGTGGCGGCCATGGCGGAAATGGCTGCATATACCGTGCCACTGGATGTGTTGCAGGGTGTCGCGTGTCGACAAATTGCGGAGGCGACTCGCACCGAGGCCGGCCTTGTCACTGCGGGTGCTGCTGCGGGATTGACCTTGGGCAGTGCAGCTATTTTGACCGGTTGGGACCGTGCTCGAATGGAATCGTTGCCTAATACTGACGGATTCGCTAACGAGTTTGTTGTGTCACGCGAGCATCGCTCAGGTTATGACCACGCGGTGCGAGCAGCAGGGGCCAAGCTCGTGGAAGTGGGATTTAACGATATTGTTTCCGGTGCCGGCGTTCGTCGCACGGAGGTGTGGGAATACCAAGCGGCTTTCAGCGCTGCCACGGCCGGCGTACTGTATGTGCTGTCGGGCTACCTGTGTTGGTTGATGCAGCAGCCGAGTTACCCCCGCGCTCAAATTTGACTGATATCACGGCAACTGGTGCAGATCTTGTCGTGTTTAGCGGGGGAAAATCAATCCGTGGCCCCCAGTCATCGGGAATTCTTGCGGGACGTCGCGATTTGATTGGCTCTGCCTTTGTGCAGATGATGGACCTCGACGAACATCCGCAACTGTGGGCGCCACCGCCGGAATTGGTTGATCAAACAGCGCTGCTGGGCGGGCCACCCCGTCACGGATTGGGTCGTGGGCTGAAAGTCGCTAAGGAGACCATCATCGGTCTTCTGACGGCGCTTGAATTATTTGAATCAGGTCAGTACGACGTTGAGGTTGAGCGACAGCGAATCATACTCGACAAAATTGTCAAAGACCTTCAAGGGTTACCTCTGTCGTGTCGGGTTGAGGAGTCATTAGATGGGGAGTCCTCCCCGTTACTTGAAATTGCTTTAGACGAAAGCGTGTTGGGGCGCACGGCGTTTCAAGTGTGTCGAGCGTTACGTGATGGTAAACCGGCAATTTATCCTGGCCACGCGAGATTGGCGAAGGGTTCATTGATGATTCATCCATTGCATTTGGATGAAGACACAGCCAAGGTGCTTGCGCGGCGTATTGTGGAGGAGGTCGACTAACAGACTGTTCCAATCTGGGATATTGGTAACAACCGAATCGATAGGCGCTACAATGCGCTCTGATGTTCCGAATCCCGGGATATGTTACGGGTAGGTATTGGGCCGTTAGCTCAGTTGGTAGAGCAGCTGACTCTTAATCAGCTTTTCGTTTTCTTAGTTTGCCGCAGAGGTATGCGGTTTCTTCACTACCTACTGTCCCATGAAAATTAGAGTTATGGCTAGTTACACCCTAGTAACGGTGCGGTACACCTAGTCTCATTAGGAGGAGAGTGGAGTGACTTTATTTATGTTGCTACGGTAGTACTTCTGAGTGGTTGCAGTGGATGTATGACCCATCCTGTTTGATGCAGTTTGTAAGTCAGCTTCGTACCCAGC